>Ga0134104_1000077_pt1 | contig 126324 bp, 104 predicted proteins | sample 15_3_2metaG_FD_94455 | JGI IMG/M metagenome (GOLD analysis project Ga0134104, IMG submission 94455) | Switchgrass degrading microbial communities from high solid loading bioreactors in New Hampshire, USA - 15_59_3.3_214_A2 metaG | ecosystem: Engineered > Bioreactor > Semi-continuous >...
CTCACGTCAAGCCCTGTAGCTTCACATAGCCGCCGCCATACCGTGCTCATGCAGTTGGTCGCAAGCCCCTCGGCGATGTAGTCCCGATACTTGTCCAGCTCACCAAAGCAACCCGAACGCGCTATCTGGTCAATGACCTCGGGGAAGTGCTCCCTTACGAAAGCCTCCCACTCCTCGGGCGTGTTTTGGCCGTCTTGCTTGAACCCGGCTTCGACCGCGGCCCGGATGTACTTGCGTACGGTATTCCTATCCACACCCAAGCTCCGTACGATCGAACGAAAACCCTTTCCTGCCTGCCAAGGCTGGTAAATCTCGATGATGTCGCGCATGGCAAAACTCCTTCTTCCCATTCTGACACCTCCTGGCATCAGAATGGCAGATCTGGCAACTGCGCGTCATCCAGGGTGGGTGAATTCCTTGACTGACCCCCCGGGTGAATTTCGTGATTGCGGGGTGGGTGAATTCCGTGATTGTCCCCTGGGTGAATTCCTTGACGCTTTTGCGTCTCAGATGGGTGAATTACTTGATTGTCGACAGACACCCTATGGAATTCTTCAGGTTCTGACAATGGCGGGCTCCACCCGCCCTGGCTTCCAGACAATTCATTTAAAGAGGTGGACTATTAGTTTCGGCCAGGTTATCTTCCAACAGATAAGCAGATAAGCTGTCGCGCCCCTTATGCTACCCTTTAATCTGATGGCATACATTCTTTCGCTATGACGTTTCCGGTTTTCATCGCTGAACGCGAGATGCTACTTCTTTGAGAATCCTATACAGCTGGCTGGCACTCCGCCTCCATGAAAATCGGTGGACGTTTTCACGCCCTTTCTGAACTAGCATCTCCCGAAGCTCTGCATCTCGGAGAATTCTATCCATTGCATTGGCAAGTCCGACTATATCATCAGGATTTATGTATAGTGCAGCATCTCCACCCACTTCAGGTAATGACCATGCGTTCGATGTTACCACAGGTACCCCCGCCGCCATTGCCTCTAGTACTGGCAAACCGAAACCCTCGTACCGCGACGGGAACACAAATAAACTCGCTCCCGCATATAACTTACAGACCTCTGAAAAGGACCTGTTCCCTAGGAAATGCAGTCTCTCACCAACGCGCGATTCCCTGATAATACTGTCGATAAACGCTTTGTATGGATCCTTACCCCCACCCACATAGTCACCAACTATAACTAGATCTAGGTCGTGCGCAAAATCATGCACCAGAAGGTCAAGTGCTCGGATAGCTGTCTCCAAATTCTTGTAAGGTCGAAGCACGGAGACAAACAAGGCATATGGTCTATAGATCCCAAGTGACTCAAGATAGCCTTGGGGTGGCTTACTCCCGGCCAGCTCACACATCTTCTCTTCGTCTACGGCCAGATGCATGACCCTGACTTTATCAGGTGAAAGTCGTATGTGGGCCAGAAGATCATCTCTGTGGTTAGCGGACGCAACAAGGATATGGGAAGCTACCTTCATAGAAGTTCGCGTAATTAGGTCACCAATCTTCTTGTTGATGGAATCGTATTCCACAAAATGGAACATCCTTACCTGCACCATTAATACCGTCGGTACAGGGGAGAACACAGGACACCGATTATTGGGACAAAATAGGACATCGAGGTGCATCCTTCGCGATATATATGGAATGACAATCTGGTTAAAAACTTCTGCAACTGCCGCGCTGGTCCCCGATGGAAGCTTTATCAGTTGGACCCGCGGCTCCAACTCGCCAAGCACGGACTCCTGCCCGTCTGAGACGAAGATGATGCACTGGTCTTCGGGAGTGATCTCTTTCTGTAGCGCATGAATGAGACCCTGGAGAACCGTTTTTCCGCCGCCTGTCCTCGAAATGTTACCAAGGGCCACAATACCCAGCCTCATGCCCGTTCCTCTCATTCTTATAACCCGAGAAATAAAGATCTGCTATAGCAAAGGCCCCGCATCAATCTTATTCACGGTCACATAAATCCACATTGTGAACACCTAATGCCGTTGCAATGAATTGTGGAAGTATCGATTCGAGCGAATAGGATCTGGCTACAATTTCACGCAACTTCAACGGCTCATAGATTGGCAAGGCACCCCTTAGGAAATCGCTAAGCAACTGCGCGATGGCATGTACACTAGTATCCTCCGCTAGCCATCTCTTCTCAAAACGCCCTACCACCTCCGGGATAGCCCCAACGGGTGTCGCCAACACTGGTCTACCGCAAGCCAAAGCCTCCAGAGCTATTAAGCCGAAGCACTCCAGCTCCGCAGTCGGCAACACGAAGGCATCTGCCGCCGCATACATTACAGGCAAAATATCCTCCCGCACCAAACCAGCGAAATGCACATACCCTTTTAGCCCTAGGTCCTCCGCCAGCGTTTCTAGCTGTGCGCGCAGCGGCCCTTCTCCTCCTATGACTAAGTAGAACTCCCGCCCGGCGGACTTGACTTCCCTTAGAGCATAAAGTAGCCTATCAAGTCCCATGCGCGGCACCAAGCGACGTAGCGTAAAGAGTATAGGAACATCCCTCGGCCACCCCAGTTGATATTTCGCAGCTTCGCGGTCTTGAATGACCCTAAACCTATTTAGGTCAACCCATCCAGGGATAACTTGGGTCCTGCGCTGTATACCCGCTCCGTGGAGACGCCCTAGCATCGTCCTTGTGTACTCCGAAAAAGCGGTTATACAATCAGAGCGTTTAAGGCACCGACCCTCAATCTTGTGGGTCAAGTGCGCGGCCATTAGAAGCCCTAACCGCCGGAGTAGTGGCGCCCCCCTTCCGGTAGCCGCCATCTCTAGACGAACAGGCGAATGAACTGAAAAGCAGCTCCTGACTCTCCCGCTATAAAGGGCCAATGCGCCGTCATAATGAAGTAGAGAATGCCCGTGTACAAGGTCTACTTGGGAACCAATATAGCGGGCCAGCAAGTCCTTTGTTCGTTTCTGGTGCGCCCAGATCCGCCGTGGGTCGAATTGGCCAAAATGCGGGGTTGGGTACCGCAAAACGTGAAGGCCGTCCTGAAAACAGTATTCAGGCTTGCTTCCAGACGTATCTTGCGTGACTACCCACACCTCATGACCAGCCCTCGCTAGGAACACTGCTTCATCAAAGGCCAGACGGGCAGACCCGCTGGGATGATCTGGATGGTATTGTATCATGGGAATGATAACTCGCAAGAGATACACCTCTCTCCTAGTTACTAATGGTCCCGAGCATCGGGCTAGGGATAATATTGGCAGCCTAAGCTAGCCACCGCGAATGTTCCCGCGACTGAGGTATATGATATGTTGCCCCCTTTATCCGTAGCCTTACAAGCCAACACGACACATATAACAGGATAATACCAATTAATGGAGCTCTAAAATAATAGAGGAAAAATAGGTTCCAATCCATTTCAGTCCTACATAACTCTATTAATAGATATAAATAGATAGCTACAGAGGCAATGTTGCCGCCGAAACGCTTCATGAAAGAAACAGCCATTCTCCATCCCACTTCTACATAAATTATAAATCCTAATGGCACAAGGAAGAATCCCAACCAGCCACCGACCAATACACCCGAACTGAAGAACGTGTCTGGGTAGTCCATAGCAGGCCAGCCCATATTAATAAACAATCTCTCATATTGTCCTACGAATGTCTTGGTAGGCCACAACGCCCGCGGTATCATGTTCATTATACCTTCCGCTATAATGCCGAAATTCGGCGCCGCGGTCGACCTATATTTCATATATGCAACCGAAAAGTCAGATAAATCGAGCCTATATCCCAGCTCTGCAACAGACGTATACAAAGGACTTGATGTATTCAGATACGGACGCCCCAGAAGACCCAATATTACTACCCCACCTACTGTGCCCAACACGAATACCAAGAAAGTAGTCCACCGCCAAAATCTCCTCACCATGCACGGACCTTTATTAAGCGAAAGGCAGATGCCAATCGATAAAACTGTAACCAAAAGACGGAACCTACTTTTCATGAATATGGCCCAGAACAGATGTAATCCGATACCCATGAATGCCACCGGATTCCTTCTCCGTGTTACAATTATCATAGCACTCAGAATCAGGACTATATCAGAGACTACCGAATCTAATGCCAAAACAACCAAGCCCGAGTACGGGAGCATCATGTACCGAGCTATTCCAATTAAATAACTCGGACCATAACCTAATCCGACCAATGAAGCCTTTAGCGCCACCTCGCCAACCAGGCCTAATACAACAACACGCGAAAGGTTGTGAGCAACTTGAGCGATACACTGCTTATCAATTACTATGTTAAGCCTACTTGAGAGACCTCGTATTAAGACAAGGCATAGCAATAGGGCACAGAAAATAGCGATAGAACCATAAAACCTTTCTTGGACAGTAATTGAGAATTGCGGATAGAATTCTAGTCCGGCAAAATACTTAATACTGCCTGCAAGGTAATAAAGCGAGCTCACAAGCACAAATACAAGCGACGGAGCCCTTAGGAGAGAAAATCTGGTGATCGTTTCTAAGGTAGCTTCCAATAGAATGATCCCGCTAATTAGATGTAAGATAAAAAAGAGCCACTTAATCGAATCTACCTGTAAACCGATGGCAGCATACGCACCCGTAAGGATATATCCAATGCATAAGAAAATTACCTCAATTACCTCAAGGAGTCTACGACGCATTGATAAAACCTTCCTATTCGTACGTTCTCATAGAACTACCACATCCTGCCGAACATATGCTCGACAATAGTACTATATCAAGACAAGTTAAGTAATTCAGCATAAATAGACATAATTTTACGACCTACTGCTTCCCACGAATATTCACAAAGGATCAATTCCCTCAGACCAGAAACTTTCTCTTGACTTATCTGCATGGCTTTCAATACACCACCCTGGATACTCGAAATGGATCGCGGATTCACATATTCAACAAAGTCGCGGAAATACTCATGGGTATTTCCTTTAGAAGTTACAGCTAAGCGACATCCGGCAAGTGCACCCTCCAGTGCTACAAGCCCAGGGATCTCAAACAACGATGGCATCGCTAAGACATTTGCAGCAGCGTATGCGGAGCTTAGCAGTGGATCCCGATGGTCAAGCCTACCCAAGAAATACGTCATGGGGCGTCGGAGTTCCAGGCAGCATTTATAGTATTGGGGATTTACAGAACAATCGCCAATTAGGACGACGGGGACCTCTATATCGCGTAATGCCATGAGAAGCCGCAGCTGATTCTTCAGAGGCTCGACCCTTCCAACACATAATACAAAGCCGCTCAGCCCATATCTCTGTCTAAAAAGGTGGGGAGTAGCACACGCGAAATCTGCGGATACTCCAACATTAACAATTCTCAGTTTCTCCTCCGAAATTGAGAAGATCCTCCGTAAATGATAGGCTTCGGACTCTGAACTAGCGATGACTATGTCAGCCAGGTTTAGTACACTCCTCGCCATGGCAAAATAAGATGTAATAGGAATACCTAACTTTTTTGGTAACCCAGTAATTCTTGTCCATAGAGGTTCTAGACGTGGCCGCCGGGGCCAGAATATTGATGATATGACAATCTTTAGGCCACGCTGCCTTGCGAAACGAAGGATCTCAGCGCTGGATGGATCAATATGAAACCAATGCACGATGTCAATTCCGTTAAACGTCGTTCGATCCCACTGTGAATATAAGCTTACAGTGGCCCCGAGACGCTCGAGAGACTCCCGGGTGCGCTCCAATTGTACCTCAGCGCCTCCATACATTAAGTATCCAAAAGGAAGATTGCCAAACAATATTTTGATCATTAGTCACCTCCCGACAATAAATAGGCTTTATGTAGCGAGGTCTCTGAAAAAGTCGGCCAGGAGCGCCGGGCCACCCGACGCGTAGTGGCCCTAGCTGAGCTTCTTTGTCGGGGCTGCGCCGACCGAATGTGACCAAGGCCGGTTTTTCAGAGACCTCGTAGCTGGCGTTTGACACCTCATTTCTGCGAGGCTTTGTCGTCATTGGGCTTCAGGGCATACGAGTCTCGCGTACCACAACATTCCTCCCCCGGGTTGCTCTGTCGGCGTGGCAGTTCGGTCACCAGTAGAGGAGGTCTCATGCCGAGCGCTCTGAATGCCAAATCGGCATGCCCTACGAGCTCCGTCCTTGCAAGGTAGCGCTTGCCGTCCAGGTTTATCTCGACCGCCTTGACCTGCTCAAGGTGGTGAAGGAGGTCGTCGTAGGGCACAGCCTCCTCGGTGATGGCTCCGAGCTTCCGACGCAGCGCCATCTCAAGCACAAGCGCCAGGAAACACACCATGATGTGCCCCCGGATCCGCTTCTCCGTATAGTGGTAGATCGGCCGGAGGTCAAGACCGCTCTTCAGCTCCCGAAACGCCCTCTCCACCTGCCAGAGGCTCTTATATGAGGTGGCTACGTCTTGAGGCGTGAGATGGGCGTTGGTCCTCAGGACGTACTTCCCGTCATACCTCTCTTCCGCCTTGACGGCGTCTTCATCGATGGACGGCTTCGCGCCCTCCATCTTGACATACCTGCGGTAGCCGTGGTTTCCGATGAGCGACTTCGATGAGCCAGAGGAGAGCCTCTCTCGAAGGGCCGTCACCATGGCCTCCCGCGCAGCCCTGTCATGCTCGGCTTCCACAGGGTCGAAGCAGACTATGTACCGGGTGCCCTCGTGCATGACTTCTTTCACTTGAAGATTCTCGGCTACGATGGAGTAGCGCCCAGCTCTCGACAGCACCTCCCGGGCGGCCTTGGCCTTACGCATCCGCACCCCGACTATGTACTCGAGCCCGGCCTTGTCGATCTCCTTCAGCACCTCCTCCGGTACCATCCCCCGGTCGGCCACGAGGATCACCCGCGCCAATCGGTGGAAGTGGTGTAGCTCTAGCTCCTCTCACTCGGGACGGTACACGTCACGCATCCACTCAGTCATGGCAGGCTTGCTCATGGGGTCGCACAGCCTGTTCAGCACCATCGCGAACGCCGCTTCCTCGAAGTCGGACTGGATTGATGTCGCGTCTAGAGCCCGGCTCACAAGGCCGCCAAGACCAAGTTCCTCCCACAGCCTTTTGAATATGAGCGCCGGCCCCCAGACCCTCGCCGATGTAGCCTCGAGCTCCTTGGCCCGGGAGATGATCCACTCGCGGGCGGAGAAGCCGGCGAGCGCTTCTATGAGCTCGTCGAGCTTACCTTCCTTCAGCTCTTCGATCCTGTCAAGGTTAGCCACGACCCTCTGGCGGATCCTCTCGCCGACCCGCTCACCCTTGACAAACTGGAGGTATGTGCGTGTTGAGCCGTCTTCGTTTCGCCACCTACGTTAAGAGCCATACCCCATCGACGTGGCACAACATTTTCCGATCTTCCGGATTCCGATGTCCATTCTATGCGGGTTTGCGGATCCGCCGTACATCAAAACCCCGTTTTTCTGTCAAACGTGAGCTGAGAATAACGGTCCAGCCACCGGTTCATGACCGCCGTGACCCTAGTCAAGCATCTCGCTAGTATCCATCTGACTTTATTACGTGGACGCATATATCTGCTCATCACCACACTAAATGGGTGGTTTCGGAGGGCAACAAAAAACTCTTCTCGATGAGGAGAGACCGTAACTGGTTTTACAAGACATGGATTACCATTTACCGCCGCCTCAAAAGAGCAAGAACGTAGTTGAATATTGCTGCTACAGCGACTAAGAATCTCCTTTCCCTTGCTTGTATTTACTAGGACCAAGGATACCCCCTTGTCATCATCTAAATTGACGTCAATTGATCCGACACCCCAGAAATCACCAAGAGTTATATCACCTAATCTGGGAATCCTTATGAAGAGACACTCATAACAAGATGGCCTCAAGTAAAGATTCCGCAAAAAGCCATACATGTACGGATCACAGTCGAAAGACCTGATATATTCACTGCCATCCAAAAACCTCACATTTACGGAATATCTCTTCCAGCCTTTATGCTTATCACGAAAGGACACATTTGCTACACTAGCATTGTGCTGCTCCTCTAGAAATTTAAGAAAGTGCCTAAACACCTTTGCGGATGGCACACCATGACATACCAGGTCACAGGTAACTAGATTTTCATTTTCCGCTCCTAGGTAGGATCGCAGCCCCGCAACTTGGCAGGGAGTACCAACAAAAAGGACATCCCTCCCTTCTTCTAACAACTGACGAAGACCTCTATACAAGAATCCGATATGACTCTGCAGGTATTTAGAACCACGTAATTTCCCAATCTCATTCTTGCCCTCAACGATAATATGCTTTACGGCGAGGAAATTCTCGGTCCATGCAGCACCAACGACTACGCCTCCTACATTCAACACCGTGTCCGCAAGGACTGAAAACACGCCGCCTGATGAGCTACTAAGCCTTACATTTTCGTCTCTGGCCCAGGCAGCATAGGCTTCCGCCCTCTCCTGGCTAGGGGGAAAACCGTTTGGATTAATGACAGGACATACACTAACGCATCTCCCGCATACTTTGCAGATATCATCATTAACCCTCGGATATCGAAATCCTTCTTCATCTTCTTCCATCTGGATACAATCAATAGGACAAGCATTAACGCAGGCCTCACAACCGCAACAAGCCCTACCAAGTTCTCGTATTGTCATATATAAATTCCCCTCAGTTAACCACTTCCAACTATGATCATTCGCCACTATTCAAGAAGCTTACGAACAAGCTTTCCCGCCTCCCATGCAGCGCTGATATATGACGGCATTATCTTATTCATGTGCCCGCGTAATTCATTCTCTCGCTCACACAATTCACCAAAGATATGAAGCATCTCTCTCTCAGAACTGAGACGTTGGACAGCTAATACCAAACTCTCCGTTCCGAGAATATCTTTGGCAATCCCCCGAGCCTTCACACTATATCCAAGCGCAAGCGTAGGCACACAGCTTGAATAGGCTGCTATCGTCGAATGGGTGCGGGCGCCTATGAACAAGCGACAATGCGAGATTAGACCCTTGAGCTGCGGCGCGCTGTAATTCCCATCAATCCAAATCACCCGGTGGGTATCCGGAAAACTATCAAGAAGCTGCCTAAGGGGCTCTCGGTCATCATTATATGGCCATGTAACATGAGGTATAAGAGCTATGCTATTGTCCGTAGTCTCCAGTATGTGTTTCATTAGGGCATAAACCGACCTCAGAGTGAGCCCCGACTGCCGTTCATACTTCATCACAAGTGGACTTATATTGATCCCAATGGTCTTCCCATCCTGCCATCCTACGGGTAGAGGGGGATCTTCCCTTTCCATAACAAAAGCGGGATCCGGACACAGATGAAGATTTATCAAACGTTTATTCTCCAGCGCTTCATATGTGATTGACTCCCGTGCAGTAATAAGGTCGAAAAGCCTCAAATCTTTTTCCATCTCAGTATCTATGAAGCTTGGCTCAATCGACGTTCCCCAAAGAATTAGTTTCTTATTAACAGCCTTGACAGCGCGGTCAATTGCATAAAGCCAATATGGGGTTTCATAACAATAGTTGTCTCCACCTACCGATAAACAAATATCAACATTGTTGACATAATTTATAGTAGGATAATTGAAAAAAGTGAACGCTCGAATATAGTCGTGCATTACTCTCTTGTAAAATTGAAACTTAACCCAGCTCGGAGTTAGCCTTCTAAGATGCCGGCAATGACTAATATAATTGGATATATATGGAATATGCGCATCGACATCTTCCCTTACCCGAAATGAAGCAACCGTTATCTGGACACTATCCCCAAATGCTTTACGAAGAATAGTAGTAGTACTTCTAATAAGTGCTTCACACCCGCGATTCCCGCTACCGCCATGACCGTAAAGTAGGACCTTAGGTTCGCCTTGGGTCACAAAATCCCCCCTATGCTGCAACTTGAAGGCCATACCTTCGATAGATGATCCAACTCGCTAATATATGCTAGTATCCCATAGCTTACTAATACTTCAATAAATGATAAACAGTCGACATAGGAGACAGTTTCTGTACCTGCGATGAATCACCCGGCAAGTCACCCAGTTACGCACTATTCATGGGTAACAATACCCTATAACTGAGGTCCCCTACGCACTATCTCCTGCCCGCTCCCCATCCGCGAACCTTTAACTCCTGCTCCTTCTGTTCCCCATTCTGCTGGGCCTTCCTCGCCCTCAGCATCTCCGTAACCTTCTTCAAATTCCCGCTCCTCCTCTTATCCGCTACGAGCACCACATTATCCGAGTTTACTACCACCAGGTCCTTCACCCCGAAGGCAACAAAGAGCTTATCCCCTACAGAGTTCTCAATGATGTTCCCACTCGCCTCGATGGCGATAGCTTCGCCATTTATCACATTTCCGTTCTCATCCTTATCGTAAATCCGCTCGAGAGCAGCCCACGTCCCAACATCGTCCCAGCCGAAATCCCCTGGCACAACCACGATATTGTCCGCCTTTTCCAGCAGGGCATAGTCGATGGACCTGCGCTCCAGCGCAACAAACCTCTCCCGGATACCATCCTGACCCCTCTTAAGAAGGCCCTCGATCTCAGTCAGTCCGTTATAAAGGATAGGATCATATTTCATAAAAGCTTTCCTGATCGCCGACATTCTCCACACGAATATTCCTGCATTCCAGAGGTACCTATCGCTTTTGAGAAACCCAAGAGCCTCATCTAAACTTGGCTTCTCGGTGAACCTCCTAGCTCGGTAAGCCATAAAACCCCGCTCCATAAGGCTTCCTTCGAGGTCTGTCCGGCTCAAGGAGGCTGCCATAGGTAGCTCCTCCCCGCACTCTATGTAGCCATACCCCTCCTCAGGCCGCGTGGGCCTGATGCCTATGGTCACCAAATGGTCTCCGCTAGCCGCCACCTTTGCCGCATATCTTAAAGTCTGGGCAAACCTCTCCTCATCCAGCACCACGTGGTCACTCGGCAGCATGACCATAACAGCGTCCCTGATGCGCTGCCCCACGTAGACCATGGCATATCCCACTGCAGGGGCCGTGTCGCGGCTTGCCGGCTCTGTTATGAGGTTCTCAGGAGGAAGGGCCGGGAGTTGCGAGAGGACAAGCTCCCCATAGTCAGGTCCGGTTATCACGTATATGCCATTTACGTCGTTCGTGACCTTCAGCGCCCGTTCGAAGGCTTGCTGGAGGAGGGTCCCCTCTCCCCACAAGTGCAAAAACTGCTTGGGCATTGAAGCAGTGCTGCGAGGCCAAAACCTCTCGCCTTTCCCTCCAGCCATGATTACCGCGACAGTGCGCACGATGCATCCTCCCATTGTCGAAAACCCTCGGGTCATGGGGATACGCCCGGCGCTGCCGGCCGTGCGAGCTACCGTCTTCCTACTTCCGCCCGCTCAGACTCGCAGGCCGACATGCCGTCACACAGGCGGTCGGATGCACGAGGCGGACACGTGCGTCCTTCCCAGAATGCACCTGACGTAGCTGTATACGAACAAGATCTGGATTTCTCCCCCTGTGTCGAAACTCCTTCTTTCGTGCTGCCAAGCAATGGGCGAAGAAGTGGGTCAACTTGCCACCGTGTCTTCGGCGTCCTTCCCAGTGCGGGGAACCGGAAGGGCGCGCCACCGGATCAGGTCAGCACAGGCCTGCGTAGTCGCATGTCCCGCATGCCATGCTACCCGCAGGCGAGAAGTGTCCGCTCCGGATCCCGTGGACCCAGCGGCACATGTCCTCGTGGAACCGCGCGAGTTCGCTGGGGTTCTCTTCCACGGGTATCGCCGCGCCGTCCTCGGAGTCGAGGTCATGGATGACGAGGCGGACGGGTTTCAGGCCGAGCGTCCGGACCGCCTGGGCGTAGAGGCGCAGCTGGTTCTGGTGCTGCGGAAGCGGCGGGCGGTTCTCGGCGGTCTTGATGTCCACTATTTCGACCGCGGACGGGTCGGGTCCTGCCGCTCGTAGCAGGAGGTCGATCCTCCCACGAAGGCGGGCACCGTCGAGGGGAATCTCGAAGCGGCGCTCGACGTCCAGGGTTCGCGCGAGGTCCGCCCCGTGCCTCCTGACGTAGTTCGCGAGGCGCCTGTTCAGGGCATCCAGCATGGCCTCGCGCTGGGCGCGGCTTGCGAACGGGAGGTAGAAGCACTCCTGCAGGATCGCGGCTGCGTCGCCCGGGGAGGGCAGAGCATTCAGCCTTGCCCTCCGCGCCATCTCGCACACCACGTGGTGGGCGACCTTGCCGAAGCCCAGCGCGGGGGCGATGGGGGGCGCGAAGCCGCACACGTAGCGCAGGTAGTATTTGCGCGGGCACTCGCTATAGACGAGGAGCTGTCCGCAATCGACGACAAGGCCGTCCTCTCGGCTCCTCGCCGACCCAACGGCGAGCGGCCTCACTTCGCCGAGCCGCCGGAACTCGCCCTTCGCCGTCTCGCTGGACGCGAGGTCCCGCAGGAACTGGGAGGGACAGGTCTTTCTCCCCTTGTGTTCGCCGAAGAAGCTCAACACCAGCAGCTCCTTCGCCCGCGTGAGGGCCACGTAGAAGAGGCGCCGCTCGTCCGCAAGGCGACCCTCGTAGCGCTCCCTGTCGAAGAGGCCCGCCGCAGCCGGGTCGTCCGGGATATACCACCTCTTCCTCTCGCCGGTGCGGGATGACGGGAAGCGCCCGTCCACGAGGCACGGCACGAACACGACCGGGAACTCCAGGCCCTTTGCCTGGTGGACGGTCATTATGTTCACGGCGCCGGCGTCAGGCTCCACGCCTTCCGCGGTCTCCTCGACAGCTTGAGATGCGAACCTCTCGAGAAACACCTTGAGACGTGCCAGGAAGACCTCCCCGGGCACCAGCTTCCCGCCGAAAGAGGAAACGTCCCATGCTCGCTCTTCGGCGGCCTCAGCCTCGGCGTCAAGGCCAGTCCCGTTCAGCCACTCGAGGCCCGCCGCAGCGGGCGGCGCTGCCCGCTTCATGGAGTGCTCGAAGTCCACGAGCAGGGCGGACATGCTCCCAAGGGCGCGCTCCTGGCGCGCCCTGTCAGCGCCGGAACCGCACGGGAGGCCCAGCACCGACAGCACCTCCATGTAGGTGCGGACGAGGTCGGCCACGCCGCGCGCTGCAAGCTCTCGGCCCATCTGCTGGAGGCGAAAGACCGCGCCGGCGGCCTCCTCCCTGCTCTTGCCGGCGACGGACATGATCTCGTGCACGAGGTCCTCGGGCCGGACCCACTCCTCGACTTCGTTGGGTCTCCACGTCCCGCCCGCCCACAGGACGAACACGCGGGCCAAAAGCCTCATCTCGGGCCGGTCGAGGAGGGACACGCGCCCCGCGATGGTGGCCGGGATTCCCGCCTCGCGGAGGGCGCGGGCGAGGGGCTCGGCGGAGGTCCGCACGGACCTATAGAGCACGGCTATGTCGCCGGGCCTGTGGCCGTCGGCCAGGAGGCTCCGTATCCGCCGGACGATGCTGGCAGCCTCGTCGTCCGGATCGCGCGCGGCCACCACCTCGACGCGCGGGCCGCAATCGGGGCGGCTCGGGACCATGGTTTTTGCCACGCGCGGCTCTATGGTCGCGGCGAAGGCGGCCGACACCCTCACGATGGACGGAGCGCTCCTGTGGTTCTCGGCGAGGGTGGCCGTGGTGCCGCCGTGGCGCGAGGGGAAGTCCACGAAGAGAGACACGTCCCCGCCGCGCCACTGGTAGATGGCCTGGTCGTCGTCGCCGACCACGGTGAGGTTGGCGCCTAGCTCGCGGAGGGCCTTCAGGAGAGCCTCCTGCGCCCCGTTGAGGTCCTGGTACTCGTCCACGAGCACCTCGCGGACGCGCCCTTCGAGCAGGGGGCGGAGCGGCCCGCCAGGGCGCAGGCCGTCCACGGCTTTCAGGATTATCTGGTCGAACGAGAGGAGCTGCATGGCTTCGGTGAGCCTCTCGTACCTCTCGACCGCGCCCGCAAACTCGGGGGCGAGGGCGCGGAGGGCGTCCATCGGGATAGCCTCGCTGTAGACGGCCGAAAGGTTATCGACGAAGACGTCCACCGCTCGTCTGACCGAGACCGCGCTGCCTGGCCACGTGGCTTTGTAGAGGTCGACGAGGCCGAGCCGCCGCGCGAACCTGTGGAGCAGGGCCCACTGTCGCTCCTCGGTCAGGACGTCGTAAAGTTCGTAGGCGCCCGACTTTCTGAGAAGATCGAGGCAAAAGCTGTGGATGGTGCCGGCGAAAAGCCCTGACGAGGACGGCGGCAGCGCGGCGAAGCGCGTGTCGCGCTGGGCGGCCCGGTCGTCGATGCGGCGCTTTAGCTCCTCGGCCGCCTTCTCCGTGAAGGTGAAGGCGACGATGGAGTCGGCGGCTACACCTTTCGCAAGCATCGTGGCGACGCGGCGCGCCAGGACCTCGGTTTTCCCGGAGCCCGCGCAAGCGGCTATCTGGAGGCATGGGGCCTCGCATTCCACCGCCTGCCTCTGGGCTGGGGTCAGCTCTATCACGTGTGGTGCGCTCACGGCTTCATCACCGTCCTCGCTCTCGCCCCCCGCGCCGGCTTCCCTGGCGGAGCCGAGGCGTCCAGCGATACAACAGCGCCCTCGGATGCAGGAGGGGTATCCGATGCAGCGGCGTCCTCCGATGCAGCGGCGGCATCCTCTGAAGACTCGAAGAGAAGGCGATCGGTCCCGAAGGCCTTCAGGAATCCGTCCACGTCGCCCCCGCCTGACGGGGCGCTGTCGGCGGGTGTAGCGGATTTGGCATCCGCCCCTTCCCCCGCCCTACGGACGATGGCTCGCTTCGCGGCCGCCATCGCCCTTGCCGTCTCCACCCAGCGGGCGACGGTCGCCTGCGGCACGCCGGGCACCGTGAGGCGCGCGGGGTCGGCCGCGGCCAGGTCGTCCAGGCTCTTTATGTTGTGTTGGTCGTGGAGGGTCCGGCAACGGGCCCGGCCGAGTTGGGGGATACGAAGGGCGGCGAGCGGCACGAGCTCGGGCGCGACGCCGTAAGCGAGGCACCCCCGAGCCTCGCGGCACGCTTCAGCGAAACCCCTGTTGCCGAGGGTCTTCGCGATCTCGCCATACACCGTGGCGAGCTCGCCGAGCTGCTCGAGCCCGCGCTCGAAGTCCCCTCTGAACTTCTCCGGGAGCTTTATCTTCTTGACCGGCGTCTCGGCTATCCACAGGTCGACCGCCTCGCGCCACCTCTCCCTCTTGGCCTCGTCGCCGAAGAAATCCTCAGCCACCCATCTCGCCACGTCAGAGGGCGTGGGTGTGCCGGCGGACCCGAGCACCCTGTCGCGCGCGGTGCGCAGGAGGAGCAGGTCGAGCCCGGAGTGGGCCGCGATGGCGCCGACCCCGCTCGCCCTGTAGCCGGCGCCCGGGACGCGCTCGATGAGCCCCCAGGCCGCGAGTATGCTCAGGGCGACCTGGATCTTGGTCCCGAGGTCTAGGGTCTTGCGGAAGCGGTGGGCGCAGGCGTAGAGCGCGCGATTCCGCGTCTCCTCGTCCACGCCCGGCGGCGGCGACGCGCCGGCGCCGGGGCCGGGGGCGGGGTCGGGTGAGCCGGTGGAGCTGGCAGAGCCGGCGGAACCGAAGAGGAGCGTGTAGATGGCGCACGCTAGGTGCTTGCAGGTCTCTCTGGGACGCCACTTGCGCTTGGCCTCGCACGTGCAGTCCTCACCTGATATGGTCAGGCTGAAGTTGTAGAGCTTGTCGCCTGAGGCGACCGAACCTGCCACGCCGTCCGGCACCGGGAAGGCGCGCTCGAGGCGTATGGACGAGTCCACCCGCGCGAAGGACGGGATATCCTCCATGATGTCGGCCTGCAGGGGCTTGTCGAATTCTATAGGCTGGGGCTCCAGGTGACACCAGAAGCTCGCCCGCACGGCGTCCACCGCGTCCTGGAGGGTGGCCTCGCCGCGGTCGCATATCACCGTGAGCACGAAGCGCATGAGCGAGTCGAAGGCGTCGGGGAGCCGGCTTCGGACGGGGTTGCCGCGTGCGTCGCCGATGGCGACCTGCAACTCCTCGAGCTCGTCCTCGTCGAGGAGGCCGGGTTCCACCAGGGCGAGCCCCCGGCCGGCCTCCACCTGCCCGGGACGGCCAGCGCGGCCGAGCATGTTGAGGAGCTCCCCCGTGGACAACACGACGCGGCGGGGACGGCCGCGGATGAACTCCATCCGGTATATGTCCTTCACCACCACGAGGCGCGCGGGGAGGTTGACGCCGGCCGCAAGGGTGGGCGTGCACGAGATGACCTTGAGATGACGGTTACGGAACGCCTCCTCTACGCAGGCGCGGGCGTCGCGCGACAGCCCCGCGTGATGGTAGGCCACGCCGCCGGAAAGGAGCTCGAGCAGGTCCTCCGCTTCCTCGTCGTCCGCGGCGGCGCGCGTCGCGGCCTCGCGGAGGGCGGAGGTGTCGTCGTCGGTCAGGTAGCGGGACACGAGCGGCTTCAGGTCGGTCGCCACTTTCTGCGAGTCGGCCTTAGAGCGGCAGAAGATTATGGCCTGCTCCCCGTGGGCAAGCACCTCCTCCAGCTCGGACTCGACACGCTTTGCGGGGTCTTTGGCGAGCTCGCAGCGGAACTCCACCCGGACCGTGCGGTCCGCGGGGGACCCGAGGACAAGCGGGACTCCGAGCCAGTCCGCGAGGTCCTGCGGATTCGAGATCACCGCCGAAAGGGCGCAGATGGATGTCGGCCGCTTCCACGTCTTGAGCCTGACGAGCAGGGTTTCGAGGGTCGGGCCGCGGCTTTCGTCGGCGAGGAGGTGGACCTCGTCGATGACGATCCTCCCGAGGCGCAGGTCCGGGGAGGCGAGGAGCGCCGAGAAGCGCTCGAAGGTCGCGACGAGTATGTCGGTGTCCGCCGGATAGAACGGGTCCCGGTGGTCGCCCGTGGCGATCTTGACGCGTGGCGCGAGGCGCGGGAGGTCGAGGCGGGCCGCGGAGTGCCCACGCTCTTCTGCTTGTGCCCGTGCGCTGCTGTGGACTCCAAGGGCGCCCCGATCTTCTGCGCCGCCGCGATCCTCGGAGCTGCTGCGAGTTCCCGCATCCCCATCCGCAACGCTCTCTTCGCAGCCATTCTCAACAGCGAGCTCACGGACGAACGACTCATATATCTCAGCAGCCAAAGCCCTGTATGGGACGAGATACACGTGCACGCCCGGCTCGCCGCGCAGCGCCGCGTTTCTCAAGATGGTCCGGCCGATGTAGCTCTTGCCCGTCCCCGTCGGCGCAACAATGAGGCAGTCGCCCGTGGCCAGCACCCCCGCCGCCTCGGCCTTCTCAAGCAACGGAGACCTCCAGCACGTGCCCACACCCACCGACGGCCCAGCGCAGGCTGTGGGGCGGTCGGGGTCACCGGCCTTTCCACGCGACGAGCGCCCGTCCTCTGTGTGAACCCGACGCTCAACGGCACGCAACGACACCATATCCCCCTTCCGGATCCGAGCCGACTCGTGATTCTGGACCGTGTCTGCCTGCCTGCCTGGGACAAGGACGACGTGTCCTTTCGCCCTGGATAGGAGGGCCTAAGGTCGCCCAACGCAAGGGAGCCTCAGGGACGACCACACAACCCAAAGCAAGTGCAAAGCGAGACCAACGAAACGGCGCGCAATACGCTTCGAAATCCTTGGTGGAAGTCCTTGCTGGAAAAGGTGCAGCGTGCTGGGTAGCTAGAAAGGCTGCAGATTCGGAGCCAGGCTCGGGCTAGAATTCGTGAGCCAGGTTCGATTTTGGAACTGAAGTTGTTCTTTCGACGCGGGCCCACGGTTTCCTGCACACTGTTGCGGCACAGCGGAGGTAGGAGGTACAATCGTGCGTAAACGGCGTATGTCGCCAGACGGTACCCCAGTCTTCCAGCAGAAGCGAGTGGACCTTCAGATAGGTCTCGATATCGCGACCGTGGTCACAGGGAGTCGAGCCGACATTGTTGCGATTCTTTCGGGCGATAGCGATCTCTTGCCAGCGGTGGAAATGGCGAAGAATAGTGGTGTGATCGTGCGGCTCGTGCATGGGCCGAAGGTTACCTACCACAACGACTTGTGGGACGCAGCTGATGGGCGAAAGCAGATCTCTTCGGAAGTCATAGCGCGGTGCCGCAGGGACCTCTGATAGCAAAAAGCGGAGAAAACCGCCTGCCAGCGGCCTCTCCCGCATTTTCACCTGGCATCCCCGCAGCATCCCTATATGGGATATCGGAACGCCAGGAGGTATATTCGTAACATCATGATAACCAGACTGCCGTCCCGTTGTCAAGCGTGAGTTTTGGGCTGCAGAGTCACAGTCCGTTGACAGCATGAGTCTTGGGCTTGCTTGCGTGCGCCGGCAATGCTCCAGGATTCCTCGCTCCGTTGAACTTTATCGTCAACAAGGGATTCGTGCGCTCTTGCCATCGCCTCGATGGTCTTGCTGCACATCTCTTCGGATGGTCCGTGAGTCGGCCGTTCCGATGGCTATGCATCAACGGGTCGACCCCTGCGGAGGATCTCGTCGTAAAGGAACTGGCCGCGGCTTGCCTTGCGGTACTCGTCAAGCGAATAGGGCCGCGGTGAGATGTCGAGGTCAATATCCTCGCTGATCCGCTTGAGCATTACAGCTTCTTCAACGTAGTCTTTGCCGAAGTCCGGCGAGATTACGGCGATGTCGATGTCGCTATCCGGGGTCGCTTGCCCCGCGGCATAGGAGCCGAACAGGATGGCTTTCTCCACACGGATATTCCTTGACCTCAGGGCTTTCACGAACTCTCGAGCAATCACCTCAACTTGTTTTTCAGCCATTCCACAACCTCCTTCGTCCTAGCCATCATCTGACCTACGTATTCCTCAGTGCAAGTAGCTTCAAGTTGGGCTCTCTTGTCGGGGTAACGTGTTTCGATGTAGTATAGCGAAAGGCGACGCAGGAGATCTCGTCGGTTTTCATCGCACTCCGCCAAAATACCGGCGGAACCGGCAAGCGAAACGAGGTCGTGCTTCCTGGGAGGGGTCTCGCCCGTCTGTTCGACATAGACTGCCTTGATTGCTTTCTCCGCTGCTTGCTGGCACATGAACATCGCCCACAGATACCTGTTTCCTTTGAAGCAGTGCTCGGCCGTGCTCAGGTCATCCTCGGCGATCTCCAGCCACACGGAGGCTTGTGGCCTCATGTGCATCACCCTTCTCACGAGGCGGGCTGATAATGCCGCATCTCGTAAACTGCTTGGTTCGGCCCTGGCGCGCCCATCATCTGTTAGCATCTGCAACACGGATCCCAAAATGAGGATACCACGACTTCCTATGTGCAATCAACTTCCATTCGGTATATGTCCCTCACGACCACGAGGCGGGCGGGAAGGTTGACGCCGGCCGCGAGGGTGGGCGTGCATGAGACGACCTTGAGGTGGCGGTTACGAAAGGTGGCCTCCACGCAGGCGCGGGCGTCGCGCGAGAGGCCCGCGTGGTGGTAAGCGACGCCGCCGGAAAGGAGCTCGAGCAGGTCCTCCGCTTCCTCGTCGTCCGCGGCGGCGCGGGCGGCCAGCTGTTTCAGGATTCTCGACCGCCCGCTCGTAAGTTGAACCCGCGTGCGGACCAACGGTCATCCCCCTGATGAGATTACATGCTCACGGTTATGATAGGACGCAGACATTGTGTTATCAAGGCTGCGAGAGTGGTGCCCCGTCGCACCGCCGTCATGGTAAGACCATCGTCGTCCCATGTCTCGGGCGACAGCGGTCTACTACCTGCATACCGGCAGTCCAGACGGCGCACGATCGTCGCGGTTCGGGGCACGTGGGCATCCGTATAGAGTCCGTATAGAGGCCGACTCGCGGCAGACTCGCGCAGCGACCGCGTACGATTCGCATTGGTCATGCATAGATCGATCGCTTCTCATGCCCGGACAGAGTATCCGCGCGTGCGACGGGACCAACTGGGGCGCATCACCAGCCAGCGCGGGATATATCCCACCAGGCGGGGTTTGCTTGAACGTTAAAGTGCCTCAGCCTCTTACCAAGCATTCTCTGGCGCTTCCCTGAGACTGCCCTGCCGGAGACCTGGTCCGGCGCAGCTTGCACTGAATGGAGCCAAATACCGACCTGCTAGACCGGTGCGTCTTCGGCGGCTATCCATTCTTCGATCCTGTCCAAGAAGGCCTGTGCATCGGAACGGCCTTGGGTTAGGAAAGCCTTGATGTATTCCCACTTGATGTCGAGGTACTGATGTGCGAGAACATTCCGAAGTCTGGTGGCATCTGCCAGACGCGTTGAAAGGCCCGGGTCTATCAGGCCTAACGATCCGAGTTTCGTAAAGATGTCCCTATAGCTTTCCGGCATCTCGATGTCAGCCTGGGAGAGGATGATCTTGCCTATATCCGATAGGGAGTTTACAACGTTCTCGATTATGCGTTCAACATTCCGCCGGATAAGGCGATCAGAAGTGTAGCGAGAGAAGTCCAGATCGCCAAAGTCTCCAAGGTCCGCGAGTTCTGTTCTCGCAAACTCGAGCCTCCTGATTATGCTGTCCCTGGAAGCCCGCTCCACGTTTAACCCTCCACGTGATTGTGCTTAGTGGTGCGACGGTGTGCCCGCCGGAGTCTCCACATATCATGGAGCAGCTCGCTGAAGTCTTCAGCCTCACGCGAGACATCCAGCATGTACCGCAGGTAGAATATCCGGTCGCGGACGACAAGGGGTACGCCTCTCAAAGCTGCCCATGCCACCGATGCGTTCGCCTCGTTCAGGACGATGAGATCAATGTCCTTGTGAAGGAGTGCCTCGAGTTCTCCTGCGACACCGTTGACTCTGGTCAAATCGTGTGCGCCGGCGAAGTACGCTGCTACGTCCACGTCTGAACGTCTGGTCGCCTTGCCCCTGGCATGCGACCCGAAAAGAAATGCCACGACGACGTCATCTCTCGAGGCGAAGTACCGCTTGAGTGTGCCGAGAATGCGCCTGGATTCGTCGCCCTCTTGCATCTCGTCATTTGTGCAAGCTTCGTACGCTCTTGCCGCGATGGTCTCACCGGACATCTCGCTCGTGTTCACTAGCCTGCTCACCACCTGCGGGTGCCGAACCATTCGCGCCCCGGGACCCGAAGACTCTCGGGCCTCCACGCTGACTCTGTCTGCGCCTGGTTACGTCCCAGCGTTTCTGCTTGCACGCAGTCGAGCCCTGAAGAACCCTGCGTAGCAGCGATCGAATGCTGGGTGCCACGCGACGGCCAGCAAAGCGCGAGTCGCCCTGCCGCCGGGGTGGCTAACCCCGGAGAAACGGCTCAGGGACTTCCGCTTCGCCTACGGCTTGATTGTACTGGAAAGTTCCCCGGCAAGCAAGGAGATTCCTTGACCCCCTTCCCGTCTCGGCCATCTATGCCATTGCCAAGCAGCTTGACGCTTCTGGCGCTCTTGTTCGCTCTAATCGAAGGAATGTTCTGCTGTTACGCCGGATTTTCCGCGATGGGTAGGCTGTGCGGACCTCGTCTCGTCCTCGGCAGATGCTATAGATAACCAAGCTCGAACTCAGAAGTCGCGTGCGACGCGAAGGGCATGGACAGCGGGCGAGTCAGCCGTGCGCCCGCGGACATCGTGTTAACTTCGGAGTTGGGTATCTATGACGGCGCTGCCTGAGAGGTGAGCACATCTCGTAGCGCCTCGCGTCACCCGTTGACTGGCTGGGGCCGACATGTTACTATGATGCCAGGTAGTGGCGGTTGTCGTAACGCTGCGGTTACGAACATGCTTGCGCGCGTGCGCTAGTGCATATTTGACTTCGGGGGGATGACCTGTGACGGACCTGCTCTCGTCTCTTGGCAGGAAGCTTGCTAGAGCAAGGGCACAGATGGGCCTGACTCAAGAACAGGCGGCATCGGCTATCGGCGTCAGCCGGGAAGAGCTGAGCTACTACGAGAACGGTCGCCGGGAGATTAGCCTGGCTAAGCTTGCGAGGCTCGCTGATCTCTATGGATACGGAATCGACCACTTCTTGAGCACCTCCGGGCCTGGTCTCGATACAAACATTGCTGTGGCTTTCAGGGCCGAGACGGTGTCCGAGGACGACCTGGAGATCATTGCCTGGGCCAAGAAGCTCGTCATAGACGCGCACATGCTAGATCGATTGCTCATGGAGGGAAGATCTTGACCACACCAACCGACCCGGTGATGCTCGCCGCACAGGTCAGACGAGAGTGGGGTCTAGGAGACTCGCAGCCTGTGCATATAGAGCAAGCTCTCTGGTTGCTTGAGGGGATAACGGTGATCCGAACCCCTTTCGGTGACAGTTCAAGTATCTCTGGCCTTTTCGTGCGCAAAGAAGACACGGTCATCGTCGTGCTGAACACCAATCGTACGCGCGGCCATCAGCATTTCACTGCCGCCCACGAGCTATACCATGTTCGCTACAATGCAGGCATGAGCGGCAGAGCATGCACGGCGTCGCAGTTTCCAGGCAAGCAGCCGGATGAACTGAACGCAGACAAATTCGCCGCTCACCTGCTTGTACCGGAGGCTGGCCTCCAGTACATGCTCGCCAAACTCGGGCATCGGCCGACTCCCGACTGGGCAACAATACTGCAGCTTGAGCAGTATTTCCAGGTCAGCCACAGGGCAATGCTTTGGCGCCTCAGAGAGTGCGGATACTTTCGCAACCGCGCAGAGATGGAGAGGTATGCTCCCGCCGTCGTCCGCGAGGCCAGAGCGCGAGGCTATGACACTCGTCTCTATGAGCGCGATCGCAGCTACGAGGTGATATCGGATATCCCCGAGAAAGTCAGGATCTGTCTTGAACGGGGCCTGATCAGCCAGGGCAAGGCAGAGGAGTTGCTCGGCAGCTTCGGCTACACGAAGGCAAGTCAGGAGGGCGAGGAGGATGACCCACTGGATTGACTGCCGACGGCTCGTCAGGGGCACGTTCAACGGCGTGTGCCTGGGTAGCGGCGAGTCTGCCGCCATGGTTCATGCTCGGTTCGACCACGGCATTGTAGCCAGCAACAACCACAGGGACGTCAGCGCGTATTGCGATCGGTACGAGATTCCTATAATAGATACGTCTGCCATCATGCTTGCGGCGGTGGATCGCAGGGTGCTGTCTCTTGATGAGGCTTGTTCATTGTGGAGCCGGATGTTGCGGGAAGGAAGATGGCTTCCGACGGACAACTTCATGGAAGTGTGGAGAGGATTCGCGCCCAGCGGCATTGAGGTGGCAGCCTCCGATGAATGCCCCCTCGGCAGGGACGAAAACGACCGGCGGCTCGGTTGCCGTTCCCGCACGTGAGATGAGTCGGCATGGCTACCGGCGCCCGTGCTACGAGCAGCTCGGCCACGCAGACTCTGGAGCGCAGGCTCGGGCGTGCGAGCTTTTTGGCGTGCCGGCGTGCCGGCGTGGAGAGTCCTCTTGTCGCTTTCCGCGGAACGCGGTATCATTCGGTTAGAGTCCCTGAGAGCAACGGTGGCCAGGTTGCCGGGGACGATACCCTGGGGGCGCCTTCGACGCGCCGCGCTTACAGGGAGCCGGTCGGGCCCGCAACAAGGGACAAGGGGGAAGCAAGACATGCCGGACGAGGGGCGCGCAAGCAGCCGGAAGCGCCGTGTGTCCTCGGGGCCCACAAATGGCCCGTGTAAAACACGTCCCGATGGCACTGCGCACAGCCGCCGCGACGAGCGGGACCGCTGGATAGAAATCGCCCGAAAAGCCAAGGAGAGGCTGGCGCGGCAAATCCCGGTCTTTGAGGTGCGCCTTTACGGGTCACGGGCGCGAGGTGACGACACCCCGGAGTCGGACGTGGATGTCTATATTGAGACCGTCTCCCTCACCCGGCAGCAGCGGCGGCTTGTGAGTGACATCCTCTGGGAGATCGGTTTCGAAAACGGCGTGGTAGTGGCACCGGTCGTTTTCTCGCGTGAAGACCTGGAGAACGGCCCACTTTCAGCCTCGCCCCTCTACAGGACCATCAAGAGGGAAGGAATTCCTGTATGAGCATGGACGCGAACGAGGCCAAGCGGGCGCTGATCTCGTACCGCCTGCAGCAAGCTTCCGAGGCATTGCAGGATGCGGCGAAACTTGCCGAGCATCAGGGCACCCCGCGAAGCATAGTAAATCGGTCGTACTACGCGATGTTCTACGCCGTTCTGGCACTCCTGCTCAGCGTCGAAAAGAGCACCTCCAAGCACAGCGGTGCCATCAGCGCCTTCGACCTGTATTTCGTGCGGGCAGGCTTGTTCCCGAAGCATCTGAGCAAGTCATTGCACCGGGCATTTGAACTTCGTCAGCAGAGTGATTACCAGGAGATGGTCACAGTATCCCCAGAAGACGCTCACGAGGCCATCAGGAGCGCAGATGAGTTCGTCGCTGCCGTCCGCACCTACCTGCATGACAAGGGGCTGGCCTGACGAGAATAGGCGCAGGCGTAGTCCAGGCACCCGCCGGGACCACAGCACGCGCATGTCTGGGCTACCAACTGGCCTGTCCCGCACGGTATATACCTCCTCTCCCCGACCCCGCCGACCCGCGCCACATATGGGCTGCGTGTTCGCAGAGAACGCATCGGCGCGACAGGCGGGAGCAACGTAACGCAGCGCAACGCAAGAGCAACGCAAAAGCAACGTAACAAACGAGCGCGCTCGTCTGTCGCTCGCATTCGTCACATTACATCGGGCCTCTAGGCATGCTATCAGGTCAGACGCTCTCTCGGTCGTCGCCTGTTGCCTTGCCGGGCAGCGCGGCAATCGGAGCGGCTCAGGACCATGAGCAAGGGCAGCACTCTGCGACGGCGCTTTCTCCCTCCGTGGCAGATTCCTCCTTCCGTGGCAGACAGGAGAGCATCAGGTCGCCCAAGACAGGGGATTCGGATGGAGGGCGAGTGCACGGCCTGGAACAAGCGCAAAGCGAGAGCAACAGAATGGGGGCGCAGTGCGCTTCGAAATCCTTGCTGAGCTGGGCACCGGGTGGGCGTCCTTTCTGGAACTTGCCGGCTGCGGGAAAGGAGTGAAGTCAGAGGACAGCAAGCGAACCTGCTTCGGCGTCGCTCGCTGTTCCTCTGACGTCACGTGCGTTCAGCCTCGCCCGCGCCCTCAACGACGCTGTGGACAGGTGATGTCCATCCACGTCGGGGTCATCGAGACCGACAAAAACAAGGCCCGCAGGCAGGACAGATGCGCGTCAATAATACGAAACCCAGAACCTCCCCAAATCCGATGTGGAAATCGATTGCGCGTCGGGTGACCACGTGGAGTCTGGTGGAATCGGCGGATCCGGAGTGGACGCTATTGCCATGACAAACCAGGTGTACGACCTGCCCCGCACCAGTGGCAAGGCTGATTGCCCGCCCGGAGGAGTATGCGAGAAGTCGCCATAGTATACAGCATTCTCAGCGCCGGCCGCGTAGCCTTCCCACATCAGCTGGCTCGCCGCCGTATCCATGACCACAATGACATAGAGCTCGGCACCTGCTACTTTGGCCCAACTAAGCAACGGAACGCTTGACACCGATGAATCCTGCGCCGGCGCTGTGAGAGTCACCTTTGAGAGCGGATAGAGCGGGGTCGTGGCGTCCGGTGCGCTTCTCCTGCCTTCGCCGGAGCGGTTGTACCCGGACACGCTATACGAGACCGTCTTGCCAGGGCACAGTGTTGGAGATCCGTCCAGCCAAAGCCACAGCGCGACAGGAGGTATGGGGTCGACGCCCAAGTCGGGCGATCCCACCGGTGATTCTGCCACGAACGTCCCGTCACGATATACCTTGAACCCTGTCACTGAAGGCGAACCGGATGGCAGCAGCCAGCTGACCCCGCAAGCCACCACCGCGTTGGACCCAGCGGGCGTGCCGCGTGTTTGCGCGGGCGGGACCGAGTCACGCACCTTCTTGGCTGCTTCAAGTATCCTCGCCGCCAGCCCAGGGGACGCGGACGATGATTGATACGCGTATGGCGCGTTCAAGAGATCAAAGAGAGAATAGTGGATGGTCATGGCCTGAGCGGTCACGTTTGTTGGAGCGTAGGGAACAGAGCCGGGCAAGGTGCCGTTATTCACCGTCACGGTAATAGACCTGCAGCCAATGTTGCCACTGGCGTCGAGGGCCAGCGCCGTGAGAACGTGCTCGCCATCGTGCCATCCCGACTCGCTGTATTCCGAGTACGTCTCCCACAAGTATGTGCCCTGGGCGACGGGGTCACCTGGAGAATTCGCCTCGATGGCGGACACAAGCAAGCCGTCTATGAAAAGCAATGCTCCTGCCATCGCGGTCTCATCTCTCGCGTCCACGTAAACATAGCCGGTGCCGGACACGGGGGATGGGCAGCTTATGGAGACGTTCGGGGCGATGGACTCTGTGATCGGAAGCATTCCCCCGGGCTTCACCATTCTCAGCGTAACCTCAGTGGTCACGCCTGTCTCGACGCCAACACCGTAGGACGCCGCGGAAGCCCAGCCGGGCTTGGTGACTACAATGCTGTACGTTCCTGGAGCGACGCCTGAGAACGTGAATTCGCCACGGTAACTCGTGGTCGCTATCTTGCTGGTGCCGACGAGGCTGACTGAAGCGCGTTCAACACCAGGGCCAGAGGTCAATAGAGTGGCGTCCGTTCGGAATCCATTTGCGTCAATCTCGGTTACATAGCCTTTGATTACTCCCCCCGTAGAAGTCCCCGTTCCGCCCCCTCCAAAGCACCCGGAAACGGACAGGGCTGCCGTCAGGATCGCGACTGCGAGCGTGGCCAAAGCTCTCCAATTGCTGGAAGTGGTCCTCAACCTGCGTAGACCCATGTTTGTGCAACCTCCTCGTTAACAATGATGGACGGGAAACGACACATGGGGACATGGGCACAAGGTCACAGGTAACAAGTACACAAGTATCGTGCTCTGGCAAAGCTCATGGCGCTTGTGGTGCGGGATGCCGCCGGGCGTCGCTTGGGACGCAGGCGGCAGAAGGCGGCACCCGCGAGACAAGCGGTCACCTGGAACGATTAGCGTCACTTGTGACAAGGGGCTCTAGGCTTTCAGCGTGCCGCGCAGGCATACCCCGGGCGTTGCGAGCTGGGGCGCGTTGGTAGTGGAGCGACTTCTGGCGCGAAGAGCGGCCTGGTGCGAGTTCGGCATGGGCTAAACGTCAAGAGTTGGTCATCGGTGGTCGGCTTCGGCATGGGATAAGCATGAAGAGCTGGTCGTCGGTCGTCGGCGTATCAGCACAAACCAGGCCGTCATAGTGCGGCGGTGGTGCGACCGTCTCAGATTGTGTGGAGGGAAGATTCGGGTGGCGATTAAGGTCGAAACGAGAACGTGCTACAGAATGGTTAGCACTGGTTAGCACTGGTAGGAGGTGTTCAAGCTCAAAAGGACAACGTGCAAAGGCAGCTGGATATCGCTGCATCTCCTCGGCATCGGAATCACCGAGCATCCGCGTGTTCCGTACGGTCCTTCAAACGTTTCACCTGAAAGAGACTCACCCTGCGGGCCCTGAGGTCACCTCCTTTCGCGCTTTAACGACCATCGAGGCCCAAGGCCTTGCCGAGTGTATTCGCCGCGGGCTCCAGACTTCCTCCTAACCTGTCTCGGACGGCGCGGAGCGACTGTCGCTGGCCATCCGGCGGGCCTCCTCGTGAGACCGGAAGGCGCACGGCAAGCGATGCCACGAGAATGAGTCCCGCGACCGGGAAGATGTCGCCAGCTTTCGATACCGTACCCCGATGGCGGCCGTAAAGCCCGCAGAGACTTGGGCAGGAGGAAGTTGCTCCAATCCCTCGAATACCGTGGAGTAGGCAAGTAAGCTGGCAAACCTAAGTCGTTGCGACCCGACGCGTCGGGACCTCGACCTCGGGCCACTATAGTCGTTCTTCGCCGCCGCAAACCCCGTCTTTCAGTCTCGCCAGTGAATGGTGCTCTGTCCCTGTCCCTGTCCGTTTCGGTGTCGGTGCCGGTATCGGTGTTCCTGTCCCCGTCCGCTGGAAGGCACCAGGGTGGTCATCCGGCGCTCGTCCGTGGGACGAAACCGCAACGATTCCTCTGCTCGCGCCAGTTCCTCCTCAGATGCTGCTCAGAGCAGGCGCGGGGGCAGCGTCGTTCCGGGTGCAGGGGATGAGGAGCTTTTGGTGCGTATAGCAGCGCGTGACCAGGAAGCCCTTGGGCTTCTGGTCGAGGCTGTGCGCGTGCCCATCTTCACGTTGGCAAGGCAGATCGTCCTGGATGATCGCCTGGGTGGGGCGTGAAGTACAGGAGCTATGCCAGTGGCAATCCAAGCGTGACTGTTGGTCAGGCGAGATACAGGTGTGGAGCTGTTATGATGCTGATTGTGGTACAAAGGAGTGAGGGCATTGGCATCCGCTAGTATTCCAAAGGCGCGACCCAATTGGTGGGCGATGGTTTCCGCACTGGTCATATTCGCCTTGCCATTGTTAGTGATGTCATCTGAGGGCGCAGAGGGGACGGAACAGCACCCATCGGTCCAGAGTCAAACGGAGCCTTCCGCCGCGGCCAGGATAAGGACGGAGCCTTCCGCCGCGGCCAGGATAAGGATTGATCCTGACATAGCCTTCATCTCGCCGGAGGCGGTAGAGCATCTTAGGATGGTCATGAGCGACGTCACCGCACGTGTCAACCAGCTTTTCGGCGTCAGTCCTGAGGCCATAGGAGAGGTCGCAGTAACTGTGGCGCGCGGGGAACCTTTCTTCGAGGGGGCGTTGGGGGGCTCCCGCAGTGGTGTTCTGATTTGTGCCAACTTCGGCAGTCTTGGAACGTCGGATATCTTACAACCTTCCATGCGGTCCTGGCTTGCGCTTGAATATACCCGCGTCGTCTTGGAAAGGACATCTGGTGGCGGCCAGCCGGGTCTTGCCGGCAGCCTCTACATGGGCATTGGAGTGGCTGTTGCCGACGTTGTGTTCCCGGACTGTGCCCAGTTCCCACTTCGGGATCCTCATAGAGTGAGCGCAGGCTTACTGCTACTGGATAAGCTACACGTTCCGAAATCGACTGACCCACCGATTTATAACGGCACTGTCGGGGGCTCGTTCTGCAAGTACCTTATCGAGCGCTTTGGGCCGCGCAAGATCCTTGAAGTCTACTCGGAACTGAAATCGGGAGAAACCATGAATGAGGCCCTAATGCACGTGTACGGTGAGGAACTCGGTCCTGTGGAGGAGGGTTGGCGCTCTCTTCTTAGCAACGTTGCCGGGGAAGACCCCGAAAGGTTCGCTGCTATGGCAGAGATGATGCTCTGTCTCGATGAGCTATCCACCACCTCGATGAAAGCCCTGTATCCTGCCGAACAGATAGGAGTCGGGTTTCCTCGGCGCATGAACGATCTCGCGCAGTCGGTGAACACGGGATTAGCGACGATGTATGAGGCGGGCGCCGGGACCGATTCCATTGCGCATGCCCGCGCACTCTTAGACCGATATGCCTCAGCCATGCAGTCGTGGCACGATGCCGTGAATCTGCTATGGCTCGACGTGAGCATTCCGCTCGCCACCGGGTCCTCCGACTATGAGAGCATACTAAACGCGGCTGAGCAGGCAAGAGAGCTTGCAGCACAGTTGGGCGCTGACGATCTTGTGAGAAAGGCGGAGGAGAGCATAGCTGTGCTCAAGCGCACGAGACAGCCAGGTGAATGAATGGTTTTCGAGATCCCGGTCGAGCTGTACGTGCCTCAGAACGCCCGCCAGGACATGCATGACACGGAATGCAGGCGAATGTTCAAAGACGGCAGACTCGGAGCCGGGCCCAGGCCGGCGCCAGCACACGGGTCCCTGCAGGTCTGCCGCCCGCCGGGGTCTCGGAGGCCTCGCCAGAGCAGTCAGAACACCAGAGCGGTTAGAACAGAAGTGGGACGTAAGTCACCATGAAAAGCACCACTATGAGCGCTACCAGCAACGGAACCAGAGCGCGGCTTATTCGCTCGATGGGTAGCCCGCTCACACTGCTCGCCACGTACAAGTTGATCGCGACCGGCGGCGTCACCATTCCTATGGCAAGACCGATCACGAGCACGACGCCGAAATGCACCAGGTTGATGCCAAGGCTCGACACTATGGGGAGGAACACGGGCGTGAGGATGATCAAGGCCGACGCGGTCTCCATGAACACGCCCGCTATGAGAACGATCACGTTTATCAAGAACATGACAACGAACTTGTTGCGGGAGAGAGACAGCACGGCGTCCGCAATGATGCTTGGTATCTTCCAGTTAGCGAGCACCCAGCCGAATATGCTGGCGCTTGCTATGACGAACATGACGAGGGACATGGTCACAGCGGAGTCCACGATGAGCTTGAATAGGTCCTTCAGCTTGCAGTCCCTGTATATGAAAAGCGCAGCGATGATCGCATAGTCAACGGCGATCACCGCGGCCTCGGAGGGAGTAAAGTACCCTGAGAAGATGCCCCCGAGGATGATGAGCGGTGTCAGGAGTCCCCAGAAGGAGCGGCGGAAATGATGCCATACGTTGGGCAACGAAAACGCGCTGCCCGTGAGGTAATTATCTCTGTATGCCGTGTACATCGCTACCGCCATTAGCGCGAGTCCCATGAGGGTGCCCGGAAGGAAGCCGTTTAGGAACAACTGCGCCACGGACTGGTCCGCGATGACAGCGTAGAGGACCATAGGAACGCTCGGGGGGATCACAACCCCGATGGTCCCGGCAGCAGCTATCAAGGCCGCTGAGAACTCCTTGTTGTATCCCTTTTCCTTCATCTCCGGGATGAGCGGAGCGGCCACCGCAGCTGTGGTCGCGGCACCCGAGCCCGAGATCGCCGCGAAGAACATGGACGCGAGGACTGCCACTAGCGAGAGCCCGCCCCGGACAAACCCGACGACGGAATCGGCGAAGTCCACGAGCCGCTTGGACACCTTGCCTTTGGCGAGCAAGTCCCCTGCCAGGATGAAGAACGGCACTGCAACGAGGGGAAACGAGTCGGTCCCCGCGAAAAGGCGTTGCGTCAGGATCACGAGCGGCACGTCGTGCCGCACGAGAACCACAAGCGAGGCAAGTCCGATCGACAGCGCGATCGGGATGCCCATGAGAAGAAACAGGAACAGGGTTCCGAACAATATCCAGGCCATTGCGGCTCACCCCTTCCCCTCTGCGTACGAGCCCATTTCTTCAAGGAGGTGACAGAGCACGTGGACCGTGCCTACGGCGCAACTTGCGGGGATCACGAGATAAACGTAGCGCATGGGAAGCCCCAGAGCCGGAGAGACCTGGAAGATCTGATAGCTTGAGAGGCGGACGCCATAGACGATCCCGACGACAAAGAAGACTATCGCGAGCACATATGCGGCTGCTCGCACGATAGCGGCGACCCGCCTCGGCAACGCCGAGACCACGAACGTCACAGCGATGTGCGCCTTGCGCTTGAAGCCTATTGTTGCCGCGGTGAAGCTGCTCCAGACGAGAAGATACCTTGCGAGCTCCTCCGTCCACGAGCCCGCGGTGAAGAACACCCTCATGATCACCTGCAGGGTAATGACAGCAATCATGCCCACTATGAGTAGGAAGGTCACGTATGTGGCCGCAACGTTCGAAAAATCGCTGAGGCGCTTGACCGCCTGCTGGACGCCGCGGAAGACCATGTTCGAATTGGGCCCCCTTCCATGTCCACGATCCGTGGTCCCACAGCCCCGCCCCACATTAGCCCCTTATCGCTTCATTTTCTTGATCTCGGCCTGGATCTCGTCGATGAGGCCGCCGAATTTGTCGCGGTAGGAGTCGTAGACCGGCTTTACGGCCTGTTTGAACAGCTCCAGGTTGGGTTGAGTGATCACCATTCCGTTCTTCGCGATCTCCTGAAGCTGGCTGCTCTCCTGGTCGGCATCCCATTTGCGCTCGTACTCTGCGGCGCTCTGCGCGGCCTCGACCAAGATCTTCTGCCTGTCGGCCGGAAGCGACTTATAGAGCTTAAGGCTCATGACGAAGAGCGCCGGCGCATATGTGTGACGGGTGAGAGACAGGTATTTCTGGGTTTCATAGAGCTTGTACGCGTATATGACGTTTATCGGGTTCTCCTGCCCATCGACCACGCCCTGCTGGAGTGCGGTGAGGCACTCGGTCCACGCCATGGGGACGGCGTTCACGCCAAGAGCCTTGAACGTCGCAATATACACAGGGTTCTCCATCACTCGTATCTTGAGGCCTTTGATATCGTCTGGCGTGGCGACGGGACGCTTCGAGTTGGTGAGGTTCCGGAAGCCCCGCTCAGCATACGCAAGGCCCTTAAGGTTCACGGTCTCGAGCTCCGCCAGGAGCTTCTTCCCTACCGGCCCATCGAGGACGTAGTATGCCTCCTGGGCGCTTGCGAAGAGGAACGGCATCTCGAACGCGGCCATCCTCGGGAGGAAGTTCGCCACCGGGCCGTTAGTGATGACCCCCATGTCTATGGTGCCGAGCTGCATGCCCTCCAGCAGGGTCCGCTCGTCTCCGAGGGACGCGTTCGGGTATATCTCGATGGCAAGCTGTCCCTTCGTGCGTGCCTCCACGAGTTCCTTGAACTTCAGGGCGGCGATGTGAAAACCATCTCTCTCGTTCACCACGTGCGCGAGGCGGATCACGCGCGGCGCAGCCGCTACTGACGACATGAGCGAAAACAGACATACTATGACGAGACCAAGCGCAAAGACCCTTCTTGACATCTCCCTTGCTCCTCCTTGTGTAAGTCTCGAATGTGCCACTCCACTCAACGATCAGTGTGTGAGTCTCAAACGATGCCGAATCCTCCACGCCCCGTCGTGCAAGCACCGGCAACCCCAACGCCGCCGTCAAGAAAGGAGACGAAAACTTATGGCGCCATACTCAGGCGCCCGCAACGTCCGCCACGGCGCCCTTGGCCCCGGAAGACACGAACCGGCTGTACTTGGCGAGATACCCCTTCTTAAAGGCGGGCGCGGGTTCCGGCCGGGTCCACGAAGCAAGCCTCCTTGCCACCTCGTCCGGCGGCACACACAGATCGATCCTGCGGTTGGGGATGTCTATGTCGATCTCATCCCCCTCTTGGACGATGGCGATGGGCCCTCCCGCCGCAGCTTCCGGCGAGACGTGTCCTATGGAGGCGCCTCGCGTGGCCCCTGAGAAGCGACCGTCTGTGACCAGCGCCACAGAGGAGTCAAGCCCCATTCCGGCGAGAGCCGAGGTGGGGACGAGCATCTCACGCATGCCGGGGCCGCCGCGCGGTCCTTCGTACCGTATGACCACCACGTCCCCCGGCTCTATGCGCCGCGCGAAGATCGCGTCTGAGGCGTCCTCCTCCGAGTTGAAGACACGAGCTTTGCCCCGGTGGACCAGCATCTCCTGCCTGACGGCGGATTGCTTCACCACACAGCCGTCGGGAGCAAGCGACCCGTAGAGAACCGCGATGCCGCCTTCTTTGTGGAAAGGATTCTCCAGCGGCCTGATGATGCCGGGATTGAGCACGCGGGCGCCCGCGATGTTCTCGCCCACGGTCTTGCCGGTCACTGTGAGACAGTCCCTGTGGATGAGCCCGGCGCCGTCGAGCACTTTCATGACGGCCTGGACTCCGCCTGCCTGGTCGAGATCATTCAGGTCGGAGGGCCCTCCGGGACGCATGTTGCATATGTGCGGCACTCGCCTGCTGACCTCGTCGAAGATGCGGAGCTCCAGCGGAACGCCGGCTTCGTGGGCGATTGCAGTGAGGTGGAGGACGGTGTTGGTCGAGCCGCCGAGCGCCATGTCAACGGAGACTGCGTTTTCGAAGGCCTCTTTCGTAAGAATGTCGAGAGGGCGCACGTTATTGCGGAGAAGGTCCATCACCTGAGCCCCGGCGCGCTTCGCCAGGCGGATCCTCGCGGCCATCACGGCCGGGATCGTGCCGTGGCCGGGAAGCCCCATGCCCAGGGCCTCGGTGAGGCAGTTCATCGTGTTAGCGGTGAACATGCCCGCGCACGACCCGCATCCCGGACAGCCAGCCTCCTCGAGAGACGCAAGGTCCGCCTCGGTCATCAGGCCCGCCTTCACCGCCCCCACTGCCTCGAAGATGCTGTTGAGGTCGACTCTCTTGTCGCCCAGCCATCCGGACAGCATCGGGCCGCCGCTCACGAAGACCGCCGGGATGTTGAGCCGCGCGGCCGCGATCAGCATCCCCGGCACGATCTTGTCGCAGTTGCATATGAAGACCAGCGCGTCGAATTGATGGGCATAGGTCATGATCTCGATGGAGTCCGCGATAAGCTCGCGGCTGGGCAGGGAGTATTTCATCCCCAGGTGGTTCATGGCTATCCCGTCGCATACGCCTATCGTGGGAAACTCGATCGGCGTTCCTCCGGCGGCCCTGACACCGGCCTTGACAGCATCAGCAATGGCCCTCAGGTGAATGTGACCCGGGATGATCTCATTGAACGAGTTGACGATCCCGACCCATGGCCGCGCGATCTCATCGTCGGTGTAGCCCATCGCCTTCATGAGCGCCCGGTGGGGAGCCCGCTCCGGCCCGGACTTCGCTTCAATGCTTGGCATACCCCGTCCTCCTTCGAGATTCGACTTTGGACGCCCTTTCGCGCACCCAGCCTTGATACCTTTACGCGTACGCGCACCCGACTGAGCTTGAGCTTGAGTCCGTCTGATTTCAGACGGCTTCCAACCAGCTTCCGCACAGGTTTCGACCAGCCTTCGACGTCGACGCCGCGTGTCCTTGATACGATTTTTACCTGTGCTGGCACAATGATTACCCCGGTGGGCGAAGCGGGTAGCCAGAGCCGGGGACCTGAGGAGGGCACAGGCCACAGGCTGCCCGACGTGGGAGTGTGGTGAGTGAGTGGGCCGCTCAACTCAACGGCAGTTCGCTCTGCGGTATTGCGTGGGCGTAAGCCCTGTGATTTTCTTGAAAACGCGTGTGAAATGCGATGGAGAAGAGAACCCCAACGAAGACGCGAGGTCTTTCAGGGGCGTGCCAGGCTCCGCCTGCAGGCGGGCCACGGCCCGCTCGACGCGAGCGACATGCAGGTACTCGGAAAACGATATCCCCAAGGCCTGCTTGAACTTGCGCGAGAGATAGCACGGGTTCATGAAGACGTGGTGAGCGACATCGCCAAGCCGGAGAGGCCTGTGGCACATTTCGCGCACATATGCGCAGGCGCTCTCAAGAGTCCCGTCGAGGAGCGTCGCGTCGGGGCGGCCTGCGCTAGCGCCCGCGTCGATGGCACCGTCCGGGCCCCACGGGCTCCAGCTTGTGTGGACGCCGTCGTGATGCGATGATGCGCCCGCTGCGCTCTTGTTCGTACTCTCGCCCATGCTCATGCTCATGCTCGTATAGACTTGCTCTGGCCCGGCCGGCCTTTCCTTCATGGCTCTCACAACTCCGAGCAGTAGGCGCATTATTGCATAAAGGTAGTTTTTCGATACTTGCGGGACGGCCGAGTACGGGATGATGAGATGTCCCCGGGGAAAGCCAAGTCGCGACTCAAGGGCGCACAGGTTCTGCAGGACGCCTGGTTCATCAGGGGAAGAGAGCCTCATGCCCGTGACAAGCACGGTGCCGCCCTGGACACCCGGGGGGCCAAGCGGAACGGCAACGAAGGTCAGGCCGGCCCAGCACATCCCCGCGTATGCCTCGCAGCAGGCGCTGTGAGCCACCGCTGTTCTGTTGCCCGCTCGCGCCTGAGCGCACGCCCGATCGTGATCGTGCTGACCGTGCGCCAGATCCTGCGCCTGGTTGCAGGACAGCTGCGCTAGTGTGGTCCTGCACATCCTTGACCCGTCAGGAGTGGATCTGATAAGCCTGCAGAACGCAGGCAGGCGCTCGGGTCGGTCGACTAGGCCTGAGGGGTCGACCACGAGCATCTCCGCGCCAACGGTCTTGAGCAGGCAGCGCAGATCTTCCATCGTGAACAGCCTCTCGGAAAGACGCGCTAGTGTGGTCTCCAGGTGAGCATGTGTGGACAAAAGAGGCGGCATCTCGCTCCTCACAGGTTCAAGATTGAGGATGACAGAAGGATCGACCTCCCTGTACGTGACGAGGAGCACCAGCTCCGCGTCGTCTCTGTTGCGCACGGAGTGCCAGCAGAAGGCCGGTGCGTGGAAGAGGTCCCGGGGGCCCACTTCCAGGGATCGGCCGTCCAGCTGGCAGACGGCATGCCCGCGCTCCACGTACAGCACTTGTTCATCCAGGTGGTAGTGGGCCTGCTGCACGCCGCCGGGCTGAAATAGAGCCCTGGCGACAAGCATGGCTCTCGCCCCTTGCGCTGGCGCAGCCTCGCTTATCCACCGAAGCGCCCCCCACTGGAACTTCTGCACCTTCATCGTTGCGCTCGCACCAGCGCCGGTGGGGCTGACCTGAGTATTCGGCTGCTCTATCATGCGTTCCATCATGGCCATCACTTCTTCTCGTGCTACGTTCCTACTCTGGCCCGCCGGGAGGGCGCCGGGAGGCCGGATGCCACGACCCTGTCGATCGACGCTATCGATTTATCGACTAGAGAGGGAGTGTCCAAGCTCTCACGCTTGCTTGGACGGGACGCGCTGCATAGGTATTCTTTTCTACTCCTCGACATCCTTGCTCGGTGCTTTGAGTTCTTTATAATACAACCTTTTGGTGAAAACTCCTCTTTTCCTTCCCTGTCAGATTCCGCCAACCGAGCCCCGTCTTTCGAACCTCCCTCTGCGAAGGCGAGGTCTCTATGCCAGCAAGTACCGATACAACCAGCCTTGAGGCAATTATATGTATACTGGATGGTGCCCGCGATTTCAGGACCCCTGGGCAGAAATGCTTCGCTTTTGGGATGGCGCCGGCGGCCCAGATATTCGGGAGTGTACTTATATGCCTTGATGAAGAGCTAGCCAAGACGCGGGATCGCACGCTCAGGAACAAGGGAATCGGCGAGCGAACGATTCAGACAGTCTTTGGTGAGGTGACGGTCAAGAGGCGCAGATACCGTGAGGAGATACGCGTGGACGGCAAGCTCAAGAAGGGGGCTATCGGTATCTGCTGGATGAAGCGCTGGGGCTTCCGCCGGACGATAGGATCTCGCCCGGTTTGACGGAGGCCTTAGTAGAAGGGGCAGTAGAGGAGCCATTTCGCCAGGTGGTTGAAAGGCGCGAGGAGGCGGGGCCTCCCACACCGAGTCACAGCACCGTACATAGTCTCACGAGGAAGCTTGGGGAGATGGTAGCTCGCGAACAAGAGGAGCAGCGGCGGGCTGTATTCGAGTATGGGGAGGAGCTTCCCGGGGAGAAGAAGAGAGTGGACCGTTTGTTCGTCGAGGCTGACGGCACTATGGTGCACCTACAGAGGGAGAAGCAAAGGCTCGGTGAAGTCAAGGTGGGGCTTACCCATGAGGGCTGGAAGAAACGCAGCCCTGGGTCCGATGAGTATACCCTGTCAAACCCAGTGGTAGACAGCGGGGTATTTCCCAACGGTGAGGTGTATTGGGAGACGAAGATAGCAGGGCTATCCAGAAGGTATGATTTCGGGCACGGCATGCGTATAGTCTTAAGCAGTGATGGTGCCCCGTGGACAAAGGGTGCTGGGGACTACTTTGACGGTATAGAGATACAGATGGATAGATTCCACCTTCACCGGCATCTAAGAGCGGTGTTTGGACCGGAACAGGCATCTGGTTTGATACGTCTTCTTGCCCAAGGTGACGTAAAAGCCTTCCTGGACACTATGGAAGCATCGATTAGCGACGGGAAGACCCACGAGAACCGGGTGAAGAGAAGGGCGGTTTTCAACTTCTGCAAGCAGCATGAGGGGGAGCTTCTCGACTACCGATTGAGGGAGGAGAAGCCGCCGCAAGGTATACTGCTTCGTGGCATGGGAGCGATCGAGTCCTATGTGGACAAGGTGATTGCAAACCGGATGAAGAAACGCGGCATGAGGTGGACGCTTGCCGGGGCGGATGCCATGGCGAGGTTGAGGGCCCTAAGTGCCAACGGGGAACTCCACGAATATGCGTCGAGAAGGATCGTCTGGCAAGTCAGGACGGATGCCAAGATAGTAGCCCGGGTTAAGGAGAGGGTGTTGGAAGACCCTGAAAGATGGCTACGTAAGGCTGTTCCGGCTCTATATGGGCCGCATGCCGATAGACCATGGGTAAAAGCTATTCGAGAGCTTTTGAGCACCAAGGAGGCTATGGTGTGACGCAAAGAGCAGCAATGGGCTGCTCCGTCCGGTGACAACTGCGGCGCACAGGATTGCGGCATGCTAAGACCGCAGCGCCGAGACCGCAGGCGGGCTACCCTGTACAGCCCGCCCGGTCGAGGCGCCCTGCAACGGGACCATGGGACCCGCATCCTTCGTGTCGTGTGACCGGACTTCCAACAAAAACGCAAACCTCAAATCAAGGGGAAGACTGCCCCACTGTTCTTGACACGTACCAACAGCGTCCCACGGTTCTCCCCGTTACGAATATATGTTAGAATTGGGTTGGTGCGCGGGACGCACCATAGTCCTTGCGAGCCGTCTGAGCACGGCCGTTTCGTGCGCCGAATTCGAGCGAGGCTCGCCGCACGCCGCGGGCGCGCCGCCCCCGCGAGCGCGCCGCCGGCAGAGCCAGCCGCCGGGGACATCGCCGACCCCAGGCGGGAGCCCAGGCAGGGCTCGCGCGCCGATACACGCCGATACAAGACAAGCTATGACGCGCGCCTCAGGTGATGTGCGCAGACTTAGGTGTAAAGGGTGGTCGAGAGAGCAGCGCCATGCGGAAGTACTTCGTGCAAACCTTCGGGTGCCAGATGAACGAGCACGACTCCGAGGTGATCGCCGGAATCCTCGAAGACCGCGGGTACGTTCCAGCTAGCACGGTCGAGGAAGCCGATCTAGTCATCTTCAACACATGCTGTGTGCGGGAGAATCCCGAGAGGAAGGTCTACGGGCGAGTGGCCGACCTCAAGCGCCTCAAACGCGCGAATCCCGACCTCATCATCGGCATCTGCGGGTGTATGGTGCAGCAGGACGGCGAGGCGGAGCGCATAGCTTCGAAGCTGCCCCATGTGGACCTGGTCTTCGGCACGATGAACCTTCACCGTTTGCCCGAGCTCCTCGACAAGGTGGAGGCCGGCCAGAGGGTGGTGGAGGTCTGGGACGAAGAAGGCGGCATAGTTGAACACCTCCCCATGCGCCGCGCGGACGCCGTATCCGCGTGGGTCACCATAATGTATGGCTGCAACAACTTCTGCACGTACTGCATCGTTCCGTACGTCCGTGGCCGCGAAAGGAGTCGCAGGTTCGAGGATATAGTTGACGAGGTCAGGAGCCTGGGGAGGGCTGGCTACCGCGAGGTCGTGCTCCTGGGCCAGAACGTCAATTCGTACGGGCACGACCTCGAAGATGGCCGCGACTTCGCCGATCTCTTGCGGGCGCTCGACGGGACGCCAGGCATATACAGGATTCGTTACACCACGAGCCACCCAAGGGATTTCTCTCAAAAGCTCATTGACACGATAGCCGACTGCCGGACGGTTTGCGAGCACTTCCACCTGCCCCTTCAGGCTGGGTCGGACAGGGTTCTTTCTCGTATGAACCGCGGATACACGCGGGCTCAGTACACGGACCTGGTCAGGCGCATCCGGGAGGCCGTCCCAGGCTGTTCGATAACCACCGACCTCATAGTGGGCTTTCCGGGCGAAACCGAGGAGGACTTCCTCGAGACCCTTGAGGTGGTCCGCGAGGTCCGCTTCGACTCGGCGTTCACCTTCGTTTTCTCCCCCCGCCGAGGCACCGCCGCCGCCCGCATGGACGACCAGGTCCCGGAGGACGTGAAGAGCGACAGGATCCAGCGACTCATCAAGGTGCAGGACGCGATAACGCTCGAGATAAACAAGGCCCTCGCAGGCAAGATCGTGGAGGTTCTCGTGGAAGGGGAGAGCAAGACCAACCCCTCTATGCTTGCCGGGCGGACGCGCACCAACAAGCTGGTGATATTCCCGCGCGATGACCGCGCGCGCAAAGGCACCCTCGTCAAGGTGAGGATAACCGAGCCCCATGCCTGGACGCAAATGGGCGAGGTGGTGGACGCTTGACCATCACCCCGATGCTTCAGCAGTACCAGGCTATAAAAGCGAAGTACCGCGACGCGATACTCATGTTCAGGCTCGGCGACTTCTACGAGATGTTCAACGAGGACGCCGAGATAGCGTCGAGGGTGCTCGACATAACGCTGACGTCTCGCGAGACGGGCAAGGGCAACAGGATGCCCATGTGCGGCGTGCCGTACCACGCGGCGCAGGCTTACATCGCGCGCCTCGTGGATAGCGGCTACAAGGTTGCGGTGTGCGACCAGATGGAGGTGCCGGGCCCAGGGCGCCAGATCGTGAGGCGCGAGGTCACCCGGGTGGTTACGCCCGGCACGGTGACCGACCCGGAGTTCCTGGACGCCAAGTCCAACAACTATCTTGCCGCGGTCGCCGTCCGGGGCCGCGCCGTAGGGCTGGCCGTGACTGACGTGTCGACCGGGGAGTTCTCCGTCACCGAGGCCGCGGGCCAGCGCGCGCAAGACGCGATCCTTGCCGAAATGGCAAGGATCGCACCGAGGGAATGCCTTGTACCGCCCGACGCGGCCAAGGACGCTCGCCTGATGGAGGGCCTCTCGAGACTGGAAGGCATCTCGCTCACACGGTGTGACGACGTTCCAGGGGCGGGGTCGCCGTCGCTCGCGGCGAAGGCGGTCGAGGAGCAGTTCGGTTCGACCACGCTCGAGTCGTCGGGTGCGCGCGAGTACCCGGTGGGCCTTCAAGCAGCGGGGCTGGTCCTGCTTTATCTGCGCGAGACGCAGATGACGTCGCTCGGTCACATCAGGAGCCTCAAGGCGTACTCCTGCGGCGACTCAATGGGGCTTGACCCTGAATCCAGACGAAGCCTGGAGGTGTCAGACCCTATCCGCCAGCGCTCCCGCGGGCCCACGCTCCTCAGCGTACTGGACCGCACGGTAACGCCCATGGGCGCGCGGCTCATCCGAAGGTGGCTGGAGAGGCCCTCCCAAGACATTGCAGAGATCAACCGAAGGCTCGACGCGGTCGAGGAGCTGGTGGGGGATGTCATCGCCCGGGCCGAGCTGCGGCAGGCGCTCGCCGCCGTGCGCGACGTGGAAAGGCTCGCCACGCGGGTCTCGACGTCCGCCGCAGGTGCACGCGACCTGGTTGCGCTCGCCGAGTCCTTCGCGGCCATCCCTGAGATCCGGAGCCTTCTTGTGCGCGCGCGGTGCGCCGCCCTCCGCGAGCTGGGGGCGAGGCTCGGCGACCTTTCAGACGTCCGCCAGCTCATCATGGAGGCTATCTGCGACGATCCACCCGCCGCCGTGACGGAAGGCGGCATAATCCGCAGCGGGTACAATGAGCACCTCGACGAGCTGCGGAGGACGAGCGAGAGGAGCCGGGAGTTCCTCGCCACGCTCGAGACGACTGAGAGAGAGCGAACGGGCATCAAGTCCCTGAAGGTCGGGTACAACCAGGTGTTCGGGTACTACATAGAAGTGACCCGGCCAAACCTTCACCTCGTGCCAACGGAGTGGGTAAGGAAGCAGACCCTCTCCGGGGCGGAGCGTTTCGTCACTCCGGAGCTCAAAGAGCACGAGGCCATCATCTTGAAGGCGAAGGACCATATGTCCCGCCTCGAGTACGAGTTGTTCTGCGAGGTCCGCGCGCGCGTGGCCGCCGAGACCGCAAGGATCCAGGAAGCCGCAAGGGCCCTCGCCGAAGCTGATGTGCTCGCGGGCCTGGCCGAGGTCGCGGCGGCTCGAGGATACGTGCGGCCCACGGTGTACGAGGGCGCGAGGCTCGAGATCGTAGGCGCCCGCCACCCGGTGGTGGAAACGACCATACCAGCGGGCGCGTTCGTTCCCAATAGCGTGGTCCTTGATCCTGATGACTGCCAGATAATGGTGCTCACCGGGCCCAACATGGCTGGCAAGAGCACTTTCGGCAAGTCAGTGCTCCTCATCGTCCTCATGGCGCACATCGGAAGCTTCGTGCCCGCCACGTCGGCGCGCATCCCGCTCACCGATAGAATAGCGGTCCGGGCGGGGTCGAGCGAGGAGATCGCCTCGGGGAAGTCCACATTCATGGTGGAGCTTCTTCAGACCGCCGCGATCCTCGCGCAGGCGACCGAGAAGACTCTCATATTCATCGACGAGCTTGGAAGAGGCACCAGCACCTACGACGGGATGGCCATCGCCCAGGCGGTCATCGAGTACCTCCACAACAGGGTTGGCGCGAAGACGATATTCACCACCCATTTCCATGAATTGACCGAGCTCGAGGAGAGGCTGCCGCGTGTGAGGAACTTCCGCGTGGAGGCCGAGGAGCGCGACGGCGAGGTCGTGTTCCTCTTCAGACTCGCGCCGGGCGGGTGCGACAAGAGCTACGGCATAAACGTCGCGCGGATGGCCGGCATGCCCGCGGAGATAGTGCGGCGGGCCGGCGCGATACTGCGAGACCTCGAAAGGCGCAGCCCCTCGAGACCGCAGCAGATGAGCCTGCTCGCCATGTTGATGGAGACGGACGAGCGGGATGTGCCAGGCGCGCCAGACCAGGCGACGGCGCGCGCGGAGGCGTGCGCGACCTGCGCGCGGAACGGGATCGTCGCCGAGCTCAGGGCGCTCGACGTGGACAGGATGACGCCCATCGAGGCGCTTCAGAAGCTGGCCGAGGTCAAAGCGAGGTTATCTGAAAGGGACGAGGACCTGTGAGCCTGGGACGAGACGACACCACCATTACGTTGCTCGACGAGGAGACCATCAACAAGATCGCTGCGGGCGAGGTGATAGAGCGCCCCGCGTCGGTCGTGAAGGAGCTCGTCGAGAACTCCATCGATGCGGGAGCGTCCTCCATAACCATCGAGCTCCGGGGCGCGCCAGGCGAGTTCATCAGGGTGAGTGATGACGGTTCGGGAATGACTAGGGGCGACGCAAAGGCGGCGTTCCTCCGGCACGCGACGAGCAAGATCCGCCGGGCGGACGATCTCCAAAACGTGCGAACGATGGGGTTCAGGGGAGAGGCCCTCGCAAGCATTGCGGCGGTGGCGCGCGTGGAGCTCGTGACCAGGCGCGAGGTCGACCAGGTCGGCACGAGGGTCGTGTACGAAGGCGGGAGCCTCGTGCAGGTTGAGGACGCGCCCTCGCCCGCGGGCACCGCCGTAACCTGCCGTGATCTCTTCTTCAATACACCCGCGAGACGAAAATTCCAAAGGCGCCCCGCGACGGAACTCGACCACATCCGCGACACCGTGGCTAGACTCGCGCTGGCCTGGCCGGGCGTGAGGTTTCGGTTGGTTCAGGACGGACGGGACTTGCTCCTTGCCCAGGGACAGCCCGGCGGCGACAGGCGGGCGGCGATCGCCTCCCTGTACGGAGCGACCCTCGCAAAAGCTTTGCTGCCGCTCGTGGCCGGCACCGGTCGCACCAGCATCGAAGGGTTCATATCACCCCCAGGTCTCTCCCGCGCCAACCGGGACATGCAGCACGTATTCGTAAATGGAAGGCCCGTGTCGGCCCCCGCTGTGGCGCGAGCAATAGAGAATGCATACGCCCGGAGGCTGCCTCCGGGCCGGTACCCAGTGGTGTTTCTTTGGATCTCCACCGACCCGGCTTCGGTCGACGTGAACGTTCATCCGGCCAAACGAGAGGTGAAATTCTCCGCGGGCCATGAGGTGTTCCAGCTTGCCGCGCAGGCCGCGGCGTCAGCGCTCCACTCATCCGCTGCAGTCCCAAACCTCGGCCGAAGGCTCGGGCCTGACCCGCGGGGAGACGGCGCAGCGCTAGACCGTCATGCGGCCCCCACCTGGACCGTGAGGGACGGGCCGGGAGCGTACGGCTACCGCGCCGGTCATCCCGCCGGCCTTGAGGTGGAGCTGGGCGAGGCAGAGGGGGGCGTGGTCTCGCCACAGGCGTCGCGCGCAGTGGGCACCGCCGGGCCCAAGACGCGCTTCGTCCCGCTCGGGGTGTTCATGGACACGTACATACTCGCGGCCGACGATGGCGACCTTGTGATAATCGATCAACATGCAGCGCACGAACGAATCCTGTATGAGGCGGTCCTCGCGGGGCTTTCAACTAGGGCTCCGGAGGTCCAGACACTCATCCCGACGACTCTGGAGCTGTCGCCGCGCGTGGAGTCCCGCGTGTGCGCAATGCTTGAGGAGCTTTCGAGGCTCGGTTTCCTTCTGGAGCCCTTCGGGCAGTCGGCGCTCATCCTCCGTGGGGTCCCGGCCGTGCTTGGTTCCCTGCGCGGGGCACGCGACGTCGCGGATGTCGTTCGTGAGTCGCTCGAGGCGTGCTTTGGAGCCCCCGAGGACGACGCGTACAAGGGCATCGATCTGGCCGCGCGCGTGGCGGCCGAGGTTGCGTGCAAGGCGGCGGTGAAGGCGAATCACGCCCTTGAGGCGCCCGAGATAGACAGGCTCCTCGCGGACCTCGCAAAGGCGAGCGATCCATACTCGTGCCCACACGGGCGCCCAACGATCCTCAGGATCGGCAAGGGTGAAATTGAACGGGCGTTCAGGAGAGTGTGAGGCGCGGGGCCCTGCCTCCCAGGCAGGCGCCTGTGCCGGGCGAGCTCGCCCTGGGGGTTGTGGAAAGCTGCGGGAGGACCACGGAAGAGGGGACGTATGAAAGAAGCAAGACACGGCGAACAAAGGACGCGGAGGTGCCCCGAGATCCTTGTCGTCATTGTCGGTCCTACGGCGGTCGGCAAGACGGACGTTTCCATCGAGGCGGCGGCGAGGCTCGGGGGCGAGATAGTGTCGTGTGACTCCATGCAGGTGTACAGGTACATGGACATCGGCACGGCGAAGCCCGGACCGTCGGAACGCGCGCGAGTTCCGCATCACCTCATCGATGTGGTCGATCCGGATGAAGCGTTCAACGTGGCGCGCTTCCAGGAGCTGGCGCAGGCTGCCATCGACGACATCGCTGCCCGCGGAAAGATCCCATTCCTCGTAGGCGGCACGGGCCTCTACGTGAGGGCCGTGGTCGACGGGTTCCTGTTCCCATGGGAGGGCGCTTCCCCGGAATTGCGCAGGAAACTTGAGGACGAGGCCGCAGCCCAGGGGGCGCCTGCCCTTCACGCGAGGCTCGCAGAGGTAGATCCGGCGGCCGCCCGCCGGATACACCCGAACGACGCGCGCCGCATAATCCGCGCCCTCGAAGTCTACGCCACGACGGGGCGGCCCATCTCCGAGATGTGGCGGAGGGCGGGGGAGGGAAAGATGCGCGTGGACAGGCTCGTGATGCTGGGGCTGGTCCGCGAGAGGGAGGTCCTCTACGAGCGCATAGAACGGCGGTGTGATGCCATGGTGAGGCAAGGGCTCGTGGAGGAGACCCGCTGTTTGTTGGAACGTGGATACGAGTGCGCTCTTACCGCGCGACAGGCGCTGGGCTACAAGGAGATCGTTGAGCACCTGCGGGGTAGGTGCTCGCTTGAAGAAGCCGTGGAGGCGATCAAGCGGAACACCAGGCGGTACGCGAAGCGACAGCTCACCTGGTTCCGTGCTGACCCGCGAATAGAATGGATCGACATGGGATGCCCGCCGTCGGTGAGCGAGGCGGCGACCTGCGTCCTTGCGCTGGTCAAAGGAAAACTCGCGGCGATGTAGAAGGTGTTTTCGTGCGACCGCACGCAGCGGGGCGCGCCTCGTGGCGTACGCTTCAGCCTGCATATGCCGGTGCACAGTGACGACGACAAGGACGCGGGGCGCGGCCGGCCGGAAGCGGCCGCCCGGAACAGGAAGGATGGGAGAGCACATGGGCAGGCAGTCCCAGAGTCTTCAGGACGTGTTCCTGAACGCCGTAAGGCGCCAGGAGATCCCGGTCACCATATACCTCGTCAACGGGTATCAGATGAAAGGCCTGGTAAAGGGCTTCGACAGCTTCACCGTGATCTTGTCAGACGGCACCCGGCAGGATCTCATTTACAAACACGCCATCTCTACCATCACGCCCTCGCGTCCCGTGTCACCTCTCTCGCAGCCCGAACGCGGGGCCGACCCGAAGAACGCTTGACCTCGTGTCCCGCAGCGCATCCGCGACCTCACGATCCGCGCCCGAGCCCCAGCCGCTTTGGCACACAAGCAGCCTGATAGCCGACGGCTTTCAGCCCCCCAGCGTTCCTCGCGGCGCCACACGCATGGCGTGAACGCGCCCCAGTCCGGTGGGACGTGGCCTTCTGCACCCCGGTTTCCTCGCCCGAGAGCCTGCCAAAGCCATACCATATGATCTCACAGACTCCGGCAGGAGTTTTATAGCGCCCATCGAATAGTAATATTGCGATCACAAACGCACAACATGACACATATGACTGTCTAGACTTTCTCAGAGGAGCACGGGGCTTCTCTCCCACGGAGGTTCGATGACCAGTGCTGTCTAGTGAAAGACAAGCGTTCATCGCCGAATACATCAATTCCCGTGGCGCCGTCGGAGTCGACGAGATAGCCACAAAGTTCGGGGTCTCCCGAATGACCGTCCGCCGCGACTTGAAGGCGCTGGAAGACTCGGGGATGATTGTAAGGGTCCGCGGGGGGGCGATGCTGCGGAGCGGGGTTACGCGCGACATACCCTATCTTTCCAAGGCGAGTTCCCTGCCGGAAGAGAAGGCGATGATCGCCGAAGCCGCGCTGGCGTTGATCTCCGAGGGAGATGCGATCATCCTTGACGCCGGATCGACCACATTTGCGCTGGCAAAGAGGCTTCACGCGTTCCGAGACCTCACGGTAGTCACCAATGACCTCAAGATCGCGGCTGAACTTGCGGACTCGCGAGGTATCAGGGTGATCTGCACCGGCGGCGAAGTCCAGCGCAGCGTGTACAACATGATGGGCCCTGTGGCGGAACGCATGATCGGCTCGCTGCATGTGGACGCCGCGTTTATCGGTTGCGACGCCATCGACCCCGAGAGCGGCGTCATGACTCGCAACATAAACAAAGTCCCCGCGAAGAGAGCCATGATCCGTGCGGGGTCGAAACGTGTGGTCCTCGCGGACCATAGCAAGTTCGGGGTGCGGGTCTTCGCCCAGATCTGCGCCATCGACGAGTTGAGCGCGGTGGTGACCGACGACAAGACTGACGCTGCCGTGATCCAGGCCATCGAGGATCTCGGGGTGCGCGTTGTCAGGCCTGGACACACCGCCTGCCCCGACCCGCCCGGAAACGAAGCCAGGTAGGGACCACATAGAGGTGAAGCTGCAATGGTCAAGCTCTTCGCTGTCGCCGACGACCTCACCGGGGCAAACGCCACCGGAGCGCTCCTCACCCTTCAAGGCCTGCGCGTCGCCACGTTGAGACCTGAAGGGCTTGGAAAGCTCCCGGCGTTGTCCGGGTACGATGCGGTGATCGTCTCTTCCAACAGCCGTGCGCTGCCGGCGGACGAAGCGTACGCACGAGTCCGTGCGTGCTTCAGCAGCTTCGCCCGGATGGCGGGCGAGGGCGCGTCACACTTCAGCAAGAGGATAGACACTACACTCCGAGGCAACGTAGCCGTCGAGATCGATGCAGCGCTGGACGAGCTGACCGACGCGGAGCTGGCGGTGGTGGTTCCCGCCTTTCCAAAGTCGGGCCGTATCACCGTTGGCGGTTACCAGCTGGTCGACGGCGTGCCCCTCGAGAAGACGTCCGTGGCGCGCGATCCGCGCACGCCTGTCTCGCAATCCCACGTCCCGACCCTCATCCAGGATGGTACACGCCGCAAGGTCGCAAGCATCCCGCTGGGTGATGTCTTGCGCGGCTCGGAACGTGTCCTCGAGCGTCTCTCCGAGGCCCGCTCGTCTGGCGCGAAGATAGTGGTGGTCGATGCCGCGACCGACGATGAGATCGATGTGATCGCGAGCGCCGTATCACGCCTTCCCTTTCAGGTGTTGTTGGTTGACCCCGGCGCGTTCACGGCCTCGGTCGTGCTGGCATCCCGTGAAGTCGCTCCGCCCACCGACGTGACGCCCGTTTCCGGGCCGGTGCGAGGGCAGGGACGCGTGGCGCTCGTAGTCGTGGGTAGCGCGACCCCGCTCACGCGCGCCCAGATAAAACGCCTAGCGGAAACGCTGCCTACCGTGACGGTGCCGGTGAACGCCAGGGCTCTCGCCGTCGGAGACCCTCTCTCCTTCGACAGCGTAGTCGCGCAGGCCACAGCGAAGGTGCTCGACGCCATATCGGCGAGAGGACCGCAGGACGTGGCGATCATTGTCACATCGTCCTCTTCCCAGGAGGATACCCTCGATTTGGCCTCCCTGGACAGGGAGATGGACCGGGCTGCTGGCACGGCGGCCACGAACCTCGCCTCCGGCCTTGGCCGCATTGCGAGGACGGCTCTCGAGAGCTCGAGGGGCGCAGTGTGCGGGTTATATGTGACAGGGGGCGATACCACGCTTGCCGTCCTCGAGGAGGTAGGCGCCGCTGGCATCGAGATCAACACGGAAGTGCTGCCCCTCGCCGCCTCTGGAACCCTCATCGGCGGACGGCACGAGGGCCTGAGACTCGTCACCAAGGGCGGCCTCGTTGGAGGGGAGGATGCCGCGGTCCGGTGCGTCCGCCACCTCCTCGAGCATGGCGGTGAGAGCAGGGAATGAGCTCGTGCTGCCGTTTGTGCGCGTGGCTCCGTCGGGCCTCTGTGTGAATCGAGCCTTGGCACAGAGACTCTGATGGACACTTTGACGAGAGGGATGATTTGCACATGGCTATTCAACCGACATCAGGCGAGAAGCCCATGGTAGGGATAACCATGGGGGACCCGGCGGGCGTGGGGCCGGAGATCGTGGTCAAGGCCCTCGCCAGTGGCGAGCTATATGATGTGTGCCGACCCGTGGTCATCGGCGTGCCCGCTTTTCTCGAGCGGGCGGCCTCCATCGTGGGGGCGCGCGTGCGGCTAAACACAGTCGAGGCGCCAGCTCAAGGCTGTTTCAGGCCGGGGACCATCGACGTGGTGGCGCCCCTCCGAGGCGAGGCCGCACCACCCACGGTTGAGTTCGGCAAGGTCCAGGCTGGCGCGGGCGAGATAGCGTACGAGTGCATCAAGCTGTCCGTTGAGCTCGGCCTCGCCAAGGCCATCGACGCTGTGGCCACCGCTCCGATAAACAAGGAGTCGATCAGGGCCGCAGGAATACCGTTCATAGGGCACACCGAGATGTACACGACGATGACAGGCGCTCCATTCGCTCTCACCATGTTCACCGTGAGAAACCTCCGCGTGTTCTTCCTCACGCGTCACCTCCCGCTCATCGATGCGATCCGTGCGGTCACAAAGGAGCGGGTGCATGAGACCCTGAGACAAATCGCGAACGCCATGGCTGACCTAGGGTTCTCGCGGCCGAGGATCGCGGTCGCAGGGCTCAACCCGCACTCTGGTGAGGGCGGTCTTTTCGGCGATGAAGAGGTGCGAGAGATCTCTCCCGCGATTGAGCTCGCACGGGCGGATGGCATAGACGCAGTCGGCCCGATAGGCGCTGATTCCGTTTTTCACCTGGGCCTAGAGGGCAAGTGGGACGCCATCCTGTCCCTCTACCACGACCAGGGTCACATAGCAACCAAGACGCTGGATTTCGAGAGGACCATCAGCGTCACCCTGGGTCTGCCATTCCTTCGGACATCAGTCGACCACGGGACCGCATTTGACATAGCGGGTCGAGGCGTGGCCAGCGCTGTCAGCATGGAGGAGGCGATACGGGTAGCTGCACGGTATTCACGGGCGAAAAGGGCGTAAGCGGGGAAGGACGTCAGAACGCTGAGACAAGCAGACTTTTGGCCTCACGAGAGTTCAGCCCGAGGAGGGAATATGTATGCCTTCGGGAACCCAGATGATTGTCGGTCTCATCATCGGCGTTGCTGCGTTGGTCTATCTCATTTTGCGGACGAAGATCCACGCGTTTCTCGCCCTTATCATCGCCGCTGCACTGGTGGGCCTCATCGGCGGGATGGGTCCCAAGGACGTGGCAACGGCGATCACCACCGGCTTCGGCAACACCCTTGCTAGCATAGGCATCGTCATCGGTTTCGGCGTGATGATGGGCCGAGTGCTCGAGGTGTCTGGAGCGGCAGAGAGAATGGCCAAGACTTTCTTGAGGTACTTGGGCCGTGACAAGGAAGAGTGGGCCCTGGCGGCGACGGGTTACGTCGTCTCCATCCCCATCTTCTGCGATTCCGGCTTCGTGATCCTGGCACCCATCGCGAAAGCCCTTTCCAGCCGCACAGGCAAATCTGTGGTAGCCCTCGGGGTGTCGCTTGCGGTAGGGCTCGTCGCAACTCACCACGCCGTGCCGCCGACTCCGGGTCCACTGGCGGTGGCGGGCATCTTCGGAGTGGACGTCGGCCTGATGATCCTGTGGGGGCTCGTCTTCGCGGCGCCGGTCACCATCGCGGGAGTCATATACGCCAAGTGGCTCGGACGCAGGATAGTGCAGGTGCCGACCCCGGATGGTCTCGGCTGGCAGCGTCTTCCCGCCGGATCCAAGCCCGCCCAAGTCGCGGAGACCGTGGCGGCAAGCGACGACGAGGCACGGCTGCCGGGGACTGCCATCTCCTTTGCCCCCGTCGTGGTCCCGGTCATCCTGATCCTTCTCAATACAGTCTTGACCGCAGCCAAGGCCGCCGGTCCGGTGGCAAACTTCCTCGTTTTCCTGGGTAACCCCGTGATAGCGGTGGCGATCGGACTCATCATCGCGGTTTATGGTCTGATGGGCCAGGCCCCTCGCAAGGACGTGCTCAGGCGGTGCGAGGAAGGAGTGGCCTCGGCTGGGATCATCATCTTGGTGACCGGCGCAGGCGGGTCGCTCGGCCAGGTCCTCAGGTCCAGCGGCGTAGGCGACTTCATAGCCCAACAGATCGCGAACTCAGGGTTGCCGGCTGTGATCCTCCCGTTTGCCGTTGCGACCCTGGTGCGGCTGGTCCAGGGAAGCGGCACCGTCGCCATGATCACCTCTGCGTCCATAACAGCGCCTATCCTGGCCAACCTGAACGTCAACCCGGTGCTGGCGGCGCAGGCTGCCGCGATGGGCGCCATGGTTTTCTCCTACTTCAACGACAGTTACTTCTGGGTAGTCAATAGGCTCCTAGGCATCGAAGATGTCAAGGAGCAGATAATGACGTGGTCTGTGCCCACGACGATCGGCTGGGCCGTGTCGTTCCTCACGATAGTCGTTGCAAGCTTCTTCTTCTAGGCGTTGCGTCCAGACGACCTGGCCGCCCGTTTTACGCCCAATTCGCGTTTGGCTGAAGCGCGAGGCGAGGTCGCGTCTTTGCCTTGGACCTCGCTAGCCCTAAGTACAGCGCCATGAGTTTTCATCCCCCTTCTTGAGGGCGCTGGGGTTGTCGATGCTTGCACGACGGGGCGTGGAGAAGTCGGCAGGCTTGCGCGCCGAATTCGAACGACGTATGCCGCAAGCGCGCCGTCCGCGGAGGGCAACGCCGTGAGCCCTACCTAGGCAGGACCGCCTCGCCGGAAAGTGACGCGGACTTTTGGCGACATACTTAGGCACCCGCTGGCGCACGGCCTCGATCCACGATCCACGCCTGCCCGGGCGAGCGCAACGGCCATGAGCTCGAGCGCGGACGCGCCCGAAGACTGGCGGGAGGGCCCCTTACCCAGGGCCCTCCCGCGCTTGCGCTTGCGGCCCTCGTTGGCGGCGCAGTGCCGCTCGGGAATCGCCGTCTTCCGGCATCATGCTCTTCGCGCCCGCGCGTATTCCACCATGCATCGCAACGGCCCGCTCGAACGTCTGCCACGGTTTCGGGACGGCCGGACTGGATTCTGACGCCCCTCGTGCGATTACACACCGGCAACCGCTCACCATAGTTCGGAAGCGCCCTTGCCTCACTGCTTAGCGACCTCGCCAAGGAGGCGGAGGCGATCCTGCACCTCCAACGAGTGCACCGCATACGCTATATGGTCAGACCTGAGCGCACCTCCACCTAGCACACCGGAAAGAGAGAGGCGAAGACCCATGGCACCATGCCAAGAGGTGGTAAACTGGCATGCTTGCTCTCGAGCCCAAAAACCCGGACCTCGTCCTTGCCGGCATTGAAGATGGGAAACTCACCCCCGCGGAAGCGCTCCGGCTCCTCAAATGCGCAGGCGAGCACGGTCGGGAAGGATCCGCCGTGCGGCAACGAAGCGCAGGAGAAGCGGCCACCTTCCCCGGCGCGGGCACGGACCCCGCCGCGGGCGGACCGGGACCGGGCAGCGCAGGCCCGGCCGGGGCGGACTGGCGCTTGAAGGAGGCGCTTGCGGAGCTCGATGCCCTCATCGGCCTCGACAAGGTGAAGGCCCTGGTGCGCGAGATCGTCGCGTACGTCAGAATCCAGCAGATCCGTGCCGCGCGCCAGCTGACGTGCGAACCCCTCGTCCTCCACATGATATTCAGCGGTAACCCCGGAACGGGCAAAACCACGTGCGCACGCCTGTTCGGCAAGATCTTCCGGGAGATGGGCGTGCTTGAGAAGGGGCACCTCGTGGAGAGGGAGCGGGCGGACCTCGTGGGAGAGTACATCGGGCACACCGCGCAGAAGACACGAGAGCAGATTAAGAAAGCCCTCGGCGGAATACTGTTTATCGATGAAGCGTACTCGCTGGCGCGCGGAGGCGAGAAGGACTTCGGCAAGGAAGCCATCGATACCCTGGTAAAGGGCATGGAGGACTTCAGGGACAGGTTCATTGTCATACTCGCCGGCTACCGCGACGAGATGACGACCTTCATCAACGCAAACCCTGGGATAAAATCGCGCTTCCCGATCCACATAGAGTTTCCCGACTACACCACCGAGGAGCTCTTGCGCATAGCCGACCTCATGCTGAAGAAGAGGGACTATCGCCTCGACGTGGCTGCCCGCGCGAGGCTGGAAGCCATTCTAAGCAGAAGGACCGGCCCGGGAAACGAGCACTCGGGGAACGCCAGGCTCGTGCGTAACCTGATTGAACGAGCGATCAGGCGCCAAGCGCTACGTCTGGTAGAAAAGCCGAACCTGTCGCGTGAAGAACTCATGATCATCCGAAGGGAAGACATCGCCGACGACTTCTGAGCTCGCTGCCCCGTCGTGCAAACACCGGCAACCCTAGCGCCCTCAAGAAAAGAGACGAAAACTTGCGGCGCCATACTTAGGCATCCGATAGGACCTGATAGGACAGAAAAGCGACATGCGCTTGCGCTGCCGCGCGGGACCGGCTAGCAGGGAGACAACGCACAGGAATGAAGCGCTGCGTGGTCGTGGGCAGGCCGAACGTGGGCAAAACCCTCCTCGTCCTACGTCTTGCGGAGCACCTCAAGGTCAAGACCGTCGAGGTCGCGTTTTGTGAGCCGCACGGGCGCAGGGAGTCGAAGACATACCCCCTCGATGCCGCTATTCGTGAGTTAGTCGGGCAGAATCCGCACCAAACCAGGTGCCTGCAATCGATAGTGGTTGCGGTCCCGGCGGCAAAGGGACGCAGGGTTGTGGAGATCGTGGACACCACGGGGCTGGTTGACTACATACACGAGAACCCCCAGGTCCGAAAGGCCATGGCCCAGACTTTGGAGGTGTTGCGTCCCGCTGATCTCATTATCCATGTGATCGACGCGGCCGAGACCGGACGCGACGGGCGGGCCGACCCTCCCGTTGGAACTATCGACCGGCAGCTCGCCGATTTCGCGGGCTCCAGGGGAGGGTACTTCATAGTGGCGAACAAGATGGACCTTCCGGGTGCGTCGCACGGCCTTGCCCGACTTCAACGTCTCTTCTCGGCCTATACCGTCCTCCCGGTTTCGGCCGCTGCGAAAACTGGCTTACAGGAGGTGAAGCGGCATGTTCTCCGCAATCTCTGAATTCCTTGCAGACCTCCTGGCGGTCGCCCTAGCAGGCGCCGCTATCAAGCTCATGGACGACTACCTTGATTATGAAGCCGACATCGCCCAGGGCAGGCCATCGCTGCTACACGTGATGGGCAGGGGCGCCGCTCTCTACTCCTTGGTCTTCGCGCTCACAAGCTGCGGCATAAACCTGCGCCTCGGGGCGCCGCTGGTTCTCGGGGCCTACCTCGTGGGAATGCTCAAGAACCCCGGCGAAATGCTGCCACTGGGCCTTCCCGCGTGGATGGAGTCGGCCCTCGTCGCAGTAGCAACGTTGCTGCTTTTCGGGTGGAGAGCCACCTCCGTTTCGGTGCTGCTGATGGTGGCCGTGCAGATCGGCGACGACCTTCAGGACCTTGCGTCGGACCGGGCCCTTGGCCGCGCCAACCTCGCCCGCCGGCTCGGCCGGGGCCAGAGCATCCTGCTGTGCCTCGTGGCGCTTCTCGCTGCCATGGTTGTCGACCGTCGAACGACTATCCTCGTCTGCCTGTGCACCCCCCTTATCGAGGCGCTGAGCCGCATGGCCGGGGACGCTGGGGTCGGAGGGGGCGACGCGGGTGTCGGTTGACGGCTGGGTCTTGCTCATAGCAGTGGCTTTCCTTCTGGGATACATAGTGGGCCACAGGCACGGCCGCGTGGAGGGATTCAGGGATGGCGCGGTGTTTGCCCCCATCGAGATGCGACGCGTATCCCTGGAGCGCGGAAGGTGCATCATATGTGGAACGGGGACGGGGGCTGGGACGAGCTCCGGCCAAGCCGTGGGCGGCGCAGCTCCAGCTCCGCCGGCGACGGCGCCGGCGGCAAGGCCTCAAGACGGCCGCAACACGTCAGGAAACGAGCGTGTGAGCGCAAGCAGGAGATCGTCACCGGAGCGCGAATAAAGGCCGAGTAACGAAGCGAGTCGAGTACCTCGCCAAGGAAACGAAGGAGACGAAGATGCGATGGCCGGGTCCGGCGCGACGAAGACCGCATTCGTGAAGATGCACGGTATCGGAAACGATTTTGTCATTTTCGATCTCACAACGCCTGGCGCACCCATCGACCTGGACGCGACCCGGTGGGGCGACGCGGCGCGCAGGCTGTGCGACAGGCACAAAGGCGTGGGCGCGGACGGGATCGTTCTCATTTTGCCGTCAGAGCGCGCGGACGTCCGGATGCGCATTTTCAACAGCGACGGGAGCGAGGCCGAGATGTGCGGCAACGCATCCCGCTGCGTGGCCGTGTACGCGCGCGGCGCCGGGCTGGTTTTGGGTCCGACCGTCTCGATAGAAGCCAGGAAAGCGTGCGTGCGCGCAGAGGTCGTAGAGGCCGGGGAATTCGCGGGCCAGGTCCGGGTGGACATGGGCCTCCCAAGCTTCCGTCCGGAGGATGTCCCCGTGCTGGCAGCGGGTTCGGCCGTCGTGGGCAGGAGCGACGTCCTCACCGTAGCGGACTTCGAGATCACCTGCGTTTCCATGGGAAATCCGCATTGCGTGATATTCGTGCCTGACGTAGCTGGCGTCGACCTGGACCGCCTCGGCCTGGCCATCGAACACGACCCTGCTTTCCCAAACAGGACCAACGTGGAATTCGTGCAGGTAAACGGCGCAAACGACCTCATCGTCCGCGTGTGGGAGAGGGGCGCCGGGGCGACGCTCGCATGCGGCACGGGAGCGTGCGCGTCCCTCGTCGCTGCTGCGGAACGCGGGTATTCCGCGAGGTCAGCGCGGGTGCACCTGCCAGGTGGGACTCTCTTCATCGAATGGAGCCGTGACGGCCACGTGTTCATGACCGGGCCCGCGACACGAGTATTCACCGGAATCATCGACGACATCGAGGAGTGGTTGAAGTGAAGATTCATGAAGCGCGACGGATCTCAAACCTGCCGCCCTACCTCTTCGCCGAGGTCGAGCGTGAAATAGCCCGTGCCCGCGAGCGTGGGGTGGACGTCATCAGCCTCGGCATCGGCGACCCCGATTTCCCGACGCCCGGGCATGTGGTAGCAAAGCTCAAGGAGGCCGTGGACGACCCGGCCAACCACCGCTACCCGAGTTATGAAGGGCTGCGCGAGTACCGGGTAGCAGTGGCGGAGTGGTACAAACGCAGGTTCAACGTGGACCTCGATCCGGACACGGAGGTCGTGTCGCTCATCGGCTCCAAGGAGGGCATAGCCCACATTCCGTGGTGCTTCATCGACCCCGGAGACGTCGCCCTCGTGCCTGACCCGGGATACCCGGTTTACGCAACGGGCGTGCTCCTCGCGGGCGGAGATGCATTTCCCATGAGGCTGGGCCCCGAGACGCGCTGGCTGCCCGACCTAGAGTCTATCCCACGGGACGTCAGAGCCAAGGCCAAGTTGATGTTCATTAACTACCCCAATAACCCCACCGCCGCAACGGTCGACGGGACCCGGTTCTTCGAGTCCGTAGTGGAGTTTGCGAAAGAGAACTCTATCATCGTGTGCCACGACGCAGCGTACAGCGAGATCACTTTTGACGGCTACGTGGCCCCGAGCTTCCTCCAAGTGCCGGGCGCCAAGGAGGTTGGAATCGAGTTTCACTCTCTCTCGAAGACCTACAACATGACAGGCTGGCGTATCGGCTGGGCGGCGGGCTGCAAGGATGTCATCGAGGCGCTCGGCAGGCTGAAGACGAATATCGACTCCGGGATATTCCAAGCGATCCAGTATGCCGCGATAGCCGCGCTTGAAACGTCGCCGGAGCACTTCAGCCAGGTCCTGCCGGCGTACGCGAGCCGCCGCGAGAAGATCGTCGCTGCCCTAAACCGGCTCGGGTGGAGCCTCGAGTTACCGAAGGGGACGTTCTATGTCTGGGCACCCGTCCCGGAGGGGTACACGTCGATAAGCTTCTCCAAATACGTGCTGGAGAAGGCGGGCGTGTTCCTGACCCCCGGAGTGGGGTACGGGTCCGCAGGCGAGGGTTATTTCAGGATATCCGTGACCATCAGCGACGCGAGGCTAGAAGAGGCCATATCCAGGCTGGAAGATGCGGGAGTCCGGTTCTCATGACAACATATGGGGAAGGCAGGGACGTTGACGATACGAACGCATTCGACGACGCGGCCGCATTCGGCCTCGACATCGACCCGGCCCTGTTGGACTTGTTCCGCGAGGCCGAGGAGTCGTGCAGCCGGGACCTCAAGGCCGTGGACGCCCTTGCCGCGCGCAACATCGCACGGGTGTTGCGCGCGTTCAGGGAAGTGGGTGTAAGCGACCAGTCATTCGCCGATACCACTGGATACGGTTACGATGATCCCGGCAGAGAGGCGGCGGAGGCCGTCTTCGCGAGGGTGTTCGGGGCCGATGCGGCCATCGTCAGGCATCAAATAGTCTCCGGCACCCACGCACTCTCCCTCTGTCTCTTCGGCCTACTCCTTCCAGGAGAAGAGGTCCTGTTCGCCACCGGCGAGCCCTATGACACGCTTCGGGACGTGCTGGGTATGGGGCGGGTCGCTCCGGGGTCTTGCGCCGAGCTCGGGATAACGTGGCGAATCGTCGCCCGCGGGCGGGAAGATGGACAGAACCAGGCCCTTGACGTGGACAAGGTACTCCGTGCCATGGGCCCCCGAACCAAGGTGGTGTTCGTCCAGCGCTCCCGGGGATACGCGTGGCAGTCATCGGTGTCGGTGAGCGAGATCGAGCGCCTCACGCGTGCAGTCAAGCAAGAGAAGCCGGGCGTGATCGTGGTCGTTGACAACTGTTACGGCGAGTTCACCGAAGACCGGGAGCCAACCGCAGCAGGCGCGGACGCCGTCGCGGGCTCGCTCATCAAGAACCCCGGCGGGGGCGTCGCGCCGGCAGGCGGCTACGTGGTCGGAAGGCGTGACATCATCGAGCGCGTCGCGGCCCGGCTCACGGCCCCGGGCGTGGGAGCCGCTGTCGGACCGGGCTTAGGCCTATCACGCCTGATCCTTCAGGGGTTCTTCCTTGCTCCGGCGGTCGTGGCCGAGTCGCTCGCAGGCACGTGCGTCGCTTCCCAGGTCTTCCGGATGCTCGGCTACCCCACGCTGCCCGGGCCGACTGAAGTCCGGTCGGACACCGTGCTCGCCGTGAGAATGTTCACCGAAGAGAGGTTGCTCGCTTTCTGCCGGGGTTTCCATCTTGCAAGCCCCGTCAACGCCAAGTACGTTCCGGAGCCGAGCCCCCTGCCAGGCTATGTTGACAAGGTCGTTATGGCCGGGGGGACCTTCGTTCAGGGATCGTCCTCAGAGCTGACGGTGGACGCGCCGCTTCGCGCGCCGTACGTGGCGTACATTCAGGGAGGGCTGTCCAGGCACCACGTGAAGCTCGCGATCCTTGCCGGGCTCTCGGCACTGTCGCGGAGAGGGCTTCTGAGGCCCGCTTAGGGGGAGATCGCGCACGCGATTTGACCTGCAGCGGCCGTGGACGAATTGCGCAGATTCCCTTGACTTTGGGGCGTGATCTGCTAAAATTGCGTTGATCGGGCTAGTCACCGGTCGGAAGGGAGAGATCTGGAAGGGAGGCGGGACTTTGGATGGCAAACACTTTGGGGCGTCATATCCTGTGCGAGGCGTACGAGTGTGACCCTGAGGTGCTTGACAACATCGAAGCCGTTCGGGAGATCATGGTAGACGCTGCTTTGCGGGCAGGAGCTGAGATCCGCGAGGTGGCGTTTCATAAATTCAGCCCTCAGGGCGTGAGTGGTGTGGTGGTCATATCCGAGTCACACCTGGCCATCCACACCTGGCCCGAGCACAGGTATGCTGCAGTCGATGTGTTTACGTGTGGGGAGAAGGTGGACCCCATGGTCGCGTGCCGCTACATTCGTGACCAGTTCAAGGCCCGCCGAATCATAGCTTCCGAGGTGAAAAGGGGGATCTTCGACGAGCACGACGTGACGAAGATCTCCCCAGGGTAGCATCGTTCGAGGGCATCAAGCAGGCACATCGGATGTGCCGAAAGGAGTCCCGTCGGGGAACGAGCGGTTCGTTCCCCGTTTTTTTTGCCAGGGTGGCGTGCCAAGAACGTGTCCTGCCGTATAGGCCATGGGCAAAGCAGGATAGGACTGAGAGGTGGCGAACTAACCAGGAGAAACGGCATGCGGCGGGCACGCCCCGCCAGCTTGCGGAGGAGGGTTTGCGCCGATGGATGCAATTGCGAAGATGCTCAAAGAGCTCTCAGAGGCCCCCGGTGTGTCAGGCTATGAGAGAGAGGTACGGAAGATCATCAGAAGGTATGTTGAGCCGTACGCTGCGATCGAGCAGGACCGGCTGGGAAGCCTCGTGGCGCGCCGCACGGGAACGGGAGACCGGCCCAGGGTGATGCTGGCCGCCCACATGGACGAGATCGGGTTCATGGTCAAGTCCATTACCCCCGAGGGCTTTTTGCGGTTCCTGCCTCTCGGCGGGTGGTTCGACCAAGTCATGCTAGCGCAGAGGGTCGTTGTCAAGACCGCGTCCGGTGACGTGCCCGGCATCATCGGCTCGAAGCCGCCTCACCTTCTCACCGAAGAGGAGCGTAAGAAGGTCGTTGAGAAAAAGGAGATGTTCATAGACGTAGGGGCCACGAGCTTCGATCAAGCCACGAACGAGTTCGGCATCCGTCCGGGAGATCCCGTGATCCCGGAGAGCGGTTTTCAGATCCTCAGGAATGAGAAAGTATACATGGGCAAAGCGTGGGACGACAGGGTCGGTTGCGCAATCCTCATTGACGTGCTCAGGAATCTCCATGCCGCGACCCATCCCAACACGGTCTACGCCGTGGCCACAGTGCAGGAAGAGGTAGGGCTGCGTGGCGCCGAGACCAGCTCAGACGTGGTCGACCCCGATGTCGCGTTCGCACTCGAGGTTGGCATCGCCAACGATACTCCGGGAGGCGACAAGGAGAAGGTCCAGGAGCGGATGGGCGCGGGTCCCGTCATCCTCATATATGACCGGTCTCTAGTCCCCAACATCAAGCTTCGCGACCTCGTCATCGATACAGCAAAAGCCCACGACATCCCGTACCAGATAGACTTCATGGAGGGAGGAGCGGCCGATACCGGCAGGATCCACCTACACGGTCGCGGTGTTCCGTCCGTGGTCATCGGCGTCCCGTCGCGCTACATACACAGCCACGCTTCCCTCATAAACCGAGACGACTACGATCGCACCGTGGCCCTTGTCACGGAGGTCATAAAGCGGCTCGATGCCGCAACAGTGGCTGAGCTCGTGAGCTAGGCCTACGTCCGCGCCGGACGTCGCATTCCGAGTCTTGGAGTCTGAGTCTTGGAGTCTCGAGGGGGGATCAACGTGAGGGGTCGAAGGCGCATTTCCATTCTCCCGCTCCTTGCGGCCGCAGCACTTGTGTTCCTCGCGCTTGGTGGGCCTTGCGCCGCAGGCGCCCAGAGCCCGGCGCCCGTTGCCAAGGATGCGGGCGCGAGCGTAGAGGTCGGTCCTGAGCAGCAAAGAAACGTGTCCCTCACCATCTACGATAACCTCGCCCTCGTGCGCGACGAGCGTCTCGTGCCGCTGAACCAGGGTACGAGCGCAGTGAGGTTTTTCCAGGTCGCGCGGGAACTGGACCCATCCTCGGTCCGCCTGGTTTCACTGACTGCGCCCGGCGACCTCAAGGTGCTCGAGCAAAGTTTCGAGTACGACCTGGCGAGCAGAGATAGGGTCCTCAAGAAGTACATCGGGAAAGAGATCGAGGTCAACCAGGACGGTGTCATTCTTCCGGCACGCCTCCTTGCCGTGGACTCCCAGGGCCAGCTCACCGTGGAGATGTACGATGACAGGATCGTCTTCGTGCCACCGAGCAATGTCAGGCTTCCCGAGTTGCCGTCGGGCCTCGTCCTTCAGCCCACCCTCGTGTGGTACGTGGACGCGCGTTCGACGGCCGACCACATTGTTGAGGCCGACTATCTCACAGGCGGGATAAGCTGGCGCGCGGACTACATCTGCGTGCTGGACGCGAAGGAAAAGTTCGCGTCCGTCGACGGGTGGGTTACGCTTGATAACAAAAGCGGGGCCACATACCCGAACGCTTCGCTGAAGCTCGTAGCGGGCGAAGTGCGCACTACGCAGGATCAGGCCGCCTTCAAGGCTGTGCAGATGCGCGCGCCCACCGTGCTCGCGGAGGCTGGCGTCGAGGAGCAGCCCGTTTTCGAATACCACTCGTACGAGCTCGCACGCCGGACCACGCTTGCTGACAATGAGCAGAAACAGATCGGCCTCCTCTCGGCAGCGAGCGTGCCCATAAGCAAGTCATACGTCTTCGAGGTTGCAGACGGGCATTATGGGTACGAAACATACGCCGGAAAGAAGGAAACCGGGGACGTCAAGATCATCGTAGAGTTCCAGAACAAGGCCGCCGCGGGGCTGGGCATCCCGCTTCCAGCGGGAAAGGTGCGTGTGTACAAAGCCTCGGCCGACAAGAGAATCGACTTCGTAGGAGAGGATACCATCGAACACACCCCTCGCGACGAAACCGTGCGCCTGTACGTGGGGAACGCTTTCGACCTCGTGGGGGAACGCACGGTCACAGATTACAAGAAAACTGGGACCAATTCATACGAGGAGGCGTGCTGCATCAGACTTCGGAACCACAAGGACGAGGACGTCGAGATCACGGCCCTCGAGCGGTTTGAGGGGGAATGGACGATCCTGAGCTGCGTTCCGTCCTCGTACCAGAAACTGGACGCGAGCACTGCCGCGTTCAAGGTCAAGGTGCCCAAAGGGAAGGAAGTCGAGATCCTCTACCGGGTCCGGGTCATCGGCGGCTAGCCCGCGAAATAGGATAGTAGCGGGAGCAGCGCTTCGAGGTCCAGGCGCGAAACCGCTGGTCGGTGGACGCCAGACGCTGGGAATGAGATCAATCAGGGAGGGATGGCCATGACCTACTATCTGATTGACGATGTCGAGGGATTTCGGCAAAGCGTCGTGGGCACCGTCATCGTGGACGTGGATGTCCGGACAAGCGAGGCAGGGCCGCAGGACCCAAGTTATTGGGAAGAAGTTCTCATTACCCTCGACTCCGGTTACGTGATCCACTTCTCCAGCACGTTCTCGGAGGAGTTCAAGCAGAAGCATCACATAGGGGGTTTTCCGCGCGGCGCGGATCACAATTACCATTGAGAGAGCCACCCTCGGGCTTCATAGAACGGACATGGGCGGCGCCGCACATGCGTCGCTCTGTGGAGCCGTCGGGCGGGGTCGGTCGCGTGGGGGCCGGCTCCGCCCGCGGGCTTTTCGGAGAAAGAGGGTTGTGGGCAGCGACCGCGAATGGGTTGCCCGGTGAGCTGGCGTTGTTGTGCGGCCGCGCTTGTATGAGTAATGAGTGACACGCTTGGGAGACAGGCGCGTGTGGATGGAAAGGGGAGATTGCCGGGGTGAAGACCACGCCGAGACCTGCCGACGAGCTTCTTGGGGAGGGAGATTACTACGTCGCAGAGCGCGCGTTTCCCCCAGTGCGCGTTTCTGTGGACGACGTGCGGGACAGGCTCCGTCGCAATCTCAAGCTTGTGCGGGGAATCGGGCCGAAGACCGAGGAGAAACTGAAGGCTCACGGGTACGAGGATCTTGCGTGCTTGTCGGGGCACCGGCGCTTCGGTGAGGCGGCGCGCGGTGTGCTTGCGGCGATCGAGAGACGCGACTGCGAGTTCCTTGCTAGGTGCGGCGCCTCGGAGCTCGATCTCCTCGGGTTCTACCCCGTGACAGACATCGCGCTTGTTGACATCGAGACGACCGGCCTCTACAGCACGCAGCCGCTCTTCCTTGTGGGCGTCATGCGCTTTGTGGACGACGGAAACCTTCTGCTGCGCCAGTACCTTGCAAGATCGTACGAAGAGGAAGCCCATGTGCTCGTGGTGGTCCGTGAGGAGCTTGGGAGGCTCCCTGTCATCACGACCTACAACGGGCGCAGGTTCGACGTCCCGTACATGCGCGACCGCATGGCCTTCCACGGAATCGAGTACGGGCCGTGCCAGCTGCACCTGGACCTGCTCAGAATCGTTCGGCGTCTCTACCGCCGGGCGCTGCCCGACTGCAGGCTCGTGACCGTAGCGGAACACCTCGTTGGCCACGTGCGCCACGGCGACATCCCGGGCTACATGATCCCCGAGGTCTACCACGAGTTCGTGAGGACCAGGAATCCCATCCTGATACGCCCGATCCTCGAGCACAACGCAATGGACCTTCGCGCGCTTGCGCTCATCCTCGGGAGCATCATAGCTGACCGCGCGCAGGCGGGAGGATGAGCGCCGGCATCGGAGGGCGCCCCGGCGCCGGCCGGGGTGGCGCGGATGCTCAAAGGGAAGCTGATATGAGGGGGTACGCGCAATTGGACGAAGCAAGGATTATGAGGGCGGTACGGGACATTCTCGAGGCGATCGGAGAGGACCCGGACCGCGAGGGCCTGCGGGAGACTCCGCGACGGATCGCGAAAATGTGTGAGGAGATATTCTGCGGGGTCGGCAAGGACCCGCGCGAGCTTCTCACGCCGGTGTTCAACGAGCACCACGAGGAAATGGTCATCATCAAGGACATCCCGTTCTATTCCGTGTGCGAACACCATCTCCTGCCATTCCATGGCAAGGCCCACGTGGCGTATTTGCCGAAGGGGGGACGTGTCGTCGGCCTGAGCAAGCTCGCGAGGGTGGTCGAGACCGTCGCGAGACGGCCGCAGCTCCAGGAAAGGCTCACGAGCGAGGTCGCTGACATGATCGACGACGCGCTCAAGCCCCACGGTGTGGTGGTGGTGATCGAGGCCGAGCACATGTGCATGTCGATGCGTGGCGTGACCAAGCCGGGCAGCATCGCAGTGACATCCGCGGTGCGCGGCCTGTTCCGCAAGGACGTCGCCGCGAGAGCCGAGGCCTTCTCCTTGATCAAGGGCCAGGCGTAAGTGGGGGCGCAGGAGACTGTCGAGCTTCTCCAGCGGCCTCGCCGGCCAGGTGGTGCCGAGGCATCGTGCTCGGGGCCCCGTCCCTGGGCACACCACCGACCGGCACCAGATGACGTTGCGGGTTCGTCCGCCGTTTTCGAAGCCTGGGTAATAATCATCTCCTCCGGTCATATACATTATTCTGAAAGCCGGGTGCGACCCGGTGCCGGGGGAGGGAGCCGGTATGGAGACGTTCGATATCTTCCAGGACATCGCGACACGTACAGGCGGCGACATCTACATTGGAGTGGTCGGGCCGGTCAGAACGGGGAAGTCCACATTCATCAAGCGTTTCATGGACCTCCTGGTCCTCCCGAGGATCGCCGACGTGTACGACAAGCAACGCTCGGTGGACGAACTGCCGCAAAGCGGGGGCGGCAGGACCATCATGACGACCGAGCCGAAGTTCGTGCCGAGCGAGGCCGTGGAAGTCGAGATCGAGGACAACGTCAAGGTCCGGGTGAGGCTCGTTGACTGCGTTGGTTACACTGTGAGGGGAGCGCTCGGATACGAGGATGAGGCCGGCCCCAGGATGGTCGTCACGCCCTGGTTTGACCATGAGATCCCGTTCGAGGAAGCGGCGGAGTTCGGGACGCGGAAGGTCATAACTGACCACTCAACAATCGGCCTCGTCGTGCTCACAGACGGATCGATCACGGAGATCCCCAGAGAGAATTACGTCCCCGCGGAGCAACGAGTCATCGCCGAGCTTCGCGACCTTCACAAACCTTTCGTGGCAGTCCTCAACTCGGCGGCGCCGTGGTCGAGAGAGGTCCAGAACCTTGCGTCGGAGCTGGCCGACAAGTATCAGGTACCGGTCATCCCCCTCGATTGCATGCGGATGGACGTCGAGGACGTCAAAGGGGTCCTGCGTGAAGTGCTATACGAATTCCCCGTCCGCGAGGTAAACGTGAGGCTGCCCGTATGGCTCAGCGAGCTTGCGGAGGACCATTGGCTCAGGCAGAGGTTCCAGCAGGCTGTGGTGGGCACGGTGAAGGAGGTCAAGAGAATACGCGACATACACGCGGTTGTCGATAAGCTGTCCCAGGAAGAATTCGTCTCAGAGGCGAATCTCACCACCATGGAGCTTGGCACGGGCACCGTGGTCATCGACCTTGAGGCCCCGAGAAGCCTCTTCTTCCAGGTAGTGCAGGAGGTGAGCGGCCTCGAGGTGGAGGGAGATCACCACCTCCTGCGCCTCATGAAGGAGCTCTCGGTTGCGAAGAGGGAATACGACAAGGTGGCGGACGGTCTGCGAGACGCGCGCGAGCTGGGGTACGGCATAGTGATGCCGCTCCTCGACGAGCTCACGTTCGAAGAGCCGGAGCTCATCAGGCAGGGGAGCCGATTCGGCGTGAGGCTCAAGGCGTCGGCCCCGTCCATCCACATGATCCGGGCGAACATCGAGACGGAGGTCACGACGAACGTAGGCACCGAAAGGCAAGGAGAGGAGCTTGTCAGGCGACTGTCAGAGGAATTCGAGAAAGACCCCGACCGCATCTGGAACACCGACTTCCTCGGCAAGTCCCTGCATGAGCTGGTGAAGGAAGGCATCGAGAGCAAGCTTTATCGGATGCCCGAGAACGCCCAGCAAAAGCTGCAGGAAACCCTCCAGAAGATCGTGAACGAGGGCAGTGGCGGACTCATCTGCATAATCCTGTGAGGCCTGCTGAAGCTCACGTGAGGCCGGGCAAATGGCACGCTTCGGGCAGAGAGAGCCAAGGCCGCCGCGGAGACGACTGCGGGCTTGCCAAATCCTCGACGCCCGGCTGTTGTGCGAGCACCGACAATCCCGGTGCGCTCACGTAAAGGGATGAAAACTCGTGTCACCATCCCTGGGACTGGGATGAGAAGGCCGGCACGAACGGCGAAGGCGGGCCGCATGAGGCGGCCCGCCTTTATAAATCCTGCTTGAAGTGGGCAACATACCTGCGAAAGGAGGTTTCCGGAATGACCAAGACTGAGCTGGTTGACAAAGTTGCAGCCAAAACCGGTTTCACAAAGAAGGATTCCGGGCGAGTGGTCGACGCGGTGTTTGAATCCATCTCGGAAGCCCTTGCCGCAGGGGAAAAGGTGTCTCTCGTGGGCTTCGGGAGCTTTGAAACACGAAAGAGGGCGGCCAGGGCAGGCAGAGACCCAAGAACTGGCAAGACCATCCGAATCGCGGCGAGGACGGTGCCGGTTTTCAAGGCCGGCAAGACTCTCAAAGACGCCGTCGCCAAATGAGGCCGGCTTGAGCCTGCCTCATCCCGATCGAGCTCGACCCGCCCCGAGCCCCATGGTCAAACTCGGGGTTGCGGCCACGCCATCGATCTGGTATAATTCTCTTGGACCGTGAAGACGCGGGCAAGCTAGAGTTTGGTCGGGGCGTGGCGCAGTTTGGCTAGCGCGCCTGAATGGGGTTCAGGAGGTCGCGAGTTCAAGTCTCGCCGCTCCGACCAGTTTTATGTACCCAATAGCCCTCACGGGTCGCGGACCGGCGTGTGGGCGAAGGGGCACTGAGGCACGTCGAGAGCCGCCGTGGCAGGGTTGCCAGGCGGCTCTGTTTTTCCGAGGCCGGCTCGCGCCCCGCCGGCCCCGTGTTCACGCTCGGACGAAACGAGGGCCGACGGTGACGGCTGAGTTGAGGTGGGAGAGGCAAGTTCACAACATGGTGAGAAATGGCTCTCTCCTTCAGAATATGGCCTATGCCATAATCCCCTCGCATCAACCGTGGGACCGTCGGCAGTTATAGTCATGCCCGGGGCTTGAAGGTTTTACTCACGTCCGTGCAGAATTCCACGCTGAACATTATGGGATTACAACCATTAAAAGGCAGAGACGGCGACATATGGTAGGGATGGGTAGAGGTCAGGACAACGGTACGAGCCGGGGCAACGAGCCGAACGGCAATGACTGGCAATGGCTGGGGGACGCCATGAGGGTAGAGGTGACGCTCACCGGGAGGGTCCAGGGAGTCGGATTCCGGGGGTTCGCTCAAAGACATGCGATGTCCCTCGGCCTCCGCGGGTGGGTAAGAAACCGGTATGACGGGGCGGTGGAGGTCGTAGCTGAGGGAGAGCGATACAAGCTCGAACGCTTCATCGCGCTCCTCCGGGAGGGACCGCCTTGGGCAAGGGTCGACGACGTGGAAGTCCGGTGGTCTGAATACCGGGGAGAGTTCGCGTCCTTCGGGGTGCGGGGATGACGCGGAAGGCAGGCGGACGGGGACCGACGGGGACCGACGGGGACAGCGGTGGTCAGCCGTCTGCATTCGACCAGGGGGCCCGCGCGGCACACGTGACGTGATGAGAGGTTGCGCAAGGAGGACAGAAGACTGATGTCGGTCGGCGAAGATGCCGGGTCCAGATGTTTGTGCAAGCGCGGCGTAGGTCTCGCCCTTGGTTCCGGAGCAGCAAGAGGGCTCGCCCACATAGGCGTGCTGAAGGTGCTGGAGCGCGAGGGAATCGAGGTCAAAGCTATCTCCGGGGCCAGTATGGGCGCCCTCGTCGGCGGGCTCTATGCAGCGGGGATGCCCCTGTCTGAGATGGAAAGATATGCGCTCGCCGTGACGAGGCGGTCCGTGCTTGCATGGATAGATCCAATACCCCCGAAGCAAGGGTTCATCATGGGCAAGAAGATCGAGGAGCTCCTGCGCTCGTTCATTGGGGACGTGGATTTCTCCGAGCTCAGAATCCCGCTGGCCGTGGCTGCGGCGGACATCCTCACGGGTGAGGAGGTCATCCTCCGCGAAGGAGATGTTGTTGACGCCATACGCGCCAGCATCTCCATCCCGGTGGTGTTCGTGCCCGTCCAGTTGGGCCGCAGGATGCTCGTGGACGGCGGGGTCGTCAATCCTGTGCCAGTCGACTACATCCGCATGCTCGACAGATCCGCCGTCTCGGTTGCCGTGAGCGTGCTTCCCAAGCTCGAGCGCAAGCAGGTGGAGAAGCCCGGCACGGTCGACATAATCCTCAACACCCTCGACATCATGCAGATTCGGCTGTTCGAGGCAAGGCGGGGAGAGGCGAAGGTGGTGATCGAGCCGGACGTCGCGTTTGCCACGGGCGTGGAGTTTTGGGAAGCCCGCCAGATCATCGCAAGGGGCGAGGAGGCAGCTCTCGACGCGCTGCCTAGCATCAGGAAAGCTCTCGGCGGGCTCCCGTGGTAGAGCTAGGACTCTCACCGGCACCGCCAGGGCGGGGGCGGTGGCGGGCGCGGGCACGGCGGGCATCTCACGTCGACCGTCCAGGCGCCCGTTCGGCGCCCGGCATCATTGACCTTGCCCCAGTCATCTGCTAGAATACGTTGTGAAGGCAGCGACGGGGCGCGGAGGAGCCCGCCCAACCGGGTACGCCGCGCAACACAACAACCCAGGAGAGTCACAGGTTTACGGTGCGAGAGTGGCGGAACGGCAGACGCGCCAGACTTAGGATCTGGTGGGTAATCCCCGTACGGGTTCAAATCCCGTCTCTCGCACCAACATTTGTCAACCCACAGCTATCCGGCAGTTTCAGCCCTTCCTGCCCAATCTTTCCGCAGCGGGTTTTCCATCTCGAAAAGGCGGATGTTGTGGGCCAAACCAAGTGTGCAAAACCACGTCAGGGAAGAATCCACCGGGCCCGCCAAGTGGGCCCCCAAGTCTCCTCCTTTCGCGTGCAACCTCAAAGGCGAGGAGCGGCCGGACGAAGGCGCAACGCAGCGGCCGTCCGCTCCTGGCGTTCACTCCGCACCCACGAAGTAAAGCTCCTGCCACCTCGTTTCCCTGATGGGATTGAGGGAGCTTGCAATTACGATCCTGAACGTGGTGACATTGGCGATCGCGCTCGCATCAAACGCAAGAGCGTATGCCTGGGTCTGGCCTGGACGGATCACGAAACCGACCGGCTCGATCGCTCGGATCGAGACGCTCGTCAACGTGGCCAACTCATCTCCGTCAGGACCGTACGCGTGGCCGACGATCCCGGCATAATGCACGTCGGCGCCCCCGATGTTCGTGATCTTGCCCTTGAGAACGGCGCTGCCGCTCCCGTCGTTCGGGATGTACGTGACCTGAGTCCACAGAATGCTGGGCCCCGTGTTCACGGTACAGCCGGCCACAAGGGCAATCGTGCAGAACGCCACTGACGCAAGTGCGCAAATCCTTGTCGAGGGTCTCCATCGCATGAGTCGCATGAAACGTGTCCTCCTTTTCTGGTCTGTCTGGGAGAAATGCGCTTCCTTAGAGTATTCTGCATGCATGTGTTCGGCCCTCCCGATAGGCGGGCGGGGTTCTCGCAGATGTCACTCGCCAACATAGTGCAATGCGCCCGGGCTGTCCCCCGCGCGGGGGCGCCTTCTTGGCACGACACGTCTAAGTATGTCGCCAAACGCTCGGGCTACTCTTCGGCGGTGGGCCTGGCTAGGGCCATCGGCCTCGCCCTCCGGGGACGGCGCGCTTGCGGTGTGCCTCGCTCGAATTCGGCGCGGGAGACATCCGAATTCTCCACGTCTCGTCGTGCAACCACCCGCAACCCTGACTCCGTCGAGAAAGGAGACGAAGACTCATGGCGCCATGCTTAGACCAGGCATGTGCTCCATGCAGCGTGCCACCACTCACCGCTCGCAGACGCCGCGCGGCCCGAATGGCCGCCCACCACGGCTGCCGGCACACGCGCCATGCCGAGAGACAGACGCCTGGGCGTGCCCACCGCGGCTATTCGCTTGAATGTGTCCGGCACCCTCCTGGATGGTAGAAAAGCCTCGGTGGCAGAAAAGCCGGTATAGAAGGATTCCGGGGTGACGTGGCGAAATACCTGACTTGTTTAAGGCGACGCAGCAGGCGGTCACGGGCCGCACGCTGGCAAAAGGCTCCCGGGGAGTGCGCTACGTCCCCTTTCCCGCAGCGGCAAGAGGGCAATGCCTCGGAAGCAAGAGGCCGCGCCCAGCGGCTCCCGCCCAAGACGCGTAAGGCAGGGGGTGAAAAGAGCCTGAGAGATACAACAGCAAAAGCCTGACTTGCCTGATGGAGAGTGTGTCCCGAGCAAGAGAAGGTCCGAGAAGAGATGGGCCCGGCCCGGACAGCTCGCGTGCCGGTCCCGGAGCAAAGGAGGAGCCATCACCGTGAGAAGGTCGATTCAGGCAGTCTTGGGAGTAACCCTCTTGGTCCTCTTGACTTCCATCGCAGCGTTCGCACAGAGCACCGAGCCCATCAAGATCGGCGTTTACGAGCCGATGACCGGTGCGATGGCCGCCGGTGGTCAGATGACCTGGGAAGGCATCGCGCTCGCCCAGGAGATGCAACCGACTGTCCTCGGGAGACAGATCAAGCTGATTCTCGTGGACAACAAGAGCGACAAAGTTGAATCCGCGAACGCGGTGGCCCGCCTCGTCGAGCAGGAAAAGGTCGTCGCAATCATAGGGAGCTACGGGAGCTCCAACTCCATCGCCGGCGGTGATGTCGCTGAGAAGGCCGGCATCCCAATGGTGACCGACTCCGCCACGAACCCCCTCGTGACGCAGGGCAAGAAGTACGTGTTCCGCGCATGTTTCATCGACCCGTTCCAGGGCGAAGTGATGGCCAAGTACGTGTTCAACAACCTCAAGCTAAAGAAAGTGGCCATCCTGAAGGACGTTGCCCAGGATTACTCAGTAGGGCTCGCCAACTACTTCAAGAAGACGTTCACGGCACTGACGGGTGACCCGAAGAGCATAGTCGCCGAGGTCGCATATCAAACGGGTGACCAGGACTTTACGGCCCAGCTCACCCAGGTGATATCGGCCAAGGCCGAGGCTCTCTTCGTCCCGGGTTACTTCGGTGACGCGGCGCTCATAGCCAAGCAGCTCCGACAGCTCGGCAGCAACATTCCCATCCTTGGCGGCGACGCTCTCGACGCACCGGAGCTCATGAGCATCGGCGGTAAGGCGGTGGAGGGCCTCACGATAAGTTCCTTCTACAGCGCCGAGGCACCTGCCAACGAGGTCGCGAAGAATTTCGTGGCAGCTTACAAGAAGAAGTATGGGAAAGAGCCCAACGCCAACGCGGCCCTGGGCTTCGACACGTACAACATGGTGGTCGACGCCATCCGCCGGGCAGGCTCCACGAACCCGAAAGCGATCAGGGACGCCCTCGCCACCACAAAGGGCTTTGTGGGCGTGACTGGAACCATTACGATCGATGAGAACGGCAACGCCACCAAGGACGCTGTCATCCTCAGGGTTCAGAACGGCGTCTTCCGTTACGTGACTACGATCCATCCGTAGCGCCACGGCACGCAGGCCGTTGGCATCACCGCGTTCTGGAATGTGGAATGCGTTCTCTGACGGGCTGCCGGCAATCCCTTGAAATCCGCCGAGAGGGGTCAGGATCAGGCCGCTTGCTGCACGGGCCGAGCCCCGACAAAGCACGGCCAGCCTGGGGCGTCGGGCGCCCCCTCCCCGGGCCCGACATCGGTGAGCCGGCAACCGCTCGAAATGTGGCAAGGACGAACGCGGCCTTGCACGGTGCTCCGGGGGCGGCGGCCTCCGCCCCCGGGTGGCATCGCCCATCGTCCGGTAGCGAGGTCGCCCGTCGTCTGTTCGGGAGGTGGAGCTTTGACCTGGGTCGTGTTTCTTCAAAACGTGGCTAACGGCCTTTCACTTGGCAGCCTTTACGCGCTCGTGGCCATCGGGTACACTATGGTCTACGGTATCCTGCGGCTGATCAACTTTGCTCACGGCGACATCTTCATGCTGGGCGCGTACGCCCTTTTCTATCTCGTGCTCGTGTTCACCCTCCCTTGGTGGGTGTCGTTTGCAGCCGCCATCGTGATAACCGCGATAATGGGCGTCCTGGTGGAACGGGCGGCGTACCGTCCCCTCCGGAACGCGCCTCGCATCTCGGCTCTCATTTCAGCCATAGGCGTGTCGTTTTTCCTGGAGAACGTGGGCCTCGTAGTGTTCGGCGGCCGCCCGAAGCCGTTTGCCGTGCCGCAGTTCTTCACTCAAGACCACAGCATAGGCGCGGTGCGCGTCATGAACCTGACGTGGGTCATCCCGCTTCTCTCAATGGTTCTTCTACTGGGCCTCACGTACCTTGTGTACCGCACCAAGGCCGGGCTTGCGATGAGGGCCATATCCTACGACATGGAGACGTCCAGGCTCATGGCCATCGACGTGAACAAGACGATCTCCCTGACGTTCGCGGTGGGCTCAGCGCTTGCGGCAGCGGGCGGGATCATGTGGGCGCTCAAGTACCCCCAGATCAACCCACTGATGGGCATCATCCCTGGCCTGAAGGCGTTTATCGCGGCGGTGCTTGGCGGCATTGGCAGCATCCCCGGTGCGATGCTCGGCGGGTTTCTCCTCGGGATCATGGAGATTATGCTGGTCGCGTTCCTGCCGGCTTTATCAGGTTTTCGCGACGCGTTCGCGTTTCTCGTCCTCATAGTGATTCTGCTGGTGAAGCCCTCAGGGCTGATGGGCCAGGAAGTAAAGGAAAAGGTGTGAGCAATGGTAGGAGATGTGGAACACGCCTTCTCGTATCGTGACCCTTCAGTCGTCGCCAGGCGCGCCCGTCTGAAGCTCGCTTGCAACCTGGTCAGCCTGGCGCTGGCGGCGGCGCTCATCCACTGGCTGCAGCGCAACCTTGGCGACTACCCCCTCCGGATCCTCAACCTTGCCGCCATCAACGTGATCCTCGCAGTGAGCCTCAACCTCATCTACGGCTTCACCGGGATGTTCTCTCTCGGTCACGCCGGGTTCATGGCTATGGGCGCGTACGTCGCCGCTCTCCTGACACTGCCGCAGGCGACCAAGGACGTCATCTTCCTCATGGCCCCCCTGGCATGGCCGTTCAACGTGCTGTCGGCGCCGCCACTCGTCGCCGTGATTGCAGGGGGGCTTGTGGCAGGCGTTGCCGCTTTTCTCATCGGGCTCCCGGTCCTCAGGCTTCGCGGCGATTATCTGGGCATAGCCACCCTCGGATTCGCTGAGATAATCCGGGTGGTAGCCAACAACATCCCCTCGGTCACCAACGGTGCGCTCGGCCTCAAGGGTATCCCGGGCTTCGCCAACAACCTTTGGTGGACGTGGGGATGGGCGGCCTTTACCGTCTGGTTCATTTCAAGGCTCGTCAGCTCCGCGCACGGCAAGGCCTTCCTCGCGATCCGCGAGGACGAGGTGGCTGCCGAGATAATGGGCGTTAGGGTCACCTATCACAAGACTGTTTCCTTCGTCACCGGCGCCGTGTTCGCGGGCATCGGCGGAGCCCTCCTCGGGAGTCTTACGAGCACCATAGACCCGAAGACATTCGGCTTCATGCTCACGTTCAACATCCTCATAATCGTGGTGGCCGGCGGGCTCGGGAGCATAACCGGGTCGATAGTGACCGCCTTGCTGTACACGGTTCTCCTTGAGGCTCTCCGGCCGATCGAGGCTGGGTGGAGGCTGGGTCCTCTTGTAGTCCCGGAGATCCCCGGCTTGCGCATGGTAGTGTTTTCGTTGGTTTTGCTCGTCATAATCCTCTTTTATCAAAGAGGCCTTTTCGGCGGCAGGGAGTTTTCGTGGGACTGGCTGGTGAACAGGCTGGAACGACGGGCCCGAGCCACCACCCGCGGGGAAACGCCGTCCGCCCTGCGTGCTCGGCAGCCAGAACCGTACAGGCCGAGCACTCGTGCCGACACGCGCGATAAGTCGATGTCCCATGGCATGGGGCAGGCAGCAAGCGGGCAGGGCGGCACGAACGACGACCGTGATGCGCTGACTGACGAGGCCGGGAGAGACGCCTCCGGGCAGCAGTCGAAACTGACTTGAGGGAGGGACGTGAGAGCTTTGGCGGCCACTGACGTGCTTCGTCTAGACCACGTAACGATGAGGTTCGGGGGCCTTGTCGCCGTCAGCGATTGCAATCTAGCCCTGACCCGCGGCGAGTTGGTGGGGCTCATAGGTCCAAACGGCGCCGGAAAGACCACGGTGTTCAACGTCATCACTGGGGTTTATAGGCCGACGCAAGGGCACGTGTTCTTCGAAGGCCGGGACATCACGGGGATGAGGCCGGACCTCGTGTGCGCGCTGGGGATCGCGCGCACTTTCCAGAACATCCGTCTCATGAAGTCGCTGAGCGTTGTGGACAATGTGCTCATCGGGCATAGGTGCCATCTGAGATCCTCGCTTGCCGCCGCGGTCCTCCGCTTGCCAGGATACGTGCGCGAGGAGAACCTGCTCTACGAGGAGTCCCTCAGGCTCCTCGATGACCTCGGTTTGCTCAGATACAAAGACGCTCCGGCAGGGAGCCTTCCATACGGGGAACAGCGCAGGGTGGAGATCGCCCGCGCGCTCGCGACCAGACCGCGCCTGCTCCTGCTCGACGAGCCGGCGGCGGGCATGAATCCAAATGAGAGCCAGGCGCTGGTGAGGTTCATCAGGGACGTGCTCGCGAGGTTCGACCTCACCATTCTCCTCATCGAGCACGACATGAGCGTCATCATGGAGGTGTGCGACCGTATCATGGTCCTCGACCACGGCGAGACCATCGCCGAGGGCACATCGGCGGAGATCCAGGCCAACCCGCGCGTTATCGAGGCCTACCTGGGGGTCGGGTACAAACATGCTGGAAATTACTGATCTGAACGTGTTTTACGGTGGTATACACGCGGTGAAGGACGTCTCCATGCGCGTGGAGCCTGGGCAGATCGTGACGCTCATCGGCGCGAACGGAGCCGGCAAGAGCAGCACGCTCCGGGCAATCGCCGGGCTCGTCCAGCCGCGAAGCGGGAGCATTCGGTTCCGGGGCAAGGAGATCGTCGGCCGCCCCACGGAAGCGATCATCAAGTCTGGCCTCACCCTTGTGCCGGAGGGAAGGAGGGTGTTTCCCAACCTAACGGTGCGCGAGAACCTCGATCTCGGTGCGTTCGGGCGCAGCGACCGGGCCGGGATCGCGAAGGACATCGAATGGGTATTCCACCTCTTCCCACGCCTCGAGGAGAGACAACAGCAGAAGGCCGGCACGTTATCTGGTGGCGAGCAACAGATGCTTGCGCTCGGTCGCGCGCTCATGTCGCGGCCGGCGTTGCTCATGATGGACGAACCTTCGCTCGGGCTCGCGCCTGTCCTCATAGAGAGCATTTTCCAAGTGATTCAAAAGATACGGGCCGAGGGCACGACCATTCTGCTTATCGAGCAAAACGCGTTCGCGGCTTTAAACACTGCTGATACGGGTTACGTCCTTGAAAACGGGAGGATCGTCATGGCCGGCACGGGCGCCGAGTTGCTGGCCAACGAGGACATCCAAGCCGCTTACCTGGGCAGAAAGAAAACATGAGCGTAGAGGTCGAAGTCGAGCAGTCATGCATATTCAGTAAAGGACGGTGGAAATGGACGTGCACACGCTCGGTTACATCGATCCCGAACTTGCGGCCGCGATCAATGGTGAGCTTCAGCGTCAAGACAACACCATCGAGCTCATAGCCTCAGAGAACATAGTGCCCCCCGCGATCCTCGAGGTCCAGGGCTCGGTCCTCACCAACAAGTATGCAGAAGGGTACCCCGGGCACCGCTACCACGGGGGCTGCAAGTACATGGATGAGGTAGAGACGCTCGCCATCGAACGGGCAAAGCGCCTCTTCGGCGCGGAGCACGCCAACGTTCAGCCCCATTCGGGCGTCAACGCGAACCTTGCGGTCTTCGTGGCAACCCTGAAGCCGGGCGACGCGATCCTGGGGATGGATCTCAAGCAGGGTGGGCACCTATCCCACGGGAGCGCCGTGAATGTGTCTGGCAAGTACTACCGCACCTTCGCGTACGGGCTCGACCCCGAAAGCGAGCGCATCGACTATGACCAGGTCCGCGATCTCGCCATTCGTCACCGGCCTCGGCTTCTCATAGCGGGGGCGAGTGCCTATCCGAGGGTCATAGATTTCGAGCGCTTCCGCCAGATCGCCGATGAGTCAGGGAGCCTCCTCCTCGTCGACATGGCTCACATCGCGGGGCTTGTCGCGGGCGGTGTGCATCCTAGCCCCGTCCCGTACGCGGACTTCGTTACGTCCACGACCACGAAAACCATGCGAGGAGCTCGGGGCGGGTTCATTCTATGCCGTGCTGAGCACGCGAAGGCGATCGATAGCGCTATCTTCCCTGGTATTCAGGGCGGGCCGATCATGCAGAACGTAGCGGCGAAGGCTCTCACGTTCAAGCTCGCCGCCACAGCCGAATTTCGGGCGTATGCAGCCCAGATCGTGAGGAACGCCCAGGCGATGGCGGCCCGCTTCCAGGAGCGTGGGCTGAAGCTCGTCACGGACGGGACGGACAACCATTTGATGCTCCTGGACCTGCGTAACCTCGCCGGCAGGGGCGTGACAGGCCACAGCGCTGAGCAGGCGCTCGCCGAGGTGGGGATCGCCGTGAACAAGAACCTCATACCGGGCGACCCGCAGAAGCCCACCGTGACGAGCGGGGTACGTATCGGCACGGCGGCCATAACCTCGCGGGGATTCAAAGAGGACGAGGCCGCGGTCGTGGCGGACCTCATTGCGGACATCTTGCTTAACCCGTCTTGCGCCGTGGTCGAACGCGCTCGCCGATTGGTCCAGGATCTCTGCAGGAAACATCCGATATATCAGTGCTAAGTGGAGGTGCAAGACGCTTCAGATTAGTGGAAGGGGTTGCCGGTGATTGCGCGGCGCGTGTCAAAACCCGGCCTGTCAGGCCAGCGGCCGGGCTTTGTCAGGGCGTCCCGCTCGGGGTGCCATCCCCGAGTGCAGCATTCGCCACCCGGCAACTGCTGGCGACGAGGCCAAAGCTAACGCACCCCCGCTTCGCCCGGGCTCGACCCGCGCCTGCCCGCCTGCAATTCTTCTGCCAAATGGTCAACCGAAAGGAGGACTCTCCCGGAACGGGACGAATAAGTATGCTTAATATCGTCCCCACGTAGGGAACATGCGTGTCCGAGGGGTACCCGGAGAAGGAGCACGTCGAAGACGAGGAAACCTTGCGGGGCGGACGGGCGCATGCTGACGCCGGCGGGGGAGGAGATCGACAGGAGGTGCTTGAGAAGTGAGAGGTCGTCGGTCACATGTGTGTTTATTCCTTCTAGCGATGATTCTCGGACTGGGGTTAGGGTACGGGAGCCTTGCGTTTGCCGCGAAGGAACCCATCCGAATAGGCCTCCAGGCGCCCATCACCGGCCAGTGGGCATATGAGGGCGAAATGGCGTTGAATTGCGTGCAGATCGTCGCGGACGAGATCAACGCCAGGGGCGGCATCCTTGGACGTCCCATCGAGATCGTTCCGGGCGACGACCAGTGCAGCCCAAAGCAGAGCGCGCTGGTCGCTCAGCGGATGTTGAGCGAGAAGGTCGTCGCGGTGATAGGCACGTACGGCTCGTCCGTGACCGAGCCTGCGGCGACGATCTACGAGCGTGCTGGGCTGCTTAACATCGCGTACGGTTCTACGGCCGAGCAGCTCACGTCCCACGGTTGGAAGTTTTTCTTCCGCACGTGTTTCCGTGACGATCGCCAGGGCGCCTTCTTCGCGCAGTTTGTAAACAACACGCTCAAGCTCAAGAGGGTCGCGATCCTTCATGACAACACCACGTTCGCAAAGGGGCTCGCCGAGGCGGCCCGCCGCTCGCTCGAGCAGGCGAAGAAGGCCGAGATCGTGTTTTACGACGCCGTGACGCCGGGCGAGAGGGATTTCACGCCTGTGCTCAGCCGCATGCAGACCGCAAGGCCCGAGGTGGTGTACTACACGGGGTACTACCCGGAGGCAGGCCTCATCATCAGGCAGATGAGAGATCTCGGCAGCAAGGCGGTTTTCGTGGGCGGCAACGCCGCGATCAACGACGAGTTCATCAGCATCGCCGGGATCGAGATAGCGAAAGGCGCGCTCATGACGCAGGAGCCTATGCCGACAGACCTGCGGTACCCCGAGGCAAAGCCGTTCCTGGATGAGTACGTGCGCCGTCACAAGGCCCCGCCGAGCAGTCCGTGGCCTGTGTACGCCGCGGACGCCCTCAAGGTGATCGCCGCTGCGATCGAGGCGACCGGTTCCACGGATTCCAAGGTGCTCGCGGATTATATTCGGAAGGACATGAAGGATCTTCCCGGCATCACCGGCCCCATCTCGTTTGACGACGCGGGAGACAGGGAAGGGGCCATCTACCTGGCGTACGAAGTAACCGCTGATGGGAAGTTCAAGCCATACCAGCCGTAGCCAGCAACGCGCAGGGGCTGCACACAAAGGTTGCGCGCGGCAGGCAGGCGCCCTGCCCGCAACCTGAGACTCGCACTGGGACTCGCATTTGAAACGGAGGTGACGGCACGGAGACCCGCGTCTTGGACGGGTCCTCCGTGCCGATGGTATGGCTTTGTTCATAGAGCAACTCGTCAACGGCCTCACTGTAGGCGCGGTGTACGCGTTGGTGGCCCTGGGGTACACCATGGTGTACGGCGTCATGCGGCTCATCAACTTCGCCCATGGTGACCTCTTCATGCTTGGGTCATACCTTGGATTCACCTTGCTCGTAAGCACGTTTGTCGGCAGTTCTCTGCCTTTGTGGGCCGCTCTTGTCGTGACCGTGGTCGTGTCCGCTGTCGGCATAGCTGCACTCGGGGTGCTGGTGGAACGGGCCGCCTACCGGCCGCTGCGCAGGTCAAACCGCTTGACCGCCGTCGTCTCCGCCATGGGGGTTTCGATCTTCCTCCAAAATGCGGCGATGCTCATTTGGGGGCCGCGCTACCGCGCATATCCATCGTGGGCCGTCCCTGATCTGCGGTGGGAAATCGGAGCCTTCCACATAAGTCTCATGCAGGTGTTGATTCTCGCCGTGTCCCTTGTCCTGATGGCAGGGTTGTATCTATTCGTACAGCGCACAACGGTCGGAGCGGCCATCCGCGCCACGGCCATCGACCATGACACCGCAAGGCTCATGGGCATCGACGTGGACCAGATCATCCGGCTCATCTTCATTATCGGGCCTGGTCTCGGCGCAGTGGCAGGGGTGTTGCTGGGCTTGTACTACCGCCAGATCCACTTCACCGTGGGATGGTCGTACGGATTGAAGGCTTTCACCGCGGCGATCCTCGGAGGCATCGGAAACATACCAGGAGCCATGGTGGGCGGGTTGCTGCTCGGGATCTTGGAGATGCTTGGCGCAGGCTACATCTCGGCAGCATGGAAAGATGTCTTCGTGTTTCTCATCCTGATCATGCTCCTCATCTTCCGTCCCACGGGGCTCCTAGGCGAACGTGTCGCGGAGAAGGTCTAGCTCAGGACCCAGACTGTGAGGTGGTATCGTTGCGTCTCGGACCAGGCCTTTCCATAAGGCACCGCAGGACCGCGCCCAAGGCGCCGGCATTTCCCAGGCGCACCCCGGCTTTGGTCACTGCGGCCATCGCCGCAGCCGCCGTGCTCTTTCCGATGGTCGCAAGCGACTACTGGATAGACGTCGCCGTTTTCTGGGGTATCTACGTGCTCCTCGGCCTGAGCCTCAACATCATCGTCGGCGAGGTCGGGCTGTTCGATATGGGTCACATGGCGTTTTTCGCCATTGGGGCGTACACCACGGCCATACTAAGCGCACGCTTTGGCATCTCGCTGTGGCTCCTCCTCCCGTTGAGCGGGATCGTTGCAGGGCTCGCAGGCCATGTTTTGGCGCGGCCCATCATTCATCTTCGGGGAGACTACCTCCTCATAGCTACCATAGGCCTTAACGAGATGGTGCGCATCAGCCTCCTCAACAATCCCTGGGGACTCACCGGGGGTCCGAACGGCATAATCATGCTCGACCAGTTCCGTATATTCGGGCTCGCAGTGCAGAGGCCCACGCACTTTTACTACCTTGTGTGGACGTGCGTGGCGGCAAGCATGCTCGCTCTGGTTAGGCTGCAGCGCTCGCGAATAGGCCGCGCGTGGAACTTCATCCGGGAGGATGAGGTGGCTGCCGAGGCCATGGGCGTCGACGTCAGGCGGGCCAAACTCCTGGCGTTCACGCTGGGGGCGGGCCTCGCGGGCGCCGCGGGCACGATCTTCGCTGCCAAATTGGTGGTGATCTCGCCAGAGAGCTTTACGTTCATGGAGTCGGTGATACTCTTCTGCATCGTGATTCTCGGGGGGATGGGCTCGATCCCCGGAGTGGTCCTGGGGTCCGCGGCCATGCTGGTGCTCCCCGAGATCCTGCGCAACTTCGCCCAATACCGCATGTTGTTCTTCGGAGCTGCCATGGCCCTCATGATGATCTTCCGCCCCCAGGGGCTCTGGCCCAGCAAGCGGTGGTCGACGAAGTTGCAGGAGGGTGAAGGTGAGTGATGGACGGCGCACGCGGTGAGAACCGGGAGCGGGGTGCGGCAAACCAAGGGACGGGCAATGGCATCATCCTCAAGCTTAAGGGCGTGAGCAAGCGGTTCGGCGGTCTCCGCGCCGTGGACGGCTTCGATCTCGACGTCCGCGAGGGCAGCATCACGAGCCTCATAGGGCCGAACGGAGCTGGCAAGACAACCGTGTTCAACCTCGTAACAGGCATCTACCGGCCCGACGAGGGAAGCATCTCGTTTGCTGGACGCGAGCTTGTCGGCAAGCTGCCCCACGAGGTCGCGGAGGCAGGCATCGCACGCACGTTTCAGACGCTGCGCCTTTTCGAGAACCTGACGTGTTTCGAGAACGTGCTCGCGGGCCAGCATTGCAGGGGCAGGGCAGGGGTGATCGCGTCCATCCTCAGAACTCCGGCCCAGCGTAAGGAGGAGGACCGCATGCGAGGTGAGGCCGAGCGATGCCTTCGTCAGATGGGCCTGTGGGGATGTCGCGACGAGCTTGCGCGCAACCTCCCTTACGGCAACCGCAGGCGGCTCGAAATAGCACGGGCGTTGGCCACGCGGCCGCGCCTGCTCATCCTCGATGAGCCCGCGGGAGGTCTGAACGAGGAAGAGACAGCCGGGCTCATGGACCTCATCGAGGAGATCAGGGCCTCGGGGATCACCGTTTTCCTTATCGAGCACGACATGCAGGTGGTTATGGGAGTATCGGACCTGGTGGCCGTAATGGACAACGGGCAAAAGATCAGCGAGGGGACCCCGGAGGAGGTCCAGCACGATCCCCGCGTGATCGAGGCGTACCTGGGCACGGGGGACGACCTCGAAGAGCCCGACACGAGCGAAGGCGACAATGACGCCGGAGCCACCGGCGAAGGCACCGGCCGCGTAAGCGTGAAGGTGGATTGACATGAGCCTGCTTGAGCTTGAGGACGTTCGCGTATCATATGGAAACGTTGAAGCGGTGAAGGGCATCACCCTGAGCGTCGACGAGGGAGAGACCGTGACCCTGCTCGGCGCAAACGGGGCGGGCAAGACCACGACCCTTCGGGCTGTCTCCGGGCTTCTGCGGCCGCGCGGCGGGCAGATCCGCCTGGACGGCCGGGAGATCAACGCTCTGCCTGCTCACAAGATAGTAGAGCTGGGCGTCGCGCACGTGCCCGAGGGGCGCCGGGTGTTCGCCACGCTTACCGTCGAGGAGAACCTTAACCTTGGAGCCTATAAGCACCGCCGCGACCGCGCTCGGGTCGAGGCAGGGAGGGATCGAGCGTACCGGCTTTTCCCGAGGCTTGCCGAGCGCCGGAACCAACTCGCGGGCACCCTGTCCGGAGGCGAACAGCAGATGCTCGCCATCGCTCGGGGGCTCATGGCGAATCCGAGGGTGCTCCTCTTGGACGAACCCTCACTCGGGCTCGCACCCAAGCTCGTGCAGGGAATATTCCGCACGATCCGGGAGATCAATCGCGAGGGCGTGACCATTCTCCTCGTCGAGCAGAACGCTAGGATCGCGCTCCACGTGGCGCACAGGGCCTACGTGCTCGAGACCGGTCGCATCGTGCTTGCCGGGCCATCGCGGGAACTCCGCGAAGACCCCAGGGTCCAGCAGGCGTACCTGGGAGTGGGCAAGAGGATCGCTGCAGCTCGCCGGGCAACGCGCGAAGGAGCCGGAAGCGGCATCGAGCAACCGGCACCGGACGCGAGAAGTCGCGTCTGATGCGGCCGACTACTCCCGTTCGGAAAGCCATTTCCGCTCGATTGCCGCTTTGATTGAAACGAACGTCCGGAGCCGCGGCAAGACCTTGAAGTCCCCCGAGCGAGCCAGGAAATTGCCGACAGCCGTGATGGGCGCGAGATCGCCCATCTCTATCACACACATCGCGGTACCCGAGAAGCGTCTCGCAGGACTTTTCCCGCGCACCAGCGCGGAGATATTGCCTACGACCACGAGAGACTGGAGGTGAGCGATGGCGCCCGACTTGGGAACGAACCCGCCGCGCGGCATGGGGATGCTAGTGACATCCCCGATTGCGAAAACGCGGTCCTTGCCGCGTGCCGAGTCGGGTGCGGCGGGCCCCGAGACCGAGAGATAGCCCGGGTCCACTTCCACGAAGCCATCGTCTCCTGAGGAGAGCCCGGCGCGCCTCACGAACTCGGGGATTCGAATCGGCGGCAGGAACGCGAGGATATCGTACGCCGCGCTTCCCTCGGTGAAAACCGCCACCTTGCGAGCGGTGTCCACGCTTTCCAGGTGCCAGTTCCCATAATAAGAGACGGCACGGCGCGCCATGGTCCGCACGACCAGCCTTCCCACGGCCGCGCCGGCGGCCTCGAAGGGCAGGTTCTCCGGAGAGAAGGCGCTTATCGCGAACCGGCCCCTCTTCCCGGCCCTCCGCAGGACCCGGTCGATGATCATGGCAGTCTCTGAGAGCACTGGCGGACATTTCTGCAGGCCAGGCGGCGCAACAACAAGGATGTCCCCGCCCTCCGCGGTTTCCAAGGCGCCGCGTAGACCGAGAACGCCCTCGATTGAGAAGAGGTTGAAGACCGGCCCCACAGTCCGTGCGGAGCCCGCTGACATGGGATGCACGGGGCCGCGGACGAGGCCCGGAATGCGTTCGAGAGCGTGGTCCGCGCCTGGCGCGAGAATGAGGAAGTCGTACGGCACCTTCTCTCGCTCGCACCTTACTACGCGGCTTGCCATGTCGATGTCCATAGCTGTGTCATGGACGAGCGCGATGCCACGTCGCTTGATCGCGTCAAGGCTCCTGGTGATGTCCTTCGGCGCACGCCGCCCGTCGAGCACCCAGAGGAGGGACGGGTGAAAGCCTTGGACGGTCTCACGTTCCACCACGATCACCCGATGCTCGGGCCCAAGCGCTTTGCGCAGCCCTATTGCTGCGGCGAGCCCACCTATGCCCGCTCCGATCACTGCTATGGTGGCCATGAAGTCACTGACCCCTTTTCCGATTGATGACAATCGGCCCGCACGCGTCCGGGCGTGGGAAATTCGGCTACCCAGCGCGCCCAGTCCGAACCAAGGGCACACCGGGGGCGCGCCTTCCCCGGAGGGCGAGGCCGAGGGCCGTAAGCAGGGCCGTCGCGCTGCAAGCTGCCAAGCGGCACGAGCTTCTGGCGATACGCTTGGCTCCACGACCGCGTGCCCGTGATACGGCCTGAGCCGGTGACAAGTCCGCCAGCGGGCTGCTTCACGGACAGTATTCCCCGTGAAGACGACAATTCTCGATCGAAGATCGTCCGCCGGTGGAGAGGAACTTAATAGAAAATGTAGAATGCTTTTGTAGAACGGGGCGGAATCCATCCCACTCCCGGTATTCTGTGGCCCACGACCGTCTTTGCGGGCAATGTGCTAGGCGCAGCCCGGGGGAGAGAGCAAGCCATGACGGGAAGTCACGAGAACCGTGGCAAGAGAAGACACGGGCGCCTCGAGGAGGCGGCCGGGAACTTGCTCGCGAGGAGACACGGGCCTGCAGCTTTGTCATGGCCGGCCACAAGGGGCGTCGCGCTCATAACCGTGCTCATCGGTGTGTCGTTCGCCTTGGTGATAGTTGTGGCGTGTACGACCCTGGCCACCATGGCCGCGCGGGCCAAGTCATGGTCGCAGGACCAGACGAGAGCCCTTTACGCAGCGGAATCGGGCATCAGCCGCTGGCTCTTCGAGGCGTCGATCGAGCAAACCGATCCCGGCCACGGCAGCCGCCACGCTCGGGGCGGGAATGCCTATGGGCACATTCACCGCAGCGGGGCAGGTTCGGGGCAGGGCAAGGGCGGGGGACATGGTGCGGGTGGTGGTCAGAACAACACGGGCGGCGCCGAGGCTCTCGAAAGCCTAGAAGTGAGTGGAGAGGTCAACGGCGTGCCATACGTCGCCAAGGTGGATAGCTCGCCCTCGGAAGGCGTGTATCGGGTTGTTTCTGAGGCCAAGACGTCTTCGCGCAACGTGACTGTGGCCGTCACGGTCGAGCTCGTGCCCGAGGCTTGGAGGCACGTGGTTTACGCGCGCGACCCACACCTCGCGTGGCTGGGATTTCTTGAGGTCAACGACCCGTCTCAGCCTCACTACACGCCCGCGTCTGGGGCGAACGGCGGTGTCTGGCTTGACAACGCTAGCTCGGATTTCGTCCCAGTCCCGAATTGGGGCCATGACGGTACTGACGGGTACTGGTTTCGGGTGGGCGTGCCTTGGAATCCACCTGCAAGCGTGATGAAGCTTCACGTCCCCACCGGCGGGGTGGTCAGCCTGGAGGGCACCGGGCCGTTCTACATCCGCGACGAGCGCGACGTGAAGGAGCTCAAAGCGGAGGTACACGGCAACCTCTACATCGAGGACTGCTCGATAGAGAAGATAACAGGGCATGTCACCGGCAACATCGTGATCCGTAACATAGGAAAGGACACTGGCGTTCGCGCCATCACGGGAAGGGTCGACGGCTCCGTCTGCATCGATTCGTCCGGAGCAAGCCCAGCTGGCGACTGGCCCTCCTACACGACAATAGGCAGCCCGAACGCGCCCGCGACGGTTGGGGGAAGCGTTTACTTGCGCGGACGCCCGCAGGGCGTGCTGCGTGACGCTCTGGTCGTGCTCGGTCCTGGAGCCTACTCGGGCAAGGAAGCGACGAGCGTGGGCGGAGGGGTCTTTGCAGACGAGGCGTTTGTCTACCTAGATGGGAAAGTGAACATTCAGCGGCGCAGGCCCTATCCTGCGATCCTCGCGACCGGCCCCGTCATCCTGAGCGGGCTTAGAGGCATTATCCGCGTGGCCGGACCAGTGTACTCCGAAGCTGAGCACATCGTCTCGCTTGATGGTCTTCCTTCTGGCGTTGCCGACCCGCTCGAATTCGAGAAGGACTCGATTAAGAATGGGCTGGGCGTCCTCATGATGGGGATCTGGCGCATAGAAGGTCAGCCTGCCGTCTCAGTGGAAGGCAACGTGGTGAGCCCTGGGTGGACAATTCTCGCGGGGCCCGTTGTCGTGTCATACGACGCAGACCTGGCGACTTGCCCCCCACCGCTCTTCTTGGGCGGCAAGAGAGTGGTAACGCAAATCGCGGGAACCTGGTCCGTAACACGCTGAGAGCCGCGGCACGCCCCTTGAAACAAGGGCTGCGTCGCGCGGCGGTGCGAGGACGGGGCGCGCGCCGCGCGATCGCGAGCCATGCATGGCCAAGCCCAGGGCTGAACGATGTGTGGGTCGCACATAGTCAGCTTCGCCGCCAATGGGTAGCTCAGGGGGTTCGTGCCTCAACTCCGGAGTTGAGCGTTCATAAATGAATTCATAAGCGAGGAGATCACGGCGATCAATGTCGGTGGTGGCTAGTAGGGAGCACTGCAGAGGCTCTTCCGGATTCACGCTCATAGAGGTTCTTGTCGCTCTCTTGCTCATCGGGCTTGTGCTCGTTCCGGCCATGTCCGCCATCGCGTCTCTACTCAGATCCACGGCGAGGCAGGACGCGACCGCCCAGGCTTCCGAGCTTGCCAGGAGCACTCTCGAGGCGTTGAGGGAGCTTCCCGCAGGCGCGTTTCAAGAGGGAACTACGATAACCACGGTGAGCGTTTCCGATGAAAGCACGCCGCTCGATGTGGAGCGAATCATCAGGCCGTACGACGAATACGACGAAGGCGGGGCGGCGGGCGGTACGTCGGTGGCAGTGACACTATGGGAAGCGACAGTGCGCGTGTACAAACACCCTATGTCGGACAACCCGACGCCGCTTTCCTCCCTGACGACCTTGCTTTTCCCACAGTAGCCGGCGCTGCACGGCGACAACCGGAGGATGTGTGGAGGACAGTGAAGGACATGCCTCTGGGCGAGGCCCGCAACACACGCAACGCGCGGGGCTTCACGTTGGTCGAGGTCCTTGTGGTCGTGGCCATAGTCCCGCTTGTGCTGTCGGCCGCCTTTGGCGCGGTCTCAGTGGCCCTTCGTGCGTACAAGCTTGCTGAGGCGCGATCGGTCTTGTCATCCGGTGGGATGGTGGCCATGGCCATGGTTACCCAGGACCTGCAGGCCGCAAGCCACATCTACGACGACTCATCGCCGACCCGGTTGCACGGTCGCCTCCAAGATGGCCTGACGGATGTCGTGTATGAGTTCACACCCCCATCGGGGTCCGAGCCGGGCCGCCTGACGCGGAACGGCTCACCGCTCTTTGAGCCTGACATATCTGTTACGGCGTGCGAATTCGGCTACTTCGCTCCTGGCACGGATGTGGACGCCCCCCTTCAACAGGTCGCCCCGGAGCTGGCTTCCTCTGTGAAAGTGCGGCTCACCATCACGAGCGGGCCCACGTCGATGACCTACGAGTCCCTCATCAGCTCAAGAAACCTGTGAAAGTTAAAGAAATCTAACCCTGGTTTAACCAACGTCTCACCTCGCCGGGCTAGATTCAAATCGGCTGGAGGGAACAGCACCAGTAATGCCGTTCCGCCGGCCGATTTGCCCCGGAAGGAGGTGATACTACCATGTCCCGCTCTGCAAAGACTCTCGCCGTGGCTTTCGCGATAAGCCTGGCAGTTGCAACATCCGTTTACGCTTACGCGCAGTCCGCGAGCGGCGCCGGCAACACGGTCGCTGCTCCGCAGGAAACGATGCAGGTGAACGCCCAGGATGCGTCTGGCAACGTCGCCCAGGTTCGAGCTGACGACGAGTCCGCCGAGTCCCAGGAGGCAGTCGAGTCTGAGGCCGAGACTGAAGGCGCTGAACCAGAGGACTCCGAGGCTGCTGAGTCTGCAAACGACCCGGTGGAGGCGCCCGGCACCCCCGGCTATGAGGAAGGTAACTTCGACGGACAGCACGAGTTCAAGTAAGCCTGCGAGCCTACGGCGGTGAACCAACGAACGAGCAACGTGCGCGGGTCACGGCGCGTTTGTGCTGGAGAGGTTGTGGCAACATGGTGCGGTGCTCTGATGTCCCCCAAAGGACCGGAGCACCGCATCGTCTGGACATGAGGCTAGAGCGCTACCGCCCTTGCATCAGCGTTCGAGTAGTGGGATAATGGCGGAGGTCAGAGGTCTCCAGCGATGGAGTGGACGAGACCGGGTCCGCGCTGCCTGGCGTAGCTCCTGTGGGTATCCGTCAGGTACGCCAGCCGAAGCAGAGTCCTATGTCACAAACCGGCGTGAGGGAATAGCTTCTGCTTGCATCACGAAGTACGGGACGGGCTGCGTTCGCTCCAGGATAATGGTTGCGCAGGAGGGGTTGAAGCTTGAGGGTTCTGGTGGTGGAAGACGAGGACAAGATCGCGGCGTTCATAAAGAAAGGCCTCGAGGAGGCAGGGTACGCCGTGGACGTGGTGGGAGACGGCGAGTCGGCGCTCGACTACGTCTTCTCTGTGGGCTACGATGCCATCATCCTTGATATCATGCTCCCGCGAAAAGACGGCATCTCAGTGTGCCAGAATCTAAGGGAGCGCGGCTGCAACGCACCCATCCTCATGTTGACCGCAAGAGACGCTGTGGACGACCGCGTCCGAGGCCTGGACGCGGGTGCCGATGACTACCTCGTCAAGCCGTTCGCATTCAGGGAGCTTGTGGCACGGGTCCGTGCTCTCCTGAGACGCCCCAGAGACGTCATCTCTTCGCAGCTTCAAGTGGGCGACCTCATCCTAGATACAAGGGCCCACGTGGCCCAGCGGGGCGGTCGGAGAATAGAGCTCTCCGCGCGGGAATACGCCCTCCTCGAGTTCCTCATGCGCAACAAAAACCAGGTGTTGACCCGTACCCAGATATCGGAGCATGTTTGGGATTACGATTTCTTCAGCGAATCCAACGTCGTCGACGTGTACATCAGGTACCTGCGTGTCAAGGTGGACGAGGGATTCGAGCCAAAGCTCATACAAACGGTCAGGGGCGTAGGCTACAAGATCTCCGACCAGGCCTGAGAAGGCGCGCGCCAGGGTTCGCTTTGGAGGAATGCGACGCGAATGTTCGACAAGACTGTCCCGATACGGGTGCGGCTCACCGCATGGTATATGCTCCTCGTGGCCCTTACATTGGCCGCGTTCGGCGGGTTCGTCTACCTAAACCTGGCGCGAGGCCTGTACGCCGAGGTAGACGCCGGACTGCGCACGCTCGCGCAGGAAGCGGCGCGCGGGATCGACAGTGAGAACGGAGTCCTGCGCTTTCAGAACACAGACACCGGCCATTTGGTCGTCTCCGCCACTTTACCCGTGCTTCGTCGCTGGGAGGATAACGTCATCATGCGCCTCCTCGACGAAGCCGGCAACACAGTCGACGGCGTCGGAGAGCACGCCCAGCTGCCCCCGCCGCGCGACCGCGACCTGCGTGCCGGCTTTTCCACTGTCCGAGTCGCCGGAGAGCCTTGGCGGGTGTACACCATCCGCATAGACCTGCCGCCGAACCGTTCGCCGTACCTATTGCAGGTCGCGCGGCCACTTAGCGCCGTGGACGAAACCCTCGAACGGGTAGCGGGCGTCCTCATGCTCGGGATCCCGCTCGTCTTGTTTGTGGCGGCACTTGGCGGCATCTTCATCTCGGGACGTGCCCTCGGTCCCATAGCCCACGTGACGCGGCTCGCGAAGGAGATCGGCGCGGACGACCTCTCCCGGAGGCTCAACCTCACGCTCCCCGACGACGAAGTCGGGAGGCTGGCAAGCACCTTCGATAACATGCTATCGCGCCTCGAGGCCGCGTTCGAGCGGGAAAAGCAGTTCACGCAGGATGCGGCGCACGAGCTTCGAACGCCCCTCACTGTGATGAAGGGGACAATTGACGTGGCGCTCTCCAGGCCGAGGGACGCCGCAGAGTATAGGTCCGCGCTCGTGGAGGTGGGGGCCCAGGTGGACCGCCTCATCCATCTGGCGGAAGGACTCCTTTTCCTCGCACGGGCGGAGCGCAGGGATTCGAAGCTCAACGTGGAGTCGCTCGACCTCGCCATCCTCGTGGCCGGACTCGTCGACGAATTGCGACCCGTCGCTGAAGCGAAGGGCGTCTCCATCAGCTACGATGGCCCGGCCAGCTTGCCGTTGAAGGGTGACCAGGACCGCCTCATTCGCCTCTTCCTGAACCTTCTCGACAACGCGGTCAAATACACGCCAGCCGGGGGAAACGTGACCGCCGTGGTCTCCCGGCGAGGGTGCGGCGTCGAGGTAGCTGTGATGGACACTGGGTCAGGCATACCGCCCGAGCACCTGCCTCACATCTTCGAGCGCTTTTACCGCGTGGACAAAGCCCGCTCGCGGAGCGAGGGCGGGGTCGGCCTCGGCCTTGCCATCGCCGAACACATCGCCGAGCTGCACGGGGGGAGCATTCGAGTGGCGTCCGAGCTCGGTAAGGGCACCATCTTCACGGTGAGTCTTCCCGCAATCTAACAGGCCGCGGCTTGCGCCCGGCCCCTTCCCGGCCCCTTGCTTCGGGTTAGAACTATCTCACCCCGCTCTAATCGTCCTCTAATCCTGCTCTGTGATACTTGGATGTGACCCCGGTGCACGGGAGGGCTTCAGGGGGGAATGACTGTGGCGGTCCTCCACGTCTGGGCGAGCACGGTGATCGTCCTCGACGCGAGGCTGGCCCACGCGATCCACCACATCTGTCATCAAGACACCTTGGGCTTCCTGATGGTGGCGGTTACAGACCTTGGTAACGGATTCGTGCTCCTCGGGACGGCCTTGGCTCTGTACATTGCGGGCGACGATGACACCAAGCGATATGCCCGGCTCGCGGCAACCGCCTCCATCGTTCTCGGCCTCGTGGTTCAGTCCTGCAAGCACATGGTCGGACGTGAGCGGCCGCTCGGAGGGTCTTTCGACTCGTTTCCGTCGGGACACACGAGCGAGGCGTTCTGCATGTCCTGGGTCTGGGGAGCAAGGTGGCCCAGGCTCCGGACGGCTCTTCTCTTCGTGGCTGCGCTCGTAGGGTTGTCACGAGTCTACCTGATGGCGCATTACCCGCTCGATGTGATGGCAGGTGCAGCGCTCGGGTTAGCAGGCGGGGCCATTGCCCTCAGCGCGGCCCGCCGGGCCGGGTGCAATCGGGAAGGTGCCCGGGCAACAAACCGACGAAGGCACCTTGGGGCGGGCGCCTCCGCCACACGACCAGTCCAATGCCCCCTGCGGAGGGCAATAAGGCGATGAGCACGCTTGCAGCACTCTCAGCGGTCCTCACAGAAGCTCTCATGGCGCACGGGGTAGTGGGCATGGTTGCGGTCGCGTTCGTGGAGGCATGGATCTTCCCGATACCTCCCGATGTGTTGCTAGTAGGCATCGCAATGCTGAACCCTGGGAAGGCGTTAGTGTACGCCTTTTTCTGTACACTGGCGTCGTCGGCGGGCGGGGTGTTCGGGTGGCTGATCGGCCGGAAGCTCGGACGTGCAGTCTTCACATGGCGCCCGCTGAGAAGCGTCCTGCCGCAGCCCTACGTCGCGAGGGCTGAGGGCATGTTCCGGCGGCATGGCGGGCTCGCGGTGGCCTTCGCGGCCCTCACGCCTATTCCCTACAAGGTCTTCACCATAGCGGCGGGTCTCTTCCGCGTCCGGCCGGACCTCGTCTTCGTCGCCTCGCTCGCCGGGCGAGGAGCGCGGTTCTTCTTCGAAGCAGGCGTAGTGATGCTCATGGGAGAGCACGCCACCGCCTTCCTCGGTCGAGGCCTGGGCCCCATCACCCTCGCAGCGGGGACACTCGCCGTGCTGGTGGCCGTGGTCTCGAGTCGCGCGCGACCACGACGAGACAGCGAGCAGCCCTGCCGTGTGAAAAGGCGGCGCGTGGCCGGTTCCCGGCACCGACCGGACCATAGGCCCGCGGTGTGATGGGCCCGCGGCGCGGCGACGGGCGAAATGCCGACAACCCGTGGTAGCCACAGTCTGTCGTGCATTGCATGGGGCGACACACGAAATGGTAAAGATCCGCTGTTGACAACGGGCGGAATATGTTGCTAGAATAGGGGCAACCGGATGTGACATCGCCAGCACGTGCATGGCAGCGTCCATAACCACAAACACGCGAGAGACGTTGAAGGGGAGGTCGCCACAGAAGATCCTTATCCAGAGCGAGCGGGGGACGGTGCAAGCCCCGCGGAGATGGATGTGGCGAGTGGGCCCCAGAGTCGCAGGCTGAAAGGTTGGCAAAGGCACCGCGCCGGTGGGCCGCGGTCTACCGGAGACGGAGCACCGGGCAGGTGCGACAGGACTCTAGCGCACGCGGAACAAGCCGCCGAGTAGGCTGAGCCGGGAGCCTCCGTTACAAGGCAGGGATATCGCTGGAGGCGTCGTGTCGTATTGTGGCGCCGAACGCCGTATCCTGGTAACGAGTGGGGTAGGTTTGGTCTATCTCACGAGGGTGGCACCACGGGTTTTCAAGCTCGTCCCTTACGGGGCGAGCTTATTTGTTTATGTTGAGCGTTTGTAGTTTGCAGCAAGTATCCGAAGGATGACACACGGAGTCTTGGTCTGGAGGCGGCGCCTGACATGTACGATCTCAAAATCGTGGTTGATGAGATCAAGGGATTCTGCGATCTTCCAATGAAAGTCGGGGATTACTTCGAGGTAAGCGGGGGCCGGATCACGATCCCTGAGGGCAAGTTCATGTGTCTGTGGGCCATTCAGAGCCTGCTGCCGATGCTCCCGGCGAAGCAGCGCAACATCGTCGAGGACAACGACTGGCTTGCGGACACCGTCCGGGTGATGTGCCCCGACCCCAACGGCATGGTCGTGTTTCGCATCGAACGCCTCGGGGAGCCCGCCCCCAGCGGCAAAGGAAAGCCGTGCTGCGGGCCAGAGCGCGGCGGTGGCACGCGGGGCGCGCCGGGGCCACGTCCCAGGATGCTAGTGAACGAGAAAGTGTGCGCTGGTTGTCGCGCCTGCGAGCTCATCTGCAGTTTTGTACACGAGCGAAGGTTCTCCGACCTGCTTTCAAGGATACACGTGTACAAGGTGGATGAGGACGGGATCGATCGTCCGATAGTGTGCAGGCAGTGCGGCAACGCGAGGTGCGTGGACGCCTGTCCGAACGCGGCGCTCTCCCGCGACCCCAACACGAGACACATCATCGTGGACGAGGCGCGATGCACGAAATGCGGGTCTTGCGCGCAAGCCTGCCCCTTCGACGCCATCGCGTTCCATCCCGAAAGCGGGACGCCGCTCATATGCGATCTCTGCGGCGGCGATCCCGAGTGCGTCAAGAGGTGCCCCACCGGGGCGATCTCGTACGGTCTCGCGGGCGCTGCGGCGCGCGCCGCAGCAGCCCCGCCCCATGCCGGCTCGGGGCATTCGACACGCCCGGCAGGCCCGGCAGGCGGGGTCGGAGGCCAGGGCGGCTCCGGCCGTGCGGCACGGTGAGATAAGCTCGAGTGGGAGGCAAGAACCTGTGAAGAAGCTCTTCGGATATGCGGGAAGGATACTCGACATCGATCTCGGCGCGCTCAAGGGTGCCGGTGAAATGACGGGTGCGGCCTCCGTAGAGCCGCTCGACCCGCAAGATGCGATGCGCTACATCGGCGGGCGCGGCCTCAACGTCGCGCGGCTCGTCCGCGAGATCGACCTGGACGTCGACCCGCTCTCTCCCGAGAACGTCCTCATCATCGGGGTGGGCCCCCTCGACGGGACGCTTTTCCCAGGCGCGGCGCGCGTGAATTTCACCTCGAAATCGCCCCAGACGGGGATCCTAGGCGACTCTAATGCGGGCGGCTTCTTCGGCCCGGAGCTCAAGTTCGCAGGGTACGACCAGGTGATCATACGCGGACGCGCCGCGAGACTGTCGTATCTCTTCATATCCGACGACGGGGTCCAGCTCTTACCTGCCGAGGACCTGGCGGGCCTGGACGTATGGGAGACGCAAAGCGCGCTCCTCGCACGGCACGGGCGCCGCGCACAGGTCGCGTGCGTGGGTCCAGCCGCCGAGCGCGGGGTGAAGTTCTCAGGGATCTTCTGCAACCTCGTGCGGGCCGCGGCGCGCACGGGCATGGGCGCGGTGATGGCGTCCAAGGGGCTCAAGGCCATCGTGGTCCGCGGGACGAGGCCGCTGGAGGTGGCGAGCCCGGAAGAGTTCCTCGCCTTGGTGAAGGCGCTGGATGCGAGGATCCTCAGCCACCCAGAGTACAAACCCAGAGTCGCGCTCGGCACGACCAGGCTGGTCTCGGCCCTCAACGCTGCAGGGTGTCTTGCCACGCGTCACTTCAAGACCGGGAGGTTCGAGCATGCGGCCGAGGTGAGCGGGGAGGCCCTTGCGGCACGCCTCAGGGTGAAGGGCAAGGCGTGTTTCTCATGCACCATCCCGTGCAGCAGGTTCTTTGAGGTAAAGTCCGGGCCGCACGCCGGCCTCAAGAGCGAGGGACCGGAGTTCGAGGGGCTCGCGGCCTTCACCTCCCGGGTCGGCGCGGGAGACCTGGAAGCGGGCCTTGCAACCCTCGACATATGTAACCGCGCGGGGATGGATGCCATCGCCACTGCGGAGTGCGTGTCCTTCGCCATGGAGTGCTTTGAGCGCGGGATCATCTCACGCGAAGAGGCCGATGGGCTCGACCTGACGTGGGGGAACAGTGACGCTGTTAGGACCTTGGTCCGCAAGATCGCGTCGCGTGAAGGCTTCGGGGACGTGCTTGCGGACGGCGTGCGGGAGGCGGCGCGGAGGATAGGCCGGGGCAGCGAAGACCTGGCGATGCATGTGAAAGGGCTTGAGCTCTTCATGGCCGACCTCAGGGGGCTGAAGGGCTACGCCCTGGGCAACGCGGTGGCGAGCAGAGGCGGCGATCATTTGCGGTCGGAACCCTCCTTCGAGTTGACCGGGGACGCCGAGGCGGCCGAGAGAAGGTTCGGGGCGAGGGAGGCGGCCTTTAGGCTCGAGCACAAAGGCAAGGGGCGAGTGGTGAAACACTTCGAGGAGCTGTGCGCCCTCGCTGACTCGCTCGACGCCTGCAAGAACACCATCGCGAACATGGAGGTCCTGCCGTTCGACGATGCGGCAAACATTCTCCGGGCTGCAACGGGTCTCGAGTTCGACGGTGCCGGGGTGCAGGCCGCGTGCGAGCGCATCGTGAACGTCGAGCGGTGTTTCCTCGTGGCCCTCGGGATCCGCAGAAAGGACGACACGCTTCCCAAGCGCTTCCGTGAGGAGCCCATGCCGGCCGGGTGTGGAGCCACGAGCGGGAGCACCGTCGCCCTGGACGAGATGCTCGACGAGTACTACGAAGCCAGGGGGTGGGACGTGGCCACAGGGGTTCCAACCGCGTCCACACTGAGGCGACTCGGCCTCGATGACTGGCTGGGACGTCTCGAAGACCGGGGCGTGCCGCAAATCCGTCAATGAGCCGCGTTCGAAAACCCGATTTGAAAGTAAAGCAAAGCAAAGCAGGAGGTAGAGAAGAGATGAGAGTCGTGCTGTCACGTGTCAAGTGCACCGATGAGGGCCGCACACCAGGGAAAGACGCCACGGGCCCCGCGGGTCCCGGACGCCCCGCAGGGCCTGCAAAGGATGGTTCGGCGAGGCTTGGGACCGCCCGCATCCGCGCAAGAGCGCTCGTAGCGGGGATCGCGATGGTGCTAGTGCTCGGTTCCGGGACCGGCCTCGTGTTCAGCAAGGATCTGCCGCCGGTCAAGATCGGCGCGGCGGGGCCGTTCACGGGGGACCTCTCCAAGATCGGCCTGGATTCCCTAAACGCTATCCGGATGGCGGTTGAGGAGGCGAACGCCGAGGGCGGAGTAGGCGGGAGGAAGATCGAGATAGTAGTCGGCGACGACGCCGGCGACCCCGCCCGGGCGGTTACAGTTGCCGACAAGTTCGCGATGGACCCGAGCGTGCTCGGCGTGGTCGGGCCCATGAACAGCGGCACCGTGAACGCAGCTCTTCCAACGTACCAGCGGGCGGGGCTCGTGCTAATCAGCCAATCAGCCACGAACCCGTCCCTCACTGAGCTTGGCTACAAGGTCATGCACAGGATATGTCCGAGAGACGACGCGCAGGGACCCGCGGCGGCGAGGTTCATAGCGGAGGAGCTCGGTGCGAAACACGTATACATCATCGACGACAAGGGAGCCTACGGGCAAGGCCTCGCGGACCAGGTCGCAGCGGCGCTCCAGAAGGCCGGCGTCAAGCTCACGCGCGGGCAAGTCACCCCCGAGGACAGGGACTTCTCGCCCATCCTGACCAAAGTCAAGGCGGCGTCCCCTGACCTCCTGTACCTCGCGCTCCCCAACCCGGCTCAGGCCGCGGCCTTGATCAAGCAGGCCGTGGGTCTCGGGCTCCGGCCAAAGCTCATGGGAGGAGACGGCCTCAAGGAGAGGGACCAGCTCATCGTGGGCGCAGGCGGAGCGGCGGAGGGCATGTACGTCACGGCCATAGGTCGGGATATCAAGGACGTGCCTGAAGCGCAGGGCTTCATCAAGAAGTTCGAGAGCAGGTACGGGGCGATGAGCATCTTCTCAGGCCAAAGCTACGAGGCAACGAAGATCCTGATAGAAGCCATGAGGAAGGCGGCTGCCGGGAACCCGGCCAGGCTCACACGCGCGGCCGTGTTGGAGGCGGTCCACAACACCCGGGGTTACAAAGGCATACTCGGATTCCCCGTGGGCTTCACGAGCAAAGGCGACGTGCTGGGCGCGAGCATCTACGTGTTCCAGGTGAAAGGCGGCGATTTCGTCCAGGTCAAGGAGTATCCCGCCGAGGTCAAGTGACCGCGCCGACGAGTGACAAGCAGAAGGCAGGACGCGCGGAAGCGGCGACCGAAACAATCATGTCCGCGTCACGAGCGATGAAAGCTGAGGAGAGAGGGCTGCCATGGGACAGGTGCTGGCACAGCTGCCGCAACAGATCGTGAACGGCCTCACGCTGGGCAGTGTTTACGCCTTGCTCGCGTTGGGTTACTCCATGGTCTACGGCATTCTCAAGATGCTGAACTTCGCGCACGGCGACGTCTTCATGGTCGGCGCGTTCGCGGGATGGGGGGTGCTCACGCTATTCACCCTGAACGGCACGCTCAGCACAAACCCTCTCGCCGTCCTCCTCCTCATGCTCGCGGCTGCGACCGCGGCCACAAGCATCCTGGGTGGGCTCATCGAGCGCTTCGCGTACCGCCCCTTGAGCGGGAGTTCGCGCCTTGCTCCGCTCATCTCCGCTCTCGGCGTCTCCATCATCCTCGAGAACGCGGCGATGCTGCTGACAGCGGGGCGCGCCAAGGCTTACCAAACGGAGGCGTTGATCCCGCCGTCGTGGACTGTGTATCTCGGGAGCACAGCCATCTCGGCGACACGCCTCGCGATAATCGCGACGTCCTGCGTGGTCATGCTCGCGCTTGACTTCGCAGTATCCCGCACGATGCTCGGCAAAGCCATGCGCGCCACGAGCGAGGATCCGGAAGCCGCCGAGTACATGGGCGTCCGTACGTCAAAGGTCATCGCAGCGACCTTCGTGATAGGGTCGGGGCTCGCGGGCGTCGCGGGAGTCATGATCGGGCTTTATTACATGCAGGTGGATTTCATCATGGGATTCTCTGCGGGCCTCAAAGCCTTCACCGCGGCCGTGCTCGGGGGCATCGGAAGCATAAGAGGAGCCATGGCCGGTGGGATCGTGCTGGGCCTGGCCGAAAGCCTCGGGGTGCTGTTCGTAGCGCCCGTGTACAAGGACGCCATCGTTTTCACGGTGCTGATCGCCACGCTTATACTCAAGCCCGCCGGGATCCTCGGCGAGCGTGTACACGACAAGGTCTGAGAACGACCGTCGCGAGGGCGACCGTCCAGGAAGTCTAAGTGGGGTGCAAAAGTGCTCCCAACTCTTGGGAGGGGCTGCCGCTGATTGCACGAGGGGTGTCAAAATCCGGTCACTGGCCGGAGAGACTGAATTCTGGCGAAGCGCGCCCCGCTTGGGGCGCCGTCCCCGAGTGCAACACCGGCAACCCGCCAACTACCGGAAGACGGACGAGGATTAATGCACCCTCACTTAGTCGAGGGGATATGAAAAAGATGAGGAGTCTCGATAGCACAAGGCTGGTATACCTCGGCGTCGCGCTTCTCGCCATAGCGCCGCTCGTCACGCACAACTTCTATTACCTTCGCGTGGTCGGCACAGTCGGGCTGTATCTCATCCTGGCCATCGGCCTCAATGTCGTGGCCGGGGAGGCCGGCCTTCTCGACCTCGGATATGTCGCATTCTACGGGATCGGCGCATACGTTTACGCGCTCCTCTCGTCGCCCCACTTCGGAATCCATGCGCCCTTTCTCTTGAGCGCGGCGTGCTCGGTGGTGGCGGCGACGCTGGCGGCGCTTGCTGTGAGCCTTCCCACGCTTCACCTTCGCGGGGATTACTTGGCCATGGTGACCCTCGGATTCGGGCAGATCGTCCGGATCCTCCTCAATAACCTGGACCGACCGGTGAACATCACAAACGGGCCCAACGGCATAGTAGGCATCGATCCCCCGAGGTTCTTCGGTTTGAGTCTAGCGTCGCTCGAGGCCTCATACTGCCTGATATGGGCATTCGCTCTCGGCGCAGCAGTAGTGACTGGTCGCGTGCTTCGTTCAGGGATCGGACGGGCGTGGGCTGCCGTGCGTGAAGACGAGGTGGCGGCCGGATGCATGGGCGTGGACGTGGCGCGTTACAGAGTGACAGCATTCATGTGGGGTGCGGGCCTTGCCGGGCTCGCCGGGGCGCTCTTCGCGTCGTGGCAGGGGGCGGTGTTTCCCCAGAACTTCACCATGACTGAAACTATCACGGTGTACTGCATGATAATCCTGGGCGGGCTGAGGAGCCTACCGGGGCTGGTGGCAGGCACCGCGGCGCTGGTGATGCTTCCGGAGCTACTGCGGGCCTACAGCGTATATAGGATGCTGATCTACGGCGTCGCCCTCGTGCTTCTGGTGGTTTACCGTCCTCAGGGGCTCATCCCGGCACCGCCCACGTCCGCGGCGACCTTGGCCCTAGCAGCAGATGCAAGCCGCAAGCAGCGGCATGACGACCGCGGCCGCCTTGCCAGGCTCACCCCGGCCGACGAGGAGCCGCCGGCTCTTGAGATCCTCGACGCGAGGTGTGCCTTCGGCGGGCTCGCGGCGCTCGCGGGGGTAAACCTCACGGTGCATCGCGGTGAGGTCGTCGGCATCATCGGACCGAACGGGGCGGGGAAGACCACCCTCTTCAATTTGATCACGGGTGTGACCAGGCCGTCCTCAGGGGACATCAGGGTGTTCGGAAAGAGTATCGTAGGGCTGCCGTCCCACAGGATATCAGCGCTCGGCGTCGCCCGCACGTTCCAGAACATCAGGCTCTTCGAGGGCCAGAGCGTGCTCGAGAACGTGCTTGCCGGGTGCCACCTGCGGGTGAGGCGCGATTTCGCAAGCGTGACCCTCCGCACGCGATCCTTCCGCACCCGTGAGGCGGCTGAGGTCCTGGCTGCCCGCGACGCGCTGCAACTCGTAGGCCGTTCCCTCTCGCAGCGTGAGGCGGAGTGTGTGCGCGGCCTGGCGTACCCCGACAGGCGCCGGGTTGAGCTTGCGCGGGCGCTCGCGGCGAAGCCTCGCATCCTCCTGCTTGACGAGCCTACCGCGGGGATGACGCCAGACGAGATCGCCGAAATGGTTGACACCATAAGGCTGCTGAGGGACCGCGGATACACCGTGGTCGTGATAGAGCACCACATGGACGTGGTCGCGGAAACGTGCGACCGCGTGATCGTCCTCGACCACGGGGAGAAGATCGCCGAGGGCACGCCGGCTGAGGTGGCCTCCAACCCTGACGTCATGCGCGCATACCTTGGCTCGGAGCAGGCTCGCGGCGCAGGCGGGGGCGGTCGACGTGCTGAACCGCAAGCTGAACCGCGAGTGGAGGTCAAGGCAGCGCGAGCGCGAAGGCCCGAGGGCACCGCGACGTCGCGCGCGCCGCTCGACCCAGTGCTTGAAGTGAAGAACGTCCACTCGTCATACGGTGCGGTGAAGGTCCTACAGGGAGTAGATTTGTACGTTGCGAGAGGCGAGATCGTGGCACTGCTCGGAAGCAACGCCGCAGGCAAGTCCACGCTGCTCAAGACGGTGCTCGGCCGAGTCCGTCCGTCGGAGGGCGAGATCTGGTTCCTGGGCAGGCGGATAGACGGCCTCCCGACATCAGAGGTGGCGAGGGCGGGCATCGCGGTGGTGGCCGAGGGCCGGAGGATCTTTCCAGGCCTCTCGGTCCTCGAGAACCTCGAGCTGGGCAGCTACGTGCTCGCGAGCCGCCGGGAGGCTGCCGAGCGCATCGAACTGATCCTCGATCTCTTTCCGGTGCTCGCGGAGAGGCGCAATCAGAAGGCGGGCACGCTTTCCGGAGGCGAGCAGCAGATGCTCGCGATCTCGCGCGCTCTTGTCTCGAACCCCAAGCTCATTTGCATGGATGAACCTTCGATGGGCCTAGCTCCTGTGCTCGTCGACAAGGTGATGCAGACGATCGAAGGGATCAGACAGGCGGGAACGACCGTGCTGCTCGTGGAACAGAACGCCCGCGCCGCCCTCGCCATCGCTGACCGGGCCTACGTGCTGCGTGCCGGGAGGATCGTGGGGTCAGGAGCCGCCGAGGACTTCCTAGCCGGTGAAGCGCTCGCGCGGGCGTACCTTGCCTAAGTATGGCGCCATAAGTTTTTGTCTCCTTCCTTGACGGCGTTAGGGTTGCCGGTGCTTGCGCGACGGGGCGTGGAGAATTCGGCGGTCTTAAGCGCCGAATTCGAACGAGGCGCGCCGCAAGCGCGCCGTCCCCGGAGGGCAACACCGGCAACCCTCGGCAGGACCGCCCCGCCGGAAAGTAGCGCGGACTCTTGGCGACATACTTGGGCAAGCTCCCCGCGCTGCCACGCGCCTCGGCGAGACATCCCCGGCTCACGTCTGTTCCAACGGGCGCGGGGGCTTGGCCGGGAGTCGCGGGGAATGGACGACGGTGATGCTCTCCAGCACCATCTCGGTCTCCTGGAAACCGCGGCTCTTGCGGATCCGCACCTCGGCGTGGGGGATGAAGACCGAAACCTCATGCGGCAGGTCCGACGTGAACCACCGCCGCATCGACATGTCGAGCTCGCCGAGGGACACACCGATCTCGTCGAGCGTCACCGGGCGACGCGAGCCTTCGGAGCCGGGGGCAAAGTGCACCTCCTGCGATGACCCCTCGTCGGGCTTCGCGGGCCACCCGGGCTCGGCTGGAGGCGACCGTCTCATCGTAACGCGGACGGGTCCTTGAGGGGCAGCTCGTCCGGAGCACGCGCGGGTGTCGCAGGTGCGCCCCCCGAGGCCGTCCTCCGCGGCCCCGGTAGCACGCGGCCGCCGTCTGGAAGCGGTTCTTCCGACCCAGGCGGTAGGCCCCTTCAGGAGTCTCGCGAGTTGGCCCAGCACCAGCACCATGTCCACCTCCATCCTGTACCAGGATATGCGGGAAAACAGGGCGCTGGAACGGGCCGTGGCGAGCCGTGCGCTCGCGGCCTCTACGTCGTCCGGAATTCCTTCCGAAGGGTTGATCTTGCCGCGGACACGGGATAGAATGTATGTGAAAAGACGCACAAACGCGAGACCCTGACGGCGAGGGCAGCGGGGGCGTGACCGGGAAACCTCGGGCTGCACGAAGCGCGAGCCCGGGCCGGAGGGGAGTCCTTCAGCAGTGCGTCGAGTCTCTCGGGGTACAACGAGTGCACAACCTAGGCTTTTTCGTCATCCCTGAGTGGAGGGGCTGCCTGAGCGCAAGGGGAGGCTTTTAGGTGCGGGCACCTGTCGTGATGCGCGCCTGGTCTTGATAGCCCGCCTCCAAATGGGAGGCGGGCTTCTTGTGTTGTTTCGCTGATACGCCATGCCATCTCGGCAACGCGAAGGGAGGGAAGGGAAACGGGCGAGAGTGACTTCGTGGACGCGATCCGCAAGGCCCGGGAGGCGCTGGACCTAGCGTGCCACCGCTCTTCCGGGACGAACGGCCAACCCGCGGCGTCGCCACCGCCGCCCGCGGCGCGAAGGGCGGACCTCACTGTCGCCGATATGGTGGCGCTCCTCGGCGCGGGCCCGGACGAGCAGGACATTCTTTTCAAGCTCGCAGATGAGGCCCGACGGCGCTTCGTGGGGGACGCCGTGCATGTCCGAGGCATCATCGAGTTCTCCAACTACTGCGTGCGAAACTGCGCCTATTGCGGGCTGCGCCGGGACAACAGGAGCCTAGTCCGCTACCGGATGACCAGCGAAGAGGTGGTGAGGGCCGCAACCAAGGCCGCAGTTGCGGGATACAGGACCATCGTGCTCCAGTCAGGCGACGACCTTCACTACCGCGCTGACGACATCGCTCGGATGGTGGAGGCGATCAAGAAGGAGGCGCCGGTCGCGGTGACACTCTCCATAGGTGAGCGCTCGCGGCAGGAATACGCCGTGATGAGGCGGGCAGGGGCGGACAGGTTCCTGCTGAAACACGAGACCGCCGACCCGGAGCTCTATAGCAGGCTCCACCCAGGGATGACCCTGGACGGCCGCATCGAGTGCCTCGTCCACCTTCGCGACCTCGGGTTTCAAGTGGGCTCGGGGAACATAGTCGGCCTTCCTGGGCAAACCCTGGACACCCTAGCGAGGGACATCGCCCTCCTTCGCGCGCTCGACGTGGAGATGGCTGGGATCGGGCCGTTCATTCCTCATCCGAACACGCCGCTCGCGTCGTGCCCGCCGGGCGACCTGGCCATGTCCCTGAAGGTCCTGGCCGTGGCACGGCTCGCGTTGCCCCTCGCGCACCTTCCCGCGACGACGGCCCTGGCGACCCTCCACCCGGATGGCAGGCGCCTGGGGCTCTCGTGCGGCGCGAACGTGGTCATGCCGAACGTCACCCCGCTGAACTTTCGGCGCCTCTACGAGATATACCCGGGCAGCATCGCGCAACGGACGCCCGAGGACGGCGGGATAGCCGAGCTTCGGGCGCTGCTTCGCGAGCTCGGAAGGCCCATCTCGAACACCCGCGGCGACAGCCCAAAGCCACCGTGGACCGCTCGTGCGGCCGCGTCATCCGACGCGGTGCCGATATCCCGGCACGGCGGAGCGGAGTGTGTGCGCATACGCAAATAGACCAAAGGAAAAGGAAGAGGTGATCGTCCAATGAAGACGGCAGAAAGGCGCGACTTCATTCCCCATGACGTGATCGAGAAGCTCCTAGCCGACACGAGCGAGCCGGACATCCGTGAGGTGCAGGACATCGCGGGGAAGGCGCGCGAGGCGAAGGGAATATCCCCGCGCGAGGTTGCGAGGCTTCTTCAGGTGACGCGCGAGGACTCCCTCGCAATACTGTACGAGGCCGCACACGAGGTCAAGGAGAGGATCTACGGGAAACGCCTCGTGCTCTTCGCGCCGCTCTACTTCTCCAATTACTGCGTGAACAACTGCAAGTACTGTGGCTACCGGCGTGACAACGACTTCGTCCGCCGCAGGCTCTCGAGGGACGAGGTCGTAGAGGAGGTCAAGATCCTCGAGTCCATGGGGCACAAACGGCTGGCGCTGGAGTGCGGCGAGGACCCGGTCAACTGCCCCATGGATTACATCGAGGAAGTCATCGAGACGATATACGCGACGAAGGTCGGGAACGGGAGCATTCGCCGGGTCAACGTAAACATCGCCGCCACGACTGTGGAAGATTACAAGCGGCTCAAGGCCGCCAAGATCGGCACCTACGTGCTCTTTCAGGAGACATACCACCGGCCCACGTACACGGCGATGCATCCCTCTGGGCCGAAAGCGGATTACGACTGGCACCTCGGCGCCATGGACCGCGCCATGAAGGCGGGGATCGACGACGTCGGCATCGGCGTCCTCTTCGGCCTGTACGATTACAAGTTCGAGGTCCTCGGCCTGGTGTACCACGCGCTTCATCTCGATTCAACGTTCGGGGTCGGACCGCACACCATATCCGTGCCGAGGCTCCGGCCGGCACGGGGGATCACGCTCGAGAGGTTCCCGCACCTGGTGAGCGACCGAGACTTCAAGAAACTCGTGGCGATCCTGCGGCTCGCGGTCCCGTATACGGGAATGATCCTCTCCACGCGCGAGCGGCCGGGGTTCCGCGACGAGGTCTTCGCGGTAGGCATATCCCAGATCAGCGCCGGGTCGCGCACAGGCGTCGGCGCATACAAGAAGGACGCCCCGGACGACAGCGATCGTGCGGCGACGGCGTCCGCGGCATCCCGGCCGACAACGGATGACGACGACAGCGCCCAGTTCGCGGTGGACGATCATCGGACCCCGGACGAGATCGTCGCGAGCCTTGCCCGGTCGGGGTACATCCCGAGCTACTGCACGGCGTGCTATAGGAAGGGTCGCACAGGCGACAGGTTCATGGAATTCGCGAAGACCGGGCAGATCCAGAACATGTGCCAGCCCAACGCCATCCTGACGTTCAAGGAGTACCTGCTCGACTATGCCTCGGACGAGACTAGGAAAGTCGGGGAGGAGGCCATAAGAAAGCACCTGGACATGATCCCTTCGCCCAAAATCCGGCAGGAGACCATCGCCCGCCTCGCCAGGCTTGAGGGTGGCGAGCGCGACTTGTACTTCTGAGAGTCGGCCGCCCCGACCCGCGCATCGGCGGGACGGGATGGGACGGGACGACATGGGATGAGATGCGATGAAGTGAAATGAGGCGAGGTCAGACGACGCGTCAAGGGGAGGGGTACGCGTGGAATCGACGCCCCGCAGCAACAGGCTGCACATCGCCATACTGGGCCGCCGTAACGCAGGTAAGTCGAGCCTTATAAACGCCCTTGCGGGCCAGGACGTGGCCATCGTGTCCGACGTGCCCGGCACCACAACGGACCCTGTGTACAAGGCCATGGAGATCCTTCCGATCGGTCCGGTCGTCCTCATAGATACCGCCGGGATAGACGATGTCGGCCCTCTCGGGGGCATGCGCGTGCAGAGGACGAGGCAGGTCCTGGCGAAGTCGGACGTGGCGATCGTTGTAGTCGACGCAACGCGTGGCGTGGGCGAATACGAGCGGTCCGCGGCAGCCGAGGTACGCGAACGCGGCATTCCTCTCGTCGCGGTCGCGAGCAAGATGGACATCGCGGCTGCACAGTCCGCCGGTGCCCCCGAATGGAAGGAGACGCTTGATCGCTGGGGCGCCGGTCTCGGCGCGAGCCTTGTCCCGGTGAGCGCCAAGACAGGGCAGGGGATAAACGTCCTTAAGGAGCGCATCATCGAAGCCGCTCCGAAGGACTGGGAGGGCCCGCCCATAGTCGGTGACCTCGTGTCGCCCGGGGACACTGTGGTGCTGGTGGTACCCGTGGACATCGAGGCTCCCAAGGGGAGGCTCATCCTGCCGCAGGTGCAGACGATCCGCGACCTCCTCGACCACGGCGTCCGCACGGTCGTTGTGAAGGAGGACGCGGTGCGCTCCGCCATAGAGAACCTCAAACACGGCCCGTCGCTCGTCGTGACCGACTCGCAGGTTTTCGGGACCGTGTCGCGGCAGGTCCCGGACGGCGTGCCGCTCACATCGTTCTCCATCCTCTTCGCGCGTCACAAGGGAGACCTCTGCACACTCGTGGAGGGAGCACGCCACGTCGCTGACCTCCACCCGGGCGCGAGGATCCTCGTGGCAGAGGCGTGCACACATCACCCAATCGGCGACGACATAGGCAGGGTCAAGATACCCGCCTGGCTCGAGCGAAGAGTAGGCGGCAAACTTGATTTCGTCTGGGCGGCTGGAGCCGGCTTCCCAGAGGACCTCGGCAAGTTCGACCTCGTGGTCCACTGCGGGGGATGCATGATCAACCGGAAGGAGATGCTGCACCGACTCGCAAAAGTGAGGTCTGCCGGGGTGCCTGTGGTCAACTACGGCGTGCTCATCGCGTACCTGCACGGGATCCTCGAAAGGACGCTCGAGCCATTCAAGGCCGCGGGCGTGCTCCACGCCGGGCCGCCCCACGGTCTTGAAAGGTCTTGAAACTTGAAACGGGCGTCGCACGCGCCGGCGCGATGAGCGGCATGAGCAGTATGAGCGGCATACCGGTGCAGGGAGCCGCGCAAGCTAAGGGCCGGAGAGGTGTTTCGGGGTTGACAGAAAAGATTCGGGTCTTGCACGTGACCGGACCGTCCGAGGGCGGCATGAGAACGCACCTTACGAGCCTCGTGGAGCGGCTCGACCGCGACAGGTTCGAGGTAGTCGTGGCGTCGCCCGAGGATGCGTGCGTTAAAGCGTGCCTCGAGCGGTGCGGTGGGAGACACGAGGCTATCATTATTCCCGACGGCCTGGCCCTCAGCAGGGACATGGCTGGGGTCGTCGCCCTTGCCCGCCTCATCCGCGCGACGCGACCCGACGTATGCCACTTCCACGGGTTCAAAGCCGCGGCGCTGGGCCGGGCGGCCGCGCGTCTCCTTGAGCGGACCCGCAGCCTCTCCTGGCCGGCAGCAAGCCACGGGCCAAGCCCGGGACTGGCGCGAAGGCCCGCCATAGTCTACACGGTCCACAACTCGGTCCTCCAAAGGACCCGAGGCACCCCTGAAGGACGCCTCTGCGCCCATGTCGAGCGGGCGCTGGCCCGCCTAACCGACCGCGTCATCGCCGTATCGCGGGCGCTTTGGGAGGAGTACTCGTCCATCCCCGGCCTCGGGCCTCGTAAGGTCAGGCACGTCCCGAACGGTGTGGCGCTCGAGCGCTTCCCGGATAACGGAGAGCCGTCGCTGGGGCGGACTCCGGAGAGAGCTGCCCGGGCCAGAGCGGCTCTCGGGTGCCGTAGGGACGCGGTCCTGGTCGGGACGGTCGCTCGGCTCGTCCCAGAAAAGGGCATCGCGCTGCTTCTTCATGCCCTCGCCTACCTGAGAAAACTGGGGCTGCGCCCCGAGGTCATCGTGGCCGGGGACGGCCCCGCGCGAGCCGACCTCGAGGCGCTCGCCGGCACCTTGGGCGTGTCGGAGCAGGTACGATTCTTGGGATTCGTGGACGACATCGCATCTTTTTACGCAGCCCTGGATGGGTTTGTGCTTCCGAGCCTCTCCGAGGGCCTGCCGCTATCGCTCATCGAGGCAATGGTCGCCGGGGTCCCGGTCGTCGCCTCGCGGACGGCGGGCACGGAGGAGGTAGTGGGGCCTGGAATGGGGTTCCTCGCTGCACCTGGAGACCACGTGGCGCTAGCGATGTGCCTCAAAGAATTGATCCTTCGCCCGAACGAGGCCGGCCGCATGGCCGAGAATGCGCGGGAAGAAGCGCGCCGGAGGTTCTCCATCGAAGGAATGGTCCGGGCAACCCAGGAAGTATACGTTGAGGCGATGTCGGAACGAGAGAAGCCAGGGAGGTAGGGGAGAGAGGTGAGTCCGGTCTTCCCCCGGTCGGGTCGCTCGCCGCGGGCTCGTCACGTTCTGCCCGCTAGGCCTGAGCGCACCTCCTTTGGGGCGTCAGCTTGGCATCGCGGTCTTGCGGGCGTTCTCGTCGCCCTGGGAGTTGGCCTGGCGGCTGCGACGCTCCTGGCCATGACGCCAAGCACACCAGGGCCGAGGTGGGCAGAAGGAGAAGAAGGAGAGGGAGCAGCGGCACCGGCTGCCGCCGCAGCCGCGGCTGCGCCCGGCATCCCCGGCGCTTCGCGCGTAGTCCTTGTGCTTGTCGACGCCATTCCGCTCGGGAACATAGATCCCGCGTTGGCTCCGCATCTCTGGAGGCTCGCTTCGAGCGGTGCGGTCGGCCTCATGAACGTCCGGACCGCGAAGACTCTGCAGGACGACCACACGTACGTGACCCTCGGTGCGGGCACCAGGGCGCAGGGCCCGCCGGAGACGGGGCACGCGTTCAATTCCGACGAGACCGTGGAGGGCGTCCCGGCCGCCGTCGCCTTTGCACGGAACACGGGCGCCACCGCGCCGCCCCGCGGAGCCGTGGTACATCCGTACATCGCTCTCATAAACGAGGTGAACTCCGGTCTAAGCTACCACGTCGTTCCAGGCGCCCTCGGCGAGGCGCTGAAGCTTGCCGGAAAGAGGACCGCGGTCTTCGGGAACTCCGACACACCGGGCCATCCCGGCCGCCACGCCGTGGCGATCGCCATGGATTCCAGCGGCCTCGTGGACCTTGGCGACGTGGGCCAGGACACCGTCAAGCACGTGGATGACTTCCCGGGGGGCATGATGACCGATATAGAGGTCGTGGCGCGCCTCGTGAAGGACACGATGACCGCGGGCAGGGCAGACTTCGTCGTGGTTGAATCGGGTAACATGTCCCGAGTGGAGCGCTACCTTGGCGCCGGGCTCCTCACCGACGCAGCGTATGAGAAGGCCAGCAGGTCAGCGCTGGCGTCAGCGGACGCCCTCGTAGGGCGCCTACTGGAGTTCGTGGATCTCACCGACACGGTGTTCGTGGTCCTATCGCCTTCGCCTGCAGCACGCGAGATAGCACGCGGCCGGAGCCTGGCCCCGGTCATCGCGGCAGGGCCAACCTTGTCGACCGGGTCAGGCGGACTCCTGACGTCCGCAACCACAAGGCGAGACGGGCTCATCACAAACACCGACGTGGCCGCGTCAGTCATGGCGTGGCTGGGTGTTACACCGCCGCCGTGGGTGCTCGGCGCGCCGGTGCGCGCCGTGGCCGACCCGGCAGCGTTGCGTAGGCTTCGCGCCTTGCACGACGAGATCGCATCCACCTACCTCGTGAGGGCGCCGATCCTCAAGGCTTTCGTCGGCTTTCAGATCATAGTGGCCCTCGTTTCGCTGGGGCTCATCGCGTTCTTTGCAGCGCGAAGCAAACCCCTTCTCAGACAGCGGGGCGGCGCCGCGCCAGAAACCCCTCTCCCACCACCGGACGACTCACGCCCCAACCACGCCTCTCCCGGCCGGGGCGCTATACGCACCGCGGTACGCTGGGCTCACGCCACCGCCGGGGCTACGCAGGCACTCCTTCTGTGCCTCGGCACGGTCCCGCTCGCGATGCTATTCTTGCCTTCCGCCGTGCATACGGGCGGCGGCGCGTCCGCGGGTGCGCTCGTCGCAGCAGCCGCGCTCGCCATGTACGTTTTCGCAAGGGCGGTCCGTGGCCGCGGCGCGCCTCCCGGGCTGTTCGCTTTCGCTGTGGTTTACCTCCTCACCGGGCTTGCGGTGACCTGTGACGCCTTGCTGGGATCGCCTCTCATGCAGCGGTCGGTGCTAGGATACGACCCGGTCGCAGGCGCAAGGTTCTATGGGATAGGGAACGAGTACATGGGCGTTTTGGTCGGCTCGCTCATAACCGGAACAGGGCTTGCCGTAGACAGGGCGGGTTCTCCCGAGGCCCCGTCATCGGCGACGCGTGCGCGTCGCGCCCCGGTCCTCGCCTGCACCGCGGTCCTGTTCGCGCTGGGACTCGTCGTGCTCGCATCTCCGTCGTTCGGCGCGAACATGGGAGGCACGCTCACGGCTGTGGCGGGGTTCGGGGTGGCCTATGCTCTCTATTCGGGCAGAAGGGTAACGGGCCGGCGAATAGCCGCTCTAGCCGGACTCGGGGCGGCGCTCGTCGCGGGAATAGCCATCGCCGACGCCTTGAGGGCCGGTGGCCCCACGTCCCATTGGGGTCGCGCGATCCTTGCCGTGTCGGCGGAGGGCCCTGGAGCGCTCGCCGATATAGTGCGGCGCAAGGCGGCGATGAACCTGAAGCTCATCAGGTACACCGTCTGGACGCGCGCTCTGCTCGCGTTCCTTGCGGCTGTCGCGCTCCTTTGGGTACGCCCGGTGGGCCTCGCGAAGAAGCTCATGAAGGCGAACCCCGGGTTCGCCTCGGCTCTCGGCGCGAGCCTGTTCTCGGCAGGCGTGGCCATCGTGACCAACGACTCGGGAGTGGTGGCCGCGGCGCTGCTGATGATGTACCCGTCCCTCGTGCTCTTGTACCTGGCCTGCCGTGAGGCGGCTGACGGCGCCTAGGCCCGGCGGCGGAGCGGGCTTCCCGCATGTTCCCAAGGACAGGATGTCCCCGGTCGCCCTTCCATTTCCTGCAGACGTGTGGTATCGTGTGAATGGATGCTATCCCGGCGGGGTGATGGGGGTGATGGAGCGTGCTCAGGTGTCTCCACCTTGCGGACCTGCACCTCGGTTGGTCTCCGTCCGAGCTCCCGGCCGAAAAGGCGACGATCCGGCAGCGCGAGCGAGACCTCCTATTGAAAAGGGCGGTTGACTTCGCTCTCGCACCTGAGAACCGCATCGACCTGGTCATCATCGCAGGCGATCTCTTCGAATCGCATAGGCCTGAGCCCGCTGTGGCCGATGAGGCCGTGCGGCAGCTCGAGCGGCTGGCCCGGGCGGCACTGCCTTTGGTGACTGTCCCGGGGAATCACGACGAGATAACCTACCATGACTCCATATACAGGCAGCGAAGCACTTCCTGGCCTGGCTTGCTCGTGCGCAATCCCATGCCTCAGAGGGTAGCCCTGTGGAACGTCAACGGCACGCCAGTGTCCGTGTATTCGCTAGCATACACCGGCGGGCTCACCCGGGTCGAGGACCTTACAAACCTTCCGCGGGCCGAGGGGCCAGGAATACACATCGGTGCGTTCCATGGCTCTCTCGACTGGCAAGCTGGTGACAGAAGCCTCCCGATAGCATCGGAGGCGCTCGCAGCCGCAGGATATCATTATGTGGCCCTCGGGCACATTCACAGGTATGCGGAATCCAAGACCGGGACGGGCGTCGCAGTGTATCCGGGCATGGTTGAAGCGAAGGGATTCGACGACCCCGGCACGGGCAAGCTCACGGTAGTACAGCTGACCGACACAGCGGGCGCGGGCTCCCCCCGCGTGACCGTCGAGACGTTCCCCCTCCCGGTAAGGCGCCATGCCTCGGTGGAGATAGATGTATCAGCTGTTCCGTCCCGCGACGCGCTGGCGGAGGCGTGCCGCGCCGCCGCGGGAGACGACAGGGACGCGTGCGTCAAGATAACGTTGCGGGGCACGCCGTCTTTCCCCGTGGACACCACCTCGCTCGCCCGGTCTTTGCAGGAGGATTTCTTCTACGTCGAGATAGCGGACGAGACGACTTTCACGAATGAGGACCTCGTGAGCCGACTTGCGGCCCAGCCCACCATCCAAGGGTATTTCGTAAGGAGGCTCGCGGCACGGCTCGAGAGCACGAGTGACGCGCGCGAGCGGAAGGTATTGGAACTCGCCATTCGAAAGGGCCTTGCCGCATTCCGAGAGGGTGGTGGAGCACGATGAGGCGGGTGTCCTTCAGGAGGCTCGCTCTCACAGGCTTCGGGCCGTACCGCGAGAGAGTCGAGGTCTCTTTCACCAAGGGTATCAACGCGTACGTGGCGCCGAACGAACGCGGCAAGTCGTCGCTGGTCATGGGGATGCTTGCCACCATATTCGGCCTTCCTACCAAGGCTGACCCGTCCGCCTTCGGGCACGCCCGCTTCAGAAACTGGGACAATCCCCAGCGGTTCGAGGGGGAGGTGGAATTCGAGGCCGACGGTGTAGTCTATAGAATCCGGCGCGACTTCGACACTCACAGGGTGTCCCTGGCGAAGCTGGAGAACGGGCAGTACATAGGCCTCGTGACAGGCGAGCACAACCCCGAGGCGAGGAGAAAGCCCAATACGCTTTATGAAGAGAAGCTGGCCGATATCTTCGGCATGACATCGCGTGAGCTCTTCGAGTCCACCTTCTGCATCACCCAGCCTATCCCGGAGGCAAAACGCCTGGATGAGAAGGTCCAAGAGCTCCTTTCGGGGGCTGGAACGGGTTTCGCGCGCGCATTGGCAGTGCTCGTCTCCGAGCTCTCGGATCAGACCAAGAACACGGGCGATCGGGGCGTGACGCCACGAAACCAGAGGAACAACCGCACGCTCGAGGATCTCGAGTCCCGCATCCAGGCTCTCGAAGCAGAGATCGATTCGGCGCGCCACACAGTTGATTCCCTTGAAACGGTCCGGAAGGACCTTGCAAAGATCGAAGGGGAGTTGAACGAAAAGAGGGCTGCGCTGGCGTCCAAGGAAGCCATCCTCAGCGCATGGTCCGAGTGGAAGCGACTCGCTGCTGAGTTCCGGCGAGCCACGAAGGACCAGGCGGGCCTAGAAGCCGCGCTAGATCAGGCCAGGGATCTGTCTGCCGAGATCGAGAGCGGCGTCCGAGCCATTCAGGAGGCTTATCCCGAGTTCGAGGGCACGCCTCCGGATGTCGACGCGCAGCTCGGAAAGCTCGTCTCACTGAAAGAGAAGCTTGCTGAGATAGCACAGGGGATCTCTGAGGCGGAAAGGGCGGCAAAGGCCAGGCAGTCGGACCTCGACCGGCTCGAAACGGAGCTGCGAGCCATGCGCGACTGGGGCACGCTCGGGCCTGGGGCCGAGGCGATCGTGCACAGGGCCAGGCGTAACGGCACCGTGTTACTTCAGAAGTGGCACGACTTCGTCGGGCGGCTCGAGGAGCTCCGTGAGTGTGACGCACACCTCGCCGGAAGGTTCCGGGCGTTCACCGAGGCCAGTCCCGACGAGCTGCGGCTTCTCGAGGGGTACTCGGCGAGGCGCTCTGAGCTCACACGGAAGCTCGAGGCCGCTAAGCGCGAAGTGGAGATCGTCGAGGAGCGGATCAAAGCGCACGCGAGGCGTCGGGAGGAGCACGCGCGGCGCTACGCAGCGATCGCGTCCCTCGGACCGGGCGCAGGGGCCATGATACGGCAGAAGATCGAGGCGCTCCGCAAGGAGCGTGAGCTCCGCGCGGCACTTGCGGAGCGCGAGCGAGCGCTCGTCATGCCGCGCAGTCTCCGGCTCGTGGCAGGGCTCGTCCCGGGTTTGGTGGCCGCGGGCATCGCCGCGTGGCTTGTGTCAGACAGGCCCATTGGCTCTGCAGCCTCTGCGGCGGCGTGGCCCGGAGTAGCGTTGGCAGGGGTCGTGGCGGCACTCCTCTTCGGGGCTGCCGGATACCTCCTTGCCGGCGCGGTGCACGCCCGCAAGGTGGGCGCCGCGAAGCTGAAGCTCGAGATGAGGACGCTCGAGGCGGAGCTTGCGCGGTGCAGACAAGAGATGGCAGGCGTTGACCAAGCGCTCGGGGCGGTCGTTGCCACGGACGAGGCCGAGCTCGGCGCGCTCCAAGCGAAGGTGGAGCAGCGCGACGAAGAGGCGAGAGAGCTTGACGCCGAGCAGGCGCTCATCGCCGGCGAGAGCGACGTGCTATCCGCCCGGCGAGCCTTCGAACAAGCTCGCGAAGAGTGCGAGGCATTCGCGGAAGCGACAAGAAGGTTCGCCGAGCTCTTCGGAGACGTCGACGCGGCGTTCTCTGAATGGAAGGCCCTGCTCGACAAGAAGCAGCGTCTCGAGACCCTCACGCGAGAGTTCGCCCGGGAGGCGTTTGGCTGCGACCCTTCCGACGCTCATGCGGCGATGTTGTCTTCCCCCAGCACGAGCGACGTATGGAAGGAGGTCGCGCGTGTCGTGGCAGTGGGGTCGTCCACGGATGACTCGCGCACCGTCAATGACCTCGCAGCCTTCCTCGAGCGGTGCGACCCGTCGTGGTGGGACGAGGCCGCGGCGGAAGCCCGCCGCCATGAGAGCATCTCTAGCGACATCCAAGCTGCGAAAGCCGCCATTGATGCCGGGAAACAACACGTGGAGGCGTTGACGGCGCGGGCCAAGGAATTCGAGGAGGCGTATGCGATGGAATCAGCGTCGCTCGGCGCCATACTCGCGGCGTCGGGCGGCGAACCGGCCGTGGCTCGACAGAGATGGGCGGACAGGCGGTCGCGCTTGGAGAAGGTGGCGCGGGCGCGTGCTTCCCTCGATACGCTGCTTGGTCAGTACAGCGCGGCCACCGTTGACGAGCTGCGTGAGAAGAGAATAGGCGCCTCGAACAGGGCCGCGCAGGCGCTTGCGGACTGGAAACATCTCATAACCCGCAATCCCGGACTCCCCGAAGTCGACGAGGCGGACGACGCTGAGTTAATCGAGGGCAGGTTGAAGACGCTCGCCCGCGACACCGAGGCCTTGCGCGGGCAGGTGACCGAGCTTGAGAAGAGGAGGGGAGACCTCATTGCCGAGCAACGCTCGCTTGAAGGAAGCACGCCGGTGAACATCGCCCAATCCCTCGAGCGGCTCGCACGGCTCAAGCGCCAACGTGAGGACGTGGAGCTGCTCGCCGACGCCCTAACGGTCGCTTGTCTCGAACTTACGGCTGCCATAGCGGACTTTCAAAGGTCATACCGCGGGCGATTAGAAAACGCGGCGACGGAACACTTTCAACGCATAACGGGCGTGGAGGGGCGCGCGGTCGTGATCGACGAGGATTTCAAGGTCCACGTGCACCAGGCGGGCGTCCCTTGCGATCTCGGCCAGCTCAGCAAGGGCGCGCAGGATCAGTTGTACATTGCGTTACGGCTTGCCATCGCAGACCTCCTCGCGCAGGACTATCTGCTTCCGCTCATTTTCGACGACCCGTTCCCGACGTGCGACAGCGCGAGGCTCGCCAACCTGGGCGCGACCTTGCGGCAGATCGCCCTCGACCGCCAGGTCCTGGTCATGTCCCACATCGAATCCCTGCGGACCTGGGGGACGCCGGTAGAGGTGCGGCGCTAGCTCGGACACTGCCCGCCTCCTGGTGTGAGCGTGCTCCTCGTGGAGCAGAACCCACGAAGGGCCTTCGCCGCGGTGACAAGGAGCCACGTGCTTGAGACAGGCCGGATCCGGATCACCCTCGGAGGCGCAGCTTCTGAGCTTGCGGCGAACCCTGACGTGCGAAGGGCCTACCTAGGAGCCTAGGCGCAGGAAGCGTGGGTACAAAAAGAAAATGGTCGGGGCAGGCGGACTTGAACCGCCGACCTCTTAGTCCCGAACCAAGCGCGCTACCAACCTGCGCCATGCCCCGACCAAACCTCGTGACCGTTCGTTTCATGCATAGTATACTCGAACGGTGGCAACATGTCAAACGTGGACTTCGGAGGTGCAAGACAAGTGCCTGAAACCGAGCGGCAGGTGCCGCTTCCCATCTTCGACGCTGCTGACGACACGCCTCCCCCCGCCCGAACGCCCGCGTCCGTTGGAGAAACCCCGGCCCCCCAGACGCCCTCCGGCCAGGTTTCCTGTGGCCGCAGCGCCGCATCATGTCTCAAGGAGCTTGAACAGAAATGCAGGGCCTGTACGAAGTGCGATCTCCGTGCTGGGTGCACCCAGGTCGTCTTTGGGGAGGGGAACCCCCACGCCAAGCTCATGTTTGTGGGTGAGGGCCCGGGACAACAGGAGGACATTCAAGGCAGGCCCTTCGTGGGAGCGGCTGGACAGCTTCTGGACAGGATCCTCAATGCCGTGGGCATCAGGCGAGATGAGGTGTACATCGCCAACGTGGTGAAGTGCCGCCCGCCGGGAAACCGGCTGCCCACCCCAGATGAGGCCGAGGCGTGCCTGCCTCATCTCCGGGCCCAGATCGAGGCGATAAGGCCGAAGATAATCGTGTGTCTCGGGGCGCTCGCGACGCAGACGCTCATCGACAAGCGGGCGCGCATAACGAGGGCGAGGGGAAACTGGTTTGAAAAGGACGGCATCATGTACATGCCCACGTTTCATCCGGCTGCCCTCCTGCGCGACGAGACCAAAAAGCGCCCTGTGTGGGAGGACATGAAAAAGGTGAGAGCGATGCTCGACCAGATTGGGCGCACGTGACTGCTCCGTCCGAAGCATCCACAGAATAGTGGGTCCCCTGGTCATCATCAGTCACTGAGGCGAATAACCTAGTTGTGAAGCAACGCGTCGTTTCACGCGTCGCGCTCCTAGTGAGGGTGAACAGGCCCGGGCGCCACCCCCCGCCCCCGATAGGGCGCCGGCAAACCGTCGCCAGCTAGGACATGAGGCAGGGATCTGCGCACCCTCGCTCTGGGGGGTCGTCTCATGACTCCGGACAAGACCAGTAGGAGCAGACCTGACAAGACCAGGCCCGATCGGACGAAGCCCGAGAGGAACGTCGGAAGCTCCGAGGGGACCGAGTGTGGGTGGTTTCTCGCCATCGTGACGGGGCTCGTGGCGTCGGTCGTTGCGCTGCTTGCTGTATTCCTCGCCATTGCGGTGTACGACTACTCCGTTCCTCTTCAGCCCTCTCTCCTCGGCAAGCTAGCGTCGGTGGGGAGCTACCTCGCCACCGGCGTGGGCGGTTTCGTCGCGGGGAAGAAGGCTAGGAGACGCGGGCTTGTGTACGGCAGCTTGGTTGGGCTCGTGTTCGCCGCGGCCATCCTCATCACAGGCGCAGGAAACCCTGCGGCAGTGCCGTTGACGAGCTCGACATTCAAGAGGCTTCTTCTCTCCGTGATGGCCGGTGGTCTCGGGGGTATGTTCGGCGTCGCGTCAACTTGACCAACTTGGTCCGAGGCCGACTACTGGGCAGGCGCGCGCAGCAAGGGGGCGGCGGGCGGCCGCTGGCAGGTGTCGCCGTGCATCGCGTACGTCGCGCGCCGTGCCTGGACTGGGCTGGACCGTGTGTCCCGAAGAGTAGTTAGCGAAAGCCTAGAATCAAAATCAAAACGTTGCGAGGTAGTGATACACGACTGGAAGATGTGTTATAATATAACCAGAGAACGAACCGCCGCGCAGAGGGGGAGTCCGTCTTGAGCCAGCTTGGCGCAAAGCCCCGGGGAAGCGCCTTCGTCGCGGCGCCCGGGCTCAGGGTCGGCACGATTGCCGAGCCTGTTGCGCGCTTCTGGCACGGCGAGCTCCTGAAGGGCGGCAGCCGCCTCTTCAGGAACGTGAACGGTGACAACTGCAAAGCTGGCGCATACGGCTTCAGGGTTTTTGGCGACGGAGCGGTCGCTGTGGTGGTAACTGCGAGAAGAACGGGCCGGGGCAACGGATCAACGGTGCCTCGGCCGTCGTGTTTTCTTGCGGCTTGAACTCAAGGGCCCGAGCTGCGCCTGCGGCCCGCCGCGGGCGGCAACTTCGAGGCAGCCTGCGTAATCATTGTCGGCTGGCCTGTTGGCCCAGCCGAGCCTCAACAAATCAAACAGGAGGGGACTCGGGTGATTCAATTGAATGCGGAGGACGTTATCAGGGGTCTGAAGAGACTCAAGAGCCTGGCCAAGCAGGACATCCTCATCAGCAGCCTTGCCCCCAATCCGGAAGAGTGGATGAAGATGGCGACCGCCAGGAAGCAAAAGTACGAAACCCTGATGTCTCTTGTGGAGCAGTACGGCGTGCCGGGGGCGTGCGAGATAGCGCTCGAGCAATACGCGAGCCTGCCTGCTTCGAACGGAGACCCCGCAAGCGTCGATCCGCACACAAAGGGCGAGGAACAGGCGCTCGAGGTCTTCTTCAAGACGATAGGCGTGGACGGGAGGGCCCTGAAGGACGCTAGAGCGCGTCGAAAGGGTGTCGGAGGAACCTTGTGATCACGGCGGGGTCACGACCGGCCATCTACGGCGTCTGCACTATAAGGCAGTGTAAGTGCGTGTCGGAGCCGGGCCCGAAGGTGGGAGCGAACCGGAGGACCGCAGAGGACCGCACCGGATTCCGAAGCCGAAAGCGGCACACGCCAGGCACACACCGGGCACAACCCGCCGGACGGCCCGCTGGTCGGCACGCACTGGGCCTTCTTGACGAATGTTCTTGGCGAATCTTCATGAGGATCAATCAGTGTATCCGCCTCACAAGCCCGACTACCTTGCCGAGGATCGCCACATCCCTGACTATGATCGGATCCATGAACCTATTCTCCGGCTGCAAGCGAACCCTGCCTGCTTCCTTGAAAAACCTCTTGACCGTGGCCTCGTCGTCTAGGAGAGCGACGACTATGTCGCCGTTTTCGGCCGTGTCCTGCTGCCTCACGATGACGAGGTCACCGTTTAGGATCCCGGCTTCGATCATGCTCTCTCCGCGCACCTTCAACATGAACAGGCTGCCTTGCTCGCCGAAGTCTTTGGGAAGAGGGAAGTAGTCTTCGATGTTCTGCACTGCCAGTATGGGTTGGCCGGCCGTCACTCGACCAACGACTGGCACCGCGAGAGCCGACCCGCGGTGCAGGGCGCCCGACGCGGGCAGGACTTCGATGGCCCGAGGCTTGGTTGGATCTCGCCGTATGTAGCCCTTTTTCTCCAACTGCGACAGATGGCCGTGAACCGTGGACGTGGACTTAAGCCCCACTGCCTGCCCTATCTCGCGGACCGACGGCGGGTACCCACGGAGCTCCATCTGCTTGGTGATGAAGTCGAGGATCTGCTGCTGCCGACGGGAGATTGCCACGGATTTCCTGCGCGGCATCGTCCAAAACACCTCGCTCTCGGGTCCAAGCCCTCACGCTTTCCGAGTCGGATTATACCATACGCTACCTCCATCCGCAAACGGTTGTTCGTTGTTCGACGTCGCCCATGCCGACTTACTCCGCCGTGTCGCGGGCTGTCCCAGGTAACAAGCCCAAGCGGGGTGCTGCCCGCCATCCCGTGGGATGCGCCCCGCTTGGCCCTCTTGACACAAACATATGTTCGTGCTATGATGACGCTGCCAGTACGAACATATGTTTCCCTAATATGCGAAACGTGAGGCCAGGGGGGACTATTCATGAGGAGAGCCGACGTGTCATCGTGGAGAGCGTCGTCGAGGGCGCACGCAAATGCGGAAATCGGCATCGTGCTTGCGTGTATGGTGGCAATGGTCTGCGCCGTGGGCATCACTTTCGGTGCCGGCCGACCCGCCCGCGTAGCGTCGTCGGTACCGTCGCGCGAGGTCGTTGAAGTGGTGGTCGCCCCGGGTGATACCCTTTGGAGCATCGCCAGAGACCACGTGGGAAAGGAAGTCGATATCCGCGCCGCCGTAAGTGACATCATGGCTCGGAACCACCTGTCAAGCGCGACGCTTCGGCCCGGCCAGGTGCTCATGGTCCAGGTGGACGTGGTGGCGGATGGTGATGGCAAGCGTCCAGATGATGACTGGGCCTCACGTGACGAAACGGTCGCCACGGCGGGATACGCAAGGTAACCGAGGCAGCCTCGATCTCGACTCGAGGTCGGGGCTGCACCTTTCACGGCGTCCCGGTAGTACCCTCGCAGTACCTCGACACCTCATCGGACCGTTCTCGCCCGCCAAAACCTTTGGATCGCATAATATATCTTATGTCAACTAGCTAGGGAAGAAAGCACTGACTGACGCATGTCACGGCCAGACTCCCCACCCCCGCCCTTCAGTCGCTGGCACTATACCCCTCTAGCGCCCTTCGGGAACGAGACGAAGGCTCAGATCACCGCGCCAATTGTCCCGTACTTTCCGTAATCCTAGGACTCCTAGGCCCCGGCTCAGTTCCGCCTGCGAGCGCCTTCTCTAGGGCCATCTTGGCCTCGCGCCGGACGAGGTCGTCCGTTTCCGCGGCCAGAGCCTTCTCCAGAAGACGCGCCGCGGCCCTTCCGCCGATCTCGCCGATGGCCCACGCCGCATGCGCTCGGACAGGCACGTGCGGATGTTGGAGCGCGAGCCCGAGCGGCGCGAGGAGCACAGGGTCCTTTGTATTGCCCGCTGCGATGGCCGCGTCGGCCACGATGCGGTTTTCCCTGGAGTAATTGGGACCAATGACCTCCGCCATCCGTGCAAGCCTCGCCCTACGCCCGCCAGCGTCGTCCCCCAGGATGCCCGCAAGGGAGAATATCTCGGCGTCCTCATCAGGCGGGGCCACGGCGTTCTTTACAGCCACCGCGTTCCGCGGGCAACAGCGCTGGCAAGCATCACAGCCCAGGATGCTGGTTCCGTACGCCCTGCGGAGCTCGATCGGAACGACCCGACCGGAGTTCATGTACGCACGGACGCACCGCGAAACGTCCAGTGCTCCGCCCGGTTGTATCGCGCCCGTGGGGCAAGCCCGCACGCACGCAACGCAGCCACCGCACTCGCATGTTGTCGCCGGCGTCAACGCCTCCTGCTCTGCCTCTGCGTCGCTTGCGAGAGGCACATCTATGACGATCACCTGAAGGCTTATGAAAGAGCCCGATTCCTGGCGGTAAATGAGGGAGTTCTTTCCGTACGACCCAAGCCCCGCCCGCACTGCAAGGGCCTTGCTCGGAAGCCGAGGCTGGAGGACCGCACGCACCCCGGCCCGTTCTAGTGCGGCTGCAAGATGCTGTGCGGCCTCACGCGCCTCCGGATAGGCGCGGTAGTAGGCCGAGTACCCCGCCATGCCGTTCGGCAGAGGAAGCGCGTAAGGCTTGAACGGCCGCGCCAAGACCAGAATCGAGGCGGCCGAAGGCATGATACCTTTCGGCTCCCCTACGAGGCGCCTGAAGTATCTTTCATACTGCTCAGGCGAGATCATACCCGCGCGGACGCGCCGCCGGACCTCGCTATCCCATTCCGGCAGTGGGCTCGCGCCCGTCACGCCCAACCCAGTGAAACCGAGCTCAGCGGCCTTTTCCACTAAAGCGCAGCGGAGCCGGCGCTCCCGGCCACCAGCAGCGGGCTGGCCCAGCGGGCCACCGGCCACCCTGCCGCCGACCGCGGTCAGTGGCATGTGCTACACGTCCCACCGCTGCATGAGGAACAGCCGCCGCCCGACGACGAAGCTGTGCTCTTGAAGCCAGATCCCCCATTATACCCGAACGTCGACATGAGCCTCTTGACATTGCCGGCGCCGCAGTTCGGGCACTTCACCTCAGCGTGCGCGCTGCCCATGATGAGCTCCTCAAACTTGGTGCCGCATTTCGTGCACACGAACTCATAGATAGCCACAGCGTGAACTCCTCCGTTCTTGACGAGACTCAAGGGAACTCCAAGGTTTGAAGCTTCCCCTCTCCCCTTCCCTCCCCCGTTGGAAGGGATACTCCCAGGGGTATTATACAACCCCGCCCTCCTGACGTCAAAGCCTTTCGCGCGACGGCCTCGCCGCGCAAGCAAGGACCGCACGAGGCGCGCAACTCGAAACAAGCGGGCCCGCACGCCCACGGGATCGGGACCTAGCCCCGTCTGAGCCTCGCAAGTTCCTGACGCAGCATGGAGTTGAATGGGTCTATCTCCAAGGCCTTCTGCATCTCCTGTATAGCCTCAGCTTTCATGCCCTTGGCCTCGTACACCATCGCAAGATGGTAGTGCGCCGTTGCAAGGCTCTTCTCTGGGAAGTCCGATGGGAACAGCAGCGCCCGGCGGATGGTCCTCTCGGCATCGTCCAGACGCTCCTGCTTGAAATACGCCCATCCCAAGCTGTCCATGTATACCGGATTCGCAGGCTCCCCATCTACGGCCTTTTCTAGGAGAGCGACGGCGCGCTTAAGGTCCCTCTTCGTGTCCGCCAGGATGAAGCCCAAGTTGTTGCAGGCTGGAAGGTAGTTCGGGTTCTGCGCAAGCACCTTCTCCAACTCTTGGATGGCCTTGTCTGCGTTCCCTGAGAGCCAGTACGACAGCCCCAGGTCGCACCTGGCCTCGGTGTTCTCCGGGTCGAGCTCGAGCACCCTCTCGTACGCCCGAATGGCCTGCTCATACTTCCTACGATCGAACGCCGATTGCGCCTCTTTCAGCTTCGCGCGCATCTCCTCCGCTTCCTTCAGCACGAACAGGTCGTCCTTCACGCCTGTGTTGAGCTTGATGTCGCGGAGCACCTGGTCTACGCGCCCACGCGCCGACGAAAGCTCTACCTTGGTCGGGAGGAACACGCCCTTGTCCACCTGGGTCATGGTGATCTCCCCCCGCCTATCCCCGCGGAGGTCGGTAACGGTGAGTGTGTACGACTTCCAGTCGCCCTTCTCACCTTCCTGGATCGTTCCGAGGCGCAGGAGAGTCGGCTCTCCCAAGATGGCGCTGGTCTGGGCCTGAAGGATGAGGAATTTCATGTTGTCGATCCACACGGTGTCGGGCTCCGCCCCCGGGGACTTCCGATCCTGCACGCTGAGGACGTACGCCACCCTGTCGCGTATGTTCGCCCTTTCGGACACTCGCACGTCGTACGCATCAGCGATGCTATCCCTCGTGAACCTCAGCATGTAGCTGAGGGTCTCCAGGCCAGCCACGGACATCGAGTCGTATGCCTTCCAATGCCCATCTTTCGGCACCACGACGCCTGCGCCTTTCGCAAGGATCACGCGCGTCCCCTCGTTGGAGGACGGCGCAAGATACGTGATGTGATACTTGTCCGGCCTCTTGAACACGACCTGCATGGTGACGGTTTCCTCAACGCCGCCCCGGTTGTACACAGACTCCAGAACGCACGTGAGGTCTCGCACCCTAGCGTTCGCGCTCTGAATCTGCTTGAGCACATCCTGGGTGTTGATGGACTCGTCTGCAGCGTGCCCCGCGCCCGAGATCGCGAGGACGAAGAGAGCGAGCACACCAACCGTCCTTGCCAACCGCCTACAACAAACAAGCGCATCCGACACAGCTTCCCATCCCCCAACTCCGTCGACTTGTGACTTGTTCCCGTGCGGACCCTGCTTCGGTTTTCACCACGGCACCACTTCGCCAGGCTGCACGCCCGTCCTCTAGAAACGAGCGAGCGTGCCACCTTGTTCCGTCCGGACGTCCGCGCCAGGACGACCGGCCCGGAGCTGGCCTTAGCCTTCAGCGGGACGCCCGAAATCCAGCTTCATCATGCCTTGGAGCATCCGCGCATTCTCAGCGGCCTGCCCGGCATGGCAATTGTTGAAAAGCACGTAGGTCTTCGCGGCCCGCGCGTCCAAGGCTTTGATCCTCGGCACCCATTCCGCCAGTTCAGCCTCGGTGTACAAGTAATTGTAACGCTCCCACCCCTGCGTGTGGTTCCACCATTTTTCGGCGTTCCTTCCATGGAATCTCACATAAGCGATATCCGCGGTCACCTCGGCGACCGGGGGCACCAGTCCCCGCAGCCTCGGTTCGTCCACACAACAGAACCCGAGCCCTTCAGCGCGAAGGAGTTCGAAGGTCTCGGGTCTCACCCACTCGCTGTTGCGAAACTCCACGACTACGGCTATGTCTTTCAGGCGCTCCCTGAAGCGTCTGACATAGTCAGCGTTTTCCGGAGTCCTTTTGAAACCCCACGGGAATTGCGCCAAAACACACCCGAGGTTGCCACGGGTCGTCATGGGCTTGATTGCCTCCATGAACGCCCGGAAGACGTCGCTCTTGTCTTCCCCGGCCGCAGGCTCCTTGAACTCGTGAGTCATCCCCTTGTGAGCTTTCACACAGAACTCAAATCCCTCGGGGACCTTGCGCGCGAGCCCTTCCATGGTCCGGACCGACGGCATCTGGTAATACGTGAAATCCAACTCGACGCAGGGGAAAAGCCCCGCATAGAATTTGAGCATTTCGCCGTCCTTGATATCATCCGGGTAGAAGACACCTTTCCAGTCCTTGTAGCTGAACCCGGCCGTGCCGATGAGCACCATAAGCCGACTCACCCTCCCTGTTTTGACCCGTCAGCGTCGGCTTGCCCCGACCGCCTCCTGGACGTGGGGTTCCCGCGCACACGCGCAGGCCTCGTGACGTCAATGAGGCTCGCCCTGGTGATGGCATGCTCGCCGAACCTATCCCTCACCCTGTCCAGGGCGCAAACGAGGCTTCTCCGTCGCTCCCCTCTCGACGGAGGCTCGAAGAGCGCGAGCTGACACGTATAATCGCTCGCCGCTGCAAGCCCCGACGCCGACACGCCTATGAGGCGGACTTTCCTTGATCGTGCCCAGTTGTCGCGGAGAAGCTCGACGGCTGCCATGTAGATGTCCTGGTCATAGCAGGTGAATCCGCTCAACGTGCGCGACCTCGTGATGGTGGTGAAGTCCGAATACCTCAGCTTGAGAGTGACAGTCCTCGCCACAAGCTCATGCTTGCGCAGCCTCCTCGCGACCTGGTCTGCTAGGGAGAGAAGGTGTCTCACTAGTGCCTCCTCGTCAGCGCAGTCCTCGACAAGAGTCACCTCTCGACCAAGGGACTTCGGCCTTTCGTTGATACCGGGGTCCACGGGGCTGTCGTCGATTCCGTTCGCCACGTCATGGAGGACGCGCCCCATGACGCCGAACCTCGCGACAAGCACGTCCACGGGCGCCTGCGCAAGGGCGCCTGCCGTGGTGATCCCCATGGACTCCAAAGCCGCCGCGGTCCTCTCGCCCACCCCGTACAGCCTGCCGACAGGCAGGGGCCAGATGACCCTCGGCACGTCCGCGGCCGTGATGACCGTGAGCCCATCCGGTTTACGCATGTCCGAGGCCATCTTCGCAAGGAACTTGTTGGGCGCCACGCCCACGGAGCACGTGAGCCCGAACTCCTGCCGGACCTCCTGCTTGATCTTGCGCGCTATGACGCGCGCGTCGCCGTGCAGCCGTTCGCACCCTCTCACGTCGAGAAATGCCTCGTCGATGGAAAACGGCTCAACAACCGGGGTGTACCGCCGATACACCTCGAGCAGGCGCCGCGAGACGGCCGCGTAGTCTTGCAGACGGCTTGACAGGAACACCCCGTGAGGACAGAGTCGCTTTGCTTCCGCGACAGGCATGGCCGACCGCACACCGAACGAACGGGCCTCGTACGACGCCGTGGACACCACCCCTCTGCCGTCAGGGTCCCCGCACACGATGACGGGCTTCCCGCGAAGCTCGGGGTGGGCTTGCTGCTCAACCGCGGCGAAGAACGCGTCCATGTCTATGTGGATGACCCTCAGATCACTTCCTGCGTACGAGCCCTGCTCTCTCAAGGTCGTCCACGAATCCCTTCAGGTCGTCGAGGGTGAACCCCGCGAACTCCGCGGACACCAAGGCCGCGATCCTCCCCAGAGTTCGCTTGCCGTCCATGTAGTTCACGGCCTCGATGAGCTTGAGCTGGAAATCCGGGTCCTCCCTCTGCCTTTCTTCATACTGCTTGCGACGCTTCTCACCAACCCTGTCGTACAGGTACGCCGGGTCCAGCGGGCCTTTGAAGAGTCGCACGTACACAGCCCCGCTCGCTGCCTCATCGTCATCCGTGCGAGCTAGCTGCTCGCGGCGACCGCTCTGCCAGCCTGTGAGCTTGCCTTCCTCGGAAGCTTCGCGGAAAGCTCCGGCGAAGAGCTCGACCTTTGCGCGAGCCGCCCTCGCCGTCGCGCGAATGCCGCTCTTCAGAGTCCGCGCCATCTCGCGCACGCGCGAGGCGTCCCCGGCCGGCACCAGCTTCACCACGCCGTCAACTGCCGCGAGCTCTCTGTCGACCATGACCTCAAGACGCTGCTCGAGAGCCTTCGCGATATCAACCCGCCTCGCCGGCTCGCGGCACATCGCAGCAGCCTCGCATGATGCCCTGGCGGCGCTGGCGATCCTGTCCCTCGCACCCGTATCAACCAGGTTCAGGGCGAATTGTGCGGCCGCGGCGTCGGCCGCCGCAAACGTCAGCGCGATCGACGATGCCACGAGTCCGATGCGCAGAAGCTCCTCAGGGTCGAGTCGCTCGACCGTATCCATATTCGAGTGGTAATACCGGTCCGGCCAATGCCCCAGATACACGCACGGCACCTTGAACGACGAGTCAACGAGGATGTAATGGTCTGACCCAGCCGTGAACCCAGTCACGTTGTAGTGCCAGTCGCGAGTCACCTGGCTCCCCTCATACATCTTGCCGCGCAAGGCCACCATCTCCATGTAGAACGCCGCCACGTCGTTCACGGCCGACGGGAGGCTCCAGGGCGTCGGCACGAGGTTGGCGCAGGACATGGTATCGCGGGACTCGCCCACCATGTCGAGGTTCACACCCGCCTTGACCTTCCTCGCCCAGCCCGGATGGCGGTCCAGATACGCCATCGTTCCGAACATCTCTGGGACGAACATGAACCTCACGCCCAGACGCGGCCGAGCCAGTCTCCCCTCTGCGATCCCTTGAGACAGCGCCCTTGCTATCTCCATGGCCAGCCCGCACCCGCTGGCGTTGTCGTTCGCGCCTGGCTTGGGGTGGCAGAGGTGGGCGATGATGAGGACCTCACCGTCGTCAGTGCCTTCGCCGGCCTCACCTGGGATAAGCCCGGTTACGACATGCATCTCGCCGGGGAAGAGCCGCGCCTCGACGCTTGCCTTGACCCGCACAGGCCCGCTTTTCAAGAGCGACCTCAGCTCCTCGGCCTGTCGATGCGACAGCGAAAACCCCAATGCCATCCTGCCGATGTCCTCGTGCGTCACTGGAAAGCTTGCATAGTTCACAGCGTCAGGAAGGTCATACCGCGTCCTGCCGATGGACGAGTCTTCGTGCACCATGTGGTCGCTGAGCACGCCCACGGCACCCCGGCGCCTGACAGCGTTCAGGAACGCCGACCGAGCGGCCCCAGAGGTAAGGACGAGTTTCCTCGCGACGCTGCGGGTTACATACACGTCCTCGGACTCCCCGTCGCCGATATCTACGACGTCAAGCACAACTCCCTCTGGGGGCGTGGAAGTGCTGCCGAATATCAGGCACATTGGCTCCGTTTCAAAATCACAGATGGGGCGTTCCTCGGGATACACGAGGGAGAGCGTGGCGCGGACAGGTTCCCACGCCGGGGGTGGCGTCCAGGTTCCGTATGTCTTCTTCCCATCGATGGGGTACCTTTCGATGGTGACACGGTCGATCCCCCAGCTCATAAGCTTCTCCCGGATGTACTGGGCAGCCCGCAAGTAGTCAGACGAGCCCTTTGCCCTGTGAAACCTCGCGATCTCAGATGCATAGACAAGCGCGCGCTTTCCTGACAGCTCGCGCCTCAATGATCGAACGAGCTCAGAACCAACCATGGCACGTTTGCTGCCCGTCTCATGACCTGGGGAGACCAGCTCAGCACTCCGCGCTAGCGCCGCGCGGAGCCGCCCACCGACGGGCATCCCCCTTTCATTGGGACTTTACAATGAGCGCGCGGAACGACCTGACGCGCCCGGATCGACCATCCCGAAAAGCCAGGTATCAAAGGCCGGAAGCGCCCCGGGCGCCATTCACTGCGTAGCCTTGAGGAGCGTTACGAAATCGCCCTGTTTCAAGCCTGCCGCGTTTGCTTCGTCGGTATCAATGTGCATGTCGAGGGCGAAGTCCCCTCTCACGCGCACGACGACTTCATCGAAAACGAGCGCCCTCGGGCCTTCCGTGCGGACCGCCACGATCTCGCCGTCGCTCACGCCATACTCCTTCGCAAGGTCCGGCGTGAAGTGAATGTGCCGCTTAGCGACTATGACGCCCTCGTCCACCTTGACCGGGCCGTTGGGGCCGACTATCACGATGCCGGGGGTGCCCGCAAGATCTCCCGACTCCCTCACAGGGGCATCTATGCCCAGGGCGTAACAGTCGGTGCGAGAGATCTCGACCTGGGTCGCCTTCCGCACGGGACCGAGAATGCGGACTTTCTGGATGACTCCCTTCGGCCCGACAAGCGTCACGGTCTCGTTTGCCGCGAACTGCCCGGGCTGGGAGAGTTCCTTAAAACACGTGAGACTATACCCGGATCCGAAAAGGGCCTCAAGGTCCTTCTGGCTGACATGCACGTGTCTTCCTGAAACGCCAACTGGGATCTTTCTAGCTTCGCTCATAGCGCCAACCCCTCCAAGAATGTCGGATTACAGCCTGTTGCGCCCACGTGGGTGATTCTGAGTGCATCGCCACAAGTTCACGCTACCTGGTCAAGACGCAAGCCCTGTCCGGGATTGCAGCCCTTGCCTTCCGGTGCGTTCGTGCCTTCGTTCGACCTCGCGAGCCTGTCCAGGCCGTATGCGTACTCGCCAATACGTTCTCCGAATACGCGTGATTTCCTCCTGCTAAGCCCATTTTCCGCAGTAGGGGCGGGTTCAATTAAGAGTTCGTCGTGGTCAGTTTTTGCACGGCTACGGTCGAGGTGGTTGATATTCGCCAATCAGCAGCCCGAGTTTTTGTAGGGTTC
>Ga0134104_1000092_pt1 | contig 117893 bp, 107 predicted proteins | sample 15_3_2metaG_FD_94455 | JGI IMG/M metagenome (GOLD analysis project Ga0134104, IMG submission 94455) | Switchgrass degrading microbial communities from high solid loading bioreactors in New Hampshire, USA - 15_59_3.3_214_A2 metaG | ecosystem: Engineered > Bioreactor > Semi-continuous >...
CAGCGCATCCAGCTTAAAACAAAACTGACTCCGCTTGAAAAACGAAGTCAGTTTACAGCTTGATTTTTAATTACCTACCATAGGGTTCTTTTTGTGCAGTCCGCACAATCTGGTGCGGTGCATACCGCCGGCGTTTTTTTGTCAAAGTTATATTCTTCTCGCTCTGTAAACCTTTACGGAATGCGGTTTGACCTCCGGGCAGATGCCGCCCTGGAATACGCCCAAATCCTCGTGCGCAATCACATCGCGGAGCATGATCTTGTCGTTGACCTCCCAGCCGCAGTAGTACCACGAAAGCGGAATCTTCTTCGGGTGATCGAACTGGTTCAGCAGCAGGAACGCGATGTCGCCGCCGTACAGCGGTTTTGCCAGTACGACGTCGTTGCAGGCGAGCTCGGGGATGCGGAAAGCGGCCAGACCCAAATCGTCCTGGTTTATGTCGATGAGCTCTTTGTTCAGAAGTATGTTCAGTATCTCAGGTCTCGTGTTTCTGACGTCGTGCCCCATCATCAGCGGCGCGGAAAGCATGCACCAGAGCGCGAAATGCGCTTCGTACTCGTTGACCGTGCAGCCGCCGCCGATTTTGCCGACGTAGCCCTCGCCGAACAGACCGACAACCATCATATCGGGGTCGTTCCAGGCGCCGTGACCCGCGTAGGCTTCGAGACCGATTGCGTTCATCGCGACGTTGACAATCGATTCCCAGCTGTCTTTAATATCGCCGCAAAGCCGCCACATGTTCGCGCCGCAGCTCTTCATCCATTCGCTGACGGTTCTTCTGCCGAGGCAGGCGGAGAAAATAATGTCTCTTCCGCTTTCGCGCAGCGCTTGCCCCATTTTGCGGTACAGCTGCTTTTCGTCATGGCCGGGGGCAGGGTAGCCGAAGTCGTATTTTAACAGGTCAACGCCCCATTCGGCAAATTTTTTTGCGTCCTGACGCTCATGTCCGAAAGTGCCGGCTCTTCCGCAGTAGGTGAGTACGCCGCCGCCGGCGTAAAGGCCGAACTTAAGACCGCGCTCGTGGATATAATCGCCCAAAGCCTTCATGCCGCTCGGGAACCTGACAGGGTCTGCCTGCAGATTTCCGTCGGCGTCTCTTTCGACGCACATCCAGGAATCGTCAACGGCTACGATGGTGTAGCCGGCGTCTCTGAATCCCAGTTCAACCATTGCGTCGGCCGTTTCCTTGATAACTTGTTCGTTGACATCTCTGTAACCAAAAAAGTTCCAGGCATTCCAGCCCATCGGTGGTTTTAGCGCAAGCATCGCCATAAAACATACCTCAGTATTCTTAAATTTTATATCAAAAGGATAGGGGAAAACCTATCCTTTCATTATCGTGTTTATTGGTATTATTAGTGAATAATAACCTTTTCAGTGTCCTTATCAAAGATATGGATTCTGGAAACATCGACCGCGAACTCCATATTGTCTCCGGCTCTTGCTTTGGAACGGGAAGAAACGCGGGCAATCATGTTTGTTTCCTGACCAACTTTGATGTAAACGTTGATTTCGGCGCCCATCAGCTCGATAAACTCAACATGCGCGGGAATCTTGGTGTCCTCGAACTTGCTTAAGAACATAGGCTCGTCGTGCAGCAGCTCGGGACGAATACCCATAATGACTTCCTTGCCGATATACGGCTGAAGCTCGGGCGCGTTCGCTTTTTCTGCGGGAAGCTTGAGCGAGCAGTTCTCGAAATCAAAGTAAACATCGTTCTCTCTCTTCTTCAAAACGCCGGTGATTAAGTTCATCTGCGGCGTTCCGATGAAGCTTGCGACGAACAGATTGCAGGGATAATCGTAAAGGTTCTGAGGCGTATCAACCTGCTGTATAATACCGTCCTTTATAACGACGATGCGGGTAGCCATCGTCATAGCCTCTACCTGGTCGTGGGTAACGTATATAAACGTTGTCTGCAGTCTCTGATGGAGCTGGATAAGCTCGCTTCTCATCGTAGCGCGGAGTTTAGCGTCCAAGTTAGAAAGAGGCTCGTCAAGCAAGAATACTTTCGGCTCACGGACTATTGCGCGTCCTAAAGCGACACGCTGCTTCTGACCTCCGGACAAAGCCTTCGGTTTTCTGTCAAGCAGGTGAGAGATATCAAGAATTCTTGCGGCTTCCTCAACACGTCTTTTAATCTCTTCTTTTCTAACTTTGCGGAGCTTCAGTCCGAAAGCCATGTTCTCAAAAACGGACATATGCGGATAAAGAGCGTAGTTCTGGAAAACCATCGCTATATCTCTGTCTTTCGGAGCAACATCATTGACTCTCTTATTGTCGATGAAGAGCTCGCCTTCGGTAATCTCTTCAAGTCCGGCAATCATTCTCAGGGTAGTCGTCTTACCGCAGCCTGAAGGGCCGACGAGAATAACGAATTCTTTATCCTTAATTTCAAGATTAAAATCCGAAACAGCGGTTACTCCGCCCGGATATCTCTTGTAAATGTGCTTAAAAAGTACACTTGCCATATAAACCTCCTGATGAGGGTCAATGTGTGCCCTCTTACTTTCTTGGCTAATATAATAACAAATCGGCAGTCAAAATGGAAGTGCTTATTTACCCAAAATTTCAAGGGATTGTTTATCTATTTTGCATAATAATTATACACTCGGAAAATAAGTTAGATTTTTTTAAGTATTTTTTATGAATATTTTTCTACGCTTTTTAACACTTTTATCTCATTTTCGTTAAGAGGCCTGTAGCCGCCCGGAGCGAGGCTGGGGTCCAGCTTGACGCCGCCGAACTCGGTTCGGGTCAGGAAAACCACCTTGTTGTACCTCGCCTCGAGCATGCGCTTAATCTGGTGAAACTTTCCCTCGGTGATGGTCAGGTAGGCGGAGTACCCGTCGCCGCATATTTCAAGAAGCGCGCTTTTCGTCGGTTTCTTCTCTCCGATGTCGACGCCGGCCAAAAACGCTTCCTTGTCCGCTTCGGTAAGCGGATATTTGGCTTTTAAAAAATACCGCTTTTTGACGTGATGTTTCGGGGAGAGAAGAAAATGCGCCAGCGGACCGTCGTCGGTAATCAGCAAAAGTCCGGTCGTGTTTTTGTCAAGCCTGCCGACCGTAAAAAGACCGTTCTTTTTATATTCGCTTCCGATGAGAGAAAAAACATTCGGGCTTTTCGGGTCGTCGTTGGAACAGACGTACCCCGCGGGCTTATTCATCATCAGATAGATATGTTCGCGGACGGTCAGCGTCCTGCCGTCCAGACAGACTTCGCTCGCAAGCGGTATCTTCTGTTCGGGCGAAGTCACGACAACGCCGTCAACCGTGACGCGACCGTCTAAAGCCGCCCTTTTTGCTTCTTTTCTCGAAAGGGCGGCCGCTTTTGCCAGTATTTTATCTAATCGTTCCAGCGTTTCTTTTTCCTTTTTCATAGACAATCCTATATTTTGCAGAACCGCGTTTTCGTTATTAGAGCGGTTTCTCAAATCCGTGCATAAATCCGATTCCATCCGCAGAGCAGATGTCGCCCGCGATGATTTTGTCCTTGTAAACCAGAATCGTCGCAAGCACGGTTCCGTCGTAGTCGTAGTTGGTTACCTCGTATGTATATTTGGTAACGGTCTTGCCTTTGTACTTGGAAAGATTCAGGCCCTGCGCCTTCTGAATGTCGTTGTACTTCTCATAAACGGCGTCGAAATGCTCGGGTACCGTAACCTCCCTTGTATCAACCGGCGTTTCCTTGACCTCGTAGCCGAACTGCTTTAAAAACTCAATCCGGTCCTCGTCGGTTTTGATGCCGGTGTACTTAATGGATACAACGGCAACCTCGCCGGCGACCTCGACGTCCGGAAGAATCGCGACAATCGTAACCAGAACGGCTACCGCAAGCAGAATGGCTGCGAAAAACTTAATGCTTGATGCTTTCAATGTATAGACAAACATCAAATCATTCCTTTCGATAATATTGTGTTACATTAATATTATCGAAAGCGCTGTTTTATTCTATTTTTGCGCGGATTCTTCTTCCAGCGCGAGCAATTCGTCGTACAAAGCGTCGAGCTTTTCGCGGATAGCCGTTTCTTCTTCATACAGCTCGTTCAGCCGGACAAAATCGGTCGCCGCTTCGGTATTTTTGATTTCGTCTATTTCCTTGAGACGCCGTTCGTTTTTGGTAATCTCCGCTTCCAGAACGGGGATGCGGTTCGCGATATAACGCCTGCGGTTCTTTTCCTTTTTCGCGTTTTCGTATTCTTCTCTGGCGCTCGAGGTTTTCTCGACGCGTTCGGGTTTTTGCGCGGCGGTCTGCGTTTCCGCTTTTTCCGCAAGGTACGCCTTATAGCCGCCGTCGAACAGCGCGTAGCCTTTTTCGGACTCCGGGTCTATTTCCAAAATCCGCGTGGCGAGGGCGGAGATAAAGTACCGGTCGTGCGAAACGCAGAGAATGGTTCCGTCGTACTCTTTCAAAGCGAACTCCAGCGTCTCCTTTGAGGGGATGTCCAAGTGATTGGTCGGCTCGTCAAGGACGAGCAGGCTGACGCCGTTGAGAATCATTTTCGCAATCGAAAGCCGCGCGCGCTCGCCGCCGCTGAGCACCGAAACGCTTTTGTAAATGTCGTCGCCGAAGAAGCCGAATCGAGCGAGCAGACTGCGGATTTCGGTGACGGTTTTCTCGCCGTACGCAGACCAAAGCTCCTCGATTACCGTATTGCTGTAGTCGAGCATCTGCTGGTCCTGGTCGTAGTAGCCGATTTTCTGGTTGTAGCCCAGCTCAAAAACGCCGCCGTCCTGCCTTTCTCTGCCGGTCAGGATTTTGATCAGCGTGCTCTTGCCGCTGCCGTTGCTGCCAAGGACAAACAGCCTGTCGGCATAGTGCAGCTCGAACGACAGGTTTTCAAACAGCTTTTTTTGCGGATAGCTCTTCGAAAGATTCCGCACCGACAAAACATTAAAACTCTTGCTCGCGGCTGAGGCTATGTTAAAGGAAATCGCTTTGGGCGCGTCTTTTGGTTTTTCAATCTTTTCCATGCGGTCCAGCATTTTCTGACGGCTTTCCGCGGCGATGATGTTGCGCTCGCGGTTCCATCTGCGCTGGTTCTCGATAAACGCTTCGATGCGCTTGATTTCCTTCTGCTGCAGTTCGTAATGTTTGAGCTGATCTGCGCGCAGCTTTTCCTTTTTCTCCTTAAAAACGCTGTAGCCGCCGCTGAACATCGTGGCTTTTTGATGCTCAATCTCGAGCGTGTCCGTGGTCACGTTGTCTAAGAAAAAGCGGTCGTGCGAAATTATCAAAAAGGTTTTCTTTGAGTTTTTAATAAAATTTTCCAGCCAGTTTATCGATTCTAAATCAAGGTGGTTGGTCGGCTCATCGAGCAGAATGATATCCGGCTCGCGCAAAAGAATCGAAACCAGCTTCAGCTGGGTTTTCTGACCGCCGCTGAGGTTCTTCGCCGGCATGGAAAGCATTTCCTCGCTAAAGCCGAAATTCTTTAAAAACGAACGGGTTTTGGCTTTATACTCAAAACCGCCGCTGTCCTTGTACCGTTCGGACGCTGCCGTAAAAGCGGTAATGACGCTCTCGTCGCCGCCGTCCAGCCTTTCGCGCAGGTGCTCGATTTCCTTTTCAAGCTCCGTCAGGGGCGCGAAAGCCTCCAGCGCGGTGTCGTACACACTCTTGTCAAAAGTCAGGTTGTCCGAAATCTGCTCTAAAAAGCCGATGGAAACGCTTTTGCCGATATAGACTTTCCCGCCGGTCGGTTCTTCGTCGCCGTTGATGATTTTAAAAAGCGAGGTCTTTCCGGCTCCGTTGGCGCCGATGACGCCCACCTTCGCGCCTTCGTTGACCGAGAAGGTAATATCGGACAAAACTTCCTTTACGCCGTATGAAAGCGATATATGGTCGCAAACGATAATGCTCATAAGCAAATATGTTCTCCAAAAAAACTGATTGTCCGATATTTTAGCATATCATTTTATTTTTGTCAAAAAACATACCGCCAGACAACAAAAGTAAAAAACAACACCATCCTTCCAATGCTTATCAAGCCGAAAAAAGGATGGTGTTTTTCGTTTTGCTAATCTTCTATCTCTGCAGCGGTTCTGCTCCTGAACAAAAGGCTGATGCACCAAAGACCGCAAAGACCTACAAGCGTATATATGATACGGCTTACAACCGCTCCCTGACCTCCGAAAATCCATGCGATGATATCGAATTGAAAAAGTCCGATCGAGCCCCAGTTGAGCGCGCCGATGATTACTAAAATCAAGGATATTCTGTCAAGCATTTTTTCATCTCCTCTCTTTTGTTATTATTTTGCGCCGATTCATTTTAAATATTCATTGACAAAAACAAGTAAAAATTGTAACATATAGCCTGCGGAAAGCCGCATATGATAAGCACGAAAACAAGAAAAAAAGGATTTTACGCCATGAGACTTCGCCATAAAAAGAACTTTGTTCCAAGAATGGAAAAAGTTTCCTATCTGCTTGCCAAAACCAACGAAGAAGGAGTCATTGACTTAGCCGCCACCTTTGGCGAAATAAAACAGCTTTATCTCGAAATCGGCTGCGGAAAAGGCGCTTTTGTTGCCGAGCTGTCCCGCCGTCATCCCGACGTGTCGATTCTTGCCGTCGAAAGGGTATCCGACGTGCTTTTGATGGCGATGGAAAAAGCCGACAGGGAAGGCTGCAAGAACGTTGCGTTCTCAAACGAAAACGCCGATAGAATCGATATTATTCTGCCCGAAAAATCGGTCGATAAACTGTTTTTAAATTTTTCCGACCCGTGGCCCCGCAAAAAGAACGCGAAACGCCGTCTTACCAGCCCCTTGTTCCTCGAAAGGTACAAAAAGATACTGAAAGACGGCGCTAAAATTCACTTTAAAACCGACAATATCGGGTTGTTTGAGTATTCGCTGGAAACATTAAAGGAAGCGGGGTTTACGCTGTATAACGTGTGCTATGACCTGCACGCTTCCGAACTGAACGAAGAAAACATCATGACCGAATACGAGCGGAATTTTTCCGCGCAAGGGTTTAAGATCAATTATCTTGAGGCGGTGCTCAATTCGTAGCCTGTTGTCTGTCCTTTTCCGCGACGTAATCCAAAACGATCTGCCGCTCGCTGAACGGACGCTTTACGCCCTCGATATCCTCGTAATCCTCGTGTCCTTTGCCGATCAGCAGAATGACGTCGCCCTTCTTGGCGATGTCGATCGCGTGGTGGATGGCTTCTTTTCGGTCGTAGATGACGACATACTCTTTGTTCGTTCTATGGACGCCGACCAAAATGTCCTGTACGATGTCCTCTATCCGCTCAAAACGCGAGTTGTCGGAGGTTACGATGGAAATATCCGAGTTCTTCGCGATGATTTCGCCCATCGGCGCTCTGCGCAGTTTCGAGCGGTTTCCGCCGCAGCCGAAGACCGAGATGATTCTTTTCGGATTATAGATTTTAATGGTCTCAAACAGGCTTTGAACGCTGACTTCGTTGTGCGCGTAGTCGATGATCACCGTGTAGTTTTTATAAATCGGAACAATCTCCATTCTGCCTTTGACAAAGGTTTTCTTTAACCCTTCCTGAATCGCGGGGTAGGGAACGCCGAACCTTCTTGCGACAGAAATGGCTCCGATTGCGTTGTATATCGTAAAATAGCCGGGAATGTTGAGGTCGATCAGGGTTTTTTCCACGCCGGAAGCCGTTTTTTCAAGGCAGGTAAACTCTGTCTGCAGGCAGTTTTCGCCGGTGGTAAACTTCGGGTCCGTCGCGCGGAAGTCCGCGTCGTTTATCATCGAAAAGGTGGTAATCGGGCAGGGAACGCCTTCGGTCATTCGGCTGAAATGCTCGTTGTCGATATTGGCGAAACCGTGTTTGCACTGGAAGAACAGCTTCTTTTTCGAGGTTAGATATTCGTCGAAATCCTTATGCTCGAACGCGCCGATATGGTCGGGCGAGAGGTTGGTAAACAAGCCTACGTCATATTGAATGCCGTAGGTTCGGTCCATCATCAGTCCCTGCGAGGACGCTTCCATAATCATCATGTCGCAGCCCGCGTCCACCATTCCGCGCAGGTGCTTATGGATCTCGAAGGATTCGGGCGTGTTGTTGTTCAGGTGAACGACCGTATCGCCGTAGAAGATGCCGATGTTGCCCATGATGCCGACCTTTTTGCCGCTGGCTTCGAAGATGGATTTCATCATATAGCAGGTGCTGGTTTTTCCTTTCGTGCCGGTAACCGCGATGGTGAACAGCTTTTCCGCGGGCCTGCCGAAAAAGTTCGCGGAAGCCAGCGCAAGGAATTTTCTGGTGGATTCTGTATGTAAAACAACCGCGTCTTCGGGCAGTTCTACCTTCTTTTCAACCGCAAACACGCGGACGCCTTTTTCATACGCGTCCATCGCATATTTATGTCCGTCCGTCTGGAAGCCGCTGATGCATACGAAAATCGTGTCCGGCTTTCCGTTTCTGGAATCGTAAATAATATCCGCAATCTCGATATTCCCGTCGTATGTGCCGGTGACGGGTATTTCTTTTAATATGTCTTTTAACAGCATGGCAATTCTCCTTATCGTTTATTGTTGCGAGTATGCCTTCGTAACTACTATTATATTCTCAAACAATCTTTTTTCAACACAAACCGGTGAATATTTTTATTTTTTCAAAAACCCTATTCACAATATATCGTTTTTATGTTAATATATGGGAAAGGGTTTTTTTAGAACGACTTTGAAAGGGTCCGTTATGCCGAATGCTTTTTTTGCGATGATGTTTCGAATGAAATATATCCGCCGCTGGGGCATCATGCGCGCCATCGTGCCGGAGAGCCTTTCGACGCACTCGATGGAGGTTGCCGTTACCGCGCACGCGCTCGCCATAATCGGCAACAAGTACTTCGGCAAAAACTACGACTGCGAGCGGATCGCGACAAAAGCGATTTATCACGACCTGCCGGAGATTCTGACCGGCGATATTCCGACCCCGGTAAAGTATTTCAACAATGAAACCAAAACCGCTTACGACAAGGTCGAGAAGGCGGCGCTGAAGAAGTTTCTCTGCTCTCTGCCCGAAGAACTGGCGGACGAGTACAAAGAGATGTTCTGCTATACGCCCGAAGAAAAAAAGATTATCAAAGCGGCGGATAAGATCTGCGCCTACCTAAAATGCCGCGAGGAAGAGCGCGGCGGAAACATGGAGTTCTCGGTCGCGAAGAAAGCGCTGTCGGAAAGCATCGCGAAGCTGAACTGCGAGGAAGCGGACTATTTCCTCAAGGAGTTTTCAGCCGGCTTCGATATGCCGATCGATACTTTGATTGAAGAATAGAGAGGAAGAAAGAGATAAAAGGTAAGAGGTAAGAGGTAAAAAGTAAGAGATATTGAAGAAAGAGATAAAAGGTAAGAGGTAAGAGGTAAAAAGTAAGAGATATTGGGGAGTACCAAAGATAACAACAGTAAAAAAATAAAATATTATAAGTAAAGAAAGGGTTTTTCTATGAAAATCGGTTTAATTTCAGATTCATTGCGCCAAGGATTTGAGGAAAGCATTAAAACGGCCGCAAAACTGGGCGTCAGCGGTGTTCAGAAGTATCTGACTACCGGCGAGTTTTCTGCAGAAAACATGACTCCGTCCAAAATCAAGGAAATCAAAGACATTATGGATTCAAACGGCCTTGTCTTTTCGGCGATTTGCGGAGATTTCGGCGTAGATTTCGACGATCCGGGCTGCGTTGACCGCTCCAAAAAAGTGCTGGACGCGGCAAAAGAGCTCGGATGCAACATAGTTACCACGCACATCGGTCATCTATACGAAACCGAAGACAAGCGCATGGAGCTTATCAGAAAGCACGCAAGAGAGCTTGCCGAGTACGCCGACAGCATCGGTTCCTACTTCGCGGCAGAAACCGGAACCGAAAAGGCTTCGGTGCTCAAAGCCTTCCTTGATTCGCTCGGCGCGAAGGGTCTGCGCGTAAACTACGACCCGGCAAACCTCGTTATGGTTGCGGGCGACGACCCGGTTCAGGGCGTGTATATCTTAAAGGAATACATCGTGCACACCCACGCAAAGGACGGCATTAAGACGACGGCAACGCCGCACGGCTGGCAGGAAGTTCCGCTCGGACAGGGCGGTGTCGACTTCGACAAATACCTTGCCGCTTTGAACGACATCGGCTACACCGGATACCTGACGATCGAGCGCGAGGTGGGCGAAAATCCCGCAGCCGACATCGCAATGGCCGTGGATTTCCTGAAAGAAAAGCTCGCAAAGCTCAATATCAAGCTCGAAAAATAACGAATGCTAAGCAGGCGGGTTTGCGCCGTTCTGAAACGGCGCAGATTCCGCCGTCGGCCGTGAGACGCCAAAGAAAGGAATGCCATAGAATGTCTGTCCCGTTTTTTGTAAATTTAAAAGGAAAGACCGCGGTTGTCACGGGCGGGGGCGGCGTGCTCTGCTCCGCGTTCTGCGAAGCGCTCGCGGAGTGCGGCGCGAATGTCGCCGTGCTTGACTTAAAGAAGGAAAGCGCGGACGCTGTCGCCGAGAAAATCAACGCCGCCGGCGGAAAAGCGATCGGTGTTTCCGCCAACGTGCTCAGCAAGGAAAGCCTTGCGGAAGCGAAAAAGACCGTCCTGGACGCGTTCGGTTCGGTTGATATTTTGATAAACGGCGCGGGCGGGAACAACCCCAAAGCGCAGACCACAAAAGAATATCTGTATTATGAAGATTTGAAAAACAGCGTCGAAGAGGTCAAGACCTTTTTTGACCTCGACCCGGAAGGCGTGGAGTTCGTATTCAATCTCAACTTCTTAGGCACGCTTTTGCCGACGCAGGTTTTCGCCAGCGAAATGTGCGGCAGGGAGGGCGTCATCATCAACATCTCCTCGATGAACGCTTTCAGGCCGCTGACCAAAATTCCGGCGTATTCCGCGGCGAAAAGCGCCGTTTCCAACCTGACCATGTGGCTGGCGGTACACTTTTCAAAGGTGAACATCCGCGTCAACGCCATCGCGCCGGGATTTTTCGTCACGCATCAGAACAAATCCCTGCTTTTCAACGACGACGGAACCCCGACAACCCGCACGCAGAAAATCCTCGCGGCAACGCCGATGAACCGCTTCGGACAGCCAGAGGATCTCATCGGCACGCTGCTGTATCTTTGCGACAGCAAAGCGTCCGGTTTCGTCAACGGCGTCGTCATACCTGTGGACGGCGGATTCTCCGCTTACTCGGGCGTATAAAGGTTTTTGTATCAGAAATTATTCTTTCGCTTATATCGTATTCGAAACAGCATTGGCCGGTCAACACTTTAGAAAGGAATGAGTTTATATGAATCTGAAAAGAGCATTGTGTCTTTTTGTTGTTCTGCTTCTTTCCGTTTCCATCGTCGGCTGTATCGAAAAACCGACCGACAGCACAAGTTCTGCAGCCGGCACAGAATCGGAAAGCTCGGCATATAAGGACGAAAACGGACTCTACATATCCAAGCTTCCGTATCAGGATTTCGAGAACAGAGAGTTTAAGATACTTGTAAGAGGCAAGGTTTTTGATACCTATCAGTCAGACGACTTTACCACGGACAGCGAACTGTACGGCGATCTGCTGAACGACGCGGTCGCAAGGAGAAACAACTATATCGAAGAAAAATACCATGTAAAGCTGACCGTTATCAAGAGCGACACCATTAACGAAGACATCCGGAACGAAGCGGCAGCCAATTCCGGCGCTTACGACGCGATTATGCCCGCTATCCCCGCGCTGGCATCCTTCGCGCAGAGCGGTTATCTGTATGATTTAAAATCTTTAAACAACTTCTTCGAAGACGCGCCCTGGTGGGACCCGAACGCAACCAAGATCTTTACGATCGACAATAAGCTGTATTTTACCACCGGCGACATCACCATTCTCAACAAGGTGTGCACCCCGTCCATTCTGTTTAACAAAGACATGGTGCAGGAGCACGGACTGGAGAACCCGTACCAGCTCGTACGCGACATGCAATGGACCTTCGACAAGTTTGTACAAATGGCGAAATCTGTTACGGTTATCAACTCGCTTGACCAAAGAACCGCCAAAGAAAACACGTTCGGTCTTTTAACGTCGAACGGCGACGCGCTCGCGTTCTATGGCGCGTCGGGCGAGACGCTGTGCGGCAAGGACGAAAACGACGAGCCGTATATTACCTTTAACAGAGAAAGATCCATCAACGTTGCGAAAAAAGTCCTCGAGACGCTGGCGAATGGCGATTTTGCCGTTTTCGCGGAAGAGTTCGAGAAGCCGATTTGGGTTACTTCTTTGAACGCGTTTATCGAGGGCAGAATCCTGTTCAGACCGTCCGGTTTCTCCGCGACGACGAAAATCAGAAAACAGTCGGATTTGAATTTCGGCATCGTGCCGTTCCCGCTCTGGGACGATACGCAGGACCGCTATTATTCCTACTGCACGAACGGTCAGGTTGCGGGCATCGCGATTCCGAAGTCCTGCGACGACCCTGAGTTCTCGGCTTACATGATCGACATTTACGCGGCCGCGGCAAAGAATTTCATAACCCCGGCTTATTACGAGGTCAACCTGAGAACCAGAGACGCGCGCGACGACGAGAGCCTTGAGATGCTGGACATCATCTTCAGCAACATTGTATACGACATCGGCGAGGCTTACAACTTCGGTTCCATCGGCACCATGCTCAACACCATGCTGACGAACCGAGAGACCGAAGTCATCTCGAGATTCGAAGCAATCGAGGGTCAGGTTCAGGCCGATATCGACAAAACCATCATCGCGTATCAAAGCGATATGGAGTAATTTTAAAAAAATGAAAGCGGAGGTTTAAAACCTCCGCTTGTTTTATTCGTGTTTTTCGTACGCTTCGGGCTTGAGCACGCCGATGTACGGCAGATTTCGATAGTCCTCGTCGAAATCAAGGCCATATCCCACCACAAACTCATCTGGGATTACAAATCCGGTATAGTCGGTTTGAAGCGGCACTTTTCTTCGCGAGGGCTTGTCCAATAACGTCGCAATCTTCAGGCTGGCAGGCTTTCTGGAAAGAATCAGCTCTTTAACTTTAGAAAGCGTAACGCCGCTGTCGAGGATGTCCTCTGCAATCAGGACATCGTATCCGGCGACGTCCTTGCGCAGGTCCATTAAAATGTTGACGTTTCCGGTAGATTTGGTGCCGGAGCCGTAGGAGGAAACCGCCATAAAATCTATCTTGCAGTTGATATCAAGCGCGCGCATCAAATCCGTCATGAATACGACCGAACCTTTGAGGACGCCGACCATCAATAGGTTCTTGTCCCTGTAATCATTGGAAATGATTTTCCCAAGCTCTGCGATTTTCGCTTTTATCTGTTCTTCGGTAATGAGTATTTTCCCAATATTCTGAAAAATATCCTGTGGCATAAAAGACCGTCCTTTTGTCGAAATTGCTTATATTCTATCATGGATTTGGAAAAATAGCAATATCATTACAAAAAATGATTTTTTTGCCTTTTAAATATTGATTTTACCCGGATAATATTGTATATTATAAACAATCGTGTTCTTTTTTTAAGAATTAGAAGTTGTGTGGAGGGAAAGAGATTTGGGCATTTTAGAAGGGATAGGAGAAGCCGTAACCGGATTCTTAATCGTTTTTTTTATTTTGATAATTTTAATGGTGGTGATTTACTTGTTTAAATTCCTGTTTGGCAAAAAAGAGAAAAAAGCCGAAAACATTGCCACAGCTGCAGAAGCACCGGTAAACCAGACCGCGCAGCTGAAAGGTCTTTCCGAGAAAAAGGTTGTCGCGATTGCGACTGCGGCGATCGCAGCTTCGCGCGGCAGCAGCGACTGCGCATTTAATGTTATTTCGATTCAAAAAATATCCTAACATAAAAAAGGAAGGTAAAGTGATTTATGAAGAAGTACATTGTTACAGTTGACGGAGAAAAATACGAAGTTGTCGTTGAGGACGCAGACCCGAACGCAACCTATACGCCTGCGCCGAAAGCTGCCGAACCCGCCAAACCGGAAGCTCCTGCAGCGCCCGCAGCGCAGCCTGCAGCACAGCCCGCGGCGCCTGCTTCCGCAAACGGACTGAAGATAACCGCTCCGCTGCCCGGCACCATTAACAAGATTGTCGCCAAACCCGGCGAAACGATCAAGAAAGGCGGCGTTCTCTGCATCCTCGAAGCGATGAAGATGGAGAACGAAATCGTCGCGCCGCAGGACGGCAAGGTCGTATCGGTTGCCGTCAGCGAAGGCGCGTCTGTGAACACGGGCGACCTGCTTTTCGTATTGGAGTAAGATAACACCCCTCATAGAATGATTCGGTTCTATGAAAGGAGCGAATAAATGGCTAAGTTCTTCGATATAATTTCCGGCATTTTTCGGGACTCCGGCCTGGCGGAGATATTCAGCTCCGGCGGCTGGAAGTATCCGGTGATGTATTTAATTATCATAGTTTTATTCTATCTTGCGATCGTGAAAAAGTTCGAGCCGCTGCTGCTTTTGCCGATCGCTTTCGGAATGCTGCTTGCGAACATTCCGAGCGCTGAGCTTTTCCACATGGATCTTTTTATCAGTGAAACCGGCGAGCCGCTGAACTTTCAGCAAATCGTCGAAAGGGGCGGACTGCTTGATTTCATTTATCTCGGCGTCAAGCTCGGCATTTATCCGCCGCTGATATTCCTCGGCATCGGCGCGATGACCGATTTCTCTCCGCTGATTGCGAATCCGAGCAGCCTTTTGCTCGGCGCTTCTGCGCAGTTTGGAATTTTCGTCGCTTTTGTCAGCGCGCTTGCGTTCGGTTTTACGCCGCAGGAAGCAGCCGCCATCGGCATCATCGGCGGCGCGGACGGACCGACGGCGATTCAGGTTACAAAGACCCTTGCGCCGAATCTTTTGGGACCGATCGCGATCGCGGCATACTCCTATATGGCTTTGGTGCCGTTCATACAGCCGCCGATTATGCGCGCGCTCACAACCAAAAAAGAAAGAGCGATCATGATGAAGCAGCTGCGCCCTGTTTCCAGAACAGAGCTGATTGTTTTCCCGATAGCGGTTACGCTGATCGTTTCGGTTGTGCTTCCGGACGCGACGCCGCTGATCGGAATGCTGATGCTCGGCAATCTCTTGAAAGTAACCGGCGTTGTGGACAGATTGTCCAAGACCGCGCAGAACGAGCTGATCAATATCGTCACGATTCTGCTCGGTATTTCGGTCGGGGCAACCGCCGGCGCGGAGAATTTCTTGAATACGCAAACAATATTTATTATAATCCTCGGATTGTTGGCTTTTGCTTTTGCGACCTTCGGCGGCGTGCTGTTCGGCAAACTGATGTGCTTTGTCACCAAAGGCAAGGTAAATCCGTTGATCGGTTCTGCCGGCGTTTCCGCAGTGCCGATGGCGGCGCGCGTTTCGCAAAGTGTCGGTCAGAAGGAAAATCCGGCGAACTTCCTGCTTATGCACGCAATGGGACCGAATGTTGCGGGCGTAATCGGTTCTGCCATAGCCGCCGGCGTATTCCTGAATTTATTTAAGTAAAAAACAGAAAGGAAAATATATATGGCAAGAGTAAAAATAACAGAAACGGTTCTGCGCGACTCGCATCAGTCTTTGATCGCGACGCGCATGACAACCGAGGAAATGCTGCCGATTCTGTCCAAGATGGACGAGGTAGGCTATCATGCGATTGAGGCATGGGGCGGCGCTACTTTCGATGCCTGCTTGCGGTTCTTAAACGAGGACCCGTGGCAGAGACTGCGCATCATCCGCGACCATGTCAAAAATACAAAGCTGCAGATGCTCTTTAGAGGTCAGAACATTCTCGGCTACCGTCATTATGCGGACGATGTTGTTGAGTATTTCGTTCAGAAGTCCGTTGCGAACGGTATCGATATCATCCGTATTTTCGACGCGTTGAACGACCCGCGCAACCTGCAGACCGCGATTAAAGCAGCAAAGAAGGAAAAAGCCCATGTTCAGGCTGCGATTTCCTATACCACAGGTCCGATTTTCTCGAACGAGTATTTCGCAAAATACGCAAAAACGCTCGAGGAAATGGGCGCCGATTCCATCTGCATCAAGGACATGGCGGGCCTTTTGAAGCCGTACGACGCATTCGACCTTGTCACGGCGATTAAGGCGATCTGCAATCTGCCGGTCGAGCTGCATACCCACTACACCTCCGGTCTTGCTTCGATGACGGTTCTCAAAGCGATCGAAGCGGGCTGCGACATCGTGGATACCGCAATTTCGCCGATGGCGATGGGTACTTCTCAGCCGCCTACGGAGCCGATCGTCGCGACGCTGCAGGGCACGCCGTTCGATACCGGCCTCGACCTTGCGAAACTGGACGAAATCTCCCAGTACTTCTCGAAACTGAGAGAAAAATACATCGCAAGCGGTCTTTTAGACACAAAAGTGATGAAGGTGGACGTAAACGCGCTGATGTATCAGGTTCCCGGCGGAATGCTCTCCAACCTCGTTTCGCAGCTGAAGCAGGCCGGCAAGAGCGAAAAACTGCAGGAGGTGCTCGAGGAGGTTCCGAGAGTAAGAGCCGACGCGGGTTATCCGCCGCTTGTTACGCCGACTTCGCAGATTGTCGGCACACAGGCCGCGCTGAACGTACTTATGGGCGAGCGGTATAAGACCGTTACCAAAGAGTTCAAAGGTCTTGTCAGAGGCGAGTACGGCAAGACGCCGGTTCCGGTTGATCCGGAGTTCGCGAAAAAGATTATCGGCGACGAGAAGATGATCACCGGCAGACCTGCCGACGAGCTCAAGCCCGAGCTGGATACTTTGCGCGCGAAAATCGCCGACTATATGGAGCAGGAAGAGGACGTGCTCACCTATGCGCTGTTCGAGAACGTCGCGCTCAAGTTCTTTGAGAAGAGAGCGGAGGACAAGAAGCTCAAAGCGGCGCTCGCAAACACCGAAGCGAAGTACCACGTAAACATCCGCGAAATCAAATAAGTAAATTGTATCATAAAGCCAGCGGCAAAAACCGCTGGCTTTTTATTTTAAAAAATGTTTGACAGATTCGACAAAATCTGCTATTATATCTTCAATAAATATTTAAGAGAGTTTTTTTATGAAACAAAGTAAAAAGATAATACTTTTCATCCTGATTCTTATCGCGCTCTCTTTTCTTTGCACGAGTGCTGTTTCGGCGGACGTCGGCTTAAAGCCGGAACTGTATATTTACGTAAAAAACCCTCCGAAGGAAACATATTATTTGGATTTGCTGATTCAAAACAGTTCGGAAAATAAATTTGAAAATCTAAACGACAAAAGCATATACAACCAAAATATGCTGTCGCTTTTGTATTCTAAAAAAGAGGAGGGCTGGCTGCCCGCATTGACGGACGGAACCGATTTGCCGCTGCATGGCGAGCTTATCGGCGAACCGAAAGACGGCGATATGTTGCATTTTTTCGGCTATATCGGGGTTCCGAAAACCTACCGCATCATCATTGTCACCGAAAGCGGAAAAGTGACCGTATCGGACGTTATTACGCGCAAATCAATGTTTTCAACTGCTTACTTTGATTACGGAACCGAAACATTAAGCGAGGCAAATCTCACAGACACTTATCTTTTGCAGTTTTTGCTCACCTGTCTGCCGACGCTCTTTATCGAAGGAATTATTCTATTGTTTTTCGGCTTTAAACTGAAAACGAACTGGAAGCCGTTTTTCATCGTCAATATCCTGACGCAGATAGCGCTGACAGCCGTCGTCAGTTTCGCCTTTATAAGAATCGGGCCGTCTGCCGCGATCCTGATTCAAATTCCAATAGAACTTATCATTATGTTTGCCGAAGCGTTTGCATATCGCAACTACCTTGTCGGACAAAGCAAAGACCGTGCTTTTATTTACGGTATAACAGCGAACGCAGTCAGTATGTTATACGGTACACTGGTTACGTTCGCGCTGTTGATGTAATATTAAAAAGTGTCTCTTTACGAGGCACTTTTTATAGTTTGAATGTCACGTTTTACCTTCTTTGCTTGTTATATATTATGAAAGCAGAAACGGAGGGGAGGGAAATGGAAAAGCTTTTTGTAAATGAAATCTGCGAGCAGTCCCTAAGACGAATATCGGAGGGCGATCTGAGCGCTCTTTCTGAAATTTACGACTGCGCCGGCAGATTAATTTTACAGTAGCGTTTTCCATTTTGGGCGACTATCAGCTTGCGCAGGACGCGATGCAGGAAACCTTTTTAAGAATCGCAGAAAGCGCGCGTACATATCGAAAGGGCAGCAACGCCAAAGCCTGGATTGTGTCCATCGCAAGGAATCTGGCGCTGAATATGCTGAACGAAAGAAAAAAGTACGCTCCCTACTATGACAACATCCTATTTCGCTTCCCCGAAGAGAAACTGCTTGACAGATTTGCGCTTTCCGACGCGCTCTCAACCCTGACAACGCAGGAACGGGAAATTGTGGTCTACAAGACCGTATGCGGCATGCGCCATAAAGAAATCGCATTGATCTTAGGCATTTCCGCAGACAACAGCAGACAGAAGTTCAAAAGAGCGCTCGAAAAGCTGCGCGAATATCCTGAAGAAGGAGGAAAACAGCATGTTCCGCGAATGGAAAACCAGGAGAATGCTTAAAAAGGGTTTTCATTCAATTCGTATCCCGGAAAAAGAAAATGTTCTGCCTTCCGAAGCGTTGGAGCAAAACGCAGCATTTGGCAAAAAAGAGAACGATTTCGCGCCCGCTTATGTCGTATTGAAAAAGAAACCGAGCAAGTATAAAAAAGCGCTTGCCGTTCTGACAAGCGTATTATTGGTATTCGCATCCGCAGTCGTCGTATCCATGAGTTTTCATTATCAAGTTCAGAATACGAACAATACGGATTCCGGCGCAGCTGCGTTCACATCGGATACCGATTCAGAAGGCGGCGCGCCCGATACGTCCGACATCGTTTCGAATGTGCCCGCTGAGAAGCCGGTGATAACGGGCGATACTTTTGATTATAGTTTTTCCAGAGTAGACGCTTTACTGTCCAGCAGAGAAGTATATATATCAAAAAAATTGAAAGAGAAAATGGCAGAGTATGCAGGACAGGACGTTCTTTTCCGCGTAATCGTCGAGATTCAGATGACGAACGAAGAAATGAATGAATTTTTAAACAATATCCTATATCAGTCGCAGGATTACACCTTTGAAGCAAACGCCATCAATGCGTTAATGGAAGAAATCGAAGAATACAGAGCATACGCGGATCTGTATGAAATGTACTATAATTATCTGATAGACGTAAAGGAAAAGAAAATAGAAATAACGCCCGAATTTGATATCGCGAAACAGGAATGCGAAAGACTTGAACCTTATCATAAAAAAGTATGCGAGTTGCATACAAGGATTAGCAAGATAGAGAGCGCTGCTTTAAAGAGATATAACGAGTTCCTGATTTCGGACAAACTGGATTATGCGATTAGCTTAGGCGCTCAAAACGTACAGAAAACTGAGGAAATCTCAGGATATGTTCCGTATGCGGCAACTTATATTATGGAATTATCCGAATACGCGATTACAAAACTGTCCGAGCGCGGCGGATATGTGTTCTGGCTCGCGCAGTCTGAGGAGAATTAGGCTTATGACTGAAAAATATCCGATATTATTACGGCATTACTGGATGAAAGCATTGATAATCAAGAAATACAAGTCGCGGAAGTAATCAAAGATAACCGGCGGTTACCGCACGCGTATGCAATTGCGCACAAAAAAAGGCAGGGGAGTTAAATCCTCTGCCTTGTTTATTGCTTTTTTCTTTACTGATTGCTGGTCGCTACGGCAACCGCAACGGCAACGGTCATGCCGACCATCGGGTTGTTGCCGGCGCCGATAAGGCCCATCATTTCAACGTGCGCGGGAACGGAGGAAGAACCTGCGAACTGCGCGTCGCTGTGCATGCGGCCCATCGAGTCTGTCAGACCGTAGGAAGCGGGACCAGCCGCCATGTTGTCGGGGTGAAGCGTTCTGCCCGTGCCGCCGCCGGAAGCGACCGAGAAGTACTTCTTGCCTTTCTCGTAGCATTCCTTCTTGTATGTACCTGCGACAAGGTGCTGGAAGCGGGTCGGGTTGGTGGAGTTTCCGGTGATGGAAACGTCAACGTCCTCGTGATGCATAATCGCGACGCCCTCAAGAACGTCGTTCGCGCCGTACACCTTAACCTTCGCCTTTTCGCCGTTGGAGAACGCTTTTTCTCTGACAATCTTCAGTTCTCCGGTAAAGAAATCGTATTCGGTTTCAACATAGGTAAAACCGTTGATGCGGGAAATGATATACGCCGCGTCCTTGCCGAGACCGTTGAGGATAACTCTGAGCGGCGTCTTGCGGACCTTGTTCGCCGTTTTTGCGATACCGATCGCGCCTTCGGCAGCCGCGAAGGATTCGTGACCTGCGAGGAACGCGAAGCACTTGGTCTCTTCGCGCAGGAGCATGGCGGCGAGATTGCCGTGACCGAGACCGACTTTGCGGGATTCCGCGACCGAGCCGGGAACGCAGAAAGCCTGAATGCCGATGCCGATTGCCTCGGCTGCTTCTGCGGCGGTTTTTACGCCTTTTTTGAACGCGATCGCCGCGCCGAGCGTATAAGCCCAGGTTGCGTTTTCAAACGCGATGGGCTGAACGCCTTTTACGATCGCTTCGACATCAACGCCTTTGGAGTCGCAGAGCGCTTTGCAGTCCTCAAGGGAGGAGAATCCATACTCTTTCAGGCAAGCGTTGATTTTATCTATTCTTCTTTCGTAACCTTCAAACTTAACCATTTATGTTCCTCCTATTCTTTCCTCGGGTCGATATACTTGACTGCTTCGTCATATCTGCCGTAGGTCTTTATGTTCTTTTCATACGCTTCAGCAGGTGCGACGCCGTCTCTGATCATTTCCATCATTTTTCCGAGGTTTACGAACTTGTATCCGATAACCTCGTTGTTCTCGTCGAGACCGAGAGAAAGAACGTATCCTTCCGCCATTTCCAGGTAGCGTACGCCTTTAACCTTCGTAGCGAACATGGTTCCGACCTGAGAGCGCAGTCCTTTGCCGAGGTCGTCCAGCGAAGCGCCGACGGGAAGTCCGTTCTCCGAAAAAGCCGTCTGCGATCTGCCGTAAACGATCTGTTTGAAAAGCTCTCTCATCGCAACGTTGATCGCGTCGCAGACAAGGTCGGTGTTGAGCGCTTCGAGCAGCGTTTTTCCCTGAAGAATCTCCGCCGCCATCGCCGCGGAATGCGTCATGCCGCTGCATCCGATGGTTTCGACCAGTGCCTCCTCGATAATGCCGTTCTTAACGTTCAGGGTCAGCTTGCAGGCGCCCTGCTGAGGCGCGCACCAGCCCACGCCGTGCGAAAGACCGGAAATATCCGAAATCTGGTACGCTTTGACCCATTTTCCTTCCTCGGGAATGGGGGCGGGACCATGATGCGGGCCTTTTGCTACCGTACACATGTTTTCTACTTCGTGTGAATATTGCAGCATATCATTTTTCCTTTCATCTATGTAATTTTTTATTTTACTTCTTCGTAATCAGTTCTCCGTAAACCTCGCCGGAGCAGCCTGCCGCGTTCGCTTCGTCGGTATCAAGATGAACCGACGGCGCGAAATCAGACCTTACTCTGACGACAACGTTGTCGAAAATCAAGCCGCGAACGTCGTTGTCAATCTTAATCTGTACGATATCGCCGTTTGAAACGCCCCATGCTTCCGCCACTTCGGGCGTGAGGTGCGCGTGGCGTTTTGCGATGATGACGCCCTCTTCGATGTTAATCTCGCCCGCGGGACCGACAATTTTGATTCCGGTGCTGCCTTTGATATCGCCGGACTCGCGAACCGGCGGGTTAACGCCGAGCGCGCGCGCGTCGGTCATGGAAATCTCAACCTGCGTTGCCTTTCTTGCCGGACCGAGAACCAAAACGTTCTTGATGGTGTTCTTCGGACCAACGAGGTCAACTCTTTCGCAGCTTGCGAACTGACCGGGCTGTGAAAGCATGTTGCGCACCGTCAGCGTTCTACCTTTTCCGAATAATATTTCAATATGTTCTTCGGTAAGATGAACATGTCTTGCAGATGTTTCTACAAGAATCTTTTTTTCCAAATTTGACATCTCCTTTGTTTTCAATCTCAATAATTATACATCATCCGCATAATCTTGTAAACAGTTTTTTCGATAAATTTTTTATTGAAAAACCTATAGCAGTATGTTATTATAGTGTTATATATTGCAAAAATTGGTAAGTTTTTATGAAGAAAGGTCTCGATCTTTTATGAATAGAATCGACTATTTCTTTTCCGACAAGGTCAAGGATATGAAGCCGTCCGCGATCAGAGAGATTTTCAAATCGCTCTCTGACCCGGAGGTCATTTCTTTCGCGGCCGGCAACCCGTCGGCTCTGTCCTTTCCGGTCGAGAAGATGAAGAATATCGCCGAGGAAATCTTCCTATGCTGTCCGACCGACGCGCTTCAGTACAGCATTACGGAAGGGTATCCGCTTCTGCGGACGCAGGTAGCCGCCCGTCTTAAAGAGCGTTTTTCGATCGGAAACGACGATGACGAGGTTATCATCACGACCGGCGGCCAGCAGGGTATCGACCTTACCACGAAGGTTTTGTGCAACGAAGGCGACACCATCATCTGCGAGAACCCGAGCTTTATCGGCGCGCTGAACGCTTTCCGCTCGTACAACACCAATTTGGTCGGCGTGGACCTTGAGGACGACGGCATGAATCTCGAACAGCTCGAAGCCGCGTTGAAAACGCATAAAAACGTACGCTTTATCTATATCATTCCGACCTTCCAGAACCCGACGGGCATTACGACCAGCCTTGCGAAGAGAAAGGCGATCCTTGCGCTCGCCCGGAAATACAACGTGTTGATTCTGGAGGACAACCCGTACGGCGAACTGCGCTTTGCCGGCGAGGACGTTCCGACCCTCAAGAGCCTGGATACGGACGGAAGGGTCATCTACTGTTCATCGTTCTCAAAGATACTCTCCGCGGGCATGCGCGTCGGCTTCCTCTGCGGACCGAAAGAGGTTATCCAGAAGGTTGTCGTGGTCAAGCAGGTCAACGACGTGCACACGAACATATTCTTCCAGATTCTAACCTCAAAGTTTATCAGCGTATACGGTCTGGACGAGCATATCGCGTCTATCCGCGAGCTTTACAGGCAGAAATCCGGCCTGATGCTGCGGCGCATGGATGAAAAGTTTGATAAACGAGTAAAATACACCCGGCCGGAGGGCGGGCTCTTTATCTGGGTAACGCTTCCGACGGGCGACGCCGACGAGTTCGCGCGCGTCGCGGTCGGGCAAAAAGTCGCCGTCGTCACCGGCAGCTGCTTCTGCCCGATTCAGGGGGACAGGAGCCGGTCGTTCAGGCTGAATTACTCTACGCCCACCGACGAGCAGATCGTTGCCGGCATCGACAAACTGGCGGCAATCATAGACGATTATATAAAATAACCATTTACGAACACTTTTCGAAGAAAAACACAGGTGATACATTTGGAAAACACAAACACGGAACAAAGGAAAACGATCTTCTCGGGGATTCAGCCCTCGGGAAATATCACAATCGGAAACTATCTCGGCGCTTTGCGCAACTGGGTCAAACTGCAGTACGAATATGACTGTTTGTACTGCATTGTGGACATGCACTCCATCACCGTCCGGCAGAATCCTGCCGAGCTGCGCCGCAGAAGCCTGGAGGTTTTGGCGCTCTACCTTGCGGTGGGCATTGACCCGGAGAAGAATATTATATTTTTACAAAGCCATGTTCCCGCGCACGCTGAGCTTGCGTGGGTGCTGAACTGTTATACCATGTTCGGCGAGCTTTCAAGAATGACGCAATTTAAGGACAAAGCGGCGAAGCATCCCGAAAACGTAAACGCCGGACTCTTCACATACCCGGTTCTGATGGCGGCGGATATTCTGCTGTACCAGGCTGACCTTGTGCCGGTCGGACAGGACCAGAAACAGCATATCGAGCTGACCAGGGACATCGCCGAGCGGTTCAACGGCATCTACGGCGAAACCTTTAAGATTCCGGAGCCTTACATTCCGAAGGAAGGCACAAAGATAATGTCGCTGACCGAACCTACCAAGAAGATGAGCAAGTCGGACACCGGCGGCGGCAGCATCAGCATGCTGGACGACCGGGATACCATCGTCCGCAAAATCAAGCGCGCGGTAACCGATTCGGGCAGCGAGGTCAAATACGCCGAAGGAAAAGACGGCATCAACAACCTGCTGACCATTTACGCCGGTTTTACCAGAAAAACCATCGCCGAAGCGGAAAAAGAATTTGAGGGCAAAGGCTACGGCGATTTCAAGCTCGCTGTCGCGGAGGTCGTCGCGGACGAACTCGGCAGGATTCAGGCGGAGTTCAACCGCAGGCTGGCCGACAAAGAGCAGCTGAACGCCATTCTAAAGAACGGCAGCGAAAGAGCCGCGTATTTGGCAAGAAAAACGCTTTCGAAGGTTTATAGAAAAGTAGGATTTTATAAATTAGAAAAATAAAATTTCTGGGAGATATCATGGCGAAAAAAAAGACAGAGTATGACAGCCAAAGCATTCAGGCCTTAAAAGGCCCCGACAGGGTGCGCAAACGTCCGGCAGTCATTTTCGGTTCCGACGGAATCGAGGGCTGCGAGCACTCCTTTTTTGAGATTCTTTCCAACGCGATCGACGAAGCGCGTGAAGGCTATGGCAACGTTATAAACGTTACGGTTTTCAACGACCACACGATGGAGGTCGAGGATTTCGGCAGAGGCGTTCCGCTCGACTGGAACGAAAAAGAGGGCAGATACAACTGGGAGCTTGTCTTCTGCGAGCTTTACGCGGGCGGCAAGTACAACAACGCCGAGGGCGGCGCGTACGAGTATTCGCTGGGCCTGAACGGTCTGGGCGCCTGCGCGACGCAGTACGCGTCCGAGTTTATGGACGTCGTTTCCTACCAGAAAGGGATAAAATATTCGATCTCCTTTCAAAAAGGCGAGCCCTGCACCGAGCTAAAAAAAGAACCCTGCCCGAAAAACAAAACCGGAACTGTCATCCGCTGGAAAAGCGACCGCGAGGTATTTACCGATATCAACATCCGCAAAGAATATTTCCTGGAAACCCTAAAAAGACAGGCCGTTGTCAACAAAGGCCTGACGCTGACGCTCAAATGGCAGAACGCCGACGGCAGCTTTGAGAATCACAAGTTTTTGTACGAAAACGGCATCGTCGACTACATCAACGAAATCGTCGGCGTGGACTATATCTCTCCGCCGGCGGATTTTTCTACGGAACGCGTCGGCAGAGACAGAGAGGACAAAGACTTCTACAAGCTCAAAGTGCATATGGCGTTCTGTTTCACGAACAGGACCAGCAGAATCGAGTTCTATCACAACTCGTCCTGGCTTGAACACGGCGGTTCGCCCGACAAAGCGACCAGAAGCGCCTTCGTCTGGGCGATCGACAAATATTTAAAAACCAACAACAAATATGCAAAAAACGAAAGCAAAATCACCTACGCCGACGTCGAGGAATCGCTGGTTTTCATCGTCAACTCGTTCTCAACGCAGACTTCCTACGAGAACCAGACGAAGAAGGCGATTACGAACACCTTCATCACCGAGGCGATGACCGACTTTTTCAAGCATTCGCTGGAGGTTTACTTCATCGAAAACCCCCAGTATGCCGAAAAGATATGCAGCCAGATACTGATTAACAAGCGCGCTCGGGAGTCGTCCGAGAATATGCGCGCTTCTACGAAGCTCAAGCTCTCCGTGCCGCTGGACATCAGCAATACGGTCGAAAAGTTCGTAAACTGCCGCAGCAAAGACCCCGAGCGCTGCGAGCTTTATATTGTAGAGGGCGATTCGGCTTTGACGAGCTGCAAGCTCGCGCGGAACGCCGAGTTTCAGGCGATTATTCCGGTCAGGGGAAAGACGCTGAACTGCCTGAAAGCGTCCTATGACAAAATCTTGAGCAGCGACATTATTCTTGATTTGATCAAGGTGCTGGGCTGCGGCGTGGAAATCAAGGGCGCCAAGAGCAAGAAACTGCCCGAGTTTAATATGCAGTCTTTGCGCTGGAGCAAAATCATCATCTGTACCGACGCCGATGAGGACGGCTATCAGATCCGCACGCTGATTCTGACCATGCTGTACCGGCTCGTGCCCTCGCTGATTAGAGCGGGCAGGGTCTATATCGCGGAAACGCCGCTTTATGAGATTACCACCAAGGACGAAACCCTTTTTGCGTACAGCGAACGGGAAAAGGAACAGCTACTGCAAAAGCTGGGGAACCAGAAATACACCATCCAGCGCTCGAAAGGTTTGGGCGAGAACGACCCGGACATGATGTCGCGCACGACCATGCATCCGGCGACCCGAAAACTGATTCGGATTACGCCGGAGGACGAGCAGAAAACCTACGAAATTTTCGATATCCTGCTGGGCGACAACCTGGAGGGCAGAAAGAAGTTTATCGCCGAAAAAGGTCCGAAGTATCTGGCGCTGGCGGATGTGTAAATTGGCCGATAATAGAACGACACAAAGGATTGGTTTAAGAAGTGGCAAAAAGAAAAAAAGATATCATAAACGATTCTGAAAAAGAAGCGCCTCCGATCGAGCAGAGGATAACCGAAGTGCTTGAAACCAATTATATGCCGTACGCGATGAGCGTTATCGTCTCGCGCGCCATTCCCGAGATCGACGGTTTCAAGCCCGCGCACCGGAAGCTGCTTTACACGATGTATAAAATGGGCCTTCTTACCGGTCCGAAACAGAAGAGCGCAAAAGTCGTCGGTCAAACGATGGTGCTCAACCCGCACGGCGACGCCGCGATTTACGAAACACTGGTCAGACTGACCACCGGAAAGGAGTCGCTTCTGCATCCGTTTATCGAGTCAAAGGGAAGCTTCGGAAAGCATTATTCCGATATGGCGTACGCCGCCGCGCGATATACGGAATGCAAGCTCGCGCCCATCGCGCAGGAGCTTTTTGACGGCATCGACAAGGACGCGGTCGATTTCGTCGATAACTACGACGGAACCACGACCGAGCCGGTCGTGCTGCCGACCTCTTTCCCGAATATTCTGGTCTCGGCCAACCTTGGCATCGCCGTCGGCATGAGCAGCAACATCTGCTCGTTTAACCTAAACGAGGTCTGCGAGGCGGCCATCGCGTACCTTTCCGACAGCAATTTCACGGTGGACAAGCTGCTGGGCATTCTCAAAGCGCCGGATTTTCCGACCGGCGGGCTGCTGATCTACAACCGCAAAAAGCTGTACGACATTTACAAAACCGGCAGGGGAAGCTTAAAACTCAGAGCGAAATACAGCTACGACAAGTCGAACAACTGCATCGAGATTACACAGATTCCCTATACGACAACGGTTGAGAAAATCAAAGACGCGATCGTAAAGCAGTATAAAGAGGGCAAGCTGAAGGAAATCAACGACGTCCGCGACGAAATCGATATCAACGGGCTCAAGCTCACCATCGATTTAAAGCGCGGCGTCGATTATGAAAAACTGATGGCGAAACTCTTCAAGACCACGACGCTTGAGGATGATTTCCCCTGCAACTTCAATATCCTGGTCGGCGGTTCGCCCCGCGTCATGGGGATTCTTGATATCCTTGAGGAATGGACCGCGTTCCGCATCGAGTGCCTGCGCAGAACCTATATTTACGACCTCGGCAAAAAGTCGGACAAGCTGCACCTTCTTTACGGATTAAAAGAAATCCTTTTGGACATCGACAAAGCGATAAAGATTATCCGCACCACCGAGAACGAAAAAGACGTCGTTCCGAACCTGATGGCAGGATTCAAAATCGACGAGGTTCAGGCGGAGTTCGTAGCGGATATTAAGCTGAGAAACCTCAACCGGGAGTACATTCTCAAGCGCATCGACGAAATCGACCAGCTTGAAAAAGACATTGAGGAACTCAAAGGCCTTATCGCGAGCGACAGAAAGATAAAGAACGTCATTATCAAGCAGCTGAAAGAAGTATCCAAGAAGTACGGCGTTCCGAGAAAAACCATGCTGATTTACGAGGACGACATCGAACCGTACGAGCCGGAAGAAGCCGTAGAGGATTATCCGGTCGTCGTATTCCTGAGCCGGGAAGGGTATTTTAAGAAATGCACGACCGCTTCGCTCAGGGGAAACGACGTTCAGAAGTTTAAGGAGAACGACAGCCTGCTGTTCAGCGAGGAAACGACCAACGCCGCGGAGGTTTTGTTCTTCACCACGAACGCGCAGGTGTATAAGGCGAAACTCTATGATTTTGAGGACCAGAAGGCGTCCAATCTCGGCGATTACATTCCCGCCAAACTCTCGTTTGACGAGGGCGAAAAGGTTGTTTCCGCTGTTATTTTGAAGAACTACGAAGGCGGTCTTGTTTTGTTCTTTGAAAACGGAAGGGCGGTAAAAATCCCGACCTCGGTTTACCAGACCAAGACCAACCGCCGGAAGCTGACCAGCGCGTTTTATGACGGCAGCCCGCTTGTCGCGGTCTTTAAAGCAGGTACGGCAAAAGAGTATCTTTTACGCGCGGACAACGCGCGCGCGCTGCTGGTAGGCGAGGCGCAGATTTCCGAGAAAACCACCCGCACCTCATACGGCGCGACGGTCTTTACGCTTAAAAAGGACGCAAGAATCGTCTCTGTCGTTCCGTATAACGATGCATGCCCGAAGCTTATAAAAGAAAACAAATACCGCAAGGATAAACTTCCGTCGGCGGGCGTTGTTTTCGAGGATTTTGACGCGGAGCTGAACCAGCAGACCCTGTTATAGATTGACAAAAATAACAAAGCTATAGTATAATATCAAATCACCTGTTTTCATAATCATTGAGAGGAGGGTAGTCGGTGAAAAAGCTTGTCAGTTTCATAGCGGCCCATATCGGCGAGACGGTCGCCTCGGCGCTGCTTGCGGCTTTTACCGTCATCGGCTTTCTGACCGACAATAAGGCAAAATACATTCTGCTGCTCTTAACCCTCCTTTACTTCGGATTCATCCTGCTGTGGTCCGGCGCCGAACGGAAAAACAAAATGCTGGACGGCAGCACGACGGCTTCCATGCCGCTTCTGCGCACGCTGATTACGAAGCTGGACATGCCGATTGCGATTATCAACGAGGACAACCGTTTTACCTGGTTTAACAAGGAGTTTTTATCCCTTGAGGAAACAAAGGGCGTAAAACTGAATCATTTTAGCGGCGAGCTGTTCGGCGGGCTTTTGAGCTTTTCGAATCTGTATAATTCGTATAAGAATTACGAGGATTTCATCGAAATAAAGACGTCCTATGCTGATTTTCGGGTTCATATCATCAGCATGGACAACGCACAGAAAAAACAGTTCGCGACCATCTGGTACAACCGGACGGAGATTAACGCGTTGCAGAAAGAGTTTGCCGACAGCAACGTATTGGTCGCGCATATCGTCGTTGACAACAGCTCGGAGATCGGGCAGGAGTTCGAGGAAAAGAACAAAATGACCTCGGCGAAAATCAGCACCGTTCTCAACGAATGGGCAAGAAGCATAAAGGCGATTCTGACCGAGTACGACCGCGACAAATACATCATGCAGTTTGAGTACCGCTATCTTGACGGCATGATCAAGAGCAGGTTTGACATTCTTGACAAGGTCGTTATGGCCACTGCGGAGGATTCCGTCATCCCGCTGACCATCTCCATCGGCGTTTCCGCGCCCACCGGCTCGCTGGCCGACAAACACGCGTCAGCGCAGAGCGCATTGCAGTCGGCGCTGCAGCGGGGCGGCGCGCAGGCGGTCGTGAAAACCGCGGACGGCGAGGTCAGCTACGGCGGCAGAAACAAAGCGGTGCAAAAGCAAACGCGAATCCGCTCAAGAGTGTGCAAGGATTTGCTTTTGCACCATATCCCGAAATCCAGCAACGTACTGATTATGGGACATTCAAGAGCCGATTTCGATTCCATCGCGTCCAACATCGGCCTTGCGAAGCTGGTCCGCTATCTCGGCATCAAGGTCAACATCGTCGTCGATAAGTATGAGTACAGCATCAAGCAGATTTTTGAGCTGCTCAAAGACATTCCCGAATATCAGGATTTGTTCGTCGATTCGGTTTACGGTCAGGAGTTGCTGACGCCCGATACGCTGGTGATTATCAGCGACGCGAGCACGCCTGAAATCTTTGAGGCGCCGCATATTTATGAAAACGCGCAGCGGGTAATCATCATCGACCACCACGCGCTGAGAGACCCGCTGGGCGCGCAGGTTCTGCAGCCGCCGAACATCGACCCGACCGCTTCGAGCGCTTCGGAACTGGTCTGCGAGATTCTCGAGCTCGCGCTGCCCCCAAACACGCTAAGGCCGGAGGAAGCGCAGATTCTGCTCGCGGGCATTCTGCTCGACACGCAGAACTTCTCAAGAGATACCGGCACGCGCACCTTCAACGCCTGCTCGTATCTCAGAAGCGAGGGCGCGGACGCGGGAAAAACGCGCCTGCTGTTTAAATCCTCGGTGGACGAGTTCAACCGGGTAAACGATATCGTGAACAACTTTATGGTCTATAAAGAGCATTTCGCGATCTCGGTATATGACGCCGACGCGAACCCCGACAACAAAGTCGCGGCTTCTAAAGCTGCCGAACAATTAATCGGCATCGAGAATATCAACGCTTCGTTTGTGCTGTATATTACGGACAACGGTTTTCATCTTTCCGCGCGCTCCGACGGCTCGGTCAACGTCATTAACATCGCCAAGCTGTTGGGCGGCGGCGGTCATTTCCAGTCGGCCGGAGCGATTATTCGGCGCAGGGAAGGCAAGGATTTCACCACGCCGGTCTATGACCCGGACGAAGCGCTGGAAATTTTAGAGTCTGCGATTGACGAATATTTAGAGACGCAAACCGTATAGTTTTAAACCATAAGAGTAGGAGAATATTTATGAAAGTCGTATTGCTTGCGGACGTCAAAGGGCAGGGCAAGAAGGGAGATATTGTGAACGTTTCGGACGGATTCGCCCGCAACTATCTGTTCCCCAAAAAACTTGCCAAACTTGCTGACGACCAGACAATTCAGGAGTTAAAAGCGAAAAAAGAAAGCGAAGAATACAGAAAAGCGGAAGAAAAGAAGAACGCAGCCGCGCTTGCCGAAAAGCTGAAAGGAACGGTGCTGACCTTTAAAACCACCGGCGGCGCCGACGGACGGCTTTACGGCGCGGTCACGGCGAAAGACATCAGCGATAGACTGCAAAGCGAGCTTGGCATAACGGTGGACAAACGTAAAATCGTTTTGAACGAAACCATCAAAACCGTCGGCGAATATGACATAGAGCTGAAGCTGTATCCGGAAATCAGCGCGAATATCAAGATAAATGTCGTTATATAAGCAGAAGTAAGCGGTAAGACTTATAAACAAAGAATTCTCATACCTCTAATCTCTTACCTATTATCTAAAAATTGGAGATATAACTATGCCTGAGCTTGAAACGTTAAAAAGGATGCCGTTTTCCATGGAAGCCGAGCAGGCTATCCTCGGCGCGATTTTGATTGATTCAGAGAAGATAAACGATGTCATGTCGCTTCTCAAACCGGAAGACTTTTATCTCGAGCAGCATCAGGCAATTTTCACCGCGATGACAGAAATGTTTATCTCCAGCAAAACCATCGACGTGGTTACGTTAGTCGATACATTGACAAAGCTCGGGAGCTACACCGAGGGCGACGCGGCGAAGTACATAAAAATGCTGGTTGACCTGGCAAGCAGCGCGGCGAACGTCAACGAATACGCGAATATTATCAAGGACAAATCGCTCCTGCGCTCGCTGATAAACGCTTCCAGAGAAATCGCGGATACCGCTTATTCGGAGCTGGGCGAAGCGGGTGACGTGCTGGATTTTGCCGAGCAGAAAATCTACGAAATCGCGCAGAACCGGTATAATGTCAGTTTTACGCATATTCGAGATGTTATCGTACAGAATTATACGACGCTGAACGCATTGAAAAACGACCCGGAATCCATCTCGGGCATCAAAACCGGTTTCGGCACGCTGGACAGTCTGCTTGTCGGCATGGGTCCCGGCGATTTGATCGTTCTCGGCGGACGCCCCGGCATGGGCAAAACCACGTTCGCCATCAACATCGCGGTGAACGTCGCGAAGCGCACCAAAAAGGAAGTCGCGATTTTTTCGCTCGAGATGACAAACGAACAGATTGTTTCGCGTATCCTATGCTCGGAAGCGTTGATCGACAGCCACAGCATGCGGACCGGAAAACTGGACAACGAGCAGTGGAAACGGCTTGCCGAGGCGGCGAGCGCGCTTTCCGAAACCAACCTGCTTTTCGACGACACTTCCGGCATCACCGTTACCGCGATGAAAGCGAAACTGCGCAGGCTCAAAAACTTAGGGCTGGTCGTTATCGACTACCTGCAGCTGATGCAGAGCGAACGGCATGCGGAAAACCGCGTGCTTGAAATCAGCCAGATTACGCGCGCGCTCAAGCTGATGGCAAAAGATTTGCATGTTCCGGTTATACTATGTTCGCAGCTTGCGCGTACGACAGAGAGCCGTACGGATAAAATGCCCGTGCTTTCCGACCTGCGCGACTCGGGAAGCATCGAGCAGGACGCGGACATCGTCATGTTCCTGTATCGGGACGATTATTATAAAAAAGACGAGCAAAACAACGACAACAACGCAAACCAGATTCTTGCGAAATGCAGCGTTGCGAAAAACAGGCACGGAAGAACAAGCATAGTTCCGCTCGGATGGTACGGGCATCTTTTTAAATACACCGAAATTGAGGAAAGATATAATGCGTGAATCGGGCTATCTTGACAAGGTAAGCCGTTTTCTCGAAGAACTGAACGTTGATTGGACCGGAAAAAAGGTCTGCGTCTGTCTGTCCGGCGGCGCGGATTCGGTATCTTTGCTGGTTTCGCTGTATAAGCTAAAAAGCAGGTTTCAATATAACCTGTCCGCGGTTCATGTAAACCATATGCTGCGCGGCGCAGAATCGGAACGAGACGAGCAGTTCTGCTTTGAACTCTGCGAAAAACTGGATTTGCCGCTGTTCAGGACCAAAATAGACGTGCGCGCGCTGGCGAAAAATAGCGGCAAGTCTGTCGAAGAAGCCGCGCGCGACGCGCGATACGGCTATTTTCAAGAACTGGGCGTAAAAGAAAATATTAATTTTTTTGCGACTGCGCATACTAAGAACGACAACGCCGAAACGGTTTATATGAACCTTATCCGCGGAACGACGGTCAGCGGGCTTTGCGGCATTCCGCCGGTGAACCGAAACATCATCCGCCCGCTTTTGAAAATCAGCAGGGAAGAGAACGAAGCGTTTTTAAAAGCGAACGGCTTTTCTTACGTCGAAGACAGCTCGAACGAGGATAACGATATTACGCGAAACTATATCCGCAATTGTCTGCTGCCCGGCGCAAAAAAAATCAACCCGCAGGTTGTCGAGGCGGCGGACCGGCTTTCCGCGTACGCGCGTTCCGACGAGGATTACTTTGATTCCGTGCTGAACAATCTGCCGGAAGACGTAAAGGACGCGGACTTGCACCCGGCGCTGCTCAGGCGACGGCTGCAGCAGGCTTATGCGAAAAAAACCGGCGGCAGAAGCCTGATGTCGGTTCATCTGGAAGCGCTGACGGCGCTGTCGTCAAACAAAACCGGAAAAATGTTGTCCCTTCCCGGCGGAGTAATTGCGAGGGTTTCGGAAGGAAAAATAGAGTTCCTGCTGAAAAAAGAGCTTGAAAACATAAAAAAACTTTCCGATGACGGCATTTATGAACTGAAGTTTGGCGAAAATAGTTTTGCTGGCGGGAAAGTAAATATTCTGTGCCAAAGAATAAACTCTAATTTCAATGAAAATATTTACAATAATTACACACATATTATTCTTGATTTTGGTAAAATTGTTGGCAATGTGAGATACCGCAAGCGTCAGGAGGGCGACAGAATCTTCTGCCGCGGCGTCAACAGAAGCATAAAAAAAGAGTTTATTGCGAATCGCGTTCCCGCCTTTATAAGGGACGCGGTACCGGTATTCTTTGACGACAAGGGTATTGTATATGTCCCGTTTATCGGCGCCAGTGACCGCGTTTACTGCCGCGGGAACTCCGAAAACTCAGTACTCATAAATGTACGTTTTACCGGCATTTCGCAGGAAGGGCAGGTTGTAGATGAAGAATAACGGAAGAGTTTTAATGTTTTATATATTGTTTGTGCTCGCGATCATTTTTATAGGAAGCTATGTAATGAATCAGCCAGCTCAGAAGGAACTGCAGTACAGCGACATTGTGGCAATGTTCAAGAACGATCAAGTGCAGTCCTTCAAAGTCGAACCCGACTATGAGCTGAAGATCGTTAAAAAAGACGGCACCAAGGTTTCCTATAAGTTAGCGAGCTTACAGTTGTTTTATGAGGATTTACACGAAATATATGAGAAGAACGTAGCCGAGTACGACTTTATCGCGCCTACGGACCTCCCATGGTGGGTCAACTTTCTGCCTTATTTAATCGTTATCGCCATTATGGTGTTCGTCTGGTGGATGTTCATTTCGAGAGCCACCAAAGGCACCGGCACCGGCGGCGGAATCGGCGGCCTCGGCGGCAGGATGAACTCCTTCAGCAAGGCGAGAACCAGACTGGGCTCGGAAGAAAAGAACAAGGTTTACTTCTCCGACGTCGCGGGCGCCGACGAGGAAAAACAGGAGCTTCAGGAAATCGTTGAGTTCCTGAAAAACCCCGGCAAGTTTGCAAATCTGGGCGCGCGGATTCCGAAGGGCGTTCTGCTGGTCGGCGCGCCGGGAACCGGCAAGACGCTGCTTGCGAAAGCGGTCGCCGGCGAAAGCGGCGTTCCGTTCTACTCGATTTCCGGTTCGGACTTCGTCGAGATGTACGTCGGCGTCGGCGCGTCCAGAGTCAGAGATTTGTTTGAAACCGCGAAGAAAACGGCGCCCTGCATTATATTCATAGACGAAATCGACGCAGTCGGCAGACACAGAGGCGCCGGCTGGGGCGGCGGTCACGACGAGCGCGAGCAGACATTGAACCAGCTGCTTGTCGAGATGGACGGTTTCGGTGCAAACGACGGCGTTATCGTCATTGCGGCTACCAACCGGCCTGACATTCTTGACCCGGCGCTCTTAAGACCGGGCAGATTTGACAGACAGATTACGGTAAATTACCCGGATATTAAGGGCCGTACCGAAATATTGAAGGTTCACGCGCGCAACAAACCCCTTGAGGACGACGTAAACCTCGAGACCATCGCCAAGAGCACCGCGGGCTTTACCGGCGCGGATCTTTCGAACCTGCTGAACGAAGCGGCGCTGCTCGCTGCGCGCAGAGGCAAGAACTTAATCGGCATGCGCGAAATCGAGGAGTCGATTATCAAGGTTCTGGTCGGACCGCAGAAGAAATCGCTTGTAATTAAGGAAGAAGACAAGCGCAAGACCGCATATCACGAAGCCGGCCACGCGATCGTGACCAGATTCCTCCCGACGCAGGACCCTGTCCATCAGATTTCGATTATCCCGAGCGGCCGAGCGCTGGGCTATACTTTATCTTTGCCGCAGGTTGACAAGACCAACGTTTATAAGCAGGAGCTTTTGGAAACAATCGCCACGCTGCTGGGCGGCAGAGCTGCGGAAAAACTGGTGCTCAACGATATCTCCGGCGGCGCCGCGAACGATATTTCAAGAGCTACCGAAATCGCGCGCAAAATGGTTACGCAATACGGCATGAGCGAGAAGCTCGGACCGATCGTTTACGGCACCGGACATGACGAGGTCTTCTTAGGCAAAGATTACGCCACGACGCGCAATTATTCCGAGAACGTGGCAGCTGAAATCGACAAAGAGATTCACGCCATTATTACAAAGGCGTACAACATGGCGGAGAAGATACTCAAGGATAACATGCATGTCCTCCACTTCATCGCCGATTATCTTGTAAAGCACGAGGTTATGGATTCAGAGCAATTCGAGCTTTGCTTTACAGAGGGCGTAACGCCGGAAATGCTTGACGCGGTAAGAGAGCGCAAGGTGAACGAGAGCATCGAAGCGAACCGTAAACGCAACGAGCAGATTATCGAGGAGAATAAACGGAAAAGCGAAGAAATGAATAACCCCAATCACACCGAAAACTCTGACGGGTTAATGTAGCATTTATAAACGGGGCAACGTTTGTTGCCCCTTTTTCTGATTATTGTTGTTGCAAAATTGTTGAACTATTGTGTTAAATCGGTTTTTTTAGGCTATAATGAACATAGACGCCATCCAACATGCGGCGGAATAAATTACTAAAGTTGGAGGAAGGTTTTATCATGGATGAGGAACATAGCAGGATAATACAGGAAAAAAAAGCAGACGAGCGAAAAGCGGTGCTGATTACGCTCATCGTCGTGTTTGTGGTCGCTTTGCTGGTGCTCGCCGTTATTCTGTTCCTTCCCGAAAGGAAGACGGTACCGGGCAATATCGACAACCCTGCAAACAACACGGTTTCCGGCATCGGCAATACGGAATCGGGCGGTCATACGGACACCAGTTCTACCAGTTCTGCGGCAACCAGTGAAACATCCTCTATAGCAGACAGCTCGCAAACGTCCGAGAGTTCAAGCCAGCCCGGCAACAATTCGGGAAACAGCTCCGGCACGACTTCCGAAACGGGCGAGCTGGTCCACAAATGGGTCATCAACAATCTCGGCTACACCTATGTTTACGGCAATATCGGGCTTGAGCAGTTTAACGATACGCTTGCCACGCAGCAAAGATATGCCGATACCATCAACGCGTTGTACAAAACGCTTCCCGAAAACATCAAAGCGTACTGTATCGTTGTCCCGACAAACGTAGAGTTTGTAGAAATTCCGAGAGAGATTTACGTTGCGGATAACTTCTACAATTCTTCTCAGAAAAAGAGCATCAACGCGATCAACGAACTGCTCGACAGCGGCATTACCGCCATCAACATCTATGACACCATAAACGCGCATAAGAGCGAGTATCTGTACTTCCGCACGGACATTAACTGGACGCCGCTCGCGGCTTACTATGCGTACAGAGAGTTTGCCGACGCCGCCGGTATCCAGCCCGTCCTGTTGACGGATTTTGAAAGAGAACGCTACGAGGGCTTCCTCGGCAGGTTCTATACCGCGTCCAGAGAAGAGTCGCTGGCTAAAACGCCGGACACCATCGAATACTATTTGACGGACAAGGACAACAAATGCAAGCTCACCGCCTACTTGCGGGGCGCGACCTATACCGGTTATAAAGTCGTCGGAAACCAGGTCTCCTCGACCGCGAACGGCTATAACGTATTTTTAGGCATCGAAGCGGAGTATTACAAAATCGTCACAGGCGCCGAGGACAAAGGCAAGCTGCTGATTATCTCCGACACGAGCGCCGCGGCGTTTGTTCCGTATTTGCTGACCCATTACAGCGAGATTCATTATGTCAACCCGAACTATTACTCGGGCGTCATCGCGGACCTCGCAAAAGAACTCGGAATCAACGACGTTCTGTTTATGAATTATGTAACCAACGCCAACAGAAAGCAGTATACGACGGTTCTTTCGCAGTTGACCGGTGTAACCCAATGAACGAACGAGTTTTAAGCGGCTATATTTCGGTCAGAACCGCCATCGAAGCAAAAAGCAGGGAAGTTTATAAAATCATACTGGACGAAGAACGGTATGAGAATATCCAAAAGTCCAGTTTCCACGCAACCGAAAAAAGGCAGTACGAAGCCTTGAAAAAAAGCGGCATCCCGATTGAGTTTGTAAGCAGGGATGCCTTCCTTGCGATATGCGGCAACACCAGCGCCGGCGGAATCGCGTGTTATGCGGGGGAGAGAATATACTCGGATTTAAACGAGGTTTTGGACCAGCAGAACGCGTATATCGTGGTGCTGGACGGTATTGAGGACCCTTACAATTTCGGCTTTGCCCTGCGGACGCTGTACGCGGCGGGCGTCGACGGCGTTATCCTGCCGCAGCGCAACTTCTTATCGTCCGACGAAATCGTCGTCCGGTCGTCCGCGGGCGCGTCCGAACTTTTAAAAATCGCGGCGACGGACGACCTTGCGGGCGCCTGCAGGCTGGCAAAAGAAAAAGGCTTTATGCTCGTATCCACCGATAAGAACGATAAAGCCAGGAACCTGTATAAAGTGCGCCTGAAGCGCCCGATATGCCTTGTTTTCGGCGGAGAGAAAAGGGGAATATCCGCTTCGATTATCGATATGTCCGATTTGGTCGTGAAGCTGAAATACCCGCGCGAGTGCCATTTTGCGCTCTCCGCTTCCAGCGCGGTTTCGATTATTTCGTTTGAGGTCGCGAAAAAGTTAGAGTCCGGTTCCCCAAATCACCCTCGGAACCTCGCCCACAATAATCGTTTCCGCAATACATAACGGAACGGTAAATTCGCTGGTCGAGTTGGAAAACGGGGACATAATCGAGACGCAAACCTTAAACTCGATAATAAGTCTGTGCAGGCTCTGATTGATGCCCGCCGACCGAAATTCGCTTTTAATATCGCTGGATATGGTGCCGATCGGAATGATTTTTACGTTGATTTTCGGTCCGCGGCCGGAAAAAAGCCTGCTTCCGAACGCGTTTCCAAGCGGGATATAGAATTCGCCGGTTTGGATGCTCTTGATGCTTTTTACAATCAGAACGGAGAATTCGGACGCCGTCAGGTTCAGCTTTACGGAATCAACCTGAATCGAGGTTATTCTGCCCGAATCATCGGTTCGAATCGTAGCGAAATCGGAATACTTCATTCCGCTTTCGCTTATTTTTTTATGAATATCATTGTTGATGCGGTAAATCAGCAGCATTTTGGCTTCGCTCCTGGCGTACGAGTCCGCCGCTCTGTTAAAGCCGTTTATAAAAAAATATCCCGCTATTCCGAGCAAAACAAAAAATATAATCAAAAAAAAGAAAAGCTTTTTCCTCATACAACCACATCCGTTGCATTATATGAGGACAAAAGCTTTTTTCATTCTTATCCGCTCTATGAATATTTCCCGGGAAATATTTCTCTTACCGGTCGGGAGAACTTCCTCCGGCTGCCTATTTATTTTCTGTCAAAAAGACTTCTCAGCTTTTTTCTGTTTTCCTCGAGCATTCTTTCGGTCGTTTCTTTGTCAAAAGCATAGCTGTCTTTCTGCTCGTCGTAGAGAATGACCATGCTTTCCCGCACCGGAAAGCCGAACTTCTCTAAAGGAATCTCCGTATATTGATTCTTCTCGTCATAACAGACCGCATAATTCTTCTCAATACGGTCAACAATATATTGAATCACCAGACATTTCTTCTTTCTTTAAAAGAGTTAAATTTTCTGTAAGACCTTGATATTATTATATATCAATCTTTTAAAAAATCAATAAAATTGTCAAGTATTCATTCTCCGAGAATTGGGAAAACTTATTATGTAAACCAACTTCGGAGGATTTTATGTATAACAAGGTAGAGATATGCGGTGTCAATACCGCAAAATTAAAGGTTCTTTCGAACGAGGAAAAATTAGAGCTTTTAAAGAAAGCGAAAGCGGGGGACAAGCAGGCAAGAGAAGATTTGATCAACGGTAATTTACGGCTGGTATTAAGCGTCATACAGTCTTTTCAGAACCGCGGCGAGAACCCGGACGATTTGTTTCAGGTCGGCTGCATCGGTCTGATCAAGGCTGTTGACAATTTTGATATGAATTTGGACGTAAAGTTTTCAACTTATGCTGTGCCTATGATTCTGGGCGAGGTAAGACGGTACTTACGCGACAACAATATGGTCCGGGTGTCCCGTTCTCTGCGCGACCTCGCGTATAAAGCACTGCAGGCTAAAGAAAAACTCTCGGTCAGCCTGTCCAGGGAGCCTACGGTTGAAGAGATCGCGAACGAGATCGGGGAGACGCCGCAGAACGTCACCAACGCGCTGGACGCGATTGTGGATCCGGTATCTTTATACGACCCGGTTTATTCCGACAGCGGCGACTCGATTTACGTGCTGGACCAAATCAGCGATACGACCTGCACGGACGAAACCTGGCTGAACAACATCGCCATCAGCGAAGCGATTAAAAAGTTAGGCGAGCGCGAGCGGAGAATCCTGCTTCTGCGCTTCTACAGCGGCAAAACGCAGACCGAGGTTTCCGAGGAAATCGGCATTTCCCAAGCGCAGGTCAGCCGGCTGGAGAAGCACGCGCTCGAAAAAATCAAAAAGCAGATGTAAAAAACAACCGGAATGAAAAATCATTCCGGTTTTTCTTAAGACGTCGCAAGCGACGAGAAGATCGCTTTTGTCTGCGAACGGGCCGTTATGCGATCGGGCGCATCATATCAGCAAAAAAGAGACCGGCGCACGGTTTTGCCGCGAACGGGCCGTTTTTTATGCGTTGACCTTTTCTTTTGCCTGTTCTAAATACTCGGCGTATTCGTCCGACAATACGATCTCGTCGTCTATGCAGAGTCCGATCACTTCTCCCATGATAAGAAACATTTTTACCTGCTTGTTTTTTACGGCGGTTTGCAGAAGCTCTGCTGAAGAGAGAATCGGCGGAAGCGTTTTGCCTTTCGCTTTTTCTTTGTCCGTCCATTCCATAATTTCTTCGATATTGTACTCTTTTACCAGCGCATACCCGACTTTCGGCTGGTCTGTCAAGAAAAGCTTCATGACAATTTCGTCATCAATCTTTTCGCCGGTTTCACAGAACCCGCACGAAGCGTACAGCTTCTGCGCAGCAGTGTTTTCCGGGACATAGCTTAAGTATATCATATCGAACTTCTCAGCTTCGCGGATCATTCTGATCGCTTCTTCCATCGCCGCGCGGCCGTATCCTCTGCCCTGGAAGTCCTGTCCGATCATCATTCTCCAGACGCCTACCGTCCGTTCGTCTTCATTCCAGTCGAGCATCATAAAACCGACGACCGTGTCATCGTCCATAATGGCGAACGGTTTCGCAAAATCATAATACAGCCATGCCTGCGCCAACGACACTAAATTGGACGACACGAACTGCTCCTGCTCCGGGCTGACTTTCAATCGCGCGACCGAAGAAAACGTCTTTTCCGATACTGTTTCCAAACGAATCATAAAAATATAAATCCTTTCGCGTAATTGTTTTACAGAATACCATTCATCCGCAATAAAATCAATATTTTTTTATAAAAAACGGAATGCTTTATTCTTCGCGCTTTGTTTTTAGAGCTTAAATTTTGCTTTTTTAAAAACGCAGCGGAAAGTCGTTCCGCTTTCGGCGGTGCTGTGAACGGTTATTTTGGCGTTGTGCGATTCGATAATGCTTTTCGCGATGGAGAGCCCCAAGCCGTAGCCGCCCTCTTTGCGCGACCGCGATTTATCCACCCGGTAAAAGCGCTCGAAGATATGCGGAAGCTGGTCGGAAGGAATGGGCGCGCCGGTGTTCCAGACCGTCAGCACCGCTTTATCCTGCTCCTCGGTGACGCTGACTTTAATTTTGCCGTTTTCGTCCGAATACTTGAACGCGTTGTCCACGAGGATGACGATTAACTGCTTGATGGAGTTTTCGCTGCCCTTGATATACACGTTCGGCATGATCATGGACTCAAGGGTTTTATGTTTTTCATAGCAGATGCTTTCAAACGGAAGAATACAGCCGTTGGCAGTATCGCTTAAATTCATCAGCGTCTGCGTTTCCGCCTTTTTGGTTTCGTCCGTCTTCGCGAGAAAAAGCATATTGTTGATCAAAGCGGTCATGCGGGCGGATTCGGTTTTGATATATTCGATCCATTTTGCCTGTTCCGCTATGGTGGAATTTTTATTCGCGAGCAGTATGTCGGCGTTGGCGGAAATCACCGTTATCGGCGTTTTTAATTCATGCGACGCGTCCGCAACCAGCTGCTGCTGCTGGCGCAGCGATTGCTCGACGGGCGCTACCGCAAGCCGCGCGAGGATGACGCTGATGACAAAAAACGCAGCCAAAGCGCCGCTTCCGACCAGCGCGAAGTTCACGACCAGCTGGCGCAAGGTATTGTCCTCGTAGTTCTTACTCAGAAAAACAATGCGCTTTCCGGGCATGATGTTCCCGAAAAAATCCGGCGTGTAAATGTCCGAAGCATAGAACCGCAGGTTATACTCGTCCAAAACGCCCGGGTTTTCATTCGTTTTGCTTAACACGTTCTGCGCAAGGGCGATGATGCTATTACGTTCGTCTTCGGTAAAATAGCCGGTATTAATATCGATGCCGTTGTAGTTATAGTAAACGGAAAACCTGATATAATACACATCAATCACAAAGGGCTGGAGATAAGAGTACTGGTCGCCGCTCACACTGTACGGGGAAAACGCGAAACTTTTGCTCTGAATCGTACCGCCGTTTGCAGTAATATTCTTCATAACCGAAATGCTCTCGTTTTCCAGGTTCTCGGCCGTCGAATAAAACATAAAAGCAAAGGTCGCCGCCAGAACGATGGAAATCAAAAACATATTCGTCAGTATGAACTTTGCTTTCAGTTTGCGAATCAATTAATTTTCCTCCAAATGATACCCTAATCTGCGTACGGTCGCGATATTGACTTTCGAGCCTAAAAACTGCAGTTTCTTGCGCAGGAACGATATGTATACCTCGACATTGTTGTCCTCCGCGTCCGAATCATACCCCCAGACTTTCGAGAGCAGCTCGTCCTTCGAGAGAACCGCCGCCGGGTTCGCCATCAGAAGCCGCATAATCTCAAACTCTTTAAATCCGAGGTGTATCGATTTCCCGCCGCAGCTGAGCTGATAGTTCGCCAGATTTAAAACAAGGTCGGAAAAAGTCAGTTCGTCCAGCACAACTTCGCCCTGCCTGCGGGTAAGCGCGCGGATTCGGGCGAGCAATTCTTCCGAAGAAAAGGGTTTGGTCAGATAGTCGTCGGCGCCGCTGTCCAGCCCCTTTACTTTATCCGAAACCTCGTCGCGCGCGGTCAGCAGGATGACGGGCGTGTTTATCTTCTTTTTCCGAAGATTCCGCACGACTTCAAATCCGTTCATCTTCGGAAGCATAATATCCAGGATAATGACGTCGTATATGCCGCTCTCGGCGTAGGCAAGCCCGTCTTCGCCGTCATAGACAATGTCGTAGCTGTACTTCTGCGTGCGCAGAAGCTCGCCGAGCGTGTCGGCAAGCCGAACCTCGTCCTCGACAATTAAAACCCGCATCGAAAACACCGCTTTCGGTTCATCTTGATAATCATTATAAATACTTCGCTTAAAATTAACTGAAAAGGGAAGTCCGTCAAGACCTCCCAGTTAAAAAACTTATATAGAATTAACCTTCTATTTTGATGGTTTCTATCTTAATGTTTTCCTTAACGCCCTTGCTTTTCTCATACATGCCGAGCAGGAGAATCGCCGCGCCCGCGCCCGCGAGCAGCAGGGACATAACCGCGCCGGTGTAAAAATCCGAGCTGTAATTGACCGCTTTGCCGACGGCGGTGCTTCTGAAAGGCATTTTCCAGACGACGTCATAAACGGAAAATAGGCTGATATTGCCGTGGTCAGCAAGGATTCGAACTATAATGCCGAGATACTGACCGAATAAAGCAAACAGCGCCGAGACAACGGCTACCGAAACATAAGCCGTCGTGGAAGGTTTGCTGCAGAAAAGCTTATAGCCGAGATAGACAAGTGAAGCGGTCGCAAAACCGAGCAGCGAAAACATAAAGCTGAGAATAAACCTGTCCCACGCGCTAACGACGGGGTAAAGCCACTTATACGCAGCCAGGTAAAGCAGCGAACCGACAAGGCCGCCGGCAACGGCGCCCGCAACACCGAGGACAAGCTGGTTTGACGGGATTTTCTCTTTTATATTCTGGTTGTGATTGTGATGCTCCTCCAGCACTTCGAGCGCGCAGGACTCGCAGAGCAGATAGTTTTTCTTGTTTTTCGTAAGTTTTTTCGGATAGCGTTTGCCGATCTTTTTTCCGCAGTAGGAGCAGTAACCGCTGTTCTTCACAAGCAGGTTTTCGCTGTACTCGTTTAAAAGCTCTACGCAGAAATCCAGCATTTTTAAAAAGTCGGCGGCGCTTCCCGCGGTCGTAACCGTAAGTCCGTCATCGGCGAGATTATAATCGATGATAGCGTACTTTTCGAGATTATTTTTGATGGATTCGGAAATATGAAACGCTGCCAGGGAAGTATCGCTGTTCTCGTCGGCGTCTTCCTCCAGCAAAAAGTTGATGAACGCCGTCTTTTTGCTTCCTGTTTCGTAAACGGTGGTAAGGAATCCGCCGTATATTCCGTACGCATAATCGGGCGTAACCGTGAATCCTGCGTTTTTTACCGCCGCGTCAAGTGTTTTGCTAAGCATCGATTGTACCCCTTTATATTCAATTCCTTCAAACTTTTCGAACTTATGGTTTATTATACCATCGCTTTAGAAAAAATGGTTAAACAATTGTTAACAATTTAAGACGAACGGCTTTGAACCAATTGAACAAAAAATGAAGCGTTTTTTAATTGTAATTCATTCAATTGTAAATTTTATTGTTTTGAATTGACAATTCTTATGATAACAGCTATCATTATTTTGTTATAATATTACAAATTTATGTCTATAACCATATCGTTCGACTTTATACTATCTATCAAGGAAAGGGTTCGTTCTGTTGCTCAAGTTCAAACTGATTTCTTTTATCCTTCTGCTGGGATTTATAGTAGAAGTCATGTCATCCTGCGCAGGAAGTAACAATAAAAAAACAAATACCGACCTTGAGATTACCATCGGGAACGCTACCTTCACAGCGGACATCGTCAACAGCGTGGTCAGCGGCGACGATGTTGCGGTCTATACGCGCGACTACAAAGACAAAAAGGGAAGAATCCTGTTTACCATCGGCGGGTCGCATACAGACAGAGCCGTTTACACAGTCCGGTACTCGAAAGACACAGGAACCGAGAAGTTTACCATCATCGCGGCGGACGCCTCGGACAACAACAAGTCAAATACGCCGATCCCCGTAAACGGATTTGTCGTCAGCCTGCCCAAGTCAAGCGTAGAGAACCTGAACGTCAAGGAGAATCAGGAAATCAGCGTAAAAGGATTTGAGAAAATCGCGCCCGAGTACGAACGATTCGATTTCGGAACGCTGATTCCGGAAAACAAAGTGCTGACGCGCAGGGTTTCTTATATAAACCCCGTCGCGGGAATCACCGAGCAGCCCTGCATTACCTTGATTACCAACGCTTACGGAAAGGACTGCCCGCTTCCCGACGGCGCGGTCGCTTTGCTGATACGGCTGGTCGCGAGCGACAATTACCGAATCAACTCCGTTCAGGAGGGCGGCGTCGTTCCCAAAGGAAGCAACGCGCTTGTTTTTGTGGGCGAATACAATCGGCAGTTCGCGAAAACCTTTTTCAAGCAGGACGATAAGTTATATATTTCAAACATTGATAAAATCTCGCCGTACAGCGACACTTCGGCGTTAAAAATAGGCGACGCGGTTTACAGGGTCGGCGACGAAAGAACCAACCAGAGCGCCATCACCGAAAGCGGCGTATATCTGTACAACGCGTATTATCCGTCTTTAGCCGCTCCAGCCGCAGAACTGGATTTTTACAGCGTCGCCGTGGTCAACGATAAAGTGATTTACAAAGGCGAGAAAAACAAGCGGATACTCATACCGTCCAACAACGGCGTTGTCGTTACCTTTGCCGGCAGCGAAGCGAGTATCGCCGAAAATCTGAAACCGGGAGACAAAATTTCGATTATACTTATGAAAACACGTAATTTACCAGAAATGTATTTTGAAGCGGGCGGCAACATCTATGAAATTACGGCGATGAACAAGCCGCGCAGTGAAAACAGCCAAATCGTGCTCTATACGTCGGCGTACGGCAGGAATACCGGCACCGACAGCAACGGAAACGAAATCATTATCAACGGCGGCCAGATTACTTCCATCGAAATCGGAAAGGGCGGCGCCGAGATTCCCGAAAACGGCTATGTGCTGAGCGTTCACAATTCAAACAGATTGTGCAAATATATCGGCATGCTGAAAGCCGGCGACAGTTTCAAGCTGTCCTTATCCGGCTGCGTTTACAGCATGACGACGCTGACCTACGACGGCATCAACGTCGCGCGCGGCACCGATACGCTCATCATTTACAAGGAGAAGCGTTCCACGGAAACAAACGAGTACGGCTACGAGGTTATCGTGGACGCCGACGGCAACATGGTCAGCGACAGCAGCGCGGGCAACGCGGTAATACCGGAGGGCGGATTCGTATTGTCCGGTCACGGCAAACAGGCAAAAGCGCTTCAGAACGTCTATAAGCGCGGCGCGAAAGTGGAGATAGACGAATCGAACCGGACGGTTACCGTCACATACACGCCCATGCTGATGATCGAGAGCGCGCAGAGAATGTACGACAGCGCGAAAAAGAAGCTAAACGAAGCGAAGAAAGCCTTTTACAACATCGACTACGCTTCGGTCGGAAGCAAAATAGACGAAATCGCCGCGCTTTCGGAAAAATCAAAGCAGGCACTCGAAGAGAACAACATCCCCGACGCCATCAATTATATTTCGGATATGAGCGACCGACTGGACATGCTGCAGTATAGGATGATCCGCAGCAGCGCCGTCGAGAACCGAGCCGCGTGGTATCGTTCGAACGAAAAGAGCGACGAAGAGGTTGCCGCGGTCATCGAAAAAGCGGTTTCGCTCAACATCAACGCCATTTACCTCGAAACCTGGTACAACGGAATGGTGATCGGATATTCCGACGACAAACTGATCAAGCATCATCAGAAAGCCCACGGCGATTTCGACGCGCTCGAAGCCTTCTGCCGAATCGGTCACCAGTACGGCGTTGAGATTCACGCCTGGGTCGAGAACTTCTTCATCGGCACGCTGAGCAACTCGCAGGAAGAGGACACGCTGGTGAACAAGACCATGGGCAGACATTTGATCGACAGCCAGGGCAACGCGTACAACCGCACCATATACGGCGACTATGTCTTCCTCAACCCGTATCAGGAAGAGAACCGCAGACTGGTGCTGAACGTATATAGAGAAATTATCCAAAAATACGATATCGACGGAATCCATCTTGATTATATCCGGTTCCCCGAGCCGAACTTCCAGAAATACGATTTCGGCTACAACGCGGATATTATAAACGGGTTCCAGCAGGCACACAACACCGACGTCAACCCGAAACAGCTGTCCAAGAGCGACCCGCTGTATAACGCCTGGTGCAAATTCCGCGAGGACATTATCAACAGCTGGGTCGAGGAAGTTTATCATCTTGTTAAAGAGACAAAACCCGACCTCTGGATCAGCTGCGCATGCTATCCGGACCTTGACAGCGCGCCGAAAACCATTTTCCAAAACGTTCGGGTATGGCTTGAAAACGGCTGGATAGACGAGGTATTCTCGATGTCTTACTCTGCCGATACCGCCTTTGTTGCCGAAAACGCGCAGAAGTTTGCGCAAACGGTGGGCGACAAAGCCTTCTATTCAACCGGCATTATGGCTTTCGGCACGACGACGCCGGTCGATTTCGCAAACCAGCTTGACGCCGTACGGGATTGCTTCGCAAACGGCAGCGCCGTGTTCTCGCTCGGCAGCATTACGGAGGATAATTATTACGACTGCATGAAGTACGGTCCTTACTCCATAAAGGCGGTTCAGACATATAAACTGAACAAAACCGTTTCTGCCGGACTGACCGAGATTCTCGCAAAAATCGAACACGTTTACGGCGGCGAAACGGGCGGCTTGAACGCAAAAATAAAGCCGCTTATTGAGAAACTAAAGTCCGACGCCGACCTGTTCAATCTTTCCAGCGCGACCGTACAGCAGAAAATTGACTATGCGGAGAAAACCGCAAAAGAGCTGAACAATATTATTTCCGAAATCAAAAAAGACGCCGCGGTCAGCGAGCAGGTCAAAAACGCGCTGACAGGCGACTTCAAGCGGCTTGCCGATTATATGCTGCAGTCGCAGAACCGATTGAAAAACAGATTGAAATAATTCTTTATGTTTTTCTTGACAAATGGAAATGAAAGAATTATTATGTCTAAAGCACGACGCAAAAAGCGTCGGCAAATAAATGAGACGGGGATATTGTTATGGACACAATAAAAATTAACAAGGGCAACGTTAAGATGATCGCCCACAGAGGCGTGAGCGGTCTTGAGAAGGAAAACACCAACGCCGCTTTTGTCGCTGCGGGCAACAGAAGCTATTTCGGCGTTGAAACCGACGTTCACAAGACGGCAGACGGGAAGTATGTCATCATTCACGACTTCGACACCGCGCGCGTCGCGATCGACAACGTGAGCGTCGAGTCTTCCACCTTCGATTTTCTCAGAACCATTCAGCTTGTCGATATCGACGGCAAAAAGGGCAGAACCGACCTGAGGATTCCCTCGCTGGAGGAGTATATCCGCATCTGCAAAAAGTACGAGAAATACTGCGTCCTTGAGATGAAAGGCTCCTATACCAAAGAAGAGGTTCAGGGCATGATCGACATCATCAACGGCGAGCAGTATTTGGACAAGGTCATTTTCATTTCCTTCTCGCTGCAGAACCTGATTTATTTAAGAGAGCTTCTGCCCGACCAGCCCGCGCAGTTCCTGACCGCCGAATGGTCGGATACGCTGATCGACACGCTCAAACAGCACAACCTTGATTTGGATATTTACTATACGCGCCTGAACGAAGAGAACGTCAAGCAGCTGAAAGAAGCCGGCATTCTCATCAACGCGTGGACCTGCGACAACAAGGAAGCGGCGGAGCATCTTGTGGCGCTCGGCGTAGACTTTATCACCTCCAATATTCTTGAATAAAATATGCGGCTGCAGTTTTAACGCTGCAGCCTTTTTTTATTTCAGGGAAAGAAAAATCCGAAGCAGGGTGAACCGCTTCGGATTTTTAAAACATATTGCGAATCGGTTTTAACGATTGAGATAAACTCTTTTGTTCTCTTTGCCGCTCTGATAGATCGCGCAGATCATTTCCTGCGTCTTGTAAGCGCTCTCGATCGGAATGAACATTTCCTCGCCGGTCTCAAGGCAGTGATAGAAGTTGCGAATCTGTTTGGAGTGGTTGATGCCCCAGTAAGATTTTACGTTGCCGTAGTCGAACTTCTCGTTCGGGTTTCTCTCGGCGATGACGGTTCTGCCGTCGTTGTATTTGATGGTCGTTCTGTCCGCAACCATTTTTACAATCGCGTTTTCGCAGTGGAACTCGATTTCTACGTCCGCGTCGTAGCTGTAATAGTTGATCGCGTGGAAGTTGGTGACAAGACCGTTCTTGTAAACGATAATGCCTTCGGCAGTATCCTCGACTTCGATTTTCGCGTGACCTCTTTTTGCGATGGTCGCCTCAATGTAATCGATATCCTCGTCGATGATGTAGCGCATCATATCCAGCGTATGAATCGCCTGGTCGATTACAACGCCGCCGCCTTCTTTGTCCCAGGTGCCCTTCCAGTCGCTCTTGCCGTAATACTCGTCGGACCTGTTCCAGGTGACAAAGCATTTGCCGGAAAGAATTTTGCCGAGACGACCGCTTGCGATTTCTTCCTTCACAAGAACTGTACCTGCGTTGTAATGGTTCTGGAAGATACAGCCCAGCGTAACGTTGTTCTTCTTGGCCGTTTCGATCATCGCTTTCGCTTCGTCAAGCGTGATAGACATCGGCTTTTCGGTCAGGACATGAATGCCGCGCTCCATCGCATAGATGGCAACGACAGAGTGAAGATAATGGGGAAGACAGAGGTGAACAACATCAAGCTGTTCCTTTTCAATCATTTCCTTATAATCGGTATAGTACTTGCAGCCGAATTCAGCCGCTTTCTGCTTCGCGCGGTCCTCTTTCACATCGCAGACTGCAACGAGCTCTACGTTATCGCAGTATTTAACAACGCTTACTGCGTGCATCGGGAAGATTGCGCCGCATCCGATTATAGCCGCCTTAAATTTTTTCATTCCAAATATGTTCTCCTTTATAATGGATGTCATTAATCGCTATTCTAACACAAATTTATACAATTGCAATATTATATTGGTAAAAAAACAGTACGATTTAAGCTAAAATTTTGTTGCTATTGACAAATCCGCATGGCGTATAGTAAATAATTACATATACAACATATACAATTCACATCGGAGGCAGCGGAAATGATTCAATATGAGCTTACTGAAAAAGACAAAGAACTGATTCGGGCTGCGATGGAAACCGAAAAGCAGAACCGCGACTACGGTTTTCATTACAGGGTTGTCGCAAGCGCGCTGCGCGCCAAAGACGGGAAAATATACAAAGGCATCAATATCGGCAAAATCCACGGCTCCTGCGCGGAGTTTGTCGCGTTCGGCGCCGCGGTCGCAGACGGGCAGCGGGAGTTCGACACGATCGTCGCCGTCCATTCTCTGGCGCCGAACAACATCGTAACCCCCTGCGGCAACTGCCGGCAGCTGATGATGGAGTACTGCCCGGATATTTTCGTCATCGTCAACGACGCGTCCGGCAAACCGGTAAAAGTAAAGGCAAAGGACCTGCTGCCCTTTGCCTATGAGGAAATTATCATCGGCGACTGATATTACTTTACGTAATTGATTATGCCTTCGCGTCGAGCGGCGCGCTCCTGCGGCGGTTCTTTGACATATCCGAGCGCGAGCGCGAAGTAGGGGGTGTACCCATCGGGAATGCCAAGCTCTTTTATCAGGCTCTCTCCTTCGGGGGCAGAGAATGCCGGGCGGAAAGAGGCGATATAGCAGCTACCCAGCCCCAGCGAATGCGCCGCAACGGCCATATTCGTCGTCGCGTTCGCGCAGTCCACTTCGGCGTATTTTTCGCCGTTCATGCCGGAGATGATGATCGCCATCGGCGCGCCGCGGAAATTGTCGTAATCCTCCGTCAGACCGGACATTTTCGCGTTCTGGTTGTTGTTCGCAAAGTATTCTCTTTTGTTGATCTCGCTGATTTTATCCAGCAGTCTGCGGTTCTCAACCACCGTAAAATGCCAGGGCTGCACGCCGCGCGCGGTGGGCGAATAAACGCCGCACTGCAGAATCAGGTCGATTTTCTCCTTTTCGACCGGTTTGTCCAGATAAGAACGATTGCTTCTGCGGGTAAGAATGGTTTGAATGGTCTCGTTCATAAACTCGCTCATGTAGGAACATCCTTTCTATTTTAAATGTCGATGATGATATACGAATTGTCGTCGCCTTCGCACATAGCTTTGAGCGTAACGTACCGAATATGGTTGTGAACGGTGGTTTTGCCGGGGTGGTAATGTCCCTGATATACGGTTTTCACCCTGCCGTCGCGCTCCAGTATTTCCCGTATTTGAGCAGCGTTTTTGATAATGTGGCGCTCCTCTACGGTCGGGTCAAGGTTTTGATGAATAAAAACCGTTACTTCCGCCGCCGAACTGCTTTGAAGGGTGTTTTTCAGCCATTCGACCTGTTCGTTCGGAATAAAAGAATCGGTCCAGTCGGTGTTTTTACATGAGTACGCGCTTCCGTCGCTGTGATAACAGGCGTCCAGCAGAATAAACAGCTTGTTCTCATCAGAAAACGAGCGGGGCGCGGCGGTCAGGCCGGATATTTGCGCGAACGCTTCTTTGCTGAAAATAAACGCGTCGTGGTTTCCCATGCAGCAATAGCAGGTAATACCGCTCGAAACAAGAAGCTCGCCGATTTCCGCAAGGTTTTTCTCCTCCTGTTTGCGCGAAAAATCGCTGTCGATCAAATCCCCCAAACAAACGATAAAACGTACGCCCGCGTCTCTGAACGCGCGGACTGCTTCTGTTGCTTTCCGAAAAGACAACGACGGCCTGCGCGTTATGCACGCGGTCTTTTTTGTTGCATAATGCGGGTCTGCGAACAATCCTATTTTCATAGCAAATCTCCGTATCTTGTATGATTTTATTATAAGTAAAAAGAAAAGTCAATAATGGACGCCACAGCATCGTGCGACAATAGTTAAGAAATTTTTATTTTATATTGTTTACATCTTCAAACATTTATGGTACACTTTCAGAAAATGCCAGAAAGGATACCGTAATGCTTCAAATAAAGAACGTCAGCAAAAGCTACCGGACCGCGTCGTTTTCGCAAACCGCTCTGAACAACATCAGCATCGACTTCCGCGAAAGCGAATTTGTGGCGATACTCGGCCCCAGCGGGTCCGGCAAAACCACCTGCCTAAACATCGTCGGCGGCCTTGACCGATACGACAGCGGCGACATCGTCATCAACGGCAAATCCACTAAGAATTTTACGGATAAAGACTGGGACGCCTACCGCAACAACAGCATCGGCTTTATCTTTCAGAACTACAATTTGATTTCGCACCTGACCGTGCTTGAGAATGTAGAGCTTGGCATGACTTTAAGCGGCATTTCCGCTTCAAAGCGCCGCGTAAAAGCGAAAGAACTGCTGGAAAAAGTCGGTCTGAAGGACCATATGCGCAAAAAACCCGGACAGTTGTCCGGCGGTCAAATGCAGCGGGTCGCCATTGCGCGCGCGCTCGCGAACGACCCCGACATCATCCTTGCGGACGAACCGACCGGCGCGCTGGACTCCGCGACCAGCGTTCAGATTATGGAACTGATTCGGGAAATCGCGAAAGATAAGCTCGTGATCATGGTAACGCACAACGCCGAGCTCGCGGCAAAATACGCGGACCGTATCATACGCTTTATCGACGGAAAAATCGAATCGGACAGCAACCCGCCCGAATCGGAACAAGAATCAGGCGGATATAAACTGAAAAAGACGGCGATGTCGTTTTTCACCGCGCTGAAGCTATCCGGCAGAAACATCATCACGAAAAAATGGCGCGCGATATTGACCTCGTTTGCGTCCAGCATCGGCATCATCGGCATCGCGCTTATCCTCAGCCTTTCGCAGGGATTTCAGACGAAGGTGGACGAATTCCAAAAAGACGCGCTCGCCGAGTTCCCGATTTATATTCCCAACGCAACCATCGCGAACGACAAGAACACGACCGAACGGCAGCGGGAAGCGTTGAACGTCTTTACCGACCGCAAGGAGTTCGCGGACACCGACGAGGTGGAACTGTACGATTCGGAGAAAAACAGCATCCGCCATAAAAACAATATAACCGAAGAATTCGTCGAGTATGTCAACAACATCGACCCCGCCATCTGCGGCAGCATCGGTTACACCTATATCACTGGCATGAACCTCGTTAGAAACGTAAACGGAAAAATTATTCCCGTAAACATAAACACAGGGTTCACATCGCGAAGCAACAGCGGGCTGACGACTATGGACGCAGCCGGGCTGGCAATCTATCCAACGGTCATCCGGGAAGGCGAGCCTTCCTACCTTGAGAGCAATTATGACGTTCTGTACGGCGAATACCCGAAAAGCGAAACCGATATTGTGCTCGTGATTGACTCAAAAAACAGAGCGGACCTGGACACGATGAAGAATCTCGGGTTCGACACCAGCGGCGCAGCCATCAAGTTCTCCGATATCGTCGGCACAGAGTTTAAGCTAATTTCAAACGACGATTATTACAAAAAGACCAATTTGGGCAGTTTCGTTCCTTCACAGGATTACGAGGCGATGTACAACGCCGAAAACAGCGTCACAATCCGCATCAGCGGCATCGTGCGCCTGAAAAAAGGCGTAAAGGTCGGCGTGCTCGGCAACGGCATCGCTTACAGCGACAAGCTGGTCGAGCGTATTTTTGAAACCTCAATTAATTCCGAAATCGCCAAAGCGCAGCGGGAATCGGATAAAAACGTGTTTACGCTGGCGGACGTGACGGACGAAGAAAAGGAAAACATGCTTTATTTTCTCGGCGCTTCCAAAAAGCCGTTTATGGTGTTTTTGTACCCGACCTCCTTTGAACAGAAGGACAAAATCATCGAGTATATCGACAAATACAACGAGGGCAGGGACGCAAAAGACGTAATCATCGTTACCGACCTTGCGAAAACCATCTCGAGCATGACCGGCGACATTCTCAGCGGAATCACCATCGTTCTAATCGCGTTCGCGGCCATTTCGCTTGTGGTTTCGCTGATTATGATCGGCATCATCACCTATATCTCGGTGCTGGAAAGAACGCGGGAAATCGGCGTTCTGCGCGCGTTGGGCGCAAGGAAAAAAGACATTTCGCGCGTGTTTAACGCCGAAACGTTCATCATCGGAACCCTCTCGGGGCTTCTCGGCATCGGGATTGCGTATCTGCTGATTATCCCGGTCAACGCGATTTTGTATAACCTGACGACGCTGGAAAACGTTGCCTACTTAAATCCGCTGTACGCGTTCGGGCTGGTCGCGCTCAGCGTATGCCTGACGCTGCTGGGCGGCATGATTCCCGCGCTGAAAGCGGCGAAGAAAGACCCCGTCGAGGCGCTCAGAAGCGAATAAAAAATATCCGGTTTATAAACCAAGACGGTTTGTAAACCGGTTTTTTTATTGCAAAAGCTGATAGATTTTTTCCGCCGCCGTTTCCAAATTTAGGTTGCTGTCCGCGACGATGTCGGCGTACTTTTGATACAGCGGGTAGCGGAACTCGTACAGTTTTTTTAGAGATTCATAGGAGGAAGAAAGCGGTCTGCCGCTGGTGTCCAGCTTTTCAAGGCTGCGGTCAAGGAAGATGATAAGTCCGTTCTGGCGGAGCGCGTCGATGTTCCGCTCGTCCAGCACGATGCCGCCGCCGGTCGCGATTACCGACGAAGTCTGTTTTCCCGCTTCCTTCGCCGCCTGCCTTTCAATCGCGCGGAAGGCAGGTTCGCCGTCGTTTTTGATAATTTCGGCGGGTGTTCTGCCCGTCATTTCGCGGACCAGCTCGTCGGTGTCGATAAACTTCATGCCGAGCCGGCTCGCCAGCATCCTGCCGATGGTGCTCTTGCCGCTGCCCGGCATGCCGATGAAAACAAGATTGCGGGTTTTCTTATTCACAACCTCTACCGCTTTGTCGATCAGCGCGTCGTCTATTCGGGCGCCGCAAAACAGCTCGGCGGCGTATTTCGCCTGCGCCGCGAGCATGGGCAGGCCGTTGACATGCTTTAGTCCGCGTTTTTCCGCCTGCAAAAGCAGCGCGGTTCTCTGCGGGTTATATATAATATCCACGACCGCTTCGAGGTTTGGGAACAGCGCCAGGTCAACCGGGCTTTCCCCGTTGTTCGGATACATCCCGACGGGCGTGGTGTTGATGATGACTTCCGCGTCGGAATGCAGGGCGATGTTCTCGTAATTTACCTTTCCGGTTCTGGAAACGACAATGATTTCCCGCGCGCCCTCGTCCGCGCAGACCGCGTTGACGGTATGGGAAGACCCGCCGCTTCCCAAAATCAGCGCCTTTTTGCCTTTCACGGTTATGCCGCTTGTTCTTAACAGATGCAAAAACCCTGCGTAATCGGTGTTGTCGCCGTAGAGCTGTCCGTTTTTCACGGTGATCGTGTTGACGCTGTTTAAGCGCCGCGCAATCGGCGACAACGAAGCGCAGTAGGGAATAACGGTCTGCTTGTACGGAATGGTGACATTGAGGCCGTCAAATTCGCGCCGCTGCAGGAAGTCGGGCACTTCCTCGGGCTCAACCGGAAAAAGTATATATTCGTAATCTCCGAAAACCGAATGAATCAGCGGGGAAAAACTGTGCGCCAGCTTCTCGCCCAAAAGACCGAACGGCAAGATGCATCCCTCTTTTCAAACTTAAAACTCGCTGTAGCTGCCCAAATACCGGAACGACTCGACGCTGTACTCAAGCTCGCTGATCAACTGCGTGAAAGCGGGGGAGTAGATGGAGCATTCGAGGTCCATATAGAACATAAACTCGAACTCTCTGCCGGGTATCGGGCGGCTTTCCAGCTTGGTAAGGTTAATGCCCAGCGCGGAGAACTTCGACATTACGCGGTAAAGCGAACCGGGTTTGTGTGGCAGCACCATCATCAGACTGGTCCTGTTCGCGCCCGGATAAATCTCGGTTTTTCTGGAAATGCAGATAAAGCGGGTGTAATTGTTCTCCGAAGTCTGGATGGAATCCGAAAGGATGTTTAAACCGTACAGCTCGGCGCACGCGCGGGAGGAGATGGCGGCGATGTCCTTGCGGTTGGACTCGCGCACAATCTTCGCCGCGACGGCGGTATTCTCGCAGTAGGTAATTTTTACGTCCTTCAGGCTTCTTAAAAATACGGAGCACTGGTTGATCGCCTGCTCGTGCGAGATGATTTCGCGGACATCCTCAAGTTTTACGCCGGGATTTGCGAGCAGCGTATGGTTGGTTTTGAGCTTGACGCTGCGGATGATGCTGAAGTTGTACTTCGCCATCAGGTCGTAAATGCGGTTTACCGAACCGGCGGTGCTGTTCTCAACCGGAAGAATGCCGTACTGGCACAGTCCCGCTTCGACGGCGCCGAAAACGTTTTCCCAGGAGTTGAAATACATAATCGACGGCAGCTCGAAAACCTTTTCGCAGGCGATTTGCGAGTAGGCGCCCTCCGCGCCCTGGCAGGCGACGGTCGCTTTCTGCGGGAAAAGCTGGGGCGTTTCCGCAATCGCTTTTTCTATGCGCAAAGCGGTTTCGCTTTTGCCGTGGATGATTCTGCCCTGGTAGGAACGGCTTAGGTCGGTAATGACCGAAAACAGGGTGCGTACGTACGATTCGGTTTTTGCGCCCGCAAGCGTGGCGACCCTGTCGAACAGCTGCCGCTCGCGCTCGCTGTCGTATATCGGAAGATTGTTCTGCTTTTTATGTTCCGCGATTTTCTCAACCGCTTCCATCCTGCGGTTGAACAGTCGTACAATCTCCGCGTCAATATGGTCTATTTCGTTTCGTAATGATTGTATGTCCATCTGTCGATTACTCCCGTTCGTCATAAAATATCAAAATGCTTTTATTGATCTGCCAGAATCGCGTCCGCAACCGCGATCGCGACGGCGGATTCGATGCAGGGAACCGCTCTGTGCACGATGCAGGGGTCGTGACGGCCGTGAATGACCAGCTTTGCATCGGTTTTGTTCGCAAGGTCAACCGTATCCTGCTCTTTCGCGATCGACGGCGTGGGCCGCATCGCGACGCGCCCGATGACGGGCATGCCGTTGCTCATTCCGGCGTTGATGCCGCCGCTGTTGTTCGTTCTTGTGCGGACGGTTCCGGTTTCGTCAAAGTAGAAAGAATCGTTGTTCTGCGAGCCGGTCAGTTCCGCGCAGGCAAACCCGTTTCCGAACTCAATGCCTTTGACGGCCGGCACGCCGAACACCGCCGCGGCGATCCGATTTTCCAGCCCGCCGAAATGGGGCGAGCCGATTCCGGGTTTCAGCCCGGTAACCGCGAATTCGATAATGCCGCCGACCGAGTCGCAGTCCTGCTTCGCCTGCAGAATCCGCTCCCGCATGTTCTGCCCGGCGCTATCGTCGAGCACCGGGAAGTCCTTTGCGGCAACCTGCAGCAGGGTGTCTTTATCAATCTTGACCGGGTCAAACGGTTTGTCTTTTATCCCGGCTATCGCGTAAATATGCGCGCCGACCGTAATCCCAAGGCTTTCCAGATACTGCTTGCAGATGCCGCCGGCAACGCAGAGCGCGGCGGTCAGCCTGCCGGAGAGGTGCCCGCCGCCGCTGAAGTCGGCGAAACCGCCGAACTTGCAGCCGACCGCGTAATCGGCGTGCGAGGGGCGGGGCGTGTTGCTCAAACCCTTGTAGTCGCCGCTGCGGACGTTGGTGTTGCGGATAACGGCGCAGATTGGCGCGCCGCAGGTGGCGTTTCCGGTAAAACCGGACAAAAACTCGGGAACATCCGGCTCCTGACGGCTGGTGGAAATGGCTCCTCTCGCCGCGCGGCGGTTTAAAAAGGACTGTAGTTTCTCAAAATCAATCTCCACGCCCGCGGGGAATTCGTCTATGACGACGCCGACCGCCGCGGAATGGGACTGCCCGAAAAGCGATACCTTTATTTTATCACCGTATGTTGACGACATTTTTCTACACCCTCTCTGCAAACCCGCTTAGTTCTTTGAAATCCTCAAAGAATCTCGGGTAGGATTTGTTCACCGACTCGGCGCCGTCTATGATTACGCTGTTTTCGCAGATTATCGAAGCGACGGCAAGGCTCATCGCCAGCCGGTGGTCGCCGGACGCGTCCGCTCTGCCGCCGGACAGCCTGCCGGCGCCGCTGATAATCAGACCGTCGTCGGTCTGTTTGATGTTTCCGCCGAGCCTGGTTATGATATCATAAACCCTCGCCAGCCTGTCGCTTTCCTTAAACCGCAGGCGCGAAGCGTTGTAAATGCGGGTTTCTCCGACCGCGCCGCATGCTAAAACCGACAGCACCGGAACCAAATCGGGAATATCCGCGGCGTTGATTTCGATGCCTTTCATGGGCGCGGGGGATACGGTAAAGGCGTCGTTACGCATCTCGACCTTCGCGCCGAACTGCCGAAGAATCTCGATCACCGCCTTGTCGCCCTGCGCGCTGTTCAACGAAAGATTGGCGCAGGTTACGCCGCTTCCGCCCAGCGCGCCCGCGACCAGCCAGAACGCCGCGTTCGACCAGTCGCCCTCCACGATAAAAGCGCCGGGAGAAGCATACCGCTGTCCGCCTTTGACAAAGTAGCCGTTCTCGGTTTCCTCGACTTCGACGCCGAACAGCCGCATAACAGAAATTGTCATATCGATGTAGGGCTTTGATTCCAGCGCGGTCGTTATCTCAATCCTGCAGTCGCCGCCGGTCAGCGGAGAAGCAAGCAGAAGACCGCTGATAAACTGCGAGCTGATGTTGCCGGCGACGCGGAAAACACCGCTTGCTAATTTTCCGGAACACTGAATCGGAAAACGCTCGCCGATAACGGCGCCGTTCGCGTTGAGCTGTTCGGTCAGCGGCTTTATCGGACGTTCGGGGAGTCGCCCGCTCCCGTCGATGCGCGCGCGTCGGCCCAACGCCGAAACCACCGGCAAGATAAAGCGCAGCGTCGAGCCGCTCTCGCCGCAGTTTAAATGCGCTTCCTGCGAACTTGTATGTTGAATCGGATTGACCGTATAAACCCCGTTGTTCTCGGCAATCTCCGCCCCCAAGGCGGCAAGGCAGTTTATCGTCGCCTGTATGTCCTCGGAGATGCTCTCGCAGACAATCTCGGTTTTTTGCTCCGACAACGCCGCGCAGATAAACGCGCGGTGCGCCGCAGATTTGGAGGGAATCGCTTTTATTTTGCCGGACAGCGCGGAAGGCGTAATTTTTACCGTCATATAGCACCATCCGTTTCTGTCATGCCGATTTTTAAAAACTCCGCAAGTCCTTCGATGCCAACCTTTTTGGTAACCGCTTTTCCGATGGTTTCGGGAAGAACCAGCGATATGGAAGCGCCCTCGCGCTTCTTGTCGGACAACGCGGACTTCAGCAGTTCGTCCGCCGTCAGGTTGGTTGTCGCGGGTAAATGATATGCTGCAACCAATTCTTTTATCTCGTCATATACTTTCTTGCCGCAAAAGCCGGTACGCCACGCGTAATTGGACGCGATGACCATTCCGACCGCGACCGCTTCGCCGTGCGGAACCGCAAAGTCTGTAGCCCGCTCAATCGCGTGCGCCGCGGTATGCCCGAAGTTCAAAAGCTGCCGCAGTCCTCTGTCGTGCTCGTCAACCGAAACGATGTCGCTTTTAATCCGCACGCATTCCGCGATAATGCTCTCGAGGTCGTTTCGGATGCCTTTTTTCAGCTTTTCAAAAAGCGCGCCGCTGGCGATCACGCCGTACTTAATCACTTCCGCGCAGCCGCAGTTGAAAATATCTTCCGGCAGGGAGGACAGCGCGTCGGTGTCGCACAGCACCAGGTCGGGCTGGTAAAAGCTGCCCGCAAGGTTTTTTCCGGCCTTGAGGTTGACCGCGGTTTTTCCGCCGACCGAGGAATCCACCGCCGCAAGCAGGGTAGTGGGGATTTGCACCAGCTTGACGCCCCGTAAAAATATCGACGCCGCGAAACCCGCAAGGTCGCCGATGGTTCCGCCGCCGAGCGCGAACACCGTGTCGCTGCGGGTAAACTTGTTTTCGGCAAGAAAGTTGACGATTTCAAACGCGTTTTCCGGCGTCTTTACGGTCTCGCCGTTTGGGAAAACCATTTTGAACACCGAAAACCCGCTTTTCCGAAGCGATTCGATCAGCATTCCGGCGTACAGGCTGTCGACAACGTCGTCGGTCACGACGGCCGCTTTGCCCGCGCCGACTACATTTTTCGCGTATTCACCGGCGTTTTTAAGAACGCCGGATTCTATGACGACGTCATACACTTTTGACGCGCGAACCGTTACTTTTTCCATGCTGTCTACTCCTTCAGCGCGGCCAAAACTTTATCGACCGACGCTTTGATATCCAAAAACTGTTCCGGCGTTACCGACTGCGCGCCGTCGCACAAGGCGCGCGGCGGGTCGTTATGCACCTCGATCATCACGCCGTGCGCGCCCGCGGCGGCCGCGGCAAGCGCCAAAGGCTTGACATACCGGGAAATTCCGGAAGCGTGGCTCGGATCGACGATTACCGGCAGGTGCGACAGTTCTTTCAGCACCGGAACCGCCGAAATGTCCAGCGTGTTTCTGGTTTGATTCTCAAACGTGCGGATGCCTCTTTCGCAAAGGATGATGTTCTCGTTTCCGCCCGCCATGATGTATTCCGCGCTCATCAGCAGTTCTTTGATGGTGTTCGCAAGCCCTCTCTTTAAAAGGATGGTCTTTTTTGTCCTGCCCAGCTCTTTTAAAAGCTCAAAGTTCTGCATATTCCGTGCGCCGACCTGAATAATATCGACGTTTTCGAAGAGCGGAAGGTGGTTTGCGCTCATAATCTCGGTCACAATGGGAAGCCCGGTTCTTTCCTTCGCTTTCAGCAGAAGCGAAATGCCTTTTTCCTGCAGCCCCTGAAAGTCGTACGGGGAAGTGCGCGGCTTGAAAGCGCCGCCGCGGAGAAACGACGCGCCCGCGGCTTTGACCTTTTCGGCGATGTCGATAATCTGTTCCTCTGATTCGACCGAGCAGGGACCGGCGATGAACCGGAAGTTCTTACCGCCGATATCGACGCCGGCGGCGGTGATAACCGTATCCTCCGGGTGGAACTGGCGGTTTGCGTTTTTATACGGCTCGCTGATGCGCTTTACGCTCTTGACCACGTCCAGCCCTTCCAAAAGGCCGATGTCGATGTGCGAGGTGTCGCCGATGAGCCCGAACACGGTTTGAAACTCGCCTTTAAACACGTGCACTTTTATATGCTGGCTCTCGAGCCAATTTTTCAGATTCTCCACTTTTTCCGGGTCACAGCTGTTCTTCAGTACGACGATCATAAGCAAATCCTTTCAGATAAAATTCAATCGGGTTTGTAATGATAACAAAAGGGTTCTACTGGTGATATCACCGCAGAACCCTCTAATTTCTATAATTCGATCGGTTATACCGATTTTGCTGCGAGCGAAATCACTTTTATTTTGTTCTCATGCGAGAAAAAATAAAAGTAAAAAAATATTGCAGCAAAAAGTACAGCCATCATCGCAGAATAACCTATCCTTTTGATGTTTTTGATTATGTTAGCATAGATAAACTTATTTGTCAATAACTATTTTTACAAACAGTTTTTTACCTATTCGATCGGCACCGGCTTTTTTTCCAGCAGTTTTTTGATGCTGCCGAAGAACAGCAGGGTCAGCAAGGGCAAAACAAGAAAGAGTATGATGCCCTCAGTGTTGCAGACCATAAGGACCAAAGCGCCCGTCCATCGGCTGACCGAATCCAGTTTGCCCAGGATTTCCGCGTCCTTCAAATCGGCGGCGTAGGGTACCGCTTCCAGTTTGTCTCCGTTCTGAATCAGAACAATTTTGCCGTCGTCGATCTGTTCGGCGTCGCTTTCCGCTTTGAAAACAAGAAAGTCGTTTTTGTATATATGCGGGTCGTCGAGGTGCCCGCTTACAATTTCTCTGTCGCTTAAAAAATAAACGGTATCGCCGACTTTTACAACGGTGTTGTTCCGGTAGCGGTAGTAAAACAGATTCAGGACAATGGTAAACAGCGCGATCGAAGCGACCAGAACTACTATCAGCATATGAACCGCCGCCGCCAGCGACTTACTTTTTCTGCGGAAAAGGTAGAACATTCCGTTTCGGTGGTCCAGCCGGGCAAGAACCCGTCCGGCGGGCAGGGTAAAGTCCGTATTCTCAAGCGGTTCGTCATAATACATCGCGATGGTCTTAGCGTTGAAAAGGCTCGCCGCGTACAAGACGGCGATCAGCGCCAACAGGATGACAAAATAAACGCTCACGCTCGGAGAAAACGGCGCGAACGGCCCGTTCTTGACGATAAAGCTCTTCGAGGACAAAGCCTCGCGGTAGCCGGTCAGGTCGCTGAGCGGGATTAAAGCCGCTTCTGTCAGCGTGATGCACCATCGCGTAAAAAAGGCGGAGCGGAACCGGTACAGCACCGACAAAGCGGTCGTGAGCGCGCATAGAAACGCAATCTCAACGACGCCGGCCAAAAACAAGGCGGGAAGATATACGTTCGCGAACGAATACCCCAACAGCGTCGCCATGCCGACCGTGCCGACAAAACCGATGATGAAGGCGTACAGCAGCAGGATCATCTGCACGAGCAGTTTGACCGATACCATCATTTTCGTGCTGTATCCCATTTTGGCGAGCAGATACCAGCGGTTGCTTTTGATCTCGCCCAAAACGATATGCTCGTAGCTGATCAGAACATACACGACGCTAAGGAACGCAAATACTTTGATATAAATATACAGCGGCGCAAAGCAGTCCTTTGCAATCAGGTCAGGATAAAAGGCCGCAAAGACCGTATCGTTCAGACGCAGCGCGGCCATATGCGCCAAAAATGCGATCATCGCCGCGAAAACGCCGAAGAACGCGCCGTTGACGACGCCGATTCTGCGCTCGATATTCGATTGACGGATTTCTTTATAAAAATAGCTGTTCATATACATAGTTCTGCTTTGTCAATTCCTTAATCGCGTTTTGCAATGTCTTGTTGTTGATTTTGACGTCATTGGGCGCATAGCCTTCCATAACGATTCTTTCATACAGCGCTCTCGGCCTGCCGTATCCGGTGCTGCTGCTGATATACAATACGTCGTCGTCGATTCTGTACATATAGTCCGGGAAGGATTCCGAAAGAATCCGCTTTATCTGCCTGACGTCCGGGTCTTTGACCGTCATGACGACCTTGTCGTAGGTTTTTATCAGCGTCTCGACGGCGCCGGCGTAAAGAAAGGTTCCGTCTTTTAGATAGGCGGTATGACCGCATACCTTTTCAATTAGCGTTTCGTCCATTGTCGAGAACACAAGCGTCTGCTCGGCGGAACGGATTTTCTCGGCGATGTTTTTAAGAACCTTTCGCTGTTCCTCGTTGTAAATTAGCGTCGGCAGGTTCATAATAATCAGCCTGTTAGAAGAAAAATATCCGGCGAGCAACAGAACGATCGACTTATACTCTGAAGACAGCTTATAAATCGGCGTGTTACGGATGCCGCCCAGGCCGAACAAAAAAAGCTGGTCGGAGAGCCGCTCCGCCTGCGTTTTTTGGTCAAAGCTGCTGTTCGCGGTCGTGAACATCAAAAACTCAAGCACCTTCATATTCGTGTATGCCATGCTGGTGCTCGCGAAGTAAAACAAATCCGGGTGAATAATGCGCTTGTTTTTAAACATCCCGCGCTCGAGCAGCTGGCAAGTTCCGCTGTAATACGGTTTGATGTTTGCCATAATTTCCAGAAGCAGTTTCAAATCGAACAGCTCCCGGCCGAGAATGCCCCAGATTTCGCCTTTTTTAATGTCGATATTGATGTTCCGCAAAATCGGTCTCGGCTCGCAGCCGATATCCAGATAATGCTCTTCTGAATAGAGCTTTTCCATATAAACGACGCTGGGGACTCTGCGCGTAATATGCTGCTCCGCAAGCGCCGAATCGTCAGAATAAGGCGGAACTGCCTGTTCTTTCAATTCCATATGCAACCCCGTTATATACTATGATGCGGTTTCGTACTGCAAATCGTCAAAGCTGAGCTGGGTCAGCTCGTCGATCGTAATCGAACCGTCAAGCCACGGCTCGATCAAATCGGTTTTGACAAGCACCGGCATCCGATCATGAATAAGGCTGATTTTCTCGTCCGCCGGCTTTGTCAGGATTACGAACCTGTCCAAATCGGATTTAGCGTTCGCGGGCTTCAAAAAACCCGCCATAAAGAGCACGCGCCCGTTTCCGATTCTATATTTCTCCGGGGAAATCCCGGGGCGTTTCTTCCATTCGAAATAGCTGTTCGCCGGAATCAGACAGCGGCTGTTCTTCGCGTAAGGCAAAAAGAAGCGGCTTTTGTCCGCGGTCTCGCTGCGCGCGTTAATGATGATGCCTTTGTCGTCCCATTTCTCAAAACCCCATTTTGACAGCAAAAACCTTCCTTGCTTCGAAATGACCGGCGCGGTTTGAGAGGGGAAAACCTCTTTGCCTAAAATCCCGGACTGCCTGACCGCCTCGATGTCGCCGTCGTCGGCGCTTGCCAGGCGTAGGGTAAGCCCGGCGAGGATTTTTCTTATTTCAATAACCTCGTCCTCGGTGTTTGCAGTGTATCTTCCGCACATAACGTAACTCCTTTAGCAAAATAGACTGTCGATATCCGGCACCTCGTCCATCTGCGTCGCGGTCTCCTCAAACTTGATGCGCCCTAATTTTTCGCGCAGATTCTGCACAAGCCGTATCATATCGGGTTTTTGCGCCGCCCTTTCGTCGAACAGGCATAACTGCTCGTATTCCGCGTCGCAGAGTTTTTCCGCGAACACGCCGACGCTGCGGACCGGCTTCGACCAGTCGTAGCTTTCCGAAAAAATCCGGTACGCGATCTCAAAAAGCTCGTCGGGCGAGCCGACCGCGTTCGCAAAGCTCTCGCGCCTGCTGTAAGCCGAAAAATCGCTTCTGCGGACATGAATGCCGACGCACCGCGCTTTAAACCGGTGTTTGTCCAGCCGCTTCGACACGCAGGCGCAGATGACGTACAACAGCGCCGCGATGTCCTCCTGGTTGTCGATGTCGGCAGGCGCCGTAATGGTGTTGCCGATGCTTTTGAGCTCGTCGTCGGAGGTGATGGTCGGGCAGAAGTTCCGGTCGTCGCCGTTCGCGAACTCCCAGAGCGTGTATCCGCGTTTTCCAATCTCGCGGCTGAGCTTGACCGGGTCGCAGGTCGCAAGGTCGCCGATGGATAATATCCCGAGCCGATACAGTTTCCTGCGGGTCGCGGAACCGACGAACAGCAGCTCGAACGCCGGACGGTTCCAGACGGTGCGCTTGTAGTTGTCTTTGGATATGACGGTCACCGCGTCCGGCTTTTTGAGGTCGGAAGCGAGTTTTGCGTAAATATAATTGTAGCTGACGCCCACCGAAACCGTAAGCCCAAGCTCTTTTTTTACGCTGTTCCGTATTTCCTCGGCGGTTTGAATCCCTTTATGAAAAGCGTACTTGCTTTTGTCCAGCTCCACCCACGCCTCGTCCAGCCCGTAAGGGGTGACCATATCGCTGTACCTTGCGTATATCGCGCGGGCTTTGCGGGTGTATTCAAGGTATCGGTCGTAATTGGCGGTCACCGTCGTCAGCGAAGGGCATTTCGCTTTTGCGGTATAAATGCTCTCGCCGGTGACAACGCCGAACTGCTTGGCAAGGTCGTTCTTCGCCAGAACAATTCCGTGTCGGGAATCCGGGTCGCCGCAGACCGCCATCGGAACCTTTCTCAACGCCGGGTTATACAAGCACTCCACCGAAGCGAAATAATTGTTCATATCGCAGTGAAGAACAACTTTTTCCGGTATTTCGCCGTACTCTGTCATCATACTACCGCCCCAAAACAAATGTTCGTTTTTTTGTTGTCCTAAGTATATCAGAACATTTGTTCTGTGTCAACGGTTTTTATGTTTTTTATTGACAGAATATAAAAATGGATATAAAGTAGAAGAAATAGGTAAGAGATAAGAAGTAAGAAGTAAGAGGTAAGAGATAAGAAGTAAGAGGTAAGAGATAAGAAGTAAGAGGTAAGAGATAAGAAGTAAGAGGTAAGAGGTAAGAGGTATAAGGTAAGAGATTTGTTCGGGCGGATATGACGGGAGGTAGTTTTATGATAAAAACAAATCGCTTCGGGAAAATCGGGAATGAGGATATTATATGCTTTACGCTCGAGAACGATTCGATGAAAGCGGATATTCTCAATTACGGCGGGATCCTGCGCAGTCTGGTTGTGAACGGTGCAGACGTCGTCTGCGGATTCGACGATCTCGAAGGGTATCTTGCGGACACGGGCTATCATGGCGCCGTCATCGGCAGATACGCGAACCGAATTGAGAACGGCGTTTTTTCGCTAAACGGAACAGAATACCATCTGAACCGAAACGAAAAAGGCGTTACGCACCTGCACGGCGGAAACAAGGGTTTCGACAAAGCCGTCTGGAAATACCGCGCGTCCCAGTTCGCGGACGGAAGCGCCTCGCTTGCGCTTAGCCACTTCAGTCCCGACGGCGACGAGGGTTATCCCGGAAATCTGCAGGTAGAAGTCGTCTATACGCTCAGCGGAAAAAGCCTGACCATCCATTACCGAGCGAAAAGCGATCGGGACACCGTCGTGAACTTAACCAATCATTCCTATTTTAATCTGAACGGGTACGACAGCGGGGATATTTATTCCCATGTTTTAAAAATCAACGCGGACAAATACTGCACGGTCGACGAGCGGCTGATACCCGTCCGCGAAGCCGACGTTTCCGGCACGCCGTTCGATTTCCGCACGCCGAAGCCGGTCGGACAGGACATTTTCGTAAAAAACAGACAGCTTGAAATCTGCGGCGGCTACGACCATAACTTTATCCTGAATAAGCAAAATGTTGACAGCATCCGAACCGGCAGAAAGGTTATGCACGAAGCGGCGGTTCTTTCCGCCGAGAAGAACACGATGACGGTTTACACCGATATGCCCTGCCTGCAGCTTTATACCGCGAACTTTATGACGGGCGAGCGTCCTTTTAAAAACGGCGTAAAGCAGGAAAAACACCGCGCGCTCTGCCTGGAAACGCAGTTCGCGCCGAACAGCCCGAACAACGGGGAAGCGATTCTCAAAAAAGGCGTGCCGTACGACAGAGCGACCGTTTTTGTATTTAAGTAAACAATTCTCGAATTAATACCAGTATACCTTATTATTTATAAAAGTCAAGAAGATGGGAGCGGAACGCACGATGACAGCCTTTCATTCTTTCACAACAAAAGAGATTCAGCCGGCAGGATGGCTCAAGCGGCAGCTTGAAATTCAGGCGGACGGACTGTGCGGCAACCTTGACCGCGTTTGGCCCGACGTGCAGGACAGCAAATGGATCGGCGGAACGCGGGACGGTTGGGAGCGCGTTCCATACTGGCTGGACGGCTTTATCCCGATGGCGTACCTGCTCGGACGGGAAGACCTTGTTCGGCGGGCGAAAAAGTATGTAGACGCCATTCTTTCGCGTCAGGCGGACGACGGCTGGATTTGTCCCTGCTCGGAGAGCGAGCGCGCGGGCTACGACGTTTGGGCGTATCTGCTGATCTGCAAGGTTTTGACGGTTTACGCCGACTGCAGCGGCGACGAACGGATAGAGCAGGTTCTATATAAAGCGCTGAAATGCCTGTACGCGCATATTCAAGAACACCCGCTGTTCAACTGGGGCAAAATGCGCTGGTTTGAGTGTCTGATTCCGATTTTCTGGCTGTACGACCGGGTTCAAGCAGAATGGCTGATCGACTTAGCAAAAGAACTAAAGAATCAGGGCTTTGATTACGACAAATGGTTTGACAGCTTTGCCGAAACAGCCCCGAAAAACGAATGGCGGTACGACACGCACGTCGTAAACCTCGCCATGTGCTTAAAATCCGGCGCTTTATATTCGCGCATTAGCGGAGAAGACCCGGACGCTTTTGCTGAGAAAGCGTTAAGCTGTTTGATGAAATACCACAGCATGGCGGCGTTTCACTTTACCGGCGACGAATGTTTGGCTGGGGACAGTCCGGTGCGCGGCAGCGAACTGTGCGGCGTTGTGGAAGCGATGTATTCGTATGAAATCCTATCGGAATATTCGGCCGCCGCGAAATGGGGCGACGCGCTGGAAAGGCTGGCGTTAAACGCGCTTCCGGCGGCGGTCAGCGATGATATGTGGACGCACCAGTACGACCAGATGACCAATCAGCCGCAGTGTTCGATTATGCCGGAAGGGAAAGTGGTTTTCGGCACCAACAACGGCGAGTCACACTTGTTCGGACTCGAACCCAATTACGGCTGCTGCACGGCGAATTTCGGGCAGGGATTCCCGAAACTGGCGCTAAACATATTCAAGCGTACGCAAAACGGCTTTGCCGCCGTTCTGCTGCTGCCCGCGTCGGTTTCGTTTTCATACGACGGTGCTGTCATCAACTGCGAATGCGAGACCGATTATCCGTTCAGTGGCGAGGTTAAATATACCATATCGGTCAGCGAGCCGAAAGCGTTCGCGTTTTCGGTCAGGATTCCTCAGTTCGCGAAAAAAGCCGAGGTAAACGGCAGCCTTGTCCAGACCGGACAGTATTACACGATTGAGAAAACCTGGAGCGGCAGGGAAACAGTCGTCATAAAACTGGACTTTGAAGCCGAACTGGTAAAACGCCCCTCCGGCATGTACTGCCTTGTGAGAGGCCCTCTGCTGTACGCTTTGCCCGTCAAAGCGCGGAAAGTCATGCATGAATATGTTAGAAACGGTGTCGAGCGCAAATTTCCGTATTGCGATTACGAGCTTTTCCCCGAGTCGGAGTGGCGGTACTGCTTTGCGTCGGATGTCTTTACGGTCCGGGAGAACAGCGTAAGCGACGTTCCGTTTTCCGCTGAAAATCCGCCCGTTGAGATCGAAGCGGAAATGGCTCGGATTGACTGGGAAATCACCGACGGCATATGCGCCGAAAAGCCTTTGTCCTGCGAACGGCGCTCGCCGGCGCAGAAGGTCAGGTTGATTCCGTACGGCTGCGCAAAACTGAGGATGGCCGAATTACCATATTTTAGGCGCTAAAGAAACGTTGATTATCGACGATATAAATGATATACTGCTATTAATCCAATATGTAGAGAAGAGGTTACCATGAAACGGCTGCTTTTGCTTACCAGTACTATTTTGTTGGTTTTTGTAATTTTATTACCGACGTTGTCGCTTTCCGCCTGCGGAAAAGAATCGGCGGCTGGACTGCTGAAGAAAAACACGGGATGCTACGTGGACGGCAGTTATCTGCGCGGCGTAAAGGAACGGAGCACGACCGAGGACGTTCTCAAGCTGTTTGATGGTTCCGGAATCACGATTGTGAAGAACGACGCGTTCGTCGGTACCGGCTCGAAAGTGAAGTACGGCAATTCGGAACTGACGGTGATTGTCAAGGGTGACGTAAACGGCGACGGCGAGGTTGACTCCATCGATTATCTGTTGATGAAGCGCGCCATCATCGGTTCGGCAACCCTTGAAGAAGCATATTTATTGGCAGCTTCTATTCAGGGCGAGGAAGAGCTTTCCTCATTAGATTATCTGCTTGTCAAAAGACACTGCATCGGATCGTACAACCTTTATGAGGACACGACTATGAACTTTAAAGGCTTAAAAATCGCTTACATACCGTTGGACGACCGTCCTGTAAATGTGGACAGGGTAAGATACCTCGCGCAGTCCGTCGGATTCGAGCTGCTGATGCCCGACCCGGATTACTACGCGACCAAGCTGGACGGCAGAGGCTTCAACTCCAACGGAACGCAGTTCGGCAACCGCGAGGAGCTCGTGAAATGGCTCAAGTCGGTGGACGCGGAGTGCGACTATTTTGTCATTTCGCTTGACCAGATGCTCTCGGGCGGTCTTGTCAGCTCGCGCGCGATGCACAACACCGACCTGTCGTACGAGTACGGCATCATCGACTATCTTGCCGAATTGAGCAAAAACAACTATGTGTACTTCTTTGATACGGTCATGCGCCTTGCTTCTACGGTAGATTACCAAGGCTATCAATCGGATGAGTATACCGCGACACGCAATTATGGACTTGTCGGCAGAAAATTGCTTTCCGGCGCCGACTTGACGATTGAAAAAATTATAGCCGGCTATCGGTACGGCGAAAACGGCGCGGAAATTCCAGTTAACCTGACGTCGGAACAGCTCAACACCTATCTTGAAGCGCGCGAGAGAAAGCTGCGTCTTGCCGACTATTTCCTTGCAAAACTCAACGGAGATTATCAATACTGCTACTACGGCGTTGACGATTCAAACCCGACAAACACGATTCAGACCAACGAGATTAACTATATTCAATCGAAACTGGTCAACGGCAGGCTCTTCGCGGGATGCGACGAACTCGGCTTGATGTGCGTCACAAGACTGACATCGGATGTTTATGCAAATAAGCTGAAGATCGCGGTCAGCTACTTCGGCGGCGGAGAAAACTCCCCGGCTGACAACTACGATATCGGAACGCTGAAAGAAAACATCGAGCACCACATTATCTCCATCGACGCCGAAATCACAACCTCAGCCGGCGACGCGGACGTGAGTGTTTTGGTTCTTACCAAGCCGGTTAAAACCTCTCTTACCGCTGCCTGCGACACGTTGATTGAGAAACTGAAAGACAACATCTCCAAGCAAATCCCGACCATTGTGATTGACGCTTCCACACAGGAGGAGAAGAGAACGCTGCAGAATTTGTTTGTATCCAAGAATATTCCGCTGACAACGCTGGTCGGCTATTCCAACTGGAACACCGTCGGCAACTCCATCGGAATCGCATTGAGCCAGGGTGTGACGAGGGTTGTTTACCTGAAAAACTGCTCGGAAATCACGCGTGATTCGAATATCGGCTTCTTGAAAAGCATGACCTTTGCCTATATAAAGGATATCGGCTATCAGCTGGAGGGCGGCAAAGAATACAGCAAATGGATCGATCTGATCAACAACAGCCCGATTATCGTTAGTTTGAAACCGTACAAAACGCAGAAAATCGGCACCGTGAGCGTTTCGAATTACAGCCAGCCGTGGAAGCGGTCATTCGAGATCACGTTTGACATCAGCGTAAAATAAACGGTCGGACGTAAAATATATACATCGATTCGCGTTTTTTGTGTATATTTTTACATTTACACTTGACAAACTGTATATTTGGTGTATAATGTAAGAAATCACACACACAGGAGACGATGTTATGAGCAGCGATAAAAATAAAATCAAAAAGGTCGTGCTCGCTTATTCCGGCGGGCTGGACACCTCGATTATCATTCCGTGGCTGAAGGAGAATTACGACAACTGCGAGGTCATCGCCGTATCCGCCGACGTCGGACAGGGTTCGGAGCTGGAAGGTCTTGAGGAGAAGGCTTTAAAGACCGGCGCTTCCAAGCTGTATATCGAGGATTTGAAGAAAGAGTTTGTCGAGGAGTACATTTTCCCGACGCTCAAAGCGGGCGCCGTCTACGAGGGCGAGTACCTGCTCGGAACTTCGTTCGCGCGTCCGGTTATCGCAAAGCGCATTGTTGAAATCGCCAAAAAAGAGGGCGCCGATGCGATCTGCCACGGCTGCACCGGCAAGGGCAACGACCAGGTGCGCTTCGAGCTTACGATTAAGGCGTTCGCGCCGGATATGAAGATTATCGCGCCCTGGAGAATCTGGAACATCAAATCGCGCGATGAGGAAATCGAGTACGCGGAAGCGCACAACATACCGCTGAAAATCAGCAGAGAGACCAACTACTCCAAAGACAAGAACCTCTGGCACCTCTCGCACGAGGGAATGGACCTGGAGGACCCGGCGAACGAGCCGCAGTACAACAAGCCCGGCTTTTTGGAGATGAGCGTTTCGCCCGAGCAGGCGCCGGATAAGCCGGTTTACGTCACGATTTCCTTTGAAAAAGGTGTTCCCGTCGCTTTGGACGGCAAAAAATACGGCCCGGTTGAGCTGATTGAAAAGCTGAACAAAATCGGCGGAGAAAACGGAATCGGCATCGCGGACATTGTTGAAAACCGCCTTGTCGGCATGAAGTCAAGAGGCGTTTATGAGACGCCCGGCGGAACCATTCTGTACAAAGCGCACAGGATTCTGGAGTCCTTAACGCTCGACCGCGACACCCAGCACTACAAAGAGCTGATCGCGCACAAGTTCGCCGAGCTGGTATACTACGGACAGTGGTTTACACCGCTCAGAGAGGCGCTTTCCGCTTTTGTGGACAAAACGCAGGAGACCGTTACCGGCGACGTAAAACTCAAGCTGTACAAAGGCAATATCATAAACGCCGGCGTAACCTCTCCGTACTCGCTTTACAGCGAGGAAATCGCCACCTTCAACAAGGACGAGGTCTACAACCAGCACGACGCCGAGGGCTTTATCAACCTGTTCGGTCTGCCCATCAAAGTCAGAGCGGCGATGCTGAACAAAAGAAAAAAGTAATTTAAAACTCATAATTATACACCCAAAACCTCCGCGTATTCAGCATACTCGGAGGTTTTTATGCAATATGTTGCGATTGTCTTCTTTTTTCTCAACAAAATATATGTAAACAATACATTGCAAACACAACCGCTTTATGCTAAAATATACGTGATTTTTATTGGAGAGTGAAAGCGATGCGTTGTTCGGGATGCATAAAAATTACTTTTTATAAAGCATTCGTGCGCCCTGAAATCAAAGTGCGCGCTTTTAAGAACTCCGGCGGAATCATTGTGCACAAAAACAGGGATAATTGTGATTATAAATAAGACTGAGCTTTTGCGGCTTGGTCTTATCTTTTTTTCTATAAAAAATCCATGAATCAAACATAAGCGAGGTAAACCATGAAGAAAGTAGCAATCGTAATGGGTTCTGACAGCGACCTTCCGGTCGTATCGGCCGCTGCAAAGCAGCTGGACATGCTCGGCATACCGTATGAAGCGAGAATTCTATCGGCGCACCGCACGCCGTACGAGGTTGCGGAGTTTGCCCGCAACGCGCGCGCGAACGGTTTCGGCGTCATCATTGCCTGTGCCGGCAAGGCAGCGCATTTGGCGGGCGCGATCGCCGCGCAGACAACGCTGCCGGTCATCGGCGTTCCGATTAAATCCAGCACGCTGGACGGGCTTGACGCTCTGCTCTCGACGGTTCAGATGCCGCAGGGAATACCGGTCGCGACGGTTGCCATCGACGGCGCCGCAAACGCCGCCCTTCTCGCCGCGCAGATTCTTTCCGTCGAGGACAAGGAAATTGCGGCAAAGCTCAACGAAATGCGCCTGGAGATGGCAAAGTCGGTAGTTAAAAAAGACGAAAGTCTCGGCGGAAAAATCAGCTATTAAGCATACATACATCAAAACATCGGAGGAGTAAAACATGCAGAAAATCAACCTGCTTTACGAGGGCAAGGCAAAAAAGGTTTATACAACCGAAGACAGCGAGGTTTATATCGTTTCGTATAAGGACGACGCGACTGCGTTCAACGGGCTGAAAAAAGGCACCATCGAAGGCAAGGGCGCGATCAACAATAGAGTAACCAACCATTTGATGAAGCTGCTTGCGTCAAAAGGAATCCCGACGCATTTTGTAAAGCAGCTCAACGACTGCGAAACTGCGGTCAGAAAGGTTTCCATCGTTCCGCTTGAAGTGATTGTTCGGAACATCGCGGCAGGCTCGCTTTCCAAGCGGCTCGGGCTTCCTGAAGGAACCAAGCTCGCGACCACGGTGCTCGAGTTCTGCTACAAAAACGACGAGCTGGGCGACCCGATGATCAACGAGTATCACATCGCCGCCTTGCAGCTGGCGACCAAAGAAGAGCTTGAGAAAATCACCGAATACTCGTTTAAAATCAACCAAATCCTGACTGATTATCTGAAAGACCTAAACATCGAGCTGATCGATTTCAAACTCGAGTTTGGCAGAACCAGCGACGGAAAGATTATCCTCGCGGACGAGATTTCGCCGGACACCTGCCGTTTCTGGGATTCCAAAACGAAAGAAAAGCTGGATAAAGACCGTTTCCGCCGTGACCTTGGCGGCGTAGAGGACGCATATAAAGAGATTTTAAAAAGACTGCTTGGAGAATAAGAGAAATAGGTAAAAGGGAAAAAGTAAAAGGTAAGAGATAATAAAAGGGAAGAAGTAAGAAGTAAAAAGTAAAAAGTAAAAGATAGTTCTAAGTTTTACATACTGATTTTTTAATTTAAAGTTTATCTCTTGCCAGCATCTATCTTTTTACCAGCTTTGGGCCGATTATGAATTTTAAATTATATCCCTTACTTCTTACCTCTTATCTCTTACCTCTTATCTCTTACCTCTTATCTCTTACCTCTTATCTCTTACCTCTTATCTCTTACTTCTTATCTCTTACCTCTTATCTCTTACTTCTTACCTAATGTATAACTTTTGGAGGATTCTTATGTTTGATACGCTCAAGGAAGAATGCGGCGTTTTCGGCATGTTCTCAAAGGAGAATATCGATATCGCCCAGTACGCGTACTACGCGTTGTTCGCTTTGCAGCACAGAGGACAGGAGAGCGCCGGTATCGTCGTGAACGACGACGGCATTATGAACCTGCACAAAAACGTGGGGCTGGTAAACGAGGTTTTCACGCCCGAAGTGCTTTCCGGTCTGGGCAAGGGCAATATCGTCATCGGTCACGTTCGGTACGGAACCACCGGCACGCGTCCCCGCTTGAACGCGCAGCCGCTTCTGGTCAACCACGTCAAGGGCAGCATGGCTTTGGCGCATAACGGCAACCTGATAAACGACAGCGAACTGAGAGAAAAGCTGGAGCTGGAAGGCTCGATATTCCACACCACAAGCGATACCGAAGTCATCAGCTATGTAATCGTCAAAGAGCGTTTGAACGCCGTGTCGATTGAGGAAGCGGTCATTCACGCGATGGAAAAAATCAAGGGCGCTTATTCGCTGCTGATTATGTCGCCCACCAAGCTGATTGCGGTCAGGGACCCCTACGGATTCCGGCCGTTGTGCATCGGCGCGCTCGGCGACAGCTACGTTTTCGCTTCCGAGAGCTGCGCGTTTGACGCGATCGGCGCGACCTTCCTGCGGGACGTCAAGCCCGGCGAGGTCGTCGTGGTTGACAAGAACGGCATGCGCAGCTTTGAGAATCACTGCAATAAGGTAAAACGCGCGCTCTGCGTGTTTGAATACATCTACTTCGCCCGTCCCGATTCGGTTATCGACGGCGCTTCGGTACATACAGCGCGCCTGCGCGCGGGCGCATTTCTGGCGCTGGAACATCCGGTTCAGGCGGATGTCGTGGTAGGCGTTCCGGATTCGGGCATAGACGCGGCGATCGGATACGCGCGGCAGTCGGGCATTCCGTACGGCGTCGGGCTGATTAAGAGCAAATACGTCGGCAGAACCTTTATCCAGCCCAGTCAGGAGCAGCGCGAGGTCGGCGTGCGGCTCAAACTGAGTCCCATCGTGAGCGTATTGAAGGATAAAAGAGTAATTCTAATCGACGATTCCATCGTCAGAGGAACCACCAGCGCGCGCCTTGTCAAACTAATCCGCGACGCGGGCGCAAAGGAAGTGCATATGCGCATTTCCGCGCCGCCCTTCCGCCATCCCTGCTATTTCGGCACGGATATTGATTCGCCGGAACATCTGCTGGCCGCCAATCATTCCATCGAGGAAATGGCAAAGATGATCGGCGTCGATTCGCTCGGGTTCTTAAGCATTGACAGCGTTAAGAAACTGGCGGAAACCGGCGACAACGGTTTCTGCACCGGGTGTTTCTCCGGAACTTACCCGTTGGAGATTCCGTGCTATAACCGAAAAAGCAAATACGAGCGCAAGCTGAGCGAACGAACGGAGGCAAACCAATGAAAAGTTTCAGCGATAGCTATAAGGCGGCCGGCGTTGACATTACCGCCGGCTACGAAGCGGTCAGGCTGATGAAAGACCATATCAAACGCACGCTGATCCCGGGCGCCGGCGACATCGGCGGGTTCGGCGGATTGTTTGAGCTGGACCTGACCGGAATCAAAAAACCGGTTCTTGTCAGCGGCACGGACGGCGTCGGCACCAAGCTGAAAATCGCTTTCCTGATGGACAAGCACGACACCGTCGGCATCGACTGCGTCGCCATGTGCGTCAACGATATTATCTGCAGCGGCGCGAAACCGCTTATTTTCCTCGATTACATCGCACTCGGAAAGAATATCCCCGAAAAAGTCGCTTCCATCGTTTCCGGCGTAGCGGAAGGCTGCGTTCAGGCGGGCTGCGCGCTGGTCGGCGGCGAAACCGCGGAGATGCCCGGTTTTTACCCGGAGGACGAATACGATTTGGCGGGTTTTTCCGTGGGCGTTGTCGATAAAGACAAAATTATTGACAATAAAAAAATTAAAAAAGGCGATGCCGTCATCGCGCTTCCTTCCTCCGGCGTGCATTCCAACGGGTTCTCGCTGGTCAGAAAGATATTCGACGTCGAACATAAGGGCGTTGACGCATATTACGCCGAACTGGGCATGACGCTGGGCGAAACGCTGCTCACGCCCACCAAAATATATGTAAAACCCATGCTGAAACTGATGGAAACGGTCGAGGTGAAAGCGGTTTCCCATATCACCGGCGGCGGTTTCTACGAGAATATTCCAAGAAGCATACCGGAAGGGTTCGCCGTCAAAATCGATAAGAAAGCGTTAAAGATACTTCCTGTTTTCGAGCTGATTCAAAAAGCGGGAAACATCGACGAGCGCGATATGTTCAACACCTTCAATATGGGCGTCGGCATGAGCGTTGTTGTGGATTCAGCAATCGCGGACAAAGCGGTCAGCGTGCTGAACGAAAACGGCGAAAAGGCCTATATCTGCGGTGAAATTATAAATCAAGAGAACGGGGAAGGTGTTCTGATTTGTTAAAGATCAATATTGCTGTTCTGGTCAGCGGTTCGGGAACCAATCTGCAGGCGCTGATAGACGCGAGCAAGGCCGGAACGCTCAAGAACGGCGAGATAAAAACGGTCATATCCAGCAAGGAAACGGCGTACGCGCTGCAAAGAGCGAAAGACAACGGCATCAAAGCCTACTGCGTGCCGAAAAGGGATTTCCCCGACCAGCAGGCGTTCGAGCGCAGGCTGATTGAGATTTTGAAAAGCGAGGGCGCGGAGCTGATTGTTCTTGCCGGATTTACCATCATTTTAAGCCCGTATTTTATCAACGAGTACCGGGACAGAATCATCAACATCCATCCGTCGCTGATACCCGCTTTCTGCGGCGAAGGTTTTTACGGGCTTAAGGTTCATCAGGCGGCGTTGGAGCGCGGCGTAAAGGTTACCGGCGCCACCGTTCATTTCGTCAACGAAATTCCGGACGGCGGAAAAATCATTCTGCAGAGAGCGGTCAATGTCAAGGACAACGACACGCCCGAAATCCTCCAAAGGCGGGTTATGATGAAGGCGGAATGGAGAATCCTTCCCAAAGCCTGCGAAATGGTCTGCAAACAACTGCTGAAAGAAAAGAAAGCAGAGTAAGGGATTGACTATGATAGACATCTTCAACTATTTATCCTCAAACAGCTATCCCGGCAGGGGAATCGCCATCGGCAAAAGCGCCGACGGAAACGAAGCGTATCTTATTTATTTTATCATGGGCAGAAGCGTGAACAGCCGCAACCGCGTATTTGTTGAGAACGCCGACGGAAGCGTCCGCACCAAAGCGTTCGACGAGAGCAAGCTGACAGACCCTTCGTTAATCATTTACGCGCCGGTCCGCGTTTTCGGCGAGCATACCATCGTGACAAACGGCGACCAGACCGACACGATATACAATTCGTTGCGGGACGGCAAGACCTTCGCGGACGCTTTGCGCACGCGCGGCTACGAGCCGGACGCGCCCAACTACACGCCAAGAATCAGCGGTCTGGCGACCATACACAACGGAAAACTCTCCTATAAACTGTCCATCCTCAAAAAGTCCTGCGCGTCTGCCGCCTGCGACCGGTTCTTCTTTGAGTACGAGAACACCGCGCCGGGCGTCGGGCATCTCATCCATACATACAAATCGGACGGCAACCCGATTCCCTCCTTCGAAGGCGAGCCGGCGGCTTTCGCCTGCGACAAGGATTTCGAATCGCTCGCGGACGGCATCTGGAACGCGTTGAACGAGGAGAACAAAGTTTCTCTCTTTGTCCGCAGCATATCGATCAAGGATGGTTCCTATAAAACTAAAATCTACAACAAGAATCAGTAATCGGGAGTGTGTGTTATGACAGAGCTTGAGCTGAAGTACGGCTGCAACCCCAATCAGAAGCCGGCAAGAATCTACATAAATAAAGGAAGTCTACCGATCGAAGTACTCAACGGAAAACCGGGTTATATTAACTTTTTGGATGCGTTCAACGGATGGCAGCTTGTAAAGGAGCTGAAGGAAGCGACGGGCATGCCTGCGGCCGCTTCATTCAAGCACGTCAGCCCGGCGGGCGCGGCGGTAGGCGAGCCGCTGGACGATATTCTCCAGCAGATTTTCTTTGTTCCTTCAAAAGATATTTCTCCGCTTGCCTGCGCGTACGCAAGGGCGAGGGGCGCGGACCGGATGAGCTCGTACGGCGACTGGATTTCGCTGAGCGACAAGTGCGACCTGGACACCGCGAAACTGATTGCCGCGGAGGTTTCGGACGGCGTCATCGCGCCGGATTACGACGACGACGCGCTTGCGCTGCTCAAAACCAAGCGCAAGGGCACCTACAACATCGTAAAAATCGACAAAGACTATGTTCCCGAAGAGATGGAAGTAAAGCAGGTTTTCGGCATTTACTTTGAGCAGGCGCGCAACAACGTCAAAATCGACCGCGAGATGCTCAAAAACATTGTCACCGAGCAAAAAGAACTGCCCGAATCCGCCGTACGCGATTTAATCATTTCGCTGATTACGCTCAAATACACGCAGTCAAACTCGGTCTGCTACGCTTTTGGTGGTCAGGCAATCGGCATCGGCGCCGGACAGCAGTCCAGAGTGCACTGCACACGCCTTGCGGGCAATAAGGCGGACAACTTCTTCCTGCGCCAGCACCCGAAGGTATTGGAGCTGCCGTTCTTAGACGATATCGCCCGCCCGAACCGGGACAACGCGATCGACGTTTATATCTCCGCCGATTACGAGGACGTCATCGACGACGACGTATGGCGCAACACCTTCAAGGTAAAGCCCGAACCGCTGACCGCGGAGGAAAAGAAAGCGTTCCTTTCTAAAATCAACGGCGTTTCTCTGGGCAGCGACGCGTTCTTCCCGTTCTCGGACAACATCGAAAGAGCGGCGAAGAGCGGCGTAAGCTATATCGCGCAGCCGGGCGGTTCCATCCGCGACGACCTTGTGATTGAAGCCTGCAACAAGTACGGCATGGTCATGGCGTTTACCGGCGTTCGCCTGTTCCACCACTAAACAGCGGACATTAATGGTTTTTTCGCAATCAAGAAATTAGAGTATAGGAGATCGATATGGACATTCTTGTTGTCGGCGGCGGCGGCCGCGAGCACGCGATTATCAAAGCGATCAAAAAAAGCCCGCTATGCGGGAAAATCTACTGCCTGCCCGGAAACGGCGGCATCGCCTCGGACGCTGAATGCGTAGATATCGGCGCGAAGGACATTCCGGCCATCACAGCCTTCGCGGTTGAAAAAAAGGTTGATTTTGCGATTGTCGCGCCCGACGACCCGCTGGTGCTGGGCGCCGTGGACGCGCTTGCGGAAAAGGGAATCCCTTGCTTCGGACCGAACAAAGCAGCAGCCATGATTGAGGGAAGCAAGGCGTTCGCAAAGGATCTGATGCGCAAATACGGCATTCCGACCGCAACCTATCAGACTTTTGACAACGCGGACGAAGCGATACGATATATTTCCGATCAGAACAGCTATCCCACCGTCATCAAAGCCGACGGGCTTGCGTTGGGCAAGGGCGTTATCATCGCCGAAAACTTCGAAGAAGCGAAAAACGCGGTCAAAAGCATCATGCTGGACAAAGCGTTCGGTGAAAGCGGCAATAAAATCGTGATAGAGGAATACCTTACCGGCGTGGAGGTTTCGGTGCTCGCCTTTACGGACGGAAAGACCATCAAGCCGATGGTTTCCTCGATGGACCACAAACGCGCTTTGGACGGCGACAAGGGCTTGAACACCGGCGGCATGGGCACCGTCGCGCCCAACCCGTATTATACAAAAGAAGTCGCCGACGCGTGCATGGAAAAAATCTTTCTGCCCACCGTTCAGGCGATGAACAGCGAGGGCAGGACCTTTAAGGGATGTTTGTACTTCGGACTGATGATTACCAAAACCGGCCCGAAGGTCATCGAATACAACTGCCGCTTCGGCGACCCCGAAACGCAGGTCGTGCTCCCGCTTTTAAAGAGCGACCTTTTGCAGATTATGCTCGCCGTTTCGCAGGGTACCTTAAGCGAAACGGAGGTTGTTTTTGACAACGGCGCCGCCTGCTGCGTCATCATCGCGTCCGGCGGATATCCGCAGCATTACGAAAAGGGCAAGAAAATAGATTTCGGCGACGTGCGGGAAAGCGACGATTTGCTGATTTACCACGCGGGCACAAAACTGGATAAGGACGGAAGCCTCTTCACCGCCGGCGGCAGGGTGCTCGGCGTTACTGCGACCGGAAAGGATTTGGCGGAAGCGGTTGAAAAAGCGTATAAAGCCGTAGAAAAAATCAGTTTCGAGGGTTCTTTCTACCGGAAGGACATCGGCAAAAAGGCGCTTGCGGTTCTACAACGCTAAAAAAGAGGAGCAGGGAATGGTTTACAGAGTATATACGGAAAAAAAGGAAGAATACGCTGCGGAAGCGAAGTCGGTTTTGAACGACATCCGGGAACTTTTGAAAATAAAAACGCTGACAAAAGTCCGGGTTCTAAACCGATACGACGTCGAAAACATCTCCAAGGAACTGTTCGATTACTGCGTCGGAACCGTTTTCTCCGAGCCGCAGTTGGACAACGTTTATTATTCGCTTCCGGACGACGGCGCGAAGGTCTTCGCCGTGGAATATCTTCCCGGACAGTATGACCAGCGGGCGGATTCCGCGTCCCAATGCATACAGATTGTGTCGCAGGGCGAAAGACCGATTGTCAAAAGCGCGAAGGTTTATCTTCTTTACGGCTACCTTACGGACGAGGATATTCAAAGAATACAGCATCATCTGATAAACCCGGTCGAGAGCCGGCTTGCTTCGCTAAAAGAAGCGGAAACGCTGCAGATGAAGACGGTTCAGCCCGATTCGGTCGAGACGGTCGAGAACTTCATCACCATGACCGACGACGAGCTGAAAGAATTCCGGCAAAGTCAGGGACTGGCGATGGATTTTGACGACCTTTTGTTCTGCCGGGACTATTACAGAAAAGAAAACCGCAATCCCACGATTACCGAGATTAAGCTGATTGATACATACTGGTCTGACCACTGCAGGCATACGACCTTCACGACCCACATCGACAACATCGTCATCGACGACAGCCAGACGGCGGAAGGGTACGAGAATTATCTAAGACTGCGCAAAGAGCTGGGCAGAACCAGCCCGATTACGCTGATGGACATCGCGACAATCGGCGCGCGATACTTAAAGCGCAAGGGAATCCTGAAAGATTTGGACGAATCCGACGAAATCAACGCCTGCACGGTCAGGATTGACGTGGACGTGGACGGCAAAAACGAGGAGTACCTGCTCCTTTTCAAAAACGAAACGCACAATCATCCGACCGAGATTGAGCCGTTCGGCGGAGCGGCGACCTGCATCGGCGGCGCGATACGCGACCCGCTTTCCGGCAGAAGCTATGTGTATCAGGCAATGCGCGTCACCGGCGCGGCAAACCCGCTTACGCCCATCGAACAGACCATGAAGGGCAAACTCCCGCAGCGCACGATCGTTACCGAAGCGGCGCGCGGTTACTCCTCCTACGGCAACCAAATCGGGCTTGCCACCGGCCTGGTCGACGAGCTGTACCACGAAGGTTATGCCGCAAAGCGTATGGAAATCGGCGCGGTACTCGGCGCCGCGCCCAGAAAAAATGTAAAAAGAGAAAAACCGGCGCCGGGCGACGTGGTCATTCTGCTCGGCGGCAGAACCGGCAGGGACGGCTGCGGCGGCGCGACCGGTTCTTCCAAATCGCATACGCTTGAATCGCTCGAGCAGTGCGGCGCAGAGGTTCAAAAGGGCAACGCGCCCGAAGAGCGCAAACTGCAAAGGCTTTTTAGAAATCCGGAAGCATCCAGACTGATTAAGAAGTGCAACGACTTCGGCGCCGGCGGCGTTTCGGTCGCGATCGGCGAGCTGGCGGACGGACTCGATATTGACCTCGACAAGGTTCCGAAAAAGTATGAGGGACTGGACGGCACCGAGCTTGCCATCAGCGAATCGCAGGAGAGAATGGCGGTCCTGCTCGACAAGAACGACGTCGAACGCTTTATGGAACTCGCTTCGGAAGAAAACATCGAAGCGACTGCCGTCGCCGTCGTAACCGATACCAACCGCCTGCGCATGCGCTGGAAGGGGAAGGTAATCGTCGATATATCCCGCGATTTCCTCAACTCCAACGGCGCCGTCAAGCACGCGAACGTCAAGGTTGAACAATGGAAAACCTACAAGGATAAATCTTACAAAAGTTTTGCAAAAGGCATGCGGGAAGTTTGCGCCGACCTGAACGTCTGCTCCAAGCGCGGACTATCGGAGCGCTTTGACGCGACCATCGGCGCCGGAAGCGTTTTGATGCCGTTCGGCGGTAAGTATCAGCTCACGCCGACGCAGGTGATGGCGGCGAAGATTCCGGTATTGGAGGGCGAAACCGACACCGCTTCGGTGTTTGCGTACGGATTTAACCCGTTTGTCAGCGAAGCGAACCCGTACGCCGGCTCCTACAACGCGGTGGTCGAATCGGTCACCAAGCTGGTCTGCGCCGGCGCGGGACTGGATAAATGCTATCTTTCGTTCCAGGAGTACTTCTGCCGTCTCGGAAAAGACGAGAAGCGCTGGGGGCTTCCGTTCGCGGCTCTGCTCGGCGCTCTGCAGGCGCAGATTGACCTGGGCATCGGCGCGATCGGCGGCAAGGACTCGATGAGCGGCAGTTTCGAGAACCTTGACGTTCCGCCGACGCTGGTTTCCTTCGCGGTCACGGTCACGAACGCGAAGAACATCATCTCACCCGAGTTCAAAAAGGTAGGCAGCCGGGTAATCCTTTTAAAGACCGAAATGAAGGACGGCAAAGCCGATATCGAAAGCCTGAAAAACAACCTTGCCCTTGCGCAGACCCTGATTCAGGAGGGCAAGGCGGTTTCTGCGTACACGCCCACGTTCGGCGGCATCGCGGCTGCGGTCTTTAAAATGTGTATCGGCAACAAAATCGGCTTTAAATATGCGGACAACCTGAACCTTGACCTGTTCGGCTGCCTCTGCGGAAGCATTATTCTTGAACTAAAAGAAGACGCCGATATCGGCATTACGCTCGGATATACGACCGATAACGCTGTTATTGAGAAAGACGGCGAGGATCTTTCGCTCGACAGCCTGCTGAATATCTATGAAGAGAAGTTAGAACCCGTGTTCACCTGCAACATACAGCAGAACATCAAGGTGTTTGATATTCCGCTGTATAAAGCAGAAAAACGCCTTGCGCCGGCTGTAAAGACCGCAAAGCCGAAGGTCTGCATTCCGGTTTTCCCGGGCAACAACTGCGAGTACGACTGCGCCAGAGCCTTTGAGCGCGCGGGCGCCGAGCCGGTCATTACGGTCATCAAGAACCTCACCGGCGCTGATATAACCGCATCGGTCGACCTGATGGTAAAGCGAATCGCCGAGTCGCAGATTGTATTGATTCCCGGCGGATTTTCGGGCGGCGACGAGCCGGACGGTTCCGCGAAGTTCATCACCGCGTTCTTCAGAAACCCGAAAATCAAAGAGCAGGTCGAAATCCTGCTTGAGAAACGCGACGGCTTGATCGGCGGCATCTGCAACGGCTTCCAGGCGCTGATCAAGCTCGGTCTGGTTCCGTTCGGCAAAATCATGGAGCCGGACGCTTCTTCGCCCACGCTCGGTCCGAACATCATCGGCAGACACCAGTCCAGGCTGGTCAACACCAAAATTGTTTCCAACAAATCGCCCTGGTTTATGCTCTATGAGCCGGGCGAAGTGGTAACGGTTCCGATTTCGCACGGCGAGGGCAGGTTTATCTGCGAAGACACACTTGCGCAAAAGCTCATTGAGAACGGTCAGATTGCAACGCAGTACGCGGACCTGAACGGCAGAGCGTCCGCAGACATCGCGTACAATCCCAACGGCTCGCTGATCGCCGTTGAGGGAATTACCTCTCCCGACGGCAGAATCTTCGGCAAAATGGGCCATTCCGAGCGCGCGGGTGCGTACCTTTACAAAAACGTTCCGCAGTACAAATACGACAACAGACTGTTTGAAGGCGCGGTAAAATATTTTCAATAAAATACAAGGCGGGGGCTTGCTCCCGCCTAACCCTGCATGAGGAGGAAATTATGAATAACATCATGAAAGTAGTTCTCTCCGGTAGGTGTACCGGATGCAGTGCATGCAATGATTGCGAGCATATCACATTCAGTCTGAATGAACAGGGCTTTTACGCACCAACCGTTGATGAAAATTGTAATGAATGCGGTAAATGTATAGATAAGTGTATTTACTCTGATCAATACGAAGAAGATACCGATGAATAACGAAGGGCTGCGGCAACGCAGCCCTTTTGTTATGCCATTTTATCAAATGTTATGACCACCTTGAACAAATCCCCGTCGATAGACAGCTCGAATTTGCCTTTTTGCAGTTCGGTCAGGCTTTTTGCAATCGACAACCCCAGTCCGCTGCCCTCGGTCGAGCGCGAGCTGTCCCCGCGGACAAAGCGTTCGGTAAGCTCGTCGCTCGAGATATTTAATGGGTATTTTGAGATGTTTTTAAAGGCGATTTGCACCTTTCCGTCCGTTTCGACAACCGAAAGGTAAACCCTTGTAGCCGGCAGGGAATATTTGCAGATATTGCTCAGCAGATTGTCAAACACCCGCCATAAGAGCCTGCCGTCGCAGAAAACCGGCGTTTCGTGATCCGGTAGGGTTACGATAGGTTCAAGAGAAACAGCCTTCAAACGCTCGTCATATTCCGCCACAGCTTGCGAGAGCAACTCTTTGATGTCGGTGCGGGCAGGGGAAACGTTGATGCTGCCGGATGAAGCCTTTGACGCCTCCACCAGGTCCTCCGTCATTTTCTTCAGCCGGGCGGATTGTCTGTCTATCACCGCAAGGTACTCTTTTGCGGTTTCGTTCTCGATGTTCTCTTTTTTAAGCAGGTCGACATAGTTAATAATCGACGTGAGCGGCGTTTTGATATCGTGCGAAACATTCGTAATCAGCTCAGTTTTCGTGCGTTCGCTCTTAATCCGCTCCTCAACCGCTTTGGAGATTCCGGCGCTGATGTTGTTCAGGTTTTCGCCGTGCTTTTTGAGATCCCACAGCATTTTGCTTGTATCAATTCTGTAGCTGATATCCCCGTTCGCGATTCTCTCTCCGCCTTCCTTCAGCTTGCGCAAATGCAGCGTAAGATAGCAGATAAAGCTGCAAAGAAGAACTTTTTCTATCCCCCAAAGAAAGAACAAACCGCCGGAACCATTCGAGATAATCATGAACGCCGTCAAAATCAGCTCAAACAGCGTAATCACGCCGAAAATCAGCAGTACCTTAAATAAAACATTCAGATTGCGGAAAACAAACAGGAAAGCGCTTAAAAACTTCTTGAACACCCTATAGATAAATAAGCAGACTATATATATGACGGTGTTTTTCAGCAAAGTTTTCGCCTTCAACCTTGCCGCAAAAGACATGCAGTAAACTATGAGCGATAGAGCACATAAAAACGTAACCGGAATGACAATCAAAAAGAAGTTGGAAGCTAAGTCCACGTTCGCAACAATCGCCGTACCGTAAACGAGCACGCAACCTGCCGCGGCTGTGAAAATATCAAACGGAATTTTATCCATACCGTACAGCGAAACGCCCTCGATGCCCTTTCGGTACCCCGCGGCGCACATCAGAAAAATAAAAAGCAGTACAGAAAAGATTCCGCTAAAAGTAACAAAAACAATAAGAATACTGCTGCCTAACGAATGGATGATGTCAAATATAATTTTTAGCTGATAGAATTCGTCACATTCGGTCAGATTCGCGCGTACCGAAACGGTTACAATATAACCTCTCGATTTATCATCATAGTAATAATCGTCTTTGAAACCGTAGTTGGGTTCGTCATAATTGGATAAAACGATGTTTCCGTCAGAATCCTTAACTGTAAACGAAACATTGCAGTTGTCAGAACTATAGATATCTTTTTGAATATCCTCTAAAATAAACGGTTTTGAACTGGAATTTGCATACTGATATTTCATAAAAGAGCCGAAAATCCGAGCGGCATAATCGTTTGCCTGATTCTTGCACAGCTTGGATTCAAAAAAGGTAATATTGCTGTTATAAAACATATTGTTGTCTACAAGGATTGCGATACCCAGCACGGACAAAAAGAATACGGTCAAAAAAACGGCAAAAAGAATAACCGCTGTTATTTTAAAAGCAAAACTATGTTTAAATTTATTCATTGTCAACACCCTTTACAATTTTGTAGCCCTGACCCCATACGACTTTGAGATATCTCGGCTCGGCTGGGTTAATCTCCAGCTTTTCCCGCAGGTGCCGGATATGAACCGCGACCGTGTTCTCGCAGCCGAGCGGATTGTCGCCCCAAACCTTTGTGTAAATCTCGGCAGAGGAAAATACCTTACCCGGGTTCTGCATCAAGAGTTTTAGAATTTCATATTCGGTAGGGGTTAAGCTGACAGGCTCGCCGTCTACCGTAACCGTTTTGGTTTCGTCGTCCAGCGCGATGTTTCCGATTTTAAGCGCCGTCGGCTTTATCACCGCGCTGCCCAGCTTGGTATAGCGCCGAAGCTGGGACTTCACTCGCGCCAACACTTCGACCGGATTAAAAGGTTTGGTTATGTAATCGTCTGCTCCGATATTCAGTCCGAGTATTTTGTCGCTGTCCTCGCTTTTCGCGGTAAGCAGAATAATCGGGACATTGCTGAACTCGCGAAGTTTTGTCATCGCCGTAATTCCGTCCATGACTGGCATCATAATGTCCATCAGAACTAAATGAATTTCATTCTCTTTTACGATTTGCACAGCTTCCATGCCGTTGTACGCTTCAAAAGTCCGGTAATCCTCGCTTGAAAGGTATATCTTCAAAGCCGATACAATGTCCTTTTCGTCGTCGCAGATCAAAACATTACACATAATCAACCCTCCGGTAATAAAATACCATAAACTCCTTTAAAATCCAATACGCTATTGTCTTAAGAATTTCTTAAAACAAAAAAGAGTCGGTTTTCAAACCGGCTCTGAAATGGTTTTTTCTTATTTTTCTTTGCTCTTAAAGAGCAATGACCACAAAAGCGCAAAGGCCAAAGATGCGGTAATGCCCGCGGAGGTCGCCTTTAATCCTCCGGTCAGCGCGCCGAGCAGCCCCTGTTCGTCGACCGCTTTTTCAACGCCTTTCGCTAAAAGATAGCCAAAACCCGTCAGGGGCACCGTCGCGCCGGATTTTCCGAACTTCACAATCGGCTCGTACACCTGCAAGGCAGTCAGGATAACGCCCATAACGACATAGCCGACCAGAATCCGCGCGGGCGTCACCTTGGTTTTATCGATAAATATCTGGGCGATTACGCACAAAATGCCGCCGACTAAAAAACTGTACAGGAAACTGTTCAAATCCATCAGACCAACTCCTTCGTTACTCCTTGCAGATATGAATCAGATGCGCGATCGACGGAATGCTCTCGTTCTGCAGCGCGCTTTTTTTGTTCAGGAGCGCGCCGGTGGCGATCAGGAGCACGCGTTTTAGCTCGTTGTTCTGCATCCGCTTGAAGAAATGACCGCCGAAAACCGTCGCCATGCAGGCGCAGCCCGACGCGCCCGCGTGCATGTCCTGTTTTTCGATGTCGTAGATCAGCATTCCGCAATCGACGTATATGTCGCCGAGCGTGTATCCGCATCGCTTGAGCAGCTCGATGGAAATCTCGTGCCCTTCCTTGCCGAGATCGCCGGTCGCGATCAGGTCAAAATCCTGCGGTTTAAGGGAACTTTCGTTAAAATAGCGCAGAATCGTGTCCACCGCGGCGGTCGCCATCGCCGCGCCCATGTTGTTTGCGTCTTTGACGCCGTTATCAACGATTTTTCCGATAACGGCTTCCTTTACGCGGAACGGCGTCGGTTCGTTCTGAAACAGGTACGCGCCGCAGCCGGTTACCGTATGCTGGGCGGTCGGCGTCCGCTGACTGCCGTATTCCAGCGGGAAACGGTACTGGCGTTCCGCGGAGCAGAAATGCGAAGAAGCCATCACCGCCGCGTTTTTCACGAGTCCGCCGTTGATAAATGCGGACGCTACGATCGAACCTTCTATAATCGTCGAGCAGGCGCCGTATAACCCGAGAAACGGTATATGCGTCTTTGTGACCGCGAAACTGGTCGCGATGCATTGGTTCAACAGGTCGCCGCCCATCAGCAAATCTATATCCTCCGGACGCTTTCCGGATTTGCCGAGCAGAATGTTCAGCGTCCGTCTTGCCATTTCGCTTTCGGCTTTCTCAAACGTGTCCGTGCCGAAATACGGGTCCTCTTCAATCGCGTCAAAATACGAAGCGAGCGGACCCTCCGATTCTTTTTTTCCGACCAGAGAGGCCGTCTGCGCAAGATAAACGCTGCTGAAATGAAGAATACTGTTTTTCAACGCGTACCACCTTATTTCATGATAAAAAAGTAAATGATTCCGTAAATAATCGAGGCGACAGTGCCGTAAACTATAACGGGACCGGCGATGACGAACATCTGGGAAGCGACGCCCATTACGAAGCCTTCGCTTTTCGCGTCGATCGCGGGGGAGGTAACGGCGTTGGAAAAGCCTGTGATGGGAACCAGCGTGCCCGCTCCGGCGTGCTTGGCGATTTTGTCAAACCAGCCGATGCCGGTGAACAGGCCCGCAAGGAATATCAGTGTGACCGATTCTAATGTTTTCGCGGTTTCTTCTGCGACGCCGATATAGAGGTACAGCTCTAAAAAACCCTGTCCGATCGCGCAGATAAGCCCGCCTATCAGAAAAGCTTTGATGCAATTGACGACCGTGTTCGATCGTTTAGCCCGCTTTTCCGTGTAAGCAAGATACTCTTTTTTATTCACGCTGGATTTTCCTTTCGTTCATTTCTGTGTTTTATGAATATTCTTGTCATAAAATTGAATTTTATACCAAGACTATTGACAAGAGGATGATATTGAATATAATTAAATGTAAATGTTATAAATTTACTGTAAATACCGCATAAATACTGATTTCCCGGCGAAATTGTCCGTTGCGTTAGCAATCGCATTCAGTATTTGAGTTTATTTGAAAGGATTGGTAAAGTGAATAAGTTCTATCCTCCGGAAAGGTACGACAAGCCGGACAGTTTCAGATCCTTAATTAAAAAAAGCGCAGAGAAATACGGTAATAAACCCTATTTAAAATATATAAAAAAGACTGGTGATGTCGGAGAGGTATCATTTGTACAGTTCTACAACGACGTAAAATCGCTTGGAACTGCTTTCTTCGGCTTAAAGCTGGCGGGGAAGAGGGTTGCCATTCTTGGCGAAAGCCGGCCCGAATGGGTTACCGCTTACATGGCGGCGCTCTGCACCGGCAGCGTTGTCGTTCCTCTTGACAAGGAGCTGCTTGCGGACCAGATTCGGAACTTCATCGAGCTCGCGGAAGCAGACGCGCTTTTCTATTCCGAGGCATTTGCCGATTCCGTAAAATCCATGTCGGAAACGCTTCCGGGCGTGCAGTATTTTATCTGCTTCGACAACGTATGCGATTGCGAAAACGAAAGGTTTAAATCCTACAAGGACGTGCTCGCATACGGCGAAAAACTGCTTACCGAGGGAAATACCGACTATGAGAGAGCAAGGGTAGATACCTCGAAGATGAGCGCGATTATTTTTACCTCCGGCACAACCGGAACCAGCAAGGGCGTCATGCTTTCGCAGGACAATCTGCTGTACTGCATGCATGCTTCGGCAAATATGGTAAATTTCAGCGACAAGGACGTGCTTTTCTCGGTTCTTCCGCTGCATCATACGTATGAGATGAGCTGCGGAATTCTCACGCCGTTGATGCTGGGAATTACCGTATGCTTCAACAACAGCCTGAAGTATTTCATGAAGAACGTCAATATCTTCAAGCCCACCGGCATGGTTCTTGTTCCCTTGTTCGTCACCACCATCTACAAAAAGATCATGGAGGAAATCCAAAAGAAGAACAAGGAAAAACTGTTCAAAGGTGCGGTTGCCGTCACAAAGAACCTGCGCAGGGTCGGTCTTGACGTTCGGAGCATCGCCTTCGCCGAAATCAGAAAAGCGCTCGGCGGCAATTTGAAAAAAATCATCTGCGGCGGCGCGGCGCTGGACCCGGATTACGTCGACAGATTTGACGAGTTCGGCATCAACATTTCCGTCGGTTACGGCATCACCGAGTGTTCGCCGCTGGTTTCCGTCAATCCCTATTTCCGTCGCAAGAGAGGTTCTGTCGGAATCCCGGTAAAGAATTCTATTGTTAAAATTATCATCGAGGACGAGAACGATAACGAAATCGACGCCGAAACGGGCGAAATCGGCGAGATCTGCGTAAAAGGACCTCAGGTTATGCTTGGCTACTACAAGAACCCTGAAGCGACGGCCGCTACCTTTACGCAGGAAGGCTTCTTCAAAACCGGCGACTACGGTTATATCGACGAGGAAGGTTATTTGTATATAACCGGCAGAAAAAAGAATATCATCGTATTGCCGAACGGAAAGAACGTTTATCCGGAAGAAATCGAAGAATACCTCTACAAGCTGGACGTTATCAGCGAATGCGTTGTCGTCGGCAGAGAGAGCAGCACCGGCGAAGTCGTGCTCACCGCGATCATTTATCCCGATTACAGCAAGTTTGAAGGTTGTGATCAGAATGAAATTATCGAAAGGATGAAAGCCGAAGTTCTCAAGGTCAACAAACAGCTTCCGATATTCAAGCAAATCCGGAATATCGAGCTGAAAAAGAGCGAGTTTGAAAAGACTTCTTCCAAAAAAATCATACGTCATAAAGTTTAATATAAAACATTTAGGTTAAGAGGTATACAGTATGTTTGAAAAGCTAAAAAATGTACTTGTTGAGGAAATGAGCATTAATCCCGACGATATTACGCCGGACGCGGAACTGATTAACGATTTAGGCTTCAACTCGCTGGAGCTTGCCGATTTAATCGTTCTGTGCGAGGAAAAATTCGACGTCGTTTTCGATGAAAAAGATCTTCCGAGTTTGGTTACCGTTGGCGATGTCGCCAATTACATTGAACTTAATTCTTAAAAAATATAAAAAAAGCCCGCTTGAAATCCCTGACAGCTTCAAGCGGTATTTTTTTATAGATTAAGACCTACTTTCCGACTAATTCCCGGTATCTGGAAAGCGCGTTCTGCACGACGACGTTCCAGGGAAGGGGAATGGTTTCCCTTGCTTTTTCGCCGACCTGCTTTGCGTAGGGAAGCGCGTCCACGATGCAGTCCGCAATGGATTTCGGCGTGTTCTCGCACAGAAAGCCGTTGTAGCCGTGCGTAATCCCCTCCGCGGAGCAGGAATCCTTTAGCAGGATGGAAGGGGTTCCGGCGGCGGCCGCTTCGCGCACCACCATCGGCGCGTTGTCGTAAGGGGAAGGGAAGACAAGCAAATCCGCGCGGGCATACAGGCTCATCAGCAGGTTTCGGTCCGTGATGTGTCCGGTAAAAATCACTTTTTTACGCAGACCAAGCTCTTTGGCAAGCTCCTTGATTTCTTCTTCGTCCGGACCCTTGCCGGCAAATATCATTTTAAAGTTCTGGTTTTCCGTAGCATAAATCTGTACGGCGTGCAGAATGTTGCGGATGTTTTTCTTCCAGTTCTGCTGCCCGACGAACAGGAACAGATGTTCTTCCTCGCTTATATTGTATTTTTCCGATACCGCTTTGATCGCTTCTTCGGTCGGATGCCAGAGGTTTGTTCCGTTCGGCATAACCCGTATCTCTTTTTTAAATCCGTATTCTCTCAAAACGTCGGCGGTGGCGTGATTCACCGCCCAAACCTCGTCGCAGGCGTTATAGAACTCAAGCACGTATTTTATGCAGGTATTTGAAATCAGCTTGCTTTTGGTTGCTTTGTAAAAGTCGTCGTAATACTTTGTATGAAAAGTTCCGACAAGCGGGATGTTTCGTTTTTTCGCGATCCGCATCGCCTCTCTGCCTGCGGAAAAAGGGCTGTGTGCGTGCAGAATATCAAAATCGATTTTCTTTATCTTTTTACGGAAGGAAATATCAATCTGGGGAATGCCGGCGCGGTAAGTCGAACCGTTTAAACCAATGCTTAAATACTGAAACGTAGGGAATGAATGAACGGCAGTACAGTTCGGCGCTTTCGGCGCAACGTAATAACAGTGCTGATTCATTTTCGTCAGTTCTTCGGCATAGCTTTTTACAACCATACCGACGCCGTCCGTTTCCGGCGGAAATACGTCGCAGAATTCTCCGATAATCATAGTTGCAAACCCTTCCGTTTTATTAAACATATTCTGCTTCTATTTATATACACAATCATCGCTTTCTATAATTATATTATTATTAGTATCTTTTTACAATAATCAATTCTTATGGTATTCGTAATAAACAAAATATTTTGACATAATTTTATCCAATACAGGCGGTGCGGGTATGGATATTTGCGAATTAAAGCATAAATTAAGACAATTAAGGCGGCTGGAGCAGCGGATACGGTTCGGCGTTGAAATTCAACGAAAGGGAATCCTGATCTTCGAAAGCTTTTTTGATTTGGGAAATTCAAACTGCTGCGACGCGAAGTACGATTTGAAACGCTTATCCGAAATGAGCCGCGAAGAATACCGGAATGTGATGAACGAATATTGGACGTGCGTTTATAACGAACTGTTTAAAGATAAAGCCATTCGCGCAGCCGGAATTCTAAAATTTGATTTGCCGTACGACGCCGACGAGCAAACCATTAAGAAACGCTTTCGCGAACTGGCGAAACTGTATCATCCGGATGCCGGCGGAGATGCGGAGCAGTTTTTGGACCTGATGGATACATATAAAAGTCTGATGCGAAAGAAGAAATAAAAATGACCTGCTTTTTTTAGCAAGTCATTTCGTTTTTTAGATTCCCAAACGAGTAAGTGTATTTCGTTTTTTAGATTTCCGAACGAGCAGGGATATCTGGAAACAAGCGTCCGCGCGGCCCTATTATTCTAATTATACAAAATGCAAATTTTGTATAATAGAATAGGGGCGCCGAAAAGCGGATAACGCCTGCGAACCGGCTATTATCCGCGCGTCCGTCTAACAGTCTTTTCATAGGTTCTACTCGGCTTCCGAAACCGGCAAAAGTCCGCCGTAATCATACAGCGGTTCGCTTGACAGCGAATAAAGCTCCACGCCGTAGTTCCGGCAGAAATCCTTGATGTTCGCATATGCGCTAAACTGCTCGATATTTCCTGTGAACACCAGCAAATCCTTCGATACCTTTCCAGCGCAGCCGCCGATGAATCCGTTGCTGTAGCCGTTTAACTGTATGCCGCTTCCGTCCACATACAGACAATCAAACTTTAATTCCGATAGCTTTTTATAGATAGATTTGTCGCTTGTTATAAACGCGTTTTCCTGAACCAGCACGACCGAGCATTTCGCGTAGCCCTGCTTAAACGACACGAACGAAAAGCTCGAAAGTTCTTCGATATTCTCGTACATGCCGACGTTAACAAAGCCGCAGAATATGGTTTTTTCGACAACAAAACTGTTAAAAATACAGTCCGCCGGATATTTGTTCCCGATATGGTGCTTCACTTCTGTTAACAAATTGTTCATATTTATATTTCCCGGGAAATAATCGTTGTCAAACTCCGCCATCCATTTTCCGGGCATATAGTTAAAAAGAAGAATATCCGGATGATACGCCAGCTCGGATTTTAAACGCCTGCTTTTTCCGAGCTTCACAGGCTCTACGCCCAGCAAAATTAGCTCATCACAGATATTCTGCGGCAAAATCGAAGAAACAAACATTTTATTTACTTTTCCTGACGGAAGATTGGGAGTGCAGTATTTCATAAGACTTATAAAAAACCTCTGGCATTAATTAGCATGTAAAAATGTGAATAATATGTAAATCGCGGTTTATATTAAGGTCTGAGGTGGATAAATATGCTTATTGCCTGTACGGAAAAATGCGTTCATCAGCAGGACGGTTTGTGCACAAAAACCGACTGCGCGCCCCAGACCGAATTTATCAGCGGAAACATTAGCTGTCCGCATTTTGAGCCGGTGAAAACCGACGCGATAAGCGTAAAAACTAAATCCCCAACAGTTTCAGAAGATCAAAAACGCTTCTGACCGGTATGAATTCAACGCCGGAATACTTCCCTTTGCACTTCCCAACCGCTTTGAACGGAAGCGCAATCTGCGTAAACCCAAGCCTTGCGGCCTCGTTGATTCTCTGCTCGATGCCGAACACGCTCCGGATTTCGCCTGACAAGCCTACCTCGCCGATGACCATCAGGTTTTCCGGAACCGGCGCGTCCTTGAGCGAGGAAATCAACGCAAGCGATGCCGCCGCGTCGCAGGAAGTGTCGTCGGCCTTCAAACCGCCCGCGACGTTGATATAGATGTCCTGCGTAGAGAACCGCAGACCCAGCCGCTTTTCCAAAACCGCCAACAGCAGCGAAAGGCGGTTGTAGTCGAAACCGGAAGCCATTCTGCGCGGCGACGGAAAGACGGTCGGTGTAGACAGCGACTGAATATCCGAGATAATCGGCCGCGTGCCCTCTAAAATACACACAGCGCAGTTCCCCGAAACACCCTTCGGTCTTTGCTCGAGCATCAGTTCCGAGGGGTTTTCTATTTCCCGCAGGCCTGCGTCGCCCATTTCAAAGACGCCGATTTCGTTCGTGGAGCCGTAGCGGTTTTTCACCGCGCGGAGAATGCGGTATGTCTGCTGCTTGTCCCCTTCGAAATAAAGAACGGCGTCGACCATGTGTTCGAGCACTTTCGGACCGGCAACGGCGCCGTCCTTGTTGACATGGCCGACCAGTATTATAGAAATCCCGCTTTCTTTCGCGATATTGATAAGATGGAGCGCGCTCTGCTTCACCTGCGTGACCGTTCCCGGCGCGGACGGATAATCCTCGTCGAACATGGTTTGAATCGAATCGACGATTGCAACGGCGGGGTTGACGGCCTTGATTTCTGCGATGATTCTGCCGATATTGGTTTCGTTCAGCACGAAAAGCCGCTCGCTGTCCACCCCTACCCTGTCCGCGCGTAGTTTTATCTGCGAGACAGACTCCTCGCCGGTTACATATAAAAGCGTCGCGGACGCGTCGATCGACTGGCACAACTGCAAAAGCAGCGTGGACTTTCCGATGCCCGGTTCGCCCGAAATGAGCACCACCGAGCCTTCCACAAGCCCGCCGCCCAGCACTCTGTCCAGCTCGCCGATGCCCGTGCTGATGCGCAGGTTGTTCGAATATGTAATGTCGCGAATTTTAAAAGCCTTGCTGCTTTCGGCGGGAGCAAAGCTTTTTACCTTATTCTGTTTGATTCCTTTTGCCGGCTGCGGAATCTGTTCCTGCTCCTCAAGCGTGTTCCATTCGCCGCATTCGGGACATCTGCCGAACCATTTTGAGGTGATATTTCCGCAGTTTGTGCATAGAAAGCTGCTCTTCATTTTAAACATCCGTATCTTTCTTTATTTTTCTTTCATCGCGAGAAACTCGGTCACGCCGCAGTATATGGTAAATGCCAGCTTATCCTGAAAATCGCTGTTGCTTAAATTCGCCGCGTCCGTCGGATTGGACAGGAACCCGCATTCCACGAGCACCGCCGGCACCTGCGTCCGGTGCAGAATGAATATCATGCCCGATTCCGGCTTGATTTCTCTTTTGTTTTCCGGCATCAGCATTTTCGTTTTGTTCTGCACGCACAACGCGAACCTTTGCGACAGCGGGTTGTTTTCCGAATAGAAGGTCTGCAGCCCGTGCACTTCTTCCATTGGGAATTTGTTCATATGAATACCGATATAAACGCAGTTGTCGTAACTCTCGATTAACTTCAGCCGGTTGCGCACGTCATAGAACTTCTTCGAGTATTCCTCGCCCTCGCCGTACAGGGCGGTGTCCGTCTTTCTGGTAATGACGACGTTATACCCGGACAGGGAGAGCAGGTCGTACAGTTTCAAGGCAACCTGAAGGTTCAGGTCTTTTTCCAGAAGCCCGTTCGCGACGGCGCCCGGGTCCTCTCCGCCGTGACCGGGATCGACAATGATGGTAAGCGGCTGATAGTTGTTGCCGATTACCTCTTTTATCCGGTTCTCGGCTTTCTGCGCCTGCAGGAAGGTGTCGTACCCGACCGAAGTAAAAATCGACGCGACGCAATAGAAAAGTATGATAAAAGCCACGAGGATGCAAAGTATAAACATACTTTTCCGTACGTCTTTAAAATAATTCTTTTTCTTCGGAAGAGAAATTCCGCCTACGTTTTGCATATATTCCTACACACCCTTTTTTGCTGTCGTTTGACTGTTGTTTTACAGCCTGGTACATAGGAATATATGAATCGATTTTACTTTTTATTCTTTTTTTGGTCGTCAGGTTTTCTTTGATTTACCGGAATACCGAGAATTTTACGAATCGGCATGTCTTTGAGCCCTAAATAATAGCCAAGCGTCGTCGCGGTCAATACCGGCGCAAACGAAAGGATAAACAATACCGGATCCGTCAGGTGTTCGGCTAAAAGCCAGAAGAACCCGTTATAAGAGCCGTGCAGGAGGAAGATATATACGAATTTTATGATCGAGAAAAACACCGCCGCGTTGCAAAAATACGCAACCATCGCGATAACGGCAAACAGAAGGGTCGGCGCGTAGGCCAACAACCCGATTATGAGACCCTCCCACTTGTTCGGCTGAAACGCGTCGTGATTTCGAACCGAATCCTCGAAACCTTTTGTAAACATGATGTCATATTGCAAAAACACGAAAAAGCCGATGGAAAACACGATAGAGCCGATTACCAGCCCCGTATTACCGGTGGCGATCGCCGCTAAGCTCAAAATCACGCCGAAAACGCTCATCGTCACCTGGTTTACCCAGAACTTGAATATATACTTGGAATATTTCACATATAAATTGAAAAACTTCTTCATCGTATCGACCATGCAGGAAAGCCGAAATAGCCGGCCCGCACCTTCCTTTTTTAAATTTTCGCTTATATCATTGCCTTTTTATAATTTTACATTCCAAAACACTTATTTTCAATAGAAAAAAAGTAAATAATGCCAAAAAATACGGAAAAATGTCTCATTCGTACGGACTAATGCAGTATAAAAACAAAAATGGCGCAGCTTTCGCAGCGCCTTGTTATGTTTAACGTTTAGATGATTGTCATTACTTTTTGGAAGTTAAGCTCTCTTGTTTTATTGGATATTGTAAACCAATCGACGATGGTTAGAATACCGCAAACGCCGGCAGTAAGCAACTTTAAAACGCCCATTCCGGTATCGCCGATCATAAAACGGTCTACTCCAAGAGATCCAACGAATATGAAAATCAGAAGGATTGTTGTAGGATCCTTTAAATCCGCAGCGTTTACAAGATTGAGTTTTGATTCATCGGCTGACAGTAATTTTTCCTTCAGAAACATTATTTTTTCTGCTGGGAAAAACTTCTGGTTTGTCATAATGTACATGTCAACTTTTTGTGCGTCAATTTTTGTCCTCCTAATTGTTTTCTTAAGAGTAACATTTTGTATTCATTTTGTCAATATGTGATATTATATTTTTTTAAATTTTTACCCTTTTTAAATAACGCCAATATATAATCGATAAAAATATACAAGAAACACCATAATTCCAATAAAAACTACACATATATTTAATATATTTTTGTGTTTAGGAAACAATTTTTTATGTATTCCAAAAAAGATTGCCGCGACCAACGGAATCGACATGGGATACAAATGGAAAGAATCCGCGATTCTTCCCGTCAGCAAATAAATAATCGACCTTGTAACCCCGCATGTCGGGCAGTTAATGCCTGTTGTATAGCGAATCGGACATCCGATTCCCGAGAAGTGTAAAATTGAGATGTACAAAATGAGTATCAGAAAAATAAAAATATGCGTTCGAAATATCTTCATAGCTTACCGAAAAAGTACGTAGTTTTATCATATTTTGCTTAATATTATCATTATGTCTGTAAAAATGCAATACTATAATCAAAAATAAAAAGTCCAGTTTTGCTGGACTTTTCATTATATAATTATTTTTATACCGATTTTTTAATATGCCTGCCGATGAAAACCGCGCCAACGACGACGATCAGCACCGCGATAACACCGATAGCGGTTTTCAGCACGATATTGATATCGAAGTTGATTTTTTTCTCTTTTGCGATGTCGACATTCGTAATTTCTGCGCCGTCAAAATTGATTTTTATCTCCAGCGTGTTGCAGGAAACGAACTGATTGCCGTCGTCCATGACATCGGTATCGTCAATGCGCAGAACCGTGCCGTCGGCCGCTTCCGAAAGCACCTCAAAGGTAATATCCGTATAAAGGATGCCGTCCTCGGTAATGCCTTTGCCGGTTTCTTTCTCCGAATACATAAACGCGACATACAGATACAACTCGTCCGGATTGTCCTCGCTTGGCTTCGGCGCCGCGATTTCCTCAAAGCCGTCGCCCCAGGCTTCGGGCTTGTTGGTATTCCATTCAACCAGCCTTAGGCAAGTGCTGTCAAAGTACAGTTTGAACTGCGCAAGGATTAAACCCTCTTCGGTCTGAATGTTGTTTACCGTGACCCGGACTTTAAATACATCGCCGACTTTCAGCGTCGAATAGTCCGCCGTCGCGGAAAACTCGGCGCTCAACGCGCTTGCCGGAAGAACCGTCGCGCTCAACAGCACGATAGACACCATCAGAAAAACGAAAACCTTTTTGCTTTTCAACTTCGATATCCTCTTTCTAATCCTTTTTCGCATTCTTCCTGCGGCGCGCCGCCGAGATAGCCGCCGCCGCGACGCCGGAGAGAATCGTAAGCCCTATAATGCCCCAAAGAATAATCGAATTGTAGTCGGCTCCCGGCAGAATATCGACTTCTTCATTGTAGTAAGTCGCTCTGGCGGCCGCATCCTTCTTTGCGAAACGCGCGTAAACGGTTAATCCGCCTTTCTGCATTTTTGCTGGGAACTCTACCTTCTCGCCGTTCTCTTTATCGGTAAACCAGCCTTCAAAGAGATAGCCGTTCTTTACCGGAGACGCGATGGGGGCAATTTCGCTGCCTTCCAGATAATCGACCGCGTATTCGGTTTTGTCGTCGATGACGAACTTGACGCTCTCGCCCAGCGACTTGCCGATGAAGAAGTAGTCGAAAACGACCGGGCTTTCAGAAGTCGCGGCGACAAAGGAAACGCTGGTGATGGTCACGTCGCCGCTGATTTTATCTTTGAACAAGCCGAGCGGAATATAACCCTGCCAGGTTCCCTGAATGTCGCTGGGAATATAATATTTCTCATAACCGAACAGCTCGTATAACCCCTGCGAGAAGTTCAGGTTTGTGCCGTTGCTAAAGTTTACAAGCAGGTTCCACTTCGTATTCGGGTCTGCCGTAACGCCGAAATACAGCCGGTCGTACTCGTCAATATTGATGTTCTTTCCGATCGGAAGCGTCGTGTTGACCCATGTCGAAGCGCCGGACGCGGTAAATTTCAGCACGTATTTTCCGTCTTCCATATAAGTCGGAATATAATCCCGAGAACCCGAAGCGTGCGTCGTGGGCTGCGATTGAGAAGGCATCAGGTTCAGCCCTGCCTTGACAAGCTCGGAGGAAGGAACCGCGTTGGTTTCCCCGCGCCGCAGCGTGGGCGCGACGCCGCTCATTCCGGTAACGACATAACGCTCGAACTCTATGGCATAATCATGCGGGTCTGCAAAAACAGGATACGAAACCGATTTGCTCTTCAGCGCTAAAATCTCGGTCATGTGCTGGATGTCGCCCTGCGTGATTACGGCGAACATGCCGTCTTTGCCGGATAGGCTGATTTTATCCTTGCCAAATATACCCTCGTCCTTGATGTTGACGCCGACCGAGAAATCGATGGTCCGAATCGAGCGCACGGCAGGAATCAAATCGAGGTCGTAAACGAAGGAATCGACGTAAGAAGGATAGAAATTAAATTTGTCCGCGGTCGGCGAATAGGTGGTCGCGATGACCTGACCGGCTTCGTTGAAGGTCAGCAGCCTGATGAATCCCTCGCCGTCGCAGGTCATGCCGTTCTCGACGTGCTGGGGCGGAACGCCGAGCTCTGCGAACTGGTAGTCCGCCAGAATTTCGAGAACATATCTGTCGCTGCCCTCAACCTGACGCAGCTGATTTGCAGCGCCCGCGTTGTGACCGCAGAGAATCATTTTTACGTTTTTGTTGGGAACAACGATTTTATCCCAGACAACTTTCGCGCGGTCGCCGGAGTACGCGCCCGACGGAAGGATATACTCGTGGGTGCAGATAACCGCGTTGCGCTCGGGATAAGCCTGCAGTACCGCGTTCGCCCAGTCAATCGTGCTCTGTTCCGCTTCTTTATAGCAGCCTAAATACAGGAACAGAAAATCATATCTGCCTAAGGTAATCAGGTCGAAGTGATTGGTGTTGTCGTCCTGATTGCCGCCGTACCATTCGAAGTTTTTATATCTGTCCGCGCCGAAATACTTTTTATAATAGCTGTAATCGGCTTCGGTATGCTTAATGTCGTGGTTTCCGGTGACGACGCCGTTCGGAACGTTCGCCTTGTCCAGAATGCTCTGCGCGTCGGAAGCGACTTTGTACTGCGCGTGCGCGACCGCGTCGCCGACGTTGGTCTGGTCAACCAGGTCGCCGGTGTGCACGACGTAGCCGATGTTGCCCGCGATATACTCGTCTTTCGCGTAGTTCATGATTTTAGTATAGACGTGGTTCAGGTCCTCGTACCGCGAATAATACTGCGTATCGCTGACCCACAGCAGCGTGTCGCTGCCGTTGGAATAGACGTAAGGCGAGGCTTTGATGCGCATTTTTCCGTCTTTTGCGTAGGTCTCGATCGGAACTCTGATCGAAACGCTCACGCTGCTGTCGGTGCGGGCAAGCGTGTCCCAGCAGTTGTTCTGATAGTTCCAGCCCTGAATCAGAATGTCTTCGCCGTTTCCGGTTTCGCCCTTGTAAGATATAATCGCGTCGCCGGACTTGCCGGAAACGTCAATCACGAACGCCTGATACGGCAACGTGTTTCCGACCGATTCAGTAACGATATTGGCTCTTTCGCTGAAAGCGGTCAGCACTTCGTCCGACGAGCGCAAATCCTTCATGAAAAACTCGCCGAGCCGGTTATAATACATATTGATTCTGCTGATCAAATCAACCGAATAAATCTGCGCGGTCGCGTCGTCCGGAATCGTCAGCTGCGCAGTGCCGTTCTTCTTGGTCAGCGTATAATTCGGGACGGTCTGCTTAACGCTAAAATGCACCAGTTTTGACGATTTGTTTCCGACCGCGTCGGTTGCGGTGACATAAAGCGTGTGCGCGCCTTCGCTGAACGACTTTAAGGAAATGCTCGTGCCTTTAACGGCTTTTCCGTCCACTTCCGCCGAAAAGGTTACCTTCAGCCTGTCGTTCGCGCTGAAGCTGATGGTGTTGTTGTTGGCGATGGTTTCGCCGTTCTTAAACGAGAACGTGATTTCCGGAGCGGTGTTGTCGACCCGGATGGTATGCGTATCGACGAGCTGGTCGCTCTTGTACAGTTCGACCTTATACTCCCCGTCCGCCAGCTGCGTGGTATCAATCGAGAAATAGCGAATATTCTCAGACGGTTTGTTCAGGATATATCCGATATAAATCGGCACGTTCGGCGTAGAGCCGCCGAGATTGGTTTGGCTGTTCCACCCGTCGCCTACCGACTGATTCGGAACATACGACGCCTCGACCGCCTTCACCTCGTCGCTTCCTTCAACCGGCATGTATTTGATAATGGTCGTAGGCGCAATCGGATTCTGAACGCCGTAAGTGACGGATACCGACTCGACCACGATATCGTCCAAGTTGTATGTTCCGTAAACGCCGCCCGAGAAAGTAGAAGACCCGCTCGCGAGCATAATGCGTATTTCGTTTCTTCCGTCCAGCATATCGGAATTCTTAAACTCGAAACTGCATTCGCCGTTCGTCAGGCTTCCAAGCTCGGTTCCGTTCAGATATACTTTATTCTTATTGCTGTCGCAGCCTGATATTCTAAACGTGATTTTATGGACAATATTGTCGGCAGAAACGGGATAATACTTGTTCTCGCCGATTTTGAGCATATCGGCATTGTCCGTCATGAGTTTATATACGCCCGCGACATCCTCCGGGTTTTCCTCCGCTAAAATAAAAATGCCGCTGAGCATGCCAAACAATAAAGCCAAAACGATTAATCGGGCTATACTCTTTTTCTTCATTAGAGTTTCTCCTGGAATTAGTAATCAAAATGTTATAGAAATCTTAGATTTTTCTTTATTATAATCGACAATACGCCGAATGTCAAGCATTTGGTAAAGAGTTACAAAAAATAAATGCTTTTTTTGTCAATTTAGCATACTCATCACGCGGCGTCATCGACTGTTTCGGCCGGCTGCAGGGTTGACATTTCCACACGCTTTTGCTATACTGAACTGTAATAAATTACGGGGACTTTCTATGATTCAATATAAAACGATTTGTTTTGCGAACCAAAAAGGCGGTGTCGGGAAAACCACTTCCGCCGTCAATATCGCGGCCTGTATGGCAAGAGCCGGAAAAAAGGTACTGCTTGTCGATTCGGACCCGCAGGGTAACGCGACCAGCGGTATCGGCATCAACAAGCGCGCAGCCGGCGCTACCGTTTATGATTTAATCATCGGCAGAAGCAAAGCCGCGCAAGCCGTGCAGAAAACAGCGTACAAAGGCTTGTTTATCATCCCGTCCAGCATCAACCTCGTCGGGGCGGAGATTGAGCTTGTCGACGAAAACAGGCGGGAATTCCGGTTAAAGGATTCTATCGCGGAGATTAAGGACGATTTCGATTACATAATTTTAGACTGCCCGCCTTCGCTGGGCCTGATTACCATAAACGCGCTGACCGCTGCCGACGCCGTGGTGGTTCCCCTGCTGTGCGAGTATTACTCGCTCGAGGGTCTGTCGCAGCTGACCATGACCATCAAGCGCGTCAAGCAGCTTTTCAATCCGCAGCTCGAGCTGCTGGGCGTTCTGATTAATATGTATGACGGAAGGCTGAACCTTACGATACAGGTGCTCGAAGAAATCAAGAAGTATTTCGCGGACAAAATATTCAAAACCCCGATACCCCGCAACGTCAAAATCAGCGAAGCGCCCAGTTTCGGAATGCCGATTATCGATTACGACAAACATTCCAAAGGCGCGGCCGCGTACGCTTCCATCGCAAGAGAAATCATGGACAGATGCGAGAAATAAGTAAAAGGTAAGAAGTAAGAGATAAGAGATAAGAGATTCGGTTAAAAGTAAGGACGGTATTATAGGAATGATAAAAAAAGGTCTTGGACGAGGACTGGACGCGCTGCTGTATGACAATACGGTCGAGAGCAGCAACGGCGGAATAACCATGCTGAAAATTTCGGATATCGAACCAAACAGAGAGCAGGCTCGCAAAACGTTCGACGAAACCGCGTTGAGCGAACTGGCTGATTCTATTCTTCTCCACGGACTCGTTCAGCCGATTGTCGTCCGTAAAAAAGAAAACGGTTTTTACGAAATCATCGCCGGCGAGCGCCGCTGGCGCGCCTGCAAAATGGCGGGTTTGAGCGAGATTCCCGCGATCGTGAAAGACGTCGGCGATTTAAACGCGAGCGAGCTTTCTTTGATCGAAAACCTCCAGCGCGAGAACCTCAATCCTGTCGAGGAAGCGAACGGATACAGAGAATTAATCGAAAAATACGGGCTTACGCAGGAAGAAGCGGCAAAACGCGTCGGGAAATCCCGCGTCGCCGTCGCGAACCTGCTCAGAATCCTCAAACTGCCGCAGGCGGTCCTGACGCTCGTCGAGAAAAACGAGCTTTCGTACGGGCACGCGAGAGCGCTGATTCCCCTTTGCGACCATATGAGCGACGACGAGATTCTCGCCCACGCCAAAAAGATCGCTTCTTCCGGCATGTCGGTCCGCGATACGGAACGGCTTGCTAAGAATCTTTTGGAGAATAAAAAAGCGATTAACAAAGAAGAATCTATCATAGAAAAAAGCTATTACAAAGCGCTCGAGAACAAAGCGAGCTCCGCGCTGGGCAGACGCGTCGCCATCAAACAGTCGTCGGACGGAAAAGGAAGCGTTCAGCTCGCCTACTCCAGTTCGGACGACCTCGAACAGCTCCTGAAAAAGCTGTGCGGCGCCGACTTTTTTGAGGAATCATCGGACGAATAATATAATAATTTAATATTAAAGAGGGAATTATAAATGCTTGATATTAAGTTTATCAGAGAAAACAGGGATAAGGTTTTAGAACGCCTGAACGCAAGAAACACCGATTATACCGAGCTTGTCGATAAGGCGATCGAACTGGACGCCAAAAGACGCGCGATAATCATAGAGAACGAGGAGCTAAAGGCCAAGCAGAACGCGGTCAACAAATCCATCCCGGCGCTGAAAAAGGAAGGCAAAGACTTAGCGCCGGTATTCGAGGAGTTAAAGGCAATCGCGAACAAAATCAAAGAAGACGACAAACTCCAGAGCGAAGTTGAAGCCGAGCTGGAGGCCGTGCTGCTCTCGATTCCGAACATTCCGGACGACAGCGTCCCGGTCGGAAAGGATTCGGAAGACAACGTTGAAATCAGACGCTTCGGCAAACCGACCGAGTTCGATTTCGAGCCGAAGCCGCACTGGGACATCGGCAAAGCGCTGGACATTCTTGACCCGGAAAGAGCCGCCAAGGTCAGCGGCGCGCGCTTCCATTTCTATAAAGGGCTCGGCGCAAGGCTGGAAAGAGCGCTGGTAAACTATTTTCTGGATACGCATACGGCAAACGGTTATACCGAGGTCTTCCCGCCCTTTATGGTCAACCGCGATTCCATGCGGGGAACCGGACAGCTGCCGAAGTTCGAGGAGGACGCTTTCCGCGTCGCGAACAACGATTTCTTCCTGATTCCAACCGCCGAGGTTCCGGTTACAAACTTCCACCGCAACGAGATTCTCAAAAAAAGCGAACTTCCCATAAAATACTGCGCGTACTCCGCCTGCTTCAGAGCGGAAGCCGGCAGCGCCGGACGCGACCAGAGAGGGCTTATCCGTCAGCACCAGTTCAACAAAGTAGAGCTGGTCAAATTCTGCGACCCCGAGAATTCCTTTGATGAGCTTGAAAAACTTACGAACGACGCGTGCAGAGTGCTTGAAGGTTTGGGGCTCCCCTACCGCGTCATGCTGCTCTGCACCGGAGATATGGGCTTCTCGTCGGCAAAAACGTACGACCTTGAGGTCTGGATGCCCTCTTACAACCGGTACGTCGAGATTTCGTCCTGCTCGTGCTTCACCGACTATCAGGCGCGCAGAGCGGCAATCCGGTTCAAGGGCGACGCCAAGGACAAAGCGACGTACGTTCATACCTTGAACGGCTCCGGTGTCGCGGTCGGCAGAGCCGTCGCCGCCATTCTGGAGAACTATCAGAACGCCGACGGCAGCGTCACCGTTCCGGAAGTGTTAAGACCGTATATGGGAATTGATGTGATACGCTAAAATTCGCCGTTTCAAACGGCGCGCGACCGGAGAAAGGAGAACATTACAATGGCTGGCACTGGTCTTACGGAATTGAATTTTATCATTTGGGCGTTTGTAATCGGCGTCGGACTTGCCGCGGTTTACACTTTTTACATCAAAAAAGTGCTGGGCGATTTGGTGAGAAGGCTGATTGCCATCGACGCCTGCTCGCCGGAAACCGCGATTTCGCTTGAGAAAATCAACTACAAAATGAACGCCATCGTCCAAACCGAACTCAAGCGAAACGGCTCCTACGCGGAAACAGTCAAAGTAACCGAATCCGGTTTGTATTATATTAATCCCGAAATGCTGGCGAAAGCGAAAACCAAGTATAAAAACGATTTTATGCCGATTTTGTTTCTGGTCGTGCTTCTTGTCGCACTGGCCGGACTGGGCCTTTTAGCCACATATGTGTTGCCCGGGCTGCTCGAAAGGGTTTTCGACAGTTTTGGTCTTTGATATTCCCGACTCTGACTTTTACGAAAGGACAGGACATCCGGCTTTAGTATAGCGGATTTAATCAATATGGTTAATCAGACTGTAGCAAAAAAGCGCAAAACACCACCCGCCGTCATTATATTGGCCATCGCGCTGATTTTTGCGGCTGTAACGCTGGCGGCATTCTACTTTTTGGGATACCGCTACATCAGAACCGACAAGGTAAAGTTTATCGGCAAGGTCGTAAACGGTCAGCCGGTCAGCGGTTTATTAAGCTACGCGAACGGCGAGAAAGCGAAACTTGACTATTACAACGCCACCATCGTTTTCGATAACGGAGATAAATATGTCGGTCAAATCAAAGGGCTGTACCGCGACGGCAGAGGCGTCATGACCTACGCCACGACCGGCGACAGGTATGAGGGCGAGTTCTCGCAGGATGAGATTACCGGTACCGGAACCTACACATACGCGAACGGCGACGTTTACACCGGGTCGCTGCTCAACAACAAAATGCACGGCTACGGGATTCTTGTCTTCGCGAGCGGCGACAAGTACGAAGGAAACTTCAGCAACGGACTGCGCAGCGGCAGCGGCGTTTACACCTGGAAAAGCGGCGCGAAATACGACGGCAGCTTTGTGGACGACGTAAAGAACGGCTTTGGCAAAATGTATTACGCCAACGGAGACTATTACGAAGGGCAGTTTGTAAACGACAAAAGACAGGGCAGCGGCTATTACCGCTGGGCGGACGGCGAAAGCTACCGCGGCAGCTTCTACAACAATCTCATCGACACCCGCAAGGTTGACGGCGAAGGCAACTTTGTTAAAAAAGACGGCAAATACGTGCACGGCGATATGGGCGTTTACACCTTCGCCAACGGCAGGACGTACACCGGTTATTTTGAAGCCGGCGAAGTCGTGGGCGTCGATTTTGAGATACAGCCTCTTCAATAATTTTGACGGTAAAGGAAACAGAACATGATGAGCAAAGGTAAATTCATTTTCTCCGCGTTCGCGGACGAAATAGACTCAAATTTCGACAATCAGCTAAACGCGCTCAAGCAGCTTTCCATCGGGCTGATAGAGCTGCGCGGCGTGGACGGAAAGAGTTTTGTCCATCTGACCGACGACGAGGTTCAAACGGTCAAGGCAAAACTTGAGAAGAACCAGATCGGGCTTTCCGCGCTGGGCACGCCGATTGGAAAGATTGACGTGGACGGCGATTTTGAAGCGCACAAAAAACTGCTGAACAGAATTATGGACATCGGCGATATGCTGGGTTGCAGGCGCCTGCGCGTTTTCAGCTTCTACCCTGCCAAAGGTATGAGCGACGAGGAATTCGAGCAGAGAGTGTTCGCAATGATGGAGGAACTGCTGACAATGGCGGAGCAGCGCGGCTTCGTCCTCTGCCACGAGAACGAGAAGGACATTTACGGCTGCACGCCGGAACGGGTACATAAGCTGGTATCCCACTTCGGCGGCAGGCTGCGCGTCGTGCTGGACCCGGGCAACTTCTCCTTCTGCGGCGTGGACGCAAAACCGGCTTATCCGATGCTCAAAGACTACATTGATTATCTGCACATTAAGGACGCGGACGCCGACGGCGTCATCGTTCCGCCCGGAAAAGGCGTTTCCTGCATCGCGGAAACGCTCGCGGCGATTCGAAAAGACCGTCCGGACGAGGATATCGTTCTCACGATGGAGCCGCACCTGATGGTGTTCGAGGGGCTGTCCTCCTTGTCCAAACTGGACGACATCAAACATAAATACGCGTTTGCGTCTCCCTTTGAAGCGTTTAAGGTCGCTACCGACGCGGTCCGGGCAATGGTCGAATCCATCAAATAGAGCGATTCTTTGGGAGAAGTATGGTTAAGCTTGCTCAAAAATTAAAGGGGCTGAAGCTCAGCCCCGGCGCGTTATGCTTTTTAGCGGGAGTGATGTATGCACTCCCCTATTATTTTAAATACCTGTTTGTGCTTTCGTACGTAGCGCTGGTCCTGCTGTTTACGACGCTTTTGCAGGAAGAAAACAGAAACAGGTTCTTTAAATGCTTTTACGCGTTTGCCGTCGGCTTCTACCTCTTTTTATACTTATGGCTGAGCAAACTGTACCCGTTCGCGGGCTTTGATTTCACCAGAACGCAGGGGCTGGCCATCATCCTGCTCGCCTGCGTCGGAATCCCGCTTTACCACGCGCTCCTGCACACGCTGGTCATGTGCCTGACCAAACTTCTGCCGGACAACGACTATCTAATCACAATCGGCTACGGCGCGGCGTGGATGCTCAGCGAATGGGTCATGACGCTCGGCAAACTCGCCTTTCCGTGGGGCAGAGCCGCTTTAAGTCAGGTAGGGCTGCTGGTTTCGGTACAGACGGTTTCGTTGTTCGGGTCGTATTTTATCGTCGTCATACTCGTCTGCGCTTCGATGATGTTCGCTTTGGCGCTGCAAAAACATAAACGCCTGTACGCCGTCGTCGGCTGCTCCGTTATTCTTTTAAACCTGATTGCCGGAACCGCGCTTTATTATATTCCGGCTGATGCCGAAACCGATAAAAGCGTAAAGGTCGGCATCCTGCAGGGAAACGCCGCTTCCAACGAAAAATGGGACAAAGCGAAAAGAGAAGAGATTCTGAACCGTTATGTCTCGATGGCGTATGAAGCGGCCGAAAACGGCGCCGAACTGATTGTTCTGCCGGAAAGCGCGATTCCGATTGCGTTTTCCGAGGGCGGCAGACTTTACGACAGGTTTGCGCAGATTGCGCAGGACAACAACGTGACCATTCTGGCGGGCGTAATTATTCTGAAAGATGACGAATCCAGCTACAACTCGGTGGTCGCGGTTTACCCGGACGGAAGCGTTTCCAAACCCTATCACAAGCGGCACATCGTGCCTTTCGGCGAATATATCCCCTATCAGTCGTTTCTTGAAAAAGCGATTCCTTTTATCAAGGGGTTAAATTTAGGGGGACTGGACTCTTTAGCCGGCGATAAAGCGGTCGTAGCGGATATCAACGGTATTCAAAACGGCTCGCTGGTCTGCTTCGATTCCATTTTTGACTCGCTGGCGCGGGACAACGTAAAAAGCGGCGCAGAAGTCATCACGGTGGTGACCAACGACAGCTGGTTTAAGGATTCCGCGGGCATCGAGCAGCATCTGAGCCATTCGGTCCTGCGCGCCATTGAGAACCACCGGCCAATTATTCGCGCCGCGAATACCGGCATCTCCGCCTTTATCTCCCCGAAAGGCGAGATTCTGCGGCGGACAGAGCCGCTGGTGACCGACATCATTTACTGCGACGTTTACGCGTCCGACAGCGAGACGCTGTATGCCAAAACCGGCAATCTTGTGCTTTACTTCGCGTTGGCTTTTGAAATAATTATAATTATCTTATCCGTTTACAGAAAGGCAAGGAAAAACCATGCAGAAAACCGTGAAACTGTATGACAAACCCATCTACGACGGCTGCGGTCAGGTAACGCTGGAATGCTACATCCATACCCCGTCGCCCGAACTGACTAAAAAACCCCGCCCCGCCATGCTGGTGTTCCCCGGCGGCGGCTACGCGTTCGTGTCCGCGCGCGAGGGCGAATCCATCGCCAGCATTTATTTCGCGGAAGGGTATAACTGCTTTGTGCTCACCTATATCACCGGCGAAAAAGCGGCCAAAAACAAGCCACTCATCGACGCGGCGGCCGCGATCGCGCATATCCGCAAAAACGCCGAAGAATACCAAATCGACCCGAACAGGCTGGGCGTAATCGGCTTTTCCGCCGGCGGGCATCTGGCCGGATACATCGCGACAAGCTGGCATCTCCCCTTCCTTTCCGATGTTCTCGGCGAGAAGAACGAGCTTTTTAAACCGAACGCCGCGATCCTAAGTTACCCGGTCATATCCGGTTTGGACAGCCCTCATGTCGGTTCGTTTGACAACCTGCTCGGAAAAGAAAGGACGGAAGAAGAAACCCGCTCCGCCTCGCTCGAAACGCTGGTTTCCGAGAAAACCTGCCCCTGCTTTATCTGGCATACCGCGGAGGACGATGTGGTGCCGGTCCGAAACTCGCTGATCTTCGCGGAAGCGTTAACCAAATACAATATCCCGTATGAGCTGCATATTTTCCCGAAAGGCAAGCACGGCATTGCCCGCGCGAACTGGGAGACGACGCCGGACTGGAGCAGCGGCGAGTACAACCGACCGTATGTGGCGCGCTGGGCGCGCTGGTCGGTAAAATGGCTGGAAAACCTGTTTTTTGGCGGTGATTTTTAAAATCGCAACCGATAGTTGACAAATTGAAAACTGAAATTGGTAGAGCAACCGACGTCTTTTTGGTTATACTGATGCCGCAAAAAAGAAGACGGAGGTTCTCTGACATGCTATTAAGAAGAATTTTTGAATTCTTTTCTTTCAAGGAAATCAAAGCGATGTTTATTAACCATGGCGCGATGATACTGCCGCTGTTATAACAACCAAAAGGACGGTGTTTTATGAACATAGAAATCGCAAACAGACTGTATCAGTACCGCAAAAGGTTCAACCTATCACAGGAAGAACTCGCGGAAAAGCTGGGAATTTCTCGTCAGGCGGTTTCCAAATGGGAGCGCGCCGAGGCGTCGCCAGATACGGAAAATCTGATTAATCTCGCCAAACTGTACGGTGTTACGATAGACGAACTGCTCAATAAAGACCCGCAGGACGAAATAAGCAAAAATAAAGAAGCGAATCCGTCCGCAACGGATACATCCGCAACGGGAGCATCCGTAACGGATACACCCGTAACGGAAGCATCCGCAACGGATACATCCGCATCGGATACATCCGCAACGGAAAACAAGTCCGAAACGCAATCTTCTTCCGCAGCGGACGCGTCCGCGTCATCGAGTACGGAAAACACCGATTCGGCCGAAAGCGAGCGTTCTAAAAAAACCGCAAAGGTCATTCTTGGCAAAGACGGAATCCAGGTCCAGAAAAACGATAGTGTCGTGCAAATTGATTTTAAAAGCTTGGAAGGCATTATCGGGAGCGACTTTGTGAAGGTCGCTCCGGACATCGCCAAGCCCGTAAAGGAGTATAAGATTTCGCTGGGCAAAAAGCGGAAGTGGATAGAGGCTCCCGTTGCGATTCTCGTCGTAATCGCCTATTTGGTAATCGGTTCGGTTTGGGATCTGTGGCATCCGGGCTGGCTTCTTTTCCCGATGATACCCGTAATCAGCGGCGTAATTCGGGCAATCGAAAAACGCAGGTTAAAAGAAATCCCCTACCCGATTGTTGCCGTAGTGGTTTTTCTTCTGCTTGGTTTTCTCTTCGAGCTGTGGCATCCGGGATGGATAATCTTTCTGACCATACCGGTGTTCTACTGGCTGGCAGATTAATAAAAATATAAGAGCCGGTTTGCAGCCGGCTCTTTTCTTTTTCATATTCTAATGAAACATATAACGATTATAATTCAAAAATCTGCACAGTGATTTTCCGATTTTCACTTTATTATTCATTTTTAGAATATAATCGAAAAGATAGCGTATCTGCTTTTTTGTATAGGGTCTGGCATTTAATGCTACATAACTGTTTTTGGTTTTAAAATCAATTCCCTGCGATACATATACGCCACCTGCAGCGGTCCAACTTTTTTCTTTCATTTTAATTCCGAGATCTTCAGGAAAGCCTATTTCTTCTATATCATTGATTTTTACTTCAACTACTTCTCTTGTCATATGGGGTATCTCATGTAAAAAATATCTGCCAATAAGTATAATGTCATCTTTTAAAGTAATAAAAGTATTAAAGTAACGCCAAGGCAAAAGTACACCCAAGGTCACAAATACCGGATTTTTTGGTCTTATTTTTTCCATATCTATCACCACGCAGATTGATAAAAACGCCAATATATTATATTATAAATTTAAATTAAATGCAATAAAAACTAAAATAAATTCTAACATCTTAGCAAAAAAATATGAGCGGCTGTTGCCGCCCACATTTTTATAAACAAAAGTAATGATAAACATTACTTTGTTATGGTTACTTTGTTGAGATTTCTGGGTGCGTCGGGGTTTCTGCCCTTGACAGCGGTCAGCTTGCACGCGAACATCTGCGCGAACACCGCGAACAGGAACGGCGAAACCGCGTCGCTGCCCAGCTTCGGAAGCATGAACGCCAGCGGTCTGTTCGCGACGATTTCCTCGTTATCAGAAACCAAAATAACCTCCGCGCCGATCGAATCCAGTTTCGCGAGCATTTCCTTGCAGTTCTCAAAGACAGGGCCTTCGGACGCGTAGAGCATGACAAAGGTTCCCTCGTCAACCTGCGCGAGCGGTCCATGCCAGAAGTCGCTGACCGCATAGCCCTTCATCTTGACGTAGTTGGTTTCCTGCAGCTTGAGCATGGTTTCATACGCGACGGCGAGGTTAATGCCTCTGCCGAGTACGAAACCGTTCTCTAAATATCTGTAACGCTGAATGATTTTATCGATTTCCTGCGGAATATACGATAACTCCTGCTCTATGGCGGCGGGAACCTTATCGAGGTCGGCCATCAGCTGCTCGTTGCCGGACCAGTAAGCCGCGAGCAGCGCAAGCAGATACATCTGGCTGGTAAAGGTCTTGGTAGCGGCAACGCTTTCCTCGACGCCCGCGTTGCAGTAGAGATGGTAGTCGCCATAGGTAGCCATCGGAGAAGACAGGTCGTTGGTGACCGCGACGGTAAGCGCGCCGTTTGCCTTCGCGCGCTCCATGACCGCGAGCACGTCCGCAGCTTTACCGGACTGAGAGACGCCGATGACCAGCGCGTCTTTTAAATCGAGCTTTCCGTTGTACGCGGTTACAACCGACGGAAGCGCGAGCGCCGTAGGAATCCCTACGAATGTACTGATCATATATGAAGCATAGATCGAAGCGTGGTCCGATGTGCCTCTGGCAGCAAAATAAACCAGCTTAATATCGCGATGTTTGATGTCGCTGACCAGATTCTTAAGCGTACTGTCGTTGGTCGCCTTGAGAGAGGCCAATACTTTTGGCTGCTCAAGGATTTCCTTTTCCATTTTTGTCATGATATTTTCCTTCCTTTTAGAACATATATATAAATTATTATTACTCCCAATTCATCCGCGATCCCTGAAGATCGGTTCTTCGTCCGGTTCTTTCGGCCGTTCCTCGGGATGCTCTTCATAATACGGCTCGATCATATACTTATCGATTACCGGGTAGGTGCAATAAATGCCGATGAACCATAAAAGCGAAATGGTAAAGATTCCCGGCAGAATCAAGCCGACGTTCGGGAAAAGCAAAAACACATATATGCTGGCAAAAACTACGAACGCGCTGCCCAATAGCAAGACGATGTTCCTTTTCAAGCCCAGCACGGTTAAGAGAAACGCGTTCTTGAATATCTTTCTGATCGGCAAATCGAAGGTAATCAGAATGGTATAGATATAATAGCGCATTACCAGGTACGTAAGCAGGAAAATGATAATCGCGATATAGAACGTTCCGTATATGAACGTACCGGCGTTCGCTCTGTACTGAACTAAATCATACCCCAAAATGAATAAAAAGAGCGCATCCAAAACGCTGATGAAAATGCCCTGCCTGAAGTTCTTCTTAATCGCGCCGAAGAAATCGCTCCAGGTAGACACGTATTCTCTTCTGACAATGCCTCTGATGACGTAGGTCATGCCGATCGCGGACAGTCCCAGCGTGAAAACCAAAAGCGCCGACAGATAAATAAACACTTTCGACGCGGTGGAAACCACCCGAATGCTCGTAGAAACGCCGAGAATACCGTTGAGCGCCATCACCGTCGGCGAGCGGTCGTTGAGCATGATTCCGTACAGCTGCCCGTAAAGCGGATTGGTCGGGGCGCTGACATAATCATCCATTCTGCCGGAAAGACCGTACAAAACAAATAAAACTACGATATTGCAGAGCAAAAAAGTGAGGTTTAAGCTGGTCAGCTTTCGCATCGAACGGCCGAGCAGCTTAAAGAAATAGCCCCACCCCATCTTTTTTGCTTCTTCTAACTCTTTTTTATCTACGCCTTTGCCTTTTTTGTTTTCCGTTCCGGAAAAAAAGTTAAAAACTTTGCTCAAACGTTTTACCTCTCAATTTTTCTCAACTAAACCTTAGAAAGGCAGTTCTAAGCCCTTGGATGAAACTTCATATAGCTGTTCTTCATCTTTTTCTTTAAGAACTGCGCATAACGCTGCGTCGAAGAAATATCGCTATGGCCGAGTATCTCCTGAATATCGTGAATATCCGCGCCGTTTTCGAGCAAATGCGCCGCGAAAGAGTGGCGAAGCGTATGCGGCGTTATGTCTTTGTATATTTTAGCACTTTCCGCGTAGTTTTTCAATATCTTCCAGAAACCTTGTCTCGTCATGCGCTCACCCGCCACGTTGACGAACAGCGCGAGCTCGTCCGCATGCAGCACGAGGAGTTTTCTGGATTTTTCTATGTAATTTGCCAGCGACTTCACAGCCAGCGGATAAATCGGGATGAACCTTTCTTTGTTTTCCGAACCGCACCGGATAAACGCAAGCTGCAAATTGACGTCGTCGATGTTGAGGTTGATCAGCTCGGACACCTTGATTCCCGTCGCGTACAGAAGCTCAAGCATCGCTTTGTCCCGTATTCCCTTGACGTCGGTCAGAGAAGGCTGCGCGAGCAGAAGCTCTATCTCCTTTGCGGTAAGCACCTGCGGACTCTTTTTGTCATACTTGTCGTTGGGAATTTCCCGCGCGGGATTATGGTCCACAGCGCCGACCGTAATCAAATACTGGAACATGCTTCGAAGCGCGGAAAGCGAACGGCTGACGGAAGACGGAGAGAGCCCAAGGTCAGACAGATATTTCTTGTAAGCGGCAACAGTATCCGTTTTTACCTCGCAGAAGGAAGAAATCACATTCTTCCGCGCAAACTCTAAAAACTTGGAAAGATCGCGCTCATAAGCCTGCAAGGTGTTATCCGAGGACTTCTTTATATCCCGCAGATAGCTGAGAAAATCATTCAATTGTAGGTAAATGTTTTTTTCTATTACCTGACCCTGCATTTTCTTACTCCGTTCAATTTATACTGAAATTATTATTTGCAGATTGTAAGGAAAATATAGGAAACCGTTAGATTCATACCCGTTATCAGGATATATGTAATAAGATAGCCCGCTATCCGTTTCGGCAAAAACATCTCCTTAGTCCCGCCGCGCGCGTATCCGGAATACTTAAAGACCTCGCAGGAGATTAGCAGGTCTATCATCATAAAAAGCGAAATGCATAAAAAATAGAGGATGATAGAGACTAACGAGGATTTTTCCTGCAGGTACTGTATCGAATACTGCAGCGAAAAGCCGACCAAAAAAGCGTCGCAGGCGGTAAAAAGCAGCGCTGCGGGTTTTCCGAAAATGGTAAATCCGGTTAAAAAAAGAAAAAGCGACGCAAAAAGATGCAGCTTTCTAAACCCGAATACCGCGCCGAAATCGAAAACGCCGCCCGTTTTTACCGGCGTGTAAATCGGAATCGGCGCAAGTCCGCTCGCCGCGGCGCTGTAATAATACAGCCCGAGAACCGAGAATATGCAGAACGTTAAGAATAAAAAACCGTAGATCTTACGCCTGTTTTTATAGCAGTCGGTAATGAGCGCATCGGTTTTTCTGAAAAATTCAAAATACGGCGGCTTTTCGTACTCAATCTTCGGATACGGTATGAGCGCCCGCACTGCGTAATTCGGTCTGATCATAAAATCATTCCTTTCTCAAACACAATATGCGAATGCCCGGGCTTTACGTCGAACCGTCGATCGCGTACATTTCGGACACCGCAATATTGTTTTGTATTACACAGTATGCGGACAAGCCGCTGTTTATGCTTTAATTTCTTCGGAAATTTCGTCCGCGCGCTTCGTGCAGGCGGCCATCGCGCGCTTGATGGCGCCGACAAAATCGTCTTTGCCTAAAGAATCCAGCGCCGCGAGCGTTGTGCCGTTCGGCGAAGCGACTCTTTGAATCAGCGTGTCTATATCCACGTCGGCCTGTCTGATCATGCCGACTGCGCCTTCTACCGTCTTTAAAATCAGCGGCAGCGCCTTTTCCTTCGGTATCCCCTGCTCCGCGGCGCCCTCAAGCATTGCCTTCACAAACAAATAAACGTAGGCAGGAGAAGACCCGTTGACTGCGATGATGCTGTTCATACTGCGCTCTTCCAAAACCGCGACTTCGGCGATTTCCGAGAACAGCCTGCAGATAAACGCAAACTTTTCGGTATCTACCGCTTCGTTTTTGCAGACGGCGATTGCGCCCTGGCCGATCAGCATCGGCGTGCTCGGCATGGTTCGAATGATCGGAACCGTCATGCCTAAAAATTCGCAGATAGAATCCATCGGCACAGCCGCCGCGATGGATATAAAGGTTGTATTTTCAAACGCAGATTTGTCTGCGGAAAGCTCCTTCATCGAAGAAACGACAATCGACGGTTTTAACGCTATTACGGTATATTCCGCGCCCCTTACGGCAGACGCCGTATCGGGCGCAATTTTTATCCCGCGCATTATGTAGTTTTGATACTTTGAACTGTCGATGTCGAAAACGATTATTTCTTCCGGTTTCACCAACCCGCTTTTTAAAAAACCGTCCAGCAACGCGCCGCCCATATTCCCTACGCCGAGGAAGGCGAAGCGGTGCGCATAGCATTTCGCATTGCATTTTTTGCTTAAATTGCTCGTATTTTGGCTCATCTTATGTCATCCATTTCAATGCCTGAAAATTCGCGGTGAGTATATGATAATACAAACTTTCCCATTTTTCAAGAGCTTTTTTGCATTTTTTAAAAAATTGTGTATTATGATCATGTATTATGGTAAATGCGTTATGTAAACTTTATCAACCATAACATTATATAGTGTTCAGCCGGACGGGCGATGTCTATATATTGATTTTTTGATGAAATATTTTATTTTTACTCTTGCAATAAATTCTTCTTATATTTTTCGCGCGATTTTGATTGTGAAAATACACAAATAAAAAAACAGCCCGAAACCGCGCAGTACACAGCGGATTTCGAGCTGTATTTTGATTGCTGATTCTGTTGTTATACGGTTATAGATTGCAGAATGTTCTGTACGACCTTCGGATCAGGAGCGCGCACAACGCCGTTACCAGCGCAAGGAAGAGTATGAGCAGACCGAAATCGCCGATCACGCCCGCCTTCGCCGACAGCAGGAAGTAGTCGGTGGCGGAAAGAATGCCCGGCAGCGAGATATACCCGGCGTCTTGCAGGCCGAACTTGACAAGCATGTACGGAAGTATCGTCGCGATGGTAACCGTGCCTAATACGGTTATATTTTTCCGCATAAGCTCCGATACAGACGTGATGATCAGGTACAACAGCATAAATCCGACGATCCTGACGACAAACATCAAAACCGCGTAGGTTTGTATCGAAATGCAGGATGCCGCGGCTTCGAATCTCTCGATGCTGACAAGCGGCGCATCAGGCGCTGGCAGATAATTGTAATTGAACAGATAAACAATATCCAGCGCGGCGAACGCCAATGTAAAGACCAGCGCGGTTATGCCGCAGGTTATAAACTTGGCTTTGAACGTTTTATCCCTGCCCTTTTTTGTCGATTTGAGCAGCTGGTCGAAGCCGGAACGGTATTCGTCCGCGAAC
>Ga0134104_1000095_pt1 | contig 115306 bp, 106 predicted proteins | sample 15_3_2metaG_FD_94455 | JGI IMG/M metagenome (GOLD analysis project Ga0134104, IMG submission 94455) | Switchgrass degrading microbial communities from high solid loading bioreactors in New Hampshire, USA - 15_59_3.3_214_A2 metaG | ecosystem: Engineered > Bioreactor > Semi-continuous >...
AGAAGGCCACAAGTCCAAAAGCAGAAGCGATCTTTTCTTATATGCAGGAATGTGACTTAATTATTATTGATGATGTCTTTTATGTGGAACCAACCAGGGCAGAGCTGCAGGTTTTCTACCGAGCAGTTACCTTTCTTAATGAAACCAGAAGCATTATTTTTATAACCAATCGAGAACTATCTGCATGGATAGATGCAGCTGAAGACAAGCACCTTTGCCAGACTTTACTGGACAGAATAATGGTTAATTGTCAGAACATTCGCATGACTGATCAGTAAATTAAAAATACTTTTTTAATAGGGTAAAATACCTCGTTTGAAAACAATGCCGGATAACGGCTTAAAATAGATGCAAAAAATCTCACGAAAACCTAAGAATAGCTTTACTTTTGAGATTTTCTGCAGTTTCTGGGGTAGGGGGGTCTAAATCTCTACCACTTTTCGCCCTGGAAACGGGCGGGGGGTCACGCGCGAAAAATCGCAGTTTCAAACTGCAAAAGCAGACTATCAAAAAGTAGCGGATGAGATTTACCGTCTGCGCGAACTCAAGCAGAACATGCTGGCCGAAAATGCCGAGCGCGAAGGCAAGCGGGAGCGTATCGCAGAAATGGCTGAGTTTTTGAATGAACAGTCCTATGAATTAGAGGAATATGATGAGCAGTTAGTAAGGAGGCTTATTGAAAAGATAACAGTATTTAATGAAAAACTAACTGTCGAATTTAGGTCAGGAGTTGAACTCGACGTTAAGATATAAAACTATGACTGACCGCCAATCAAGGGATTACACCTCAATTGGTGGTCTTTTTATTTATACAAATGTATGAATAATTATATAGACAAAGTGGTTAATTGGATGTATAATCACGATAACAAACCTAGTCGGTCGAGGTGAAAAGTATGGACGTAAAAATAGATAGCTTAATTCCTTTTGATACACTGCGAACTAATCTGGAACATGTTTTTTCTGTAGTAGAAAAGAACGGAAAAGTCGTTCTTCTTAAAGAGAATAAGCCTGCTTATATTGTGCTGAAATACGATGCTGAGGGCATAGTTGCTGAAAACATCACAGACAAACATGCTAACTATACACTTCAGGAAGCTATGAAAATAGTGTTATCAGAGGTTGAAAACAAAACTATGCATGCATCTGAGCTGGCAGATGAAATATACAAACGCAGGTTGTATTTGCAGAAAAATGGCAAGAAAGCACAGTATACACAGATTAGAGCTCGATGTGGGCATTATCCGGAATTATTTGAAGCCCTTCCTGGTAACTATATCAAATTAAAGGATGGTGTAGAGTAATGAATGGTGAAACACTATGGAATCGCATAACCTCGGGTTTATCATCATCAGGAGAAGAAATACAAACTACAACATGTCTTTGGTTTACGGCATCATCCCGTGATGGAAGGTTGTATGTTGATAGGGCTATTAATAATTCTCCTTCCAGCGAGCTATCGATGAAAAGGACAATATCAAAGAAGGATTTTTTATTTGTACATTCATATTATGATCGCTGGGTTAATGGAGAAACGGGTGTTAGACATGAGGTCAGTAGGAAATCAAGAAATACTGCTTATATCTTTGCTTTGATAGATAAATTTAGTAATGATTTGAGGGTGAAAAATTGTTAATAAAGAAACCAATCACAATACAAGACATTCAAAAATGTATTGCCGGAAATAGGTGGAGTTTTGGCAATGAAATATTATACGAAATGTGCCGTAAACATCCTGAACACAATAAAGCTGATATTATTGTAGGTAAAGTATGGCTTATTGGAAGATCTTACGCAGCTGCTATTGAGAGACGAAAAAACGTGAATGAGACTAATTCTGGAGATGATTTCTATTTTAACGTAGTTGCACCTAAGATGTTGGAGGTTGGTGAAGAATTAGACGAGCGCATCAATGGGCTCAAGAAATACAATGTAATCACTATAGATAATTTAAAAGAAATATTAGACACACATTTATTTCTTACCAATATTTTTGCTGATATTTCTGGTCATAGAAATCGTTCTCTGGCATCAAAGTATTTACATTTTCATGTACCGAATATGTTTTACATTTTTGATAGTAGAGCAATTCAAGCAGCAAAAAGCTATGTTATACCAAATAAGCAGCTTAGAGATACACTGGCTCCATTTGGGGATAAAGAATACATAGATCTTGTTATTAGACTTTTCACATTCCAAAATTATGTGAAAAATCAATATGGAATCACAATGACACCAAGAGTCATCGATTCATTCTTGCTAAAATATTAGGAGACATAGGAAGAAAACCATGGATTGAAATTTTATTTCTGTACCATTACTTTTTGGTCCAATATTAATGACAAAAAATATTGATAAAAGTATGTTCCCTTGAACGGCGGCTTTTCAAAAATCAGCCAAAAAGCTATTGACATGTTTCCACGTACAGATGCTTTCTAAAATAGCCCACAGACATCAATTCCATCAACTCGAGTCACGTGGAGAGTATAGTAATGATGGCGAATTGTGGACGAAATGAAAAATAAGCGGTATTCTTATTTTACGGAATGGTCAAATGCACAACAGCGCCCGAGCCGCCCTGTACATGGCTATAAAGTTGTAACTGATTTGCCCGTTAAAGAGATTGAAACATCGGAAATAGAAAAATGATCAGAGTCCCATAACTCTACGGAGCGTTTATTGAAAAATGCAGGTTTTTCCATTACAATATATGCATGGAGATGGAATGATGCAAAATATAGATATTGGCAATATTATTCGTAAATTACGGATAGAAAAAGAAATGACGCAAAAACAGCTTGCGGATAAAATGAATATAAGCGATAAGACTATTTCCAAATGGGAACGCGGTCTAGGGTGTCCCGATGTTTCTTTGCTCCCTGAACTGGCTGATATCTTGGGAGTGGATATAGGTAAACTTTTAAGCGGTAATTTGACGCCTAATGACTTTGTGGGAGGAAATATGAAAAAGGTAAAATATTATGTATGCCCTGTGTGCCATAACATTTCGCTATGTACAGGTGATGCGGAGGTATCGTGCTGTGGCAGGAAAATCGATGAACAGGAGATGCAGAAGGCTAAAAATGATGAGAAGCTTTCTGTAGAAGTAATTGAGGATGACTGGTATGTTACAACAGATCATCCGATGGACAAGGAACATTATATATCATTTATAGCATTTGCAACTGGTGACCGCGTGCAGATTATCAAGCAATATCCCGAATGGGATATACAGCTTCGGATACCCAAGAGAGGTCATGGAATGCTCATTTGGTACTGCACGAGACACGGATTGTTTCATCAGTTAATATGAAAAAAGATTTGACTACGAAGAGAATGCATTTTATGGGTAGAAATACATAAAATTTTTCTGTTTGAGAAAAAATCATAAGCGTTTATTCTAAATTTGTAGGGAGTAAAATTAAAATACTCCCTTATTGTTTTGCGCGAAATATTATCATCCTATCAAAACACAAATTGATTATGGAGCATTGATGTCAAGAAAACAAAGCCTTTTCTTCATTAAACCTACGTATGCAAAAGTCGTAGATTTTTTAAATTATTCTCGGATTATTTGTTTTAATTAAGGCGAAAGATAGTTTGCCTAAAGATTTATGAGGCTGAAAGTTCAGCTTTTAATGATTGAATTTTCGATTCAATTTCCTTTATTATAGCGATAAATTCATCATCCGGCTTTCCGGTCGGATCGTCCAGCCCCCAATCCTCGCGGCGTTTGGATGGTAAGTATGGGCATTCTACATCGCAACCCATAGTTATAACCACATCTATATCAGGAGGAAGTTCTTTAAGTAATTTGGGCCGCTGAGTTTTTTCCATATCAATCCCATAAAGTTCTTTCATAAGGCGAACTGCATCTGGATTTATACGATCTTTTAATTGCGTGCCGGCAGAAAAGCTCTCAAATACATCGGCGGCAAGTAGTTTTCCGAGGGCTTCGGCTATCTGGCTGCGGCAAGAATTGTGAATGCATATAAATGCAACTTTTGGTTTATTCAAGTTTATCCTCCTCCAAAAGCCTATTGACATCAAATAAAAGCAAAAATAATTATACCATAAATATTTTTCAAATAGAAGGAAAAATCTGCGGCATTGTTCCGGATAAAGACGCATTATATTGACATATGGAAATAATTAAACTACAATAAGAGCACCCTACATTTTGGATGTGAAATAAAAACAAAGAAAGAGGTATAGATAATGTATACGTGTGCCATGTGCAGCAATCGAAGCTGCAAGACAGGGGAACTTGATAAAACACCTATAAATTGTCCATGCAGCGATGAAGAGCAGGAAAGAATCAAGGAACTATATCAAAAAAATGACAATAAAAAACTTGCGTACTGCTCCGCACTGACAGAAGCGGAAGGCTATTGCAAAAAAACAAGACTGGAAGAAATTGAAGATTTTGCAAACAAATGTGGTTATAAAAAATTAGGGGTGGCTTTTTGTACGGGGCTTTCAAAAGAGGCAAAAGCACTTTGTCAAATTCTGAGGCACAACGGTTTTGAAGTAGACTCTGTTATATGCAAAAATGGAAGTATTCCAAAAGAGTTCTTAGGTATCAAAGAAAGCCAAAAAGTTCGCCCGGGTACATATGAGCCGATGTGCAATCCAATCGGTCAGGCAGTATTTTTAAACAAAGCTCAAACACAGTTAAATATCATACTGGGATTATGTGTTGGCCATGATTCCCTGTTCATAAAATATTCTAACGCACCTGTTACTGTTTTTGCTGTAAAAGATAGGGTTTTAGCACATAACCCGCTAGGTGCGCTATATCTGGCAGATAGCTATTATAAGAATAAATTATATAATCAGTAATCTACCGAATCGCCGACCCGGCGTTTTATTTTCAGTTGCATTTAGCTGTTAAATTATGTAATATTAAGTTGATATAAGAGGGGATAAAAACAGAAGAAGGAATTTTTATGTAGATAGCAGAATGTGTATTTTATTCCAAAAATAATTGTTATATAGAAAAATCCCAAAAAAGTAGGGATAAAATGATTGCATTTGACTTAACGCATACACTTTTATTTAATATTGGTGTTAATACTTTTTCTTGCATCATAACTTTAATAATTCTTTACAGCTACAAAAGAAATTTTGCCGACACTTATGATGCGAGGCTGCTGTGTAAGATTGAAGCATTAATTTTGCTGATTTTATTAGCCGATATAGGCATGTGGATACTAAATGGCAAAAGCGGACAACTTATGCGCGCTTTAAATTATACAGATAACATTTTATATTTTTTGATGCAAATTGCCGTTGCTTTTTATTGGCTAAGGTATGCATACTACCGAACATTTAGGCAAAATTTTGCAAGGAAAAAAGAGATCTTCTGGGTAATTATACCTTTTATACTTTTAAGTATCATTGTTATTACCTCTCCCCTTAATGGCTGGTGTTTCTACCTGGATGATGCTAATTACTATCATCGCGGAGTATTGTCTGCTCCCATGTCTGTTGTTATACTTGCATATCTGCTGTCAATATCTGCAATCGCCTTGACACAATATAAAAAAGAGGTATTCAGCGACCGCAAAAAAGAACTTTTGACTATTGCTTTTTTCGTAGTGCCTCCATTTATCGGTGGGACCATACAGACAGTGTTTTACGGAATTAGTATGATATGGCCTTGCACGGTCATCTCCAGCCTATTGGTTTTACTTGACAAGGAAAGCCAAGCAATATCTCAGGATTCACTTACTCGCCTTAATAACCGCAGAAATATGGAGAGACATCTTGCAACATATGAAGACGGGAAAAATCGTGCCGTGACCCTGATCGTATTAGATATCAATGATTTTAAGTATATTAATGATCGATATGGCCACGCTTCAGGCGATATGGCGTTGATGCAGACCGCAAATCTTCTGCGTGAAATGTTTAATGGAACTTCTACTTTTCTGGCGCGCTATGGCGGAGATGAATTTGTAATCATTATGCAGCAGGGTGAAGAAGGTGCTGCTGGGCAAGTTATTCGAAAAATCAAGAATAATTTCGCTGATTTTAATGAATCAAGACAGTTTCCGTTCCAACTTTCTGTCAGCGCCGGCTACGCGATATCAAGTATAAAAGGGGTTAACAGAACGGCAAACCTTTTTAAAGAAGCAGATGAGAACATGTACCATGATAAAACCTTGTATCATCGTGAAGAGCAGACATAGGCTAATTTATAACATCTGAATTATAGAATGACGCCTTGTGATATATGTCGAAAAAGTGTAGAATGATGAAGGAAAATAGAGCATTTGCTTATTGTAAAATAGTGAATATTCTAACTTAATTATAGCAAGAAAGACCGTGCTTCAAGGAGGCAAAAATTATAGCCGATCAAATTACTCTTAAAGACTTGGAAGACAAAATAGATTTTTTTAATAAAATGTATGACATTGTAAGGCTTGTAGATCCTTTAAAAAAGAGAGTGGTTGAATATAAAGGATCTCTTGAAGCTACTCATGACGAAATATGTTATTCATATTGGAAAAGAGATGAGATTTGCGATAACTGTATATCAATTAGAGCTTATCTTGATAAAAAATGCTATCAAAAACTTGAGCAATTGCCGAACACCATTATGATGGTGACCGCATTTTCTATCGAAAATCTCGAAACACCTCTTGTGTTAGAATTGCTTAAGAATGTTACAGAAACTATGATGGTGGGCACCGGAAATTATTTAGAAGGACAATTACTCCATGATTTGATTACAAAACTCAACGGCCTTGCGGTAAAAGACGAGCTGACAGATATTTATAATCGGCGGTATATAAACGAGCGCCTGCCGGCAGATATTGTAAGGGCAGTAATTGAAAACAGTCCTTTGTCGATTATATTTTTAGACATCGACAACTTTAAAGACATAAACGATACTTATGGTCATGAATTTGGAGATAAAGCAATTACAGAGGTGACCGGAGCGATAATGAAATGCATTCGAGCCGGCAATGACTGGGCATCCCGCTATGGGGGCGATGAATTCCTTGTATGCTTAAATAGAACATCCGAGGCCGAAGCTTATAAGATTGCCGAAAGAATTCGCCACGGCATTTCAGAACTTACAATATCTCCTCAAAATAAAATAAAACTTACTGCGTCTTTGGGAGTGTATACAATGAATGGTCCGAAACTTACAGCAGCAGAACTGATTTCTTGCGCCGATAAAAGAATGTTCGAAGCTAAACAGCAAGGAGGCAACTGCACTAAATGGACAGATTGATGTAAGTTTCTTGTGCGCAAAGGGGATTTGAAATGAAGAATGACAGACATAATGGAATTTTATATAAAAACATCGATAATCGCAGTTTATCGATTATTGTGTTTTCACTTATTTTCGCTTGGATACTTTCTTTTCCTTTCGAAGGCCAGATTCTGTATTCACTTACCGAAATGTTTCAGATTGAGCCTCACAGAATGGTTTTTGGAGCTATTATATCCCATTTTGCAGGATTGTTTTTATGCGGATTTTTTGTGAAAAATATACAAGCGGCAAAGAAAACAATGTTTCTTTCTATTCTTTTGTGTATTTTAGGAAGTTTTGTATATTTTTCAAAGCCCGGAGCCCCATGGCAACTTACACTTATTTTAATTTCATTTATAGCGGGGATATGTGTAGCTGCATGGGGGTTTTTCTTAAAAAAATTTACTCCAAAGAATGAGCGAATAAAGACGACTGCTGATGTTCTTATATATTCAAACATTATTATGATAGTTTTGGATATGGCAACAGTCTATATATCTGCTTATATCGGTCTTTTACTATCTATTGCCATACTTGCTTTAGCGCTTTTATTTGTAGCTAAATTACCAACGGTTGAAGCTAATACAGAACATCAAGAACTTCCCAATGACACCAAAAATGCTGTTAGTATTACAAAGCCCCTTCTATTGTTATACCTGTTTATTGTGATAATTACGATAAATTCAGGATTAATGTATCAAGTAATGAATCCGGCGTTCTCACACCTTGAATGGCTCACAAGCTGGTATTGGGCTATTCCGTATATCGTAGCGCTGTATATTATGAGAAATTTGTCTAGAGAAAGAAATAGGACTTATATTTTATATATAGGAATAACGATGATAGGTTTTTCTTTTATAACTTTTGCGATTTTAGATAAATCATGGCAAAGTTATTTAGTTGTAGATACATTAATGCTGGGAGCATGCGGCATATACGATTTATTTTGGTGGAGTATTTTAGGGGAGATGTTGGATTTTGACGAAAATCCGGCTAAAGTTTTTGGAATTGGCCTTTCGGCTAATGTTTTAGGCGTACTACTTGGCGGCGTGATAGGTAACGTCATAAATGGTGCGGGTCGGGATATAAGCACGATGCTGTTGGCTCTTGGCGTTGTATGCGTGACTTTCACAATTCTTCCACTGCTGCACAAATATCTATCCGAGATATTAAGCGATCATGCATATCTTACGATGGTTTTGAGCACACCTCAAGAGAAGCGTGAAATGGCTGTGAAAAATTTGATTGAGCTTGGAGGTTTAACTGAAAGAGAAGAAGAAATAGTAGAATTGCTTTTAGCAGGAAAAACGTACAAGACAATCGGCTCAGAGCTTTACATAAGCGAAAATACAGTAAAAACCCATGTAAAGAAAATCTATTCAAAGCTTAATATACGAAACCGCACAGAACTTATCAATTTAATGCTTGAACAACACAGTGCGATGCGAAAGGAATCGAAATAGACCGTTTCGGCGTGCTTTTATCTATTGACATTATATAATTTTAAAGGTAAAATAAGAATAGTTATTATTAAGGAGGTGGTTGGATGAGGAAATACAGATGTCCAATTTGCGGGTATACATATGATGAAGCTATCGGCATACCTGAAAAGGGCATTGCTCCCGGAACGAAATGGGAGGATCTGCCGGAAGATTTTGCGTGTCCCTGGTGTGGCGCGGTTAAACTATTATTTACTGAAGTCAAGGAAATGAAGACAGAAACTGAACCATTGCCACAATACGCACCTTCGAGCGAGGAATTTGAAGAATCAGAAGACCTTACAGCAGGCGAACTTGCCGCTATATTCTCGAATCTTGCAAAGGGATGTGACAAACAGCACCTTTGGGAAGAAAGGGATTTATTTAATACGCTAAGCGAGTATTATACAAGAAAAGCGGCAAAAGAAAATGCCGGAGACTTTAGCGAAATCGTAGAGCTGTTAGAAAAAGATCTTTCAGAAAGCCTTACAAAAGCAACTTCGACAGCAAAAGCGAATGCTGACAGGGGAGCTCTAAGGGCATTAGTATGGAGCGAAAAAGTTAGCCGTATGGCTAAATCTCTTCTTGAGCGCTACGCAAAAGAGCAGGATGCAATGCTGGAAAATACTAAAATTTATGTATGCGATATTTGCGGTTTTATATACATAGGTGATAACCTGCCGGAAATTTGTCCTGTGTGCAAGGTCCCGAATTTTAAAATTCTGCAGGTTGCAAGGAGGTAAGCGTATGCCGGCAGTAAGAAATATAAGGTTGTGCACGAAAGACTGTATGTGCCTTTATGTTTGTCCGACGGGTGCTACAGATACGGAAGACAGCATTATCGATGTGAATAAATGCATAAAGGGATGCAGAAAATGCGTAGATGCATGCCCATCAGGAGCGATTTCGCTTCTTCCCGATGATTATCCGCCTCAACAGCCTAAAAAAGATGAAGTAGTCAAAGCGATGCGTGAACTTGCAAAAAGTAAGGTGGCACAAGAACAGATAGCACGCGCGCTAACAAAGTCAAGTAACAATGCTATTACTCGCCAATTTGCAGAGGCATTAGCCAAATCCAACAGGTTAATGGCCGAAGATTTACTCAGAGAATCCGGCTATATGCTTCCGCAAAGCGATGAAGTAAGAAAATTACTCGAATCAATACTTATTAATCCACCGGATGATTTTCCTGGCGAAGTGGTGGAAAAGCTACTACGGCAGTTAAAAAGAACAAAAATATCAAATAATAAAGGAGAGGATTTTATGGAACTTAAAGACCTTAAAGGCACAAAAACTGAGAAAAACTTAATGGAAGGATTTGCAGGAGAATCTCAAGCAAGAAATAAATATACTTATTTTGCATCTGTTGCAAGAAAAGAAGGCTATGAGCAGATTGCAGCGATTTTTGAAGAAACAGCGAATAATGAAAAAGAGCACGCAAAGCTGTGGTTTAAAGCACTTAACGGTATAGGTAATACAGCCGAAAATCTTCGCCATGCAGCTGAAGGCGAAAATTATGAATGGACCGATATGTATGCACGTTTTGCTAAAGAAGCTGAAGAAGAAGGTTTTACAGAACTTGCGGCAAAATTTAGGATGGTTGCAAACATCGAAAAATCCCACGAGGAGAGATATCGCAAGCTTCTCGATAATGTCGAAATGAAAAAGGTTTTCGAAAAAGCAGGAGAGACAATGTGGGTTTGCAGGAACTGCGGCCATATTGTAATTGGCAAAAAAGCTCCGGAGATTTGCCCCGTATGTGAGCATCCACAGGCCTTCTTTGAAGTCAGATGCGAAAATTATTAATAAATCTCACTAAGCACTAAGTTTTGTATAGAAAATAAAAGCAGGGTAAGATTTTCCTAAAGGATGGAAATATCAAACCCTGCTTTATTTGTTTTATCTTATGCGTTATCGTTAAGGACTGCTTTTATTCTTTCCATTGCCCAATCGATTTCATCTTTTGTGATTATAAGTGGCGGAGCAAATCGTATAACTGCTTCATGAGTATCTTTGCAAAGAAGACCTTTTTCCATTAACTTTTCACAATATGGACGAGCCTTTCCGTTAAGCTCTAAACCAATCAACAGACCTTTTCCGCGAATTTCTTTTATAAGCGGATTTTTAATCTCCCTGAGTTTACCCATAAAATATTCGCCCATTTCAAGAGAACGCTGGACCAAATTTTCTTCTTCAATAACTTCCAAGGCCGCAATGGCACAAGCACAAGCCAATGGATTTCCTCCAAAGGTTGAACCGTGAGAGCCCGGCTCAAAAAGGCCTAAAATTTCTTCGTCTGCTACAACAGCAGATACAGGCGCTACTCCACCGCCTAGTGCTTTACCGAGTATATAAATGTCCGGAACCACATTTTCCCAGTCACATGCAAACATTTTGCCTGTTCGGCCAAGGCCTGTCTGAATTTCATCAGCAACAAAAAGTACATTGTTTTGTTTGCAAACTTCATAAGCATCTTTTAAGTAACCGTCATAGGGCACATTAATTCCTGCCTCACCTTGAATAGGTTCGACTAAAAAAGCTGCTGTATTTGGAGTAATAGCCGCTTTAAGAGCATCTAAATCGCCATACGGTATAATCTTAAAGCCCGGAGTAAACGGCCCAAAACCTCTTTTATATTCCTCTTCAGACGAAAAAGATATTATAGTAGTTGTGCGGCCGTGAAAATTTCCTTCACATACGATAATTTCTGCGGAATTTTCGGGCAGTTTTTTTACGTCATAAGACCACCGCCTGGCAGCCTTAATAGCAGTTTCAACAGCTTCGGCCCCTGTATTCATAGGCAAAACCATATCTTTGCCGGCAATCGTTGCAACCTTTTGACAAAATGGCCCGAATTTATCATTATGGAAAGCTCTTGATGTTAATGTGACTTTATCGGCTTGTTCTTTAAGGGCAGCAATAATTTTCGGATGGCAGTGACCCTGCCCTACTGCCGAATAAGCGCTGAGCATATCCATATATTTGTTGCCATCCAAATCTTTCACCCAGACTCCCTTGCCTTCGCAAATTACTACGGGCAGTGGATTATAGTTATGGGCGCTGTACTTTTCGGTTATCTCAATAATTTCTTTACTTTTAGACATCGGTAGACCTCCCTGATTTATATAAATGTATAATTATAAGCTTAATATGTATTTTATTGCATATAAATTTAATTTAAACCTCGGTTATACTTAAAAAATCCTGAACATATAGCAATAGTTATAAATATATTATGCATATATATGCATAATATATTTATAACTATAAACCTTAAAGAACAGCTTGTCAACAATAAAAATTAAAAAGCCTACCATAAAAAGGTTTTTTCTAGTATAATCGTATTGTAATACATATTTTCGCAAAAATCCATGTAAGCCGGCAAATTTATTATTTCTTTCGCAAAAACATAAATTTGCAGGTTTTTTTATGTGTTATTGGTTGCGTTTTACTATATTACTGCAATAAGCGAGGTATGAGAAAGATGAAAGCACTTAACAACGGAAATTCTAACAGCAATTCACTTCAAAACACCATATTTAGACTGGCGCTGCCGGCGATTTTAGAAAATATACTAAACACAGCTGTTTGGATGTTTGACACTGCCATGATAGGCAGATTAAGCGCTGAGGCCTTAAGCGCCGTAGGTTTTGGTTCTCAGCTGGCGTTTACGCTGGTCAATATAGTAAGCGCAATGGGTATAGGAACTTCTGCCATTGTAGCTCGATACATAGGTGCAAATGAGCCTGAAAAAGCTAACAAAGTTATATCCCAGTCATTTATAGTCTCGTTAATTATAAGCGTCTTTTTGCTTGGAGCCAATCTGTTTCTGGCAAGACCCTTTTTTATATCTACAATAGAAGATCAACAGGTAATCAAACTCGGGATTCAATATGTAAAGATTGTATCATTTGGAATTGTATTTTTAATACCAACAATGGTGCTTAATGCAGCATTAAGAGGAGCCGGCAATACAAAGCTTCCCATGTTTTCGGCCCTTGTTGCAAATTTACTCAATGTAGTTGGTGATTATGTCCTTATATTCGGCTATTATGGTTTCCCGAGAATGGAGGTAAAAGGCGCTGCAATTGCCACAACCCTTTCCCAAATGGTAGGTTTTATAATAACCTTTGTGTATCTGATAGCAGGACAAGATATAGTAAGATTGAATCTTAAAGACTCAATAAAAATAGACATGGATGTAATAAAGCAGCTTTACAAATTAAGCATGCCATCGTGCTTAGAGGAATTTTCCCACAGCGGTAGTCGGCTTTTATCATCGATTTGGATAACACGCCTCGGAACGGTGGCCTTTGCAGCTCATCAAGTGGCAGTCAGCGCAGAATCCATGTCTTTTATGCCTGGATACGGATTTGCAGTTGCGGCATCAACCCTTGCAGGACAGAATCTGGGGGCCCGGCAGCCAGAGGAAGCAGAAAGAAGCGCAATTGCTTCTCTAAAGCTTGCATTGATATTAATGAGTGGTGTCGGCTTGGTTTTTCTGATATTTTCCCACCAACTGATGAGTTTGTTTACAAGCATAGACGAAGTTAAAAATCTGGCAGCTGCCTGTATAAGAGTCGCAGCTTTCGAACAGCCGACTTTAGCAGTTTCGATGGTTTTAGGCGGTGCCCTAAGAGGAGCCGGAGATACACCCGGAACTTTTAAAGTCGGTCTTATAGGAACATGGCTTGTGCGGTTACCTTTAATTTTCGCAGTGGTGTTTATATTTAAAAAGACAGTAATATATGTTTGGGTGGCAACCGTTATCCAATTTGTTGTAGAAGCCGGTTTGATGTACCTAAGATTTAGAAAAGGACACTGGAAAAAGATAGCAATTTGACAAAGTAGCTTAATTTTTGATATAAGTATTATATAAATAATATAGAAATAGATATTGGATATTTTACAAATGCATATAGCTTTTGTAAAAAGGGGGAATTTTGTGTTTTCACCAAAAGCACGATGGGCCATTGCTTCCGGTATAGCAGTGATTGCGATTGCCGGAGCGATTACGGTTCATGCAATTTTGGAAAAAGAGGTGGTCATTTACGACAAAGAAAAGACTGTTGAGGTGTCCACTTTTGCCAAAACCGTGAAAGACCTGCTGGCTGATGAAAAAATTGTTTTAGAATCTGAAGATGTTGTTACGCCAAGCATTGACACAAAACTTGAAGACAATATGAAAATAATTATAAAAAGAGCGTTTCCTGTAACGATTGTTGTAGATGGAAAAGAGGTGACAGTTAAAACACAACCAGACACAGTAGAAAATATCTTACCTAAAGGCGGTATTGTTTTAAACGAAAAAGACAAAATCGAGCCCGCACTTTCTTATAGTGTGGCCAAAAGCGAAAAAATAATCATTACGCGGGTGGAAGAAAAAGTTACAACAACAATCAAGCCTATACCATTTACCACTGTCTCAAGAAAGGACTCAAATTTACCTGCCGGTCAAAAGAAAATTATACAGCAAGGAGAAGAAGGCAGTGAAGAAATAAAAACCACAGAAATTCTAGAAAATGGAAAGGTAGTTTCTACTTCGACAGAATCAAAAGTTATAAAATCTCCAAAACCTCAAATTGTTCTTGTCGGGACGGTCCAAATAGCGTCTCGGGCAGGTGTTGATTTTGCTTACACAGAAAAACGCCGCATGACGGCCTCTGCTTATACATACACAGGACATCGAACAGCAACAGGAACTACGCCGCGGGCCGGGGTTGTGGCAGTCGATCCAAATGTTATTCCGCTGGGAACCAGGCTTTATGTAGAAGGCTATGGCTTCGCAAGGGCTGAAGATACCGGCGGGGCAATAAAAGGCAATGAAATTGATTTGTTTTTTAATACGACACAAGAATGCAGATATTTTGGCAGGCGTCAAGTAACGATATATGTTTTAAAATAATAAAGATGCTCTTAACCGACGGCAAAAACTGTCGGGGAAGAGCATTTTTCATTTGTATCTTCTTGCCGGCGAAATAGCCTGAGCTTTCCTAAGTCTGCTTCTCCTGTAACGTTTTACACCTATAGATATTCTATAAGGTGCATAGGCTGCAAAAAGCGGCGAAATTACCCAAAACCACCAATATGTATATACCTTTCTTTTAACAGTATTTGCAGCTACAAGATTGACACTGCCCAGCACATTGCATCCCTGATAAAATATTACATGGCCCAATATATCGCCTTTTTTAACCGGAGCATCTATATTATCAGCTATATATGCTTTTTTAGTAATAGGAAGGTCGTTTTTTGGGACTATAGTTACAAATTCTTTCTCGGTGACAAGTTTTACAGGACTACCATAAGTCACGCTTTTTTCTGCAATTACGGAATTTGATTTTAGAAGGCTTTTTCTTTCAAAGTTATTAAATCCGTAATCTAGCAAAGCAGAACAGTCCTTTGACGTAGTGCCGTTAGACTTTAGTATTACGGCAATCAATTGTCTGCCATTTCTAGTAGCAGAAGCAACTATGGTAGAGCCGGCGGTGCTGGTGTATCCTGTTTTAATTCCGTCAGCTCCTTCATAGTTCCACAATAATTTATTTAAATTTATCAGCTGTCTGTCCCATTCTTGACCCTGCCATGGTATTACAGCAGTTTTTGTTGCAACAATTTTTCTAAATTCCGGCAAATTTAAAAGCGCATATCGGGAAATAAGCGCCAAATCATAAGCGGTCGTCAAATGACCTACAGCAGGCAGGCCGTTTGGATTTACAAAATTTGTATCCTTTGCGCCTATTTCTCTAGCTTTTTCGTTCATCATTGCAGCGAAACTTTCAACACTTCCAGCCATATGTTCTGCTATTGCAACAGCTGCATCGTTTGCCGAATTGAGCATCATAGCATAAAGCATCTGCTCTAGGGTAAGCGTCTCCCCTTCTTCCAAATATATTCTAGTTCCATCTACCAGCGTGGGATTTTTCCCTGTTGTGACTATATCTGAAAGATCACCCTTTTCAAGAGCTAAAATAGCCGTCATTATTTTGGTAGTGCTTGCAGGTTCAAGTTTGAGATGAGCATTTTTTTCGTATAATACCCTGCCGGTTTCCACATCCATAACTATCCCGGCTTCACCTGCTATTTCGGGAGGAGATTGAATTTCTGATGCGGTTGCGACTGCTGTATTTGCTAAAAAAGAAAATAGGATAAGTATAACTGCTGCGATTTTTGCAGACTTCATTAATTTCCACCTCGCTTGAAGATAAATGAAACTAGATTAAGTATATCAAATAAGAAAATCGGTTCCAAGAGGCGTACAAATTTTTTACATTAAATAGAAATTTAAGGGATTGTGAAATGTTTGACAATCATATTTTTTATTTATATAATTGTTTTGAAGTGAGTTATCAAATAAAATAATAATGAGGGGATCATATATGCGGGTTATAAGTGTTTGTGTAGGCAGTTCCTGCCATCTAAAAGGCTCGTATGATATTATCAGAATTTTTAAAGAGCTATTGAATAAATACAATCTTGAAAATGAGTGGGAGCTTAAAGCAGAATTTTGCTGTAATAATTGCCGCAATCCTGTTTCGGTCAAAATCGACGGAAGCAATCCTTATTCTGTTTCGCCGGATGATGCCGAGGCTTTTTTCAGGGAGAAGATATTGGAGGCAAAATAAATGGAAGTTATTAATTTTTCAAGGGCCAACTGTAAAAACTGCTATAAATGTGTAAGAGCATGCCCGGTAAAGGCTATACGTATGAAAAATGATCAGGCAGAGATAGTTGAAGAAAGATGCATTACCTGCGGGACGTGTCTTATAACGTGTCCGCAAAATGCTAAAACAATAAAAAGTGATGTGGAGCGGGTAAAGCACCTTTTAAGCGAAGATAAAGATATGGCGGTAAGCTTAGCACCTTCTTTTGCAGGGATTTTTTCATTCCAACATTATAGCCAGATAGTTTCCGCCTTAAAAAAGCTTGGCTTTTCAGCAGTATACCAAACATCTACCGGCGCCAGACTTATTGCAAAAGATTATTTGAAATACTATAATGACAAAACAAGACCAAATCTTATAACAACAGCATGCCCTGCTATTAACTATTTAGTGCAAAAATATTATCCCGATCTTACATCTTGCCTAGTTCCGGTAGCCTCTCCCATGGAAGCCCACGGCAGATATCTAAAAAAAGTAAAGGGTCATAAAGAAGTGGCATTTATCGGGCCGTGCCTTGCAAAAAAATCAGAGATTCATGATATCGAAAACTATGGAATAGATGCGGCGCTGACCTTTGAAGAGCTTATGAAGTGGTGGGAAGAAGAAGGTATTGATCCTGCCTTAGAGCCTATAGACGAGCAAAAGAATGGTTTTTGTGATGATGCAAATTTTTATCCTGTGCCCGGAGGCAGCTATAAGACTATAGAACCGTTTATAGAAGATGAGTGGCGAGAATTTATAGAAGTAAGCGGTAAAGAAAATTGCATGACTATGCTTAATGAAATAAAAAAAGGCGAGTTTAAAAGAACCTGGATAGAAATGAACGCATGTGCCGGCGGATGCGTAAATGGTCCTGCTGTAGGCGATGTTGACAAGGGTCTCTTTAAAAGAATTAAAAACGTAAAAATATTTGCACGCAGCAGCCGAAGTTTATCAGGAGAGGTAATTGATATAAATTGCGATATGTTACCTATTGATTTTACAAAACACTATCCGCCGATGCCGATAAAAATTAAAAAACCAAGCGAAGAGGAAATAAAACGCATATTGGAGGCTACGGGAAAATATAGACCCGAACATGAATTAAATTGCGGTGTTTGCGGATATAATTCCTGCAGAGAAAAAGCCGAAGCTGTCTATAACGGAATGGCTGAAATTCATATGTGCATGCCTTACATGAGAAATAGGGCAGAATCGCTATCTAACCTTATTATAGAATCTACGCCAAATGCAATTATAGTAACAGATAGCGAAATAAATGTTCAAGTATTTAACAACGGTGCCGAAACCATGTTTCGCGTAAACAGCGCCGATGCAATCCACAAACCTTTAGGTTTGCTTTTTGATGATGATGATTTTAGGTATGTAAGCAAAACAAAGCAAAACTTGATAAATAAGAAAGTGAATCTACCGCAGTATGGCATAATAACACGGCAGGATATATACTATGAAAGAGAACATTCTCTTGTGATAGGCATAATAACTGATATAACATCTCAAGAACAAATGCGGGAAAAAAGCAAAGAGCTTAGACGAGAGACAGTAGAAACAGCTCAGCAGGTTATAGAAAAGCAGATGCGAGTAGCGCAGGAGATTGCCAGCGTCTTAGGCGAAACAACAGCAGAAACAAAGGTTTTGCTAAATAAAATACAGCGGCTTTTAATAGACGAAACTTCAGGTGAATAAGGATGAAGGTAAGAACTGAGATTTACTGGGAAAGCTTAAATAAATACGGGGAAGAACTCTGTGGAGATAAAGTCGAAACTGTGCAAAATCCTAATGAGACTATAATGGTAATGGCCGATGGTTTGGGAAGCGGCGTAAAGGCGAATATTCTTTCTACATTGACAAGCAAGATAGCAGTAACGATGCTAAAGCAGGGTCTTAGCATTGAAGAAACTATAAAAACTATAATGGCAACACTGCCGATATGCAAGGTTCGCAAAATAGCGTATTCTACATTTACTATAATCAGGGTAGACTCAGCAGGAAACTGCTATATTGCAGAATATGGAAATCCTCCTGTTATGCTTCTTCGCGGCGGTAAAGTTTTAAAGCTTTATGGCGACGAGAGAGAAATCGAAGGGAAGCAAGTAACAGAGTATCGCTTCAAAACCCAGATAGGAGATGTGCTTATAACCTTAAGCGACGGTGTTGTCCATGCAGGGGTAGGTGGCATTTTAAATCTTGGTTGGCAGTGGAAAAATATAGCGGAATACATCGAAAAGATTGCTCAGGTTGAGCATACCCTTGGAAGCTTAGTTAAACTTCTGTCGGCGGTTACAACGAACTTATACATGGAAAAACCCGGAGACGATGCTACAATTGCTGCATTAAAAATTATAAAGCCGGAGTTCGCAACGGTATTTACCGGCCCGCCTCAAAACCCTGATGACGATGAAAAGGTTATTGAGCGTTTAATGAAGTCAGAAGGCAAAAAAATAGTATGTGGCGGAACTGCAGCTCAAATTACTGCTCGCATCCTTGGAAGAGAAATAATAACTTCCACCGAATTTGTAGACGCAAATATACCGCCTACTGCTAAAATAGAAGGCATAGACCTTGTGACAGAAGGCGTTTTAACTCTAGCTCATACAAGAGAGCTTCTTTTAAGATATATGGATCCTGCAGTTCAATATAAACAACTTAGAGAGCTTGAAAGAAAAGATGGTGCTTCAAGACTTGCAAAATTGCTTTTGTCTGCTACTGACATTACTTTCCTTATAGGAAAAGCAATAAACCCAGCCCATCAAAATCCAGATTTTCCAAAAGAACTGTCCATAAAACTGAATATAGTAAAGGAAATAGGCGAGACCCTAGAAAAAATAGGTAAAAATATAGAAATGATTTACTACTAACCAATACCCGCTTGTGGCGGGTAATTTTCTATTTATTGATGTGCGAATGTTCTTATGATAAAATCAATAACATAAAGAAGATTGCATTATGGTATAATAACATTAAATGGATGCGGTTTTTGGGGGATGAATTGTAGGATGAACTTAGAGCAGGTAATTGATTTTTTAAAAAATGATGAACGGTTTTTGGCTAATGTGACACATTGGGAAGTTATTCCGGAAAAAGCGGGACAATATGAAGATTTCCCTGATTACTTAAATCCAAAACTTGTATCTGCATTAAAACAAAAAGGCATATATCGTCTTTATTCCCATCAGCGCAGTGCATTAGAGGAAACTTTGGCAAATCATAATATAGTAGTAGTTACGCCTACTGCCTCAGGCAAATCTCTTTGCTACAACCTTCCTGTGTTAAACAGCTTGCTTTGCGATAAAAATGCTCGAGCCATATATCTTTTTCCAACAAAAGCCCTTTCCCAAGATCAGGTTTCAGAACTGATGAATATTGTGGATATTATGGGAGAAGATATTAAAACTTTTACATACGATGGAGATACTCCTGCAGATGCCAGGGTTTCAATAAGAAAAGACGGCCATATCGTTGTTACAAATCCGGATATGCTTCACACAGGCATTTTACCCCATCATACAAAATGGATGAAACTTTTTTCTAATTTGAAATATGTTGTAATCGACGAAATTCACATGTATAGAGGAATTTTCGGCAGTCATACCGCAAACGTCCTTAGAAGACTTAAACGAATATGTAAATTTTACGGTTCAGACCCGATTTTTATATGCTGCTCGGCTACAATAGCAAATCCTCGCGAACTTGCGGAAAAATTAACTGAAAAGCCAATGGTATTAATTGATGAAAACGGGGCTCCTGTAGGCAAAAAACACATCATTTTTTACAATCCCCCAGTAGTAAACCGCCAACTTGGAATTCGACGAAGCAGCGTATTGGAATCTGAGAAGATATCGTTAAATTTTATAAAAAATAAGATACAAACTATTATTTTCTTGCGAAGCCGCTTGATGGTAGAAGTCTTACTTACATATTTGCAGGAAGAAATGAAAAAATTTCCCGGCGGCTCAAACCTAGTAAGAGGTTATAGAGGCGGATATCTGCCAAGAGAGCGGCGAGAAATCGAAAAAGGACTGCGGGACGGAAAAATACTCGGAGTTGTCAGCACAAATGCTTTAGAGCTCGGTATTGATATAGGCAACCTTGATGTAAGCATTATAACTGGATACCCGGGTTCAGTAGCAAGTACATGGCAGCAGGCAGGACGCGCCGGAAGAAGAAACGATGCATCAGTATCGATTTTGGTGGCATCAAGCAGCCCACTGGACCAATTTATAATAAATCACCCTGAGTATTTCTTTGAATCATCTCCTGAACACGGCCTTATTAACCCGGATAACTTATATATTCTAGTCAGCCACATAAAATGCGCTGCATTTGAATTGCCCTTTGTTGATGGCGAGACATTCGGAGGAGAAAATATAAATGAGATCCTTGCCTTTTTAGAAAACGAGAGAATTTTGCGCCATGTGGGCGGACGTTGGCACTGGATGGCTGAATCATTTCCTGCTGAAGAAGTCAGCTTAAGAAGTGCTTCGGCGGAAAATTTTGTAATTATAGATATAACAGAAGGCGCCAAGGTTATAGGAGAAATCGACAGGAGCAGCGCTCCGATGCTGATTCATGAAGAGGCAATATATATGCATGCCGGGCAGCAATATCAAGTTGAAAAATTAGACTTTGAAGAGAAAAAAGCATATGTGAGAAAAGTTAATGTAGATTATTATACAGATGCAAATCTTGCCGTAGAAATAAAGGTTCTTGATGTATTCAGAGAAGAAAGCGAAGGTAATAGTAAAAAATATACCGGCGAAGTAATGGTGACAAGCCTGGCAACCTTATTTAAAAAGATAAAACTTTTCACCCATGAAAATTTAGGATTTGGCTCAATACATTTGCCGCCTGAAGAAATGCACACCACCGCATACTGGTTTTCTATTCCCGAAGGAATTGCAGGGCTTTCAAAAGAAGAATTGCAATCAGGTCTTTTAGGCCTTTGCAGTGTAATGGTAAACATAGCTCCACTCTATCTTATGTGTGATCCCAAAGACATTCGAGGAGTGGTTCAAATAAGATCCCCGTTTACGCAGCAGCCCACTATTTATATCTACGACAACTTTCCGGGCGGTGTTGGATTTTCAGAAAAACTTTACGGCATGCAAGAACAGCTGCTAAAAGCGGCTAGACAAGTGATAATGGAATGTGATTGTGAAGATGGGTGTCCTTCATGCGTAGGCCCTTATGAGGAAGTGGGTTCAGGCAGCAAGGAATATGCCCTAAGAATCATAAAAGGGGTGCTTTCGGATTGAACCTTTCAGAAAAATTGAAGGCATATCTTTCAAAAAACGATATAGAGAGAGGAAAAATAGCTGCCCCGCCGGAAAATCTTTATGACACCTCTGACCATATAGAAACTTTACTTAACGCCAAGACCGTAGCAACACCTTTTGGAGAACATCTCGTAGTGGAAAAAAATTATCCTTTATCCCATATCCACGGCAGCACGGAGCTTAGATCGGTTTTAGATATACCCGGGCATTTAACAAGAATCATTGCAAAAGACGATGCCTATAAGGATTTCGACTTTTCAAATGCACTATTTATAGATACAGAAACCACAGGACTTGCAGGAGGCACAGGCACCCTTGCCTTTTTAACCGGTATAGGCTTTTTTGATAAAAGCAACTTTAAAGTTATCCAGTATTTTATAAGAGACTATGATGAAGAAGCAGCAGCCCTTTACAGTCTTAACGCCCTATTGAAGAACTTCAAGAATATCATAAGTTTTAACGGCAGATGCTATGACGTGCCTTTGCTTGCTACTCGCTATTTACTAAATCGCATGGAAAATCCGTTGGAGGATATTTTACATCTTGACCTCTTACTGTCTGCGCGAAGGTTTTATAGAGAGAGACTTGAAAGCGTAAGCCTTTCTTCGCTGGAAACAAATCTTTTATTCATCAAAAGAAGGGGAGACATACCTGGCTGGGAGATTCCCTCAGTATATTTTAGATTTTTAAATGACAGAAATCCCCTTCCCTTAAAGCCCATATTTTATCATAATTGTATGGATATACTTTCGATGGTTGCCATTACAGATAAAATTGCCAAATCCCTAGATGACCCTATCAATTCGGAAAGCTGCCAAAATCAGGATTATTACTGTATAGGCAGGGTGTTTGAAGATATGGGTATGATAGAGGAGAGCATACGCTGCTATAATGAAGCCGTTAAAGTGCCTGAGATTAAAGAAAAATCATATTTACAACTTTCCCTTCTTTATAAAAGATTAGGAAATTGGCATAAGGCAGAAGAGCTTTGGATAAAAATGGTTGAAGAAAACTTGAACACCAAGTTTGCATTACTTGAACTTGCCAAGTACTATGAGCATAAAGTAAAAGACTATAACAAGGCTTTAAAAGCGGCGCAGCGCGCTTTGGAGATTGAACGCAAAAAGGATGTTTTTACCGGTTACGCACATAAGGAAGAGATTGCAGAACTTAAAAAGCGTATAGAGAGGATTGAGCTGAAAAAGGAAAAGTCCAAAACAGCAATAGCATTATAAAATATAGTAAATTATTAAAATATTAAAAGGGGTGTATGAATATGAATGATGCACTGAAAATAATTGCGAAGTTTATGGCAGTATCTGCAAGGACAGCGCCAAAAACAGCCGGGAAAGATTACATAGAAGTAAAAGTTATAGATGATGATAAAGAAATCGCAAGACTCGGCGCTGAGATGGCGGCATATGGAGAAAAACACGGCAAAAAAAATTATGATAGAGATGGAAAAGGGGTGGCAAGCTGCGGAGCAGTGTTGCTTGTTGCCATAAAAGATGCAAAAACCGCCGGCTTGAATTGCGGGGCATGCGGCTATGATGAATGCTCAAAAATGCCGGAGCCCAGAGAAGGTTCTGAATTTGCAGGGCCATTTTGCCCCTGGCGTTTTGTGGACCTGGGAATTGCTATAGGATCTGCGGCGAAGACGGCAAGTATGTTTAATGTTGACAACCGCATCATGTATCGCATAGGCGTTGTTGCCAGGAAGATGAATCTAATTGACGGCGATGTAGTCCTGGGACTTCCTCTATCGGCAACAGGTAAGAATATATTCTTTGATAGATAAAATTATATTTCGTCGCTCCATCAAAAAATGGGAAAAAGTAAAAGAAGTTGTGTCTTAAAAGAGCCGCAAAACTCAATAAGACACAACTTCTTTTTTGTATTATTAAATTTTAAATTTAATCTTCATCGAATCTGAAGCTTAATTGATCTATTTTAAATCCTCGGGCTGTATCGTATAGGTAGGTGGCATAGAAGGTGTCCAGGCCATATTTGGCGGAACAGGATACACGGAGAAACCACCTTTAGCAGTTTTTTCTAAGTTGTCAATTAGTTTGTCTCTAAACAAACTATATGGGGCCACAAAAACAAGTTCCTGATTTTGAGTGCCGCCAAAAATTCTATCTCCTGCACAAGGGAAGCCTATTGTTGGCTTGTTATTAGCTAATGCAAAGCCGATAGAGGAGCATAATGCTGCTTCGCATACCGTATCAGCTGCAACCTTTTCTCCATTGTCATATGCGCAAGCATGGACAAGCCGCATTACCTGGGCCGGATTTACATAGACAACAACTACATCAGGTTCTTCTTTTGCGCGAGATAAAGGTTCAACGTAAATCCCTTCATATTGTTTGCCCTTATCGCCGAGCTTGAAGGTATTTTCCATAAATTTTTTTCCGGCTTCTTCATTTGCACAATAAGGCCCAACCGCAGCTTTACCGGATGAAATAGCTTCAGGTGTTTTAATAAGGCCTACACATGCTGCTCCCATTGCACACACCATCATTTCGGGAACTCCAGAACCGGGTCTGCCCTGATACCGCGCTGTTGAAACCAATTGGCATAGATTTATTTTGTAATCCAAGGGTTTCCTCGGCAGCTTTTCTTTATCTTTATACATTGTTATTGCTACCGGGTCAGTATCAAGACGCAGAATTTCTTGAAGCTTATTACTAACTTCTAAACAGTTCATGGACAATTCACCTCACCAGTTTTAAAATTATTGTGAAATAAGAAGAATTTCACAAAGCTATTATACAGCAATATCTTATGATTTTCAATTCATTTCTCTATTGTTCTTCGATATCTGACATATCATAAGTAAATTCCACAAGCCGTCTTTTCATTAAAATAGGGATATTGCATCTTAAAGCAAGTGCGATAGCATCACTTGGCCGCGAATCAAGAATTATTTCTTTACCATTTTGCTTTATATAAATTTCAGCATTATAGGTATCGCCTTTTATATCTGTTATTATAACTTTTTCAGGTACACCGCCCAATGCTTCTATAGCAGATTTTAAAAGATCAGGTGTCATTGGACGGGGAGGAGTTACTCCTTGAATAGGCATAACTATATTATGTGCTTCTAAAGCCCCAATAACTATAGGAAGTACCATTCTCTCATCTTTGTCCATCAAAAGCACCGAAAAGTCTCCATCCACGATAGCAACATTTTTAACCTTTAACTCAACCATATCATCTGTCATTTGACATCACCTCAATCTTTCGATTGAAAGAAGATAAAATATTTTCTTTCCACTTCATTATATCACATTTTATCATATAATCCTATTCTAATCGAGGTCGTAAGAAACTGACTACATTTTGAAAAGATTCCTATGACAATTCAGTAAATTATTATCATAAAACTATCTTTTATTTGGTTGAAAAAATTATTAGAAAGATTATTGACATATGTTTAAAACTATGTTATGCTTAATGTAGTAATAAACATATGTCCATAATAATACAATAGGGGGTGAGATTATGCCAAGAGGAGACGGTACAGGTCCTATCGGTTATGGTTCAATGACTGGTCGACGTGCTGGCTTTTGCGCTGGTTTTTGTAAGCCCGGATATTATGGTTTAGGCAGAGGGCATAGAAGGCAGTTCTATGCAACAGGTTTACCGTTTTGGGCAAGAGGCGACTATTCGTATAGTGGAATGGATTATTACAAAGAACCTAGTTCAAAATTCGAAATTGATATCCTCACTCAGAGAGCAAAATTTTTAAAAGAAGAGCTTGAGTTAGCAGAAAAAAGACTTAAAGATCTAAAAGAAACAGAAAAAGAAAATTCTGGCGACAATTAGACAGCGGAAAAATAGTATCTATAGAACCTATTGGGCGAATATGTCTTCGCCCAATATTTATTTCTGCTTATTGATATATGTTCATTACAATGGTAGAATATTGTAGGTTTTAGTGAAAGGGGTGTAAATGTGGCAAGACCAACTAAATGGCGGCATGTGGAATTCCTTCCAGATGTGACGTATTTTAAACCTGCCGGCGTGCCGCTTAGAGATTTAGAAGAAGTTGTACTGACGGTAGATGAACTTGAAGCATTAAGATTAAAAGATCTTGAAGGTCTTGAGCAAGAACCGTGTGCTGAAAGGATGAATGTATCGCGACCTACTTTTGTTCGAATTATAAATTCAGCAAGAAAAAAGGTAGCTGAGGCGCTTATAAAAGGTAAAGCTATAAAAATCGAGGGAGGAACGTACCGATTTGTTCAATCCCTAAAGTGTCGAGACTGTGGAAATGAATGGAAACAGCCGCAAGGTGAAACCTATAACGAGTGTCCGAAATGCCACAGCACTAACTTAATGCCTATAAAACAAAGAAGAAGGCAGTGCCGTAATTACAAGTGACAGAAAGGTTAAAGAAAGGGTGTATATAGTGGATAAAAATCAATCAAACAGTGAAAATATAGATAAGGAATTAAATGACGCGGCTCAAGAACCGCAAGCTTCAGGATTGAATCGAATTAAAAAGGTTATAGCAGTTATGAGCGGAAAAGGCGGCGTAGGAAAGTCCACAGTAACCAGTCTTTTGGCAGTAAGCTTAAGGAAGCAAGGATATACTGTCGGAATAATGGATGCAGATATAACAGGTCCCAGCATTCCCAAGATGTTTGGGATAAACGAGAGACCCGAGAATATTGGTATCGGATTGATGCCGGTAGAAAGCGCCAGCGGTATTCGCATAATGTCACTAAATCTTTTACTCGAAAATGAAGACGATCCTGTAATTTGGAGAGGGCCTTTAATTGGCAATGCCATTAAGCAATTTTGGGATGATGTAATTTGGGGCGATTTAGATTATCTTCTAGTGGACTTGCCACCGGGAACCAGTGATGCGCCTCTTACTGTAATGCAATCGCTGCCGCTGGATGGTATTGTAATAGTTTCATCACCTCAGGAGCTGGTAGGCATGGTAGTAAAAAAGGCGGTTAAGATGGCAAACATGATGAACCTGACTGTGATAGGGCTTATAGAAAACTATAGCTATGTAGCTTGTCCTAAATGTGGAGAAAAAATAGAAGTTTTTGGTAAAGCAAGAGGCGAAGAAGGAGCTAAAGAAGCAAATATACCTTATTTAGGTTCACTCCCCCTGGACCCCAAACTCGCCAATTTTTGCGATGAAGGCAAAATTGAAGAGTATGAAAGCGCAGGAATCGAAAAGATAAGTGAGAGCCTAAAATAAAAACCACCTGATAAGGTGGTCAAATGCATTCATATGGAGCTGATGGCCGGATTTGAACCGGCGACCTGCGCATTACGAGTGCGCTGCTCTACCACTGAGCCACATCAGCTTGCCTTATTATTTTACAATGTTTAAAGATTTAAGTCAACAGGTCAAAAATTAGCTTTTGTTTTATGTATATCACAACAACAGCCAAGATAAAAAACCTCCAAAATTTTAAGTGGAGGTTTTTGCTTCGTATTTGGTAGCCTTAGGGGGATTCGAACCCCCGTCGCCGCCGTGAGAGGGCGGTGTCCTCAACCACTAGACGATAAGGCCATATGGCTGCGGGACCAGGATTCGAACCTGGACAGCATGATCCAGAGTCATGAGTGCTACCGTTACACAATCCCGCAAATATTTTTAACGCCTGCATTTATAAATTATAAAGGATTGGCTAATGGATGTCAAGAGTGGCAAATGACTAAAAATAAAATTCTTCCATAAATTGATTTTTTAATATTTGAAGTGATATAATATTTTCATGATGAACAGGGAAAACAAAAGCAAATGGTCTATTCTTATAGCCGTAATGCTTGGAAGCATAATGGCTCCCATAGACGGCAGTATCATGAATATAGCAATGCCCACCTTGACGAAGGTTTTTAATGCTCCGCTGGAAATTGTAAGCTGGGTATCTATGGCGTACCTTTTAGTAGTAAGCAGCACACTGCTTATGTTCGGCAGGCTAGGCGATATAAAAGGTTATAGGCCTATATACCAAACAGGACTTTTAATATTCACGGTCTCATCGGCCCTGTGTGGATTATCGCACAGCATATCTGCCCTTATAGCCGGCAGAGTTTTTCAAGCCATAGGCGGGGGAATGCTGCTTTCCATGGCACCTGCTATTTTAACTGCTGTATTTCCCGCAACAGAGCGGGGTAAAGCCCTGGGAATGAATGCTATGTCGGTAGCGGTGGGACTTGCAATAGGTCCGAGTTTAGGCGGATTTCTTGTATCAACACTTGGGTGGGAATATATCTTTTTCATTAATGTGCCGATAGGCTTTATAGCACTGATATGGGCACAAATTGTTTTGCCAAAGACTTATGATCGCAGAGATGAGCGCTTTGATACAATAGGCGCTTTACTGGCGTTTCTATTTTTATTTTCCTTGCTTTTATACATAAACCGCGGAAGCCAATGGGGATGGACATCGGCTATAGGAATAGCACTGCTTGCCCTGGGAGTGCTTTCAATATTGGCGTTTATTATCATAGAGAGCCGGCATCCTGAACCTTTGTTAGATTTGTCGCTGTTTAAGAACAGACTTTTTACAGCCGGAACAATAAGTACACTGCTTAATTTTAGCGCTCAATACATAATGACGTTTTTAACACCTTTCTATCTTACCCAAAAAGGACTGTCAGCAAGTACTGCAGGCGCGGTTATGACAGCTTTTCCTGTGGTAATGCTGATAGTATCTCCTATCAGCGGCATATTATCGGATAAAATAGGCGCCCGCGGGCTTAGCACCCTAGGCGCTGCAATAAGTGCTTTAGGTATATTTTTAATGTCTACACTAACGCTGGATAGCCCAATTTTGCATATTGTGATAGTTCTAGCAGTGTTCGGGATAGGAAATGGCCTTTTCCAGTCGCCTAATAACAGCTCAGTGATGGGCAGCGTGCCGCGTGACAGACTAGGGATCGCATCTTCTTTCCTGGCCACAATGCGAAATGTAGGAATGGTAATGGGAATCGCTATAGGCGGTGCGGTATTTTCTAATTACAACCAATATTTTTCTATAACTAAGGGACTGCCTGAGCCGGATGCATTCATGGCTGCCATACGCATAGCTTACTTAGCCGGTATGGCACTGGATATATTGTGTGCCCTTACATCGGCGGTAAGAGGTAAACCGGATATAAAGAAACAAGAAGATTAATAAGCTATCAATGGCTGCAGGAACTGCAATTGCCGCTGCATGAGCTGCAAGATGAGCCGCCGGAGCCGTTTTTTCTCGTAAATAGAAATCCGGTAAAAAGCTGTTTTACTTCACCTTCGCAAATCGGACAGCGTACTTTTTCTTTATCTTTTATGCTTACAAACTCACTAAAGCGGTGACCGCATTTTTGACATTCAAAATCAAATGTTGGCATTTTTTCACTTCCTCAATAAGCTGATATTATACTTTATTAAATTCTTTAAAAGCCTTTTCTATCTCTCGAGATGCATCCTTTTGCCGCGCATCTTCCCGCTTATCATATAAAGCCTTGCCTTTAGCTAAAGCAAGCTCGACTTTAACAAGTCCTCGTTCGTTAAGATATAATCTGAGCGGCACAAGAGTAAGCCCCTTTTCCTTTACTTTTGATAAAAGACGATTTATTTCTTTTTTATGCATAAGCAGTTTTCTAGGTCGCAATGGGTCCTTGTTATAAATATTTCCTTTTTCATATGGGCTTATATGCATATTGTATAAAAAAATTTCTCCATTTTCAATTCGCGCAAAGCTATCTTTTAAGTTTCCCTTTCCTTCTCGCAGCGATTTTACCTCAGTTCCGGAAAGAGCAATTCCCGCCTCGAAAGTTTCCAAAATATGATAATCATGTCTGGCCTTACGATTAATTATAAGGTCTCGGGACTTTTTCTCCAAGTTGTCACCTCCGTTTACTGAAAACTATAAATTAGATTAATTTCTAATATTAACGGCTGAAATATTGATAATAATAACATTTTATCATGCCGTTGTATAATTTCCTATTTTTATCTGCCTTTTCACCAAAAAAGTATTCAAAGTTTTTATGAGGGGTCAATATATATTTTGACCATGTATCAAATCGCTTAAAAGCCTTGCCCATTTTTCTGTAAATCTCCTCGACTTCATGTTCCTCTCCCATACGTTCACCGTAAGGTGGGTTGCATACGATGCAGCCGTAATCGCCAAATGGTTCTACGTCTTTTACATCTGCTTGCTCAAATATGATATGTTCACTTACCTGCGCTCTACGAGAATTTTCCTCAGAAAGGGCTACGGCATCTTTGTCAATATCAGAGCCGCGAATTTCGAGTTTTTCATTCTTTATCAAAGAGCGAGCTTCTGTTCTTGCACTATTCCACATTTTTTTTGGAATCTGCGGCCATTTTTCGGATACAAATCTTCTTCTAAGGCCTGGCGCAGTGTTGGTTCCTATAAGAGCAGCTTCAATTGGGATAGTTCCGGAGCCGCAGAACGGATCTAGAAAAGGTTTATCGCTTTTCCATTTAGTTAAAAGTACCAGGGCTGCTGCAAGAGTTTCTTTCAATGGGGCAATATTGGATTTTTCTCTGTAACCTCTTTTGTGCAGTCCGACACCACTGGTATCTATCATTAAAGTAGCCTCGTCTTTCATTAGGGAGAATTGAACTCTGTATAAAGGTCCGTCTTCTTCAAACCAATTCTTCTTATAAAAAGTTTTCAGTCTCTCAACAATTGCCTTCTTTATAATTGACTGACAGTCAGGCACACTGTGAAGTTGAGATTTTAGGGAATATCCCTTTACAGGGAATTGGCCGTTTTCAGGTATCCATTCTTCCCAGGGAAGAGCCTTTGTTCTTTCGAAAAGTTCATCGTAGGTGTCAGCGTGAAATTCTCCCAATTTTATCAAAACCCGTTCAGCAGAACGCAGCCAGATATTTGATCGGCAAATTGCCTCCTCGTTTCCTACGAACTCAACTTTGCCATCTTTTACAGATATATCTTCATACCCTAGTTTCCTCAGCTCTCTTGCTGTAACAGATTCTACCCCAAAAACCACAGGTGCTATAAATGTGATTGTTGCCATGCTCTTTCCCTCCCGATACCGATTAATATTTTGCATTAATTATATCAGATATACAAGCGAAATTAAAATAGAACTTAAAGCCTTGAAACAGTTGAAAATGATTATCGGATAAGATAAGCTGTAGGTACAATGGCGACAATGCAGAGTTGGAGGTCATGCAAGTGAAAGAACAATTAAAAGAAGTGTCAAAAAATTGCTATACAATGGTACCAAAAGGAAACAATATAGAAATCCGAGTTTATCTGAGCCAAAGACTTTTTAATGAATTTACCGAGGATGAATCCATTTTTCAACTTTACAATGCTTCACTTCTTCCCGGCGTAGTAAGTCCTGTAATTGGCATGCCTGACATCCACACAGGCTATGGACTGCCAATAGGAGGGGTCATGGCTGTACGATACGATGGGGGTGTAGTTTCTGCCGGAGCGGTGGGCATGGATATAAATTGCGGTGTTAGATTGATGACAACAAAAATTTCAACTGATGAAATTGACAAAGAAATTATTGGGAAAATTTTAAAAGAAATCGCAAAGAAAGTACCAGCCGGAGTCGGGAAATCCAGCGAAATAAAGGAATTTAAAAAACCGGATATGGAGAGCATAGCATTAAAAGGCGCAAAATACTATGTCGAAAAAGGATTTGGTAGAAAAACAGATTTAGAGGCTACTGAAGATAATGGATGTATTGAAGGCGGAGATATTTCTGCTATACCGCAGGAGGCCTTAAACCGAACCGACCAATTGGCTACAATTGGAGGTGGTAATCACTTTTTAGAGATTGGAAGGATAGAAAAGATTTTTGACGAGAAGCTTGCATCAGAATTCGGGCTTAAGAAAAAACATTTATATGTAATGATTCATACAGGCAGCCGCGGTTTTGGCCATCAAATTTGCACTGATTACACAAATATAATGTGGAAAAATTCAGATAAAAATGGAGTAAGACCTCCGCAAAAAGGTCTGGCATGTGCGCCGATTCTTTCAAAAGACGGTCAAAACTACCTAAAAGCTATGGCTTGTGCAGCAAACTACGCTTTTTGTAACCGTCAGTTAATAATGCATATAGCAAGAGAAGCCTTTGTCGATGTATTAAAAAAACCGGAATCTGAGTTGGGGTTGGATTTGCTTTACGATGTGGCACACAACATAGCAAAAATAGAAAAACATAAAGGCATCAAACTTTTAGTTCACAGAAAAGGAGCAACAAGAGCTCTGCCCAAAGGTCATCCGGCAAATCCGCAATGTTACAGCGAAACAGGACACCCCGCCATTATTCCGGGAAGCATGGGCACGGCTTCGTATGTTGTGGTAGGCACAGATAAAATAGAGGAAACCTTCTGTTCAGTAAACCACGGAGCAGGAAGATCGATGTCAAGAAAGAAAGCCAGGTCGGAATTTAGCAAAAGAGATTTCCGAGAGCAGGTAGGCAATGTGATAGTCAGCACGAGTAATATCAAGTCCTTGCTCGATGAAGCTCCCCTTGCATATAAAGATATTGATGAAGTTGTTTATACACTGGTGGAAGCAGGTCTTACAAAGCCTGTCGCAAGACTTAAACCCTTAGGAGTTATAAAAGGCGAGGGCGAGGAAGCATGACTTAAATTTTTTAAGCCTTATATGAGTAGCGATAATCCCTTCTGTCATTCTGAACGAAGCAAAGAATCTAGAAGACCTAATCTACCTTGGCTCTCCTGCCATGGCAAGGATTCTTCGCCGGTGCTTGGGATAGTATTTTGCATCAGAAATTTTGCGGTTTTATAAGCTTAGCCGGCAAAATATAGCCGGTGCTCCAAATGTAAGCCATATTCCTACAACAAAGTATTTTAAAAGGGAGAAGAAACTATGTTGCGGCATTATAAGTTTTAAAACGGTGTATATTAATAGAAATCCTCCCAAGCCTATCGCATATTTTTCCAATGTTTTAAGTTTATTTTTCGACTGTGGCTTAAAACCTATCAAATAATCTTCAAACTTGTAGCCCGCAAAGCTTCCCGCTGAAAGACCCATATATATAAAATTATCCTTATATGGAAAAAGAAACGCAAGCCCAAAAGGTATCGCTATCATAAGTATTATGCTATAAAGCATTGGCAGCGGCTTTAATTTTTTCGGCACTACTGTAAATATCCATGACATTAAAAGACCCAGTATTATTCCTGCTGCCACATCCCAAGGCCAGTGCAAGCCTAAATACAATCTTGATAAACTTACCAAAAAAATCATTATAATGCCTATAAAATATATTTGTCTGCTCTTGTAATGCTGCATAACAACTCCCCAAAAAGTAGCGGTTCCTTGGGCATGGCCGCTGGGAAATGAAAACCCTCCGGCCGATGATACAAACAAACTCCGAATCCCTGGGTTGCCGATAGGCCGCGGGATGGCTGTAATATTTTTTAGCGTAACATTCAGATACATTGAAAACATTAGTGATATAACTAAAGTTATTCCGATTTTTTTATCTATGCTCCAATAAAATATAGGTATCATTATAAGATAAAAAATTGCGCTGCCAAAGTTTGTAATTATAATAAAGAAAATATCAAGAAACGGATTACTAAATGATTGAATAAATTGAATAATTTCAGCTTGTAGTTCCATATCTGCCCTCCAAAATCACATTTCATAATTAATAATAGCATTTTTATAATGTCTTGCCGAGTGATTGCTTTAAAGATATAATCATATAAAAAGTCAATAAATTTTGTAGGAGGTAATCTCATGGATTATCAAAAATATGTTGCCCAAAGGGCAAAAGATATTGAAATTTCTACCATACGCTATTTTTTCAACATGGTAAATGAAGTTGAAGGAGCTATATCGCTGTGCATCGGCGAACCGGATTTTACGACACCAGAACACATAAATCAGGCTGCAGTCGAAGCACTAAATCAGGGACATACATTCTATACGCCTAATGCCGGACTTTTAGAGCTTCGAGAAGAGATAGCAAAATATTTAAGCCGCCGCCATAAAGTTGATTATAAGCCGGAATCGGAGATAATTGTCACTATCGGAGCAAGTCAGGCCATAGATGTGGCAATAAGGACTTTAATTGAGCCGGAAGATGAAGTATTAATACCCCAACCTTCCTTTGTGGCTTACAAGCCTTGTACCATTCTTGCCGGAGGAAAACCTGTATCAGTGCCTACATATCAGGAGGATGACTTTGTGCTGAGGCCGGATGTACTGGAAAAATATATAAGCAAGAAGTCAAAGGTCTTAATACTGCCCTATCCGAACAATCCTACCGGTGCGGTAATGACGAAAGAAGCATACGAAAAACTTGCACCAGTGATAAAAAAACATGATCTTCTTGTTATAGCTGATGAAATATATTCAGAGCTAACTTATGGTGTAGATTATATGGCTTTTGCCGGAATTTCCGACATGAGGGAACGGACGATTACCATAAACGGATTTTCCAAATCTTACGCAATGACCGGTTGGAGGCTTGGATATATTGCTGCCCCTGAAGGCCTTACAAAAGAAATGCTGAAAGTTCATCAATACAACGTGACCTGCGCTGCTACTATGGGTCAATATGCGGCTATAGAAGCGCTGAGAAATGGTGATGAAGATATCAAAAGAATGCGCAGCGAGTATGACAAGAGAAGGAAATTTTTATTTGAAAGCTTAAGAGAAATGGGTTTGGAAAGTTTCGAACCAAAGGGAGCATTTTATGTTTTTCCATCTATAAAGAAAACCGGACTTTCTTCTGAAGAATTTGCCAAAAGGCTTCTTCATGAAGCAAAAGTGGCTGCGGTGCCTGGCAATTCCTTCGGAGAAAACGGTGAAGGCTTCGTGAGAATGGCTTATGCCACTTCCATGGAAAATCTTGAAGAAGCAGTGAAGAGAATAGGAAATTTCATAAAGAAGTTTTGAGCATTTTTTTCCAACAAAAACCGCACATTATTATAAAAATGAAATAAAATGTTCGTAAAAACTATTGATTAATGTTCGCTACTGTGATAATATGTATTTACTAAAATTAAAAAATGCCAGTAAATTTATTCTCTATATAGACAGATAATACTTTTGGCCAGAGTATTATCTGTTAAAAATTTTATTTAAAAGGAGAGCTGCATATGTTAGTAGCAAAGATTTTTACTTTTCCAAAGGCGGGAGTTTTAGATCCTCAGGGCAGCGCAGTAAAGCCGGTTATTTCAAATCTGGGCTTTACAAGCGTTAAGGATATTCAAACAGGCAAGTATTTTGAGGTAAAAATAGACGCCTGTGATGTGGCGGAGGCGCGCAAGACAGTGCAAGAGCTATGCTCAAAGGTTTTAGTAAATCCGGTTGTTGAAGATTATGAATTTGAAATATTGGAGGCTTAAAGATGAGGTGTGCGGTTATACAATTTGCCGGAAGCAGCGGCGATGGTGACTGTTGTCATGTATTTAAAAATATTTTAGGTCAATCCGCAGACTATGTCTTTCACAAAGAAACCTTTAAACCTGCGGATTTTGATATTGTGGTTTTGCCGGGAGGAGCATCCCATGGAGACTATCTAAGGCCTGGAGCTCTTGCTGCACATACAAAGGTTATGGAGTCGGTTAAAGAAGCGGCAAATTCCGGAAAACTCATACTCGGAATAGGGAATGGGTTTCAAATATTACTTGAAGCCGGCCTTTTGCCCGGGACAATGCTCATTAATAAAGATATAAAGTTTTATGCCGATGAAGTGCTTGTTAAGGTGGAAAATAATGCCACTCCATTTACCAATCTTTACAAAAAAGATGAGGTAATCCGATTGATTCTTTCGTGCAAATACGGCAGCTATTTTGCCGATGCAAAGACTATAGAACAGCTCAAAAGTCAAAATAAAATAGTTCTTACTTACTGCGGTTTTGGAAAAAACGGTGACGAAGAAGATCCGGTAGCTTCTATGGAAAATATAGCAGCAATAGCAAATCAAGAAGGAAATATTTTAGGCCTTATGCCTCATCCTGAACGCTGCGCGGAAGAAATCTTAGGCAACACTGACGGCCTTAGAATGTTTCAGTCTATCTTGCAATATTTTGAAGGAGGCAAAACGCTATGACTGCTAGAGAAGAAGCTAAGAACCTTGGTTTAACTGATTTAGAATTTGACGAAATAGTTAAAACTCTCAAAAGAGAGCCTAATTACCTTGAACTAAGTTTGTACAGCGTAATGTGGTCTGAACACTGCAGCTATAAAAATTCAAAGGCAGTGCTTAAACGATTTCCTACAGAAGGACCGCAGGTATTGCAGGGCCCTGGAGAGAATGCGGGAATAGTTGATATCGGCGATAATCTCGCGATTGCTATGAAAACAGAAAGCCATAACCATCCCTCGGCAGTAGATCCGTATCAAGGCGCGGCTACAGGTGCAGGCGGCATGCTTAGGGATATTTTTACAATGGGCGCAAGACCTATTGCGCTTCTAAATTCATTGAGGTTTGGAAAGCTCGACGATGACAGGGCAGAATATCTGTTCAGAGAAGCTGTAGCAGGCATCGGTGATTATGGAAATGCCATAGGAGTGCCGACGGTAGGCGGAGAAGTTTATTTTGATGACTCTTATGAAGAAAATCCTTTGGTAAATGCCATGTGTCTTGGTATAGTACCTCACGATAAAATAGTTTTAGGAAAAGCGGCAGGAGTAGGCAATTCCGTTATGATAGTCGGCGCAGCCACAGGGCGCGATGGTATGCACGGTGCAAGTTTTGCATCAGGTGAGCTTACGGAAGGCAATGAAGATCAGGGATCACCAATGCAAGTCGGCGATCCTTTTAAAGAGAAACAACTTATGGAAGCATGCATGGAGCTTCTCCAAAAAGAATGGGTTGTAGGAGTGCAGGATATGGGTGCTGCCGGAGTAGTATCATCAACAAGCGAAACAGCTGCCCGCGCAGGAAATGGTATAGAAATCGATGTGGCTTTAGTTCCTCAAAGAGACAAAGACATGAAACCCTATGAAATTATGATTTCAGAGTCCCAGGAGCGTATGCTGGTAATTGTTGAAAAAGGTCACGAGGATGATGTTAAGAAAATTTTCGAAAAATGGGATTTAGACGCAGTGAAATTTGGCACCGTAACTGATGATGGCATGCTGAGAATACTTGAAAATGGTAAAGTAGTAGGCGAGGTACCCGCAGCTTCATTAGCAGGTGGTGTGCCAATAGTTAAAAGAGAAAGCAGAAGACCGGAATATCTGGATAAATTACAGACAGATTTTTCAAAAATCCCAGTGCCTTCAGATTTAAATGATATACTTCTTAAGTTACTGGATTTACCGAATATTGCCAGCAAGGCTATAGTTTATCGCCAATTCGATCAAACTGTAGGCACAAATACTGTAGTTACTCCGGGTTCGGATGCTGCAGTGCTCAGGATAAAAGGCACAAAACGCGGAATTGCAGTTACAATAGATGGCAATGGTTACTACTGTTATCTTGATCCTTATGAGGGAGGAAAGCAGATAGTCGCAGAAGCTGCAAGAAATCTCGTTGTAAGTGGCGCTAAACCTGTTGCGCTTACTGATGGATTGAATTTTGGAAATCCTGAAAAACCTGAAGTTTATTACCAATTCGAAAAATGTGTTGACGGTTTGTCAGATGCGGCAAGAAAACTAGGTGTTCCTGTTATAAGCGGAAATGTCAGTTTCTACAACGAAGGCAAACACACTGCTATTTATCCATCGCCTGTTGTCGGCATGCTCGGAGTTTTAGAAGATGTAGAAAAACACTGCACTATGGACTTTAAGCAAGACGGAGATGTGGTAGTACTTCTGGGTGAAAATACTGATGAACTTGGCGGATCAATTTACCTACAGGAATTACTAGATATAGTTGCAGGTCCTGCTCCTAAAGTAGATATCGAAAAAGAGAAAAAAGTTCAGGATTGCTGCTTAAAGGCAATACAGCTCGGCCTTGTAAATTCGGCACATGATATTGTTCAGGGCGGTCTTGCCATAGCGCTTGCCGAATGCTGTATAGCAGGAAACATCGGTTTTGAAGGAGAAATAGAAAGCAATCTTAGACCTGATACATTGCTTTTTGGAGAAGGACAATCAAGAATTATAATGAGCCTCAAACAAGACAACCTTTCTACTTTAAATAAGCTTGCATCAGAACTAGGTGTAAAGGTCAGCGTAATCGGCTTTGTAAAAGGCGACAGCTTAAAGCTCACCATAAACCAGAAGGATAAAACAGTAGGCAATATTGAAGTTCCCGTGAAAAAAATGGCAGAGGTTTCTAAAAATGCTATTAAAGGAAGAATGAAAAAATGAGCGATGAATTAAAAGAAGCCTGCGGCGTATTAGGCGTATATGAAAATCGAAACAATGCCGGCCTGGGGCGCGATATATTTTACGGCTTATATGCTCTACAGCACAGAGGCCAGGAAAGTGCGGGGATAGCGGTTAGCTCAGGAAATGGAATAAGATACCATAAAGCAATGGGCCTTGCTTCTGAAGTATTTAACGATGAAATACTGGATGACCTTACCGGGCGCATAGGCATAGGACATGTCAGATATTCTACGACAGAGCCTAATACTTTGATAAATTCTCAGCCGCTGGTAGTGCGGTATAAAAGAGGGTCCTTGGCAGTTGCTCACAACGGCAATTTAGTAAACTCTTTAGAACTTAGAACAGAACTCCAAGAAAACGGTGTCGCATTTCAAACAGAAATAGACAGTGAAATAATAGCATTTTTAATAGCACAAGCTCATTCCGGCGACATTGCTGAAGCGGTAGAAAGCTGTATGGGTAAACTGAAGGGTTCTTATGCGCTTGTAATAATGACAGAGGATACACTTATAGGTATGAGAGACCCTAATGGCATAAGGCCGCTTTGTCTTGGCAAAAAAGGTGATTCATATGTCCTTTCCTCTGAAAGCTGTGCTTTAGATACCATAGATGCTGAATTTATCAGAGATGTAGAGCCCGGAGAAATAGTAATAATTAATAATAAAGGCCTGCAAAGCATAAATAAAAATAAAGAAACTTCAAAAGCAGTTTGTATTTTTGAATTTGTGTATTTTGCAAGACCTGACAGCACGATAGATGGTACAAACGTTCATATGGCAAGGCTAGAAGCAGGAAGACTCTTAGCTCAGGAACATCCTGCTGACGCTGATCTTGTAATAGGTGTTCCTGATTCAGGCACTATATCAGCTATGGGCTATGCCCAGGCGTCGGGGATACCTTTCGGCATAGGCCTTATCAAAAATCACTATGTGGGCAGGACATTTATAAAATCTACACAAAACTTAAGAACCATAGGGGTCAAACTCAAACTTAATCCAATAAAAGAAGTTGTTCAGGGCAAACGTCTAGTAATGGTTGATGATTCAATAGTAAGGGGAACTACCAGCGGACTTATTGTAAAAATCCTAAAAGATGCCGGAGCAAAAGAAGTGCATGTGCGGATAAGTTCTCCCCCGGTAACAGACTCCTGCTATTTTGGTATTGATACTTCTAGTCGCAAGGAACTCATAGGCGCTCAGCGAAAAGTTGAAGAAATACGGGAGTATATCGGCGCCGACAGTTTGGGTTATTTGAGCCTTGATGGACTTGTAAAATCGACGGGATTTCCTCGGGAAAAATTCTGCTTAGGGTGTTTTTCCGGTGAATATCCTATTGATGTTCCTGGAGAAGGCAAGGGTTACCTATTTGAAAAACGGTAAATTTGGAAAGGGTGTGTGTTAAAATAAAGCGCGCAACTTATAGAGATGCCGGAGTAGATGTAGATGCGGGCAATCGTGCCGTAGAACTGATGAAAGAACATGTGCGTTCTACTTACAGACCGGGTGTGCTTGGAAACTTAGGCAGTTTTGGAGGTTTTTTTCAGCTGGATACAAAAAAATACAAGGAACCAGTTTTAGTATCTGGCACTGACGGAGTAGGAACAAAACTTAAAATTGCCTTTATGATGGATAAACACGATACAGTAGGCATTGACGGCGTAGCAATGTGCGTAAACGATATTATAGTTCATGGAGCAGAGCCACTGTTTTTTCTAGATTACATTGCGCTTGGCAAACTCATACCTGAAAAAGTTGCCGATATAGTGAAGGGTGTATCAGCCGGCTGCAAGATGGCCGGCTGTGCGCTTATCGGCGGCGAGACGGCAGAAATGCCGGGTATGTATGCCGAAGACGAATATGACATTGCGGGTTTTGCCGTGGGTGCTGTTGAAAAAAGCAAGGTTATAGACGGTTCAGCTATAGAAAAGGATGATGTGGTTATAGGAATAGCCTCATCAGGCCTGCACAGCAATGGTTTTTCTCTGGCAAGAAAGGTATTTTTTGAGATTGGCAAATTTTCATCATCAGATTATATAGAAGAACTTGGGAGAACCTTGGGAGAGGAACTTTTGGAGCCTACCAAAATTTATGTAAAAACCGTAGAATCTCTTAGCAAATTCGATATTCACGGCATGGCCCATATCACCGGCGGCGGCATTATAGAAAATCTGCCACGCATACTGCCTGAAGGCATACATTTTTCTATCAAAAAAGGTTCATGGGAAATTCCACCGGTATTTAGTTTGATACAGAAAATAGGACAAGTAAGCGATAAGGAAATGTACCGCACCTTTAATATGGGTATAGGATACGCGGTTGTGGTATCTTGCGATGCGGCAAATGAGGTCTTAAATGTCTTGCAGAAAAATGGTGAGAAAGCATGGATAATAGGCAAGGCAGTTAAAGGAAAAGGCGGGGTGGTATTTTGCCGAAGTTAAAGATTGGGGTTCTTGTATCAGGCTCAGGTACCAACCTTCAATCGATAATCGACAAGTCAGAATCCGGTTATATTCCGGGAAGGGTGGAATTAGTAATTTCAAGCAAAAGCGGTGTTTATGCCATAGAAAGGGCAAAAAACCACAATATACCGGCATATGTAGTCGCTCCGAAAAATTATAGCACTAAGGAGGATTACGAAGACAAACTAATAGAGATTCTCCAAAGCCATAACGTTGATTTAGTTGTCTTAGCCGGCTTTATAAAAGTCCTTTCACCACATTTTGTTCAAGCTTTTGCCGGTAGAATCATGAACATTCATCCCTCGCTTATTCCGGCGTTTTGTGGTGAAGGATTTTATGGCGAGAAGGTTCACAAAGCCGTGCTGGATTATGGAGTCAAAATAACCGGTGTGACGGTTCATTTTGTTGACGAAGGTGCGGATACAGGGCCTATAATTTTACAAAGAGCTGTACCTGTAATGGATGATGATACTGTCGAAACCCTGGCAGCTCGGGTTTTAGAGGAGGAGCATAAGATATACCCCGAGGCCGTAAAATTATTTGCTGAAGGCAGATTGAAAGTTGAAGGCCGAAGGGTAAAAATAATCAAACAGGAGGATGGCAATGATTAAACGAGCATTAATATCAGTTTCAAACAAAGAAGGCCTTATCGAATTTGCCAAAGGCCTTAGCGATTTAGGGACACAGATACTATCGACGGGAGGTACTGCTAAGGCCTTGCAAGATGCGGGCATAAAAGTTACACCCGTATCTGATGTTACAGGCTTTCCCGAAATTCTCGAAGGCCGAGTCAAAACCTTGCACCCAAAAATACACGGCGGTATACTGGCAAAAAGAGATAGCGAAGCTCATATGCAGCAAATTGCAGAATTGGGAATTGAACCTATTGATTTAGTTGTTATCAATCTTTACCCATTTAAAGAAACCATAGAAAAACCCGGTGTAACCTTAGAAGAAGCAATAGAAAATATAGATATCGGCGGCCCGTCGATGCTCAGATCTGCAGCAAAAAACCATAAAGACGTTATAGTAATCGTAGATCCGGCAGATTACGAACCGGTAATCCAAGAACTAAAAGAAAAAGGCGATATAGATATAACCAAGAGAATGAAACTTGCCTGCAAGGTTTTTAAACATACAGCTCATTACGATGCATTAATTTCTGATTATTTAGAGAAACAGCTTTTGGCTGGAGAAAAAGAAACCTGCAAAACTATAGAATTTCCAAATGATCTTACATTAGCTTATGAAAAAATCCAGGATTTGCGTTATGGCGAAAACCCCCACCAAAAAGCTGCTTTTTATGGAGAAATTGGAAGGCATCAAGGCACCCTTGCAGGAGCAAAGCAATTATGGGGCAAGGAGCTCTCATTTAATAATATTAATGATGCTGATGCTGCATTAAAGGCAGTTAAAGAATTTGATATACCAACAGCCGTTGGCTTAAAACATACAAATCCCTGCGGTGTTGCATCAAGCGATAATATCTACGATGCATATGTTAAAGCATATGCAGCCGATCCTACGTCGATTTTTGGCGGGATCGTAGCCCTTAACAGACCTGTGGATGCGAAAACTGCCCAAGAGCTGGTAAAGATATTTTTAGAAATCGTTATAGCTCCGGCTTTTGAACCAGAAGCTTTAGAAATACTTAAGACTAAGAAAAATTTACGCCTGCTTGAAGTAGATTTTAGCGGCAAAACCGACTTCGGTCTTGACATGAAGAAAGTATCCGGGGGTTTGCTGGTTCAGGAGTTGGATACAAAAGATTTTAACAAGGAAGATTTGAAAGTCGTAACAAAACGTGCTCCATCAGAGAAAGAAATGCAGGACTTGCTGTTCGGATGGAAAGTAGTAAAACATGTAAAATCTAATGCCATAGTTTTAGCCAAAGATCTTGTGACCGTAGGCATAGGCGCAGGGCAGGTGAACAGGATATGGCCCACAGAACAAAGCATAGCTCATGCAAAAGACAAGGCAAAGGGCTCTGTTCTGGCCTCTGATGCATTCTTCCCGTTCTCGGATGTTGCAGAAACAGCGGCAAAAGCAGGCATTACAGCAATTATCCAACCTGGTGGTTCGCTAAGAGATGAAGACTCTATACAAGTTTGCGATAAATATAACGTAGCAATGGTATTTACAGGAATGCGGCATTTCAAACATTAAAAAGTAAGTAAATTCTAATAAAGGAGGCGCCTTGCGTGAAAGTCCTAGTGGTGGGAGGAGGAGGCAGAGAACACGCGATTGTGTGGAAACTTGCCAAAAGTCCCCAAATTGACGAATTATATGCTGCGCCCGGAAACCCCGGTATCGAACGATTGGCAACATGTGTAAATATAGCTGCAGAAGACATACCAGGACTTGCTGAGTTTGCAAAGAAAAACAACATAGATCTTACCGTTGTAGGGCCGGAAGCGCCGCTTGTAGCAGGGATTGTAGATGAATTCAAAAACAGAGGATTGACTGTTTTTGGTCCCGACAAAGCTGCAGCTCAAATAGAAGGAAGCAAAATATTTTCTAAAAACTTGATGAAAAAGTATAATATACCAACAGCAGATTACAAGGTTTTCGAAGATCCAAAGGATGCCATATCCTATATTGATACTGCTCCGATGCCGATTGTAGTAAAGGCTGATGGTTTAGCTGCAGGCAAAGGAGTTATAATCGCTCCCGACAGAAGCACTGCCAAAGAAGCGATAAAAACCATGATGATAGATAAAGCCTTTGGCAAATCCGGCTCCCGCATAGTTCTTGAAGAATATTTAGAAGGGCCCGAAGTAACAGTGCTGGCTTTTTGCGACGGAAAAAGAGCGGTGCCTATGGTAAGCAGTAGAGACCACAAAAGAGTCTTTGACAATAATAAAGGGCCAAATACAGGCGGCATGGGGGCAGTTTCCCCTGCCCCTGCATATACTCCCGAAATAGCAGAAATAGTAGAACGCGATATAATACAGCGGACAATTGATGCAATGGCTAGCGAAGGAGCTCCTTTTCAAGGAGTTCTATATACCGGTCTCATGATTACAAAAAACGGCCCTAAAGTTCTTGAATATAACTGCCGCTTCGGCGATCCGGAAGCTCAAGTTGTAATTCCAAGACTTAAAACTGATTTGGTGGAAGTTATGCAGGCTGTAATAGATGGCGATCTAACGAATGCGAAAATAGAATGGAAAAGCGAAGTTGCAGTATGCGTAGTAATTGCCTCCGGCGGATATCCGGGCCATTATGAAACAGGTAAAATTATAAGTGGTTTAGATGATGCTGAAAAGAACGGAAGCATAGTTTTTCATGCCGGAACAGCAGAAAAAGATGGGAAAATCATTACTGTAGGAGGCAGGGTTCTTGGAGTTACCGCTTTAGGGAAAGATGTTGATGAAGCAAGAAAATTAGCTTATGAATCTGTATCAAAAATACGTTTTGAAGGCATGCATTACCGAAAAGATATCGGCTTGTAAGCAAGGTACACAGGGGCGGAACACAGAGACCAGCTGGGGGTGAACACAGGGGGACGGTTCGAGACCACTGGGGGAACACAGAGGGACGGTTCTTTTGTGTTGTCAGACAACACAAAAGAACCGTCCCCCTGTGTTCAAAAAATGACTTGACTTTAGTTAGCTGGTCTGTGTGTTCCTGTGTTATGTTATGTTTGTTTGTTCCTCCCCTGTGTTAGCTGGTCCCCTATGTTTTCTGTTATATAAAATTTAAAAAATGCATAAAAATTATATAAAAATAGTTATTGAATAATAAAAAGTAACGTGGTATTATTACAAATAATTATAATTTTTATTGTTGATAATGAATAATTGTCGCAACTTAAAGGAGGCTAAAGGTATGATAAAAGTAGTAGTAAGCGGCGCTGGGGGTAAAATGGGACAGGCCGTTACAGACCTTATAAACACATCAGATGATATAAAAGTTATAGGAGGATTCGATTTATTTGCAAAAGGCAGCGAGAATTTAAAAATTTATGATGACTTATATAAAATTCCTGAGGTACCTGATGTAATAATAGATTTTTCAAATCCTTCTGCTATAAAAAATCTTACAAAATATGCTGTAGAAAAAAATGCAGCACTTGTTATAGGGACTACCGGACTTACAGATGAGCATAAGGAGATGCTTCATAATGCCGCAAAATCTGTGCCGGTATTTGTTTCACATAATATGTGCCTTGGGATAGCGCTACTTTCCAACATAACAAGACAAATGACTGAAGTTCTCACAGACCATGATATTGAGATTATTGAAAAGCACCATAATCAAAAAATAGATGCGCCAAGCGGCACAGCACTTATGATTGCTGATTCTGTAAAGGAAGTGCGCAAAGATGCTTTTTATGTCTATAATAGAGCAGATGTCAGAAAAAAGCGTGACAAAAACGAAATCGGAATACATTCCATTCGCGGCGGTAATTTGGTCGGGGAACACACTGTTCTTTTTATAGGAGAAGATGAGACCATATCAATTTCACATAACTTGACATCTAGGAAAGTTTTGGCCTCCGGAGCTCTTAAAGCGATAAGGTTTACCGCAGCCCAAAAACCGGGATATTACTCTATGGATGACTTGGTTCAAAGCAGCTTTTGTCCGCAAAAAGGACAATAAGCAAAGCTTGGATTTATAAAGCTTCCACAATTCGGGCAAATATTTTTTGGTATTTTTATCTTTTGAAGACGGTTGAAATCTATTTCACCATCTCGCTTCAGCTCTTTGGCATAATCCGGGTCTACCATGAATATGGCTCCGCAGCACCTTGATTTAATGTAATACTGACGATTCCATTTAAAAATAGGTATAAAGAAAAAATGAAAGTATGTAAATGACTCCCAAAGTTCTGCCCTGGTGAGCTTACCACATTCAGGGCAAATTACATTATCAAATTCTTTAATTGTACGCTCTTTTTGTTGGATTCCAAAAATGCCAAAGAAAAACATAAAACTCCTCCTGAAATTTTGAGTATTTTGTTAGGCCTTTTTGAATAAATTATACATTATTGAACCTTTAAAATAAAGAGCAGCTTGTATACATAAAATTATATACAAACGACCACTCGCAAAATGAGTGGCCGTTTGTGCATGATAGCGTGAACTTTATATATCTTTTTATTTTGAAGAAACACCGGCTTCACTAAATGTAGCCATTTCCCTTAATATTTTCAGACTTGCATCTACTAAATTCATTGCAAGGGCGGCTCCGGTGCCTTCACCAAGCCTCATGTTCATAATCAAGATAGGTTTGATGCCTAGAAAGTCAAGTATCACTTTATGACCGGGTTCTTCAGAAAGGTGAGAACCCAACATATAATCTTTTGCAAGAGGCGCCATTTGTGCTGCAATAAGTGCCGCTGCGCCTGAGATAAATCCGTCGATGATGACCGGAACGCGGTTTGCTGCGCATCCAAGTATTACCCCTGCAAGACCTGCTATTTCAAGTCCGCCGACTTTAGACAGGACATCTAACGGATCGCTGGGGTCAGGATTATTTACAGATAGAGCTTTTTCAATGGCGGATATTTTTATTTTAAGTCTTTCGTCATCTACTCCGGTGCCTCTGCCTACCACTTCTCTAACCGGCATTTTACTATATGTCGCAACGATAGCAGAACTTGGGCTAGTATTTCCTATACCCATTTCACCTATAGCTGTCAAACCGGCACCCTCGTTTATAGCCATTTCAGCCACTTCTATGCCTACCTCGATTGCCTTGGCGGCTTCTTGACGAGTCATTGCAGGACCTTCTGCCATGTTTCTTGTGCCATAGGCAACCTTTTTCTTTATAATATTAGGCACATCCGGCAAATCTTGGGCAACTCCTACATCTACCACATATAATTTAGCGTTTTCGTGCCGCGTAAGGACACTCATGGCAGCTCCACCGTTTACAAAGTTAAACAGCATTTGGGATGTGACTTCCTGAGGAAAAGGAGCTACCCCCTCTTTTACGATTCCATGATCGCCTGCCATTAAAATTGCGGCTTTTTTTGGTAAATCAGGTATAGGAGTGCGCGTTATACCGGCTATCTGTTTTGCAATAGCTTCCAACATGCCTAAGCTTCCCTGGGGTTTTGTAAGATCATCTAATCGAGCTTGGGCTTTTTTCATAGCATCTTGGTCCAAAGGACCGATCTTTTGAATTGTCTCTTCAATCTTATCCATTTCAAATTACCTCCTTAGGGTAAATAAATAATTTTGTAGTAAAATAAAAAGTCCTAAGATTGAAAGTTCAATCTTAGGACTTTGCCATCATCCTAAAGACTCATAAACATTTTTAGGCAGGTCTCCTGGCTTGCAGTTCAATGCTGATTCACGCCTTCCCGAAAGACTTCTATCTTCGGTGGCAATTGTGAACAGCTCCCTGCTTACAGTGGCGGGTCCGCTGCAGGATTTTCACCTGATTCCCTATTCTCCCGTAATACATTACAGGCACCTAAAAAGTTTATTATTTATTTTCCATAATATATATTCTCCAGAGATTTGGTTTTTCCTCTTTTTTATCTAGTTAAATTTTAAATTTTTTATCTAGTTAAATTTTAAATTTAAAAAGGGATTTTAGACACCATCGAAGAAGTAAGCATTATAAGGCTTTTCATAAAATCTTAAGGAGCTATATAAATGCATCGTCCCTTTCAATTTTTTGTTACATATTTCTCCATAGGAATAATAGCAGCAGCTTATATGGAGAAAATCAATATTATAATTATAGCTACAGTTGCTATCGTTTTGGCTTTAATAGTCTCTTTAACCATTGTGCAAAACAAAAACAATAGAAGGAAAGTCTTATCCGGCATCTTAATCTTTGTAATAGGGATTTGTTACTGCAATTTTAGAGTTTTAGCATCTAAGGGCACAATAGCTGAATTTACAGGAAGCCAACAGATCGTAATAGGAACGGTAAACGATACGCCTACCATAAAAGGCGATCGCGCTATTTATAATGTAAAAGTGTCTTCTGTGCTGCAAAACAGGAAATACATACCTGCCAGCGGAAAAATCAGGCTTTCCACTATTATTAATCAAGACAAGAGTATATATAACTATGGTGATATAATAAAGTTTTCGGGAAAGCTTAAATTGCCCCAGCAAAGGAGAAATCCAAATGGCATAGATTACAGAGCATATCTTTTGCAAAAAGGCATCGGTGCCAAAATGTTTTCTGATAAAGTAGAAAAGATATCCGAGGCTCGGAAAAACCCATTTATGGCAGCGGCTTTTTCTTTAAGACAGCATCTTACAGCATTTTATAGCCTTCATCTTCCCGAGGACATTTCTCCAATAATGACGGGAATTACTCTTGGGATAAAAGATGAAATTCCAAAAGATACAATGAAAGCAGTAAAAAACGTCGGAGCAGCTCACATCTTGGCGGTTTCCGGCCTTCATGCCGGCATAGTTTATGGGGCTCTTGAATTCTTGACTTATAAATTAAAACTTCCACCTGTAATATCTTTTATGAGCAAAACCGGCGCACTGATATTTTATAGTGCAATGGCAGGACTTTCACCTTCTGCGGTTAGAGCTGCCATAATGATAATAACTTTGATGTTTTCAAAACTTGTTGGCAGAAAAAACGATTCAATAAACACATTGTGTCTTTCTGCGACAGTTTTATTAATTATAAATCCGTTAAATCTTTTTTCGATAAGTTTTCAACTTTCATATGCGGCGGTCAGCGGGATTGTCGTTTTATTTGAGAAACTAAGGGCACTTTTTGATAAAATCCCGGCTTTTTTAAAAGACCCATTAGCTGTAATGATTTCCGCCCAACTTACAGTAGCGCCCTTTGCAGCATATTATTTTAACAGCATATCGCTTACGGGATCTATTGCAAATCTTCTCTTAGTGCCCCTGGCAAGTGCTGCACTAATTACAGGACTTGTATCCGGGATTACAGGTCTCTTATTTCCTGCTGTCGGAGCCTTTTTTATCAAGGTTCCATATGTTTTACTAAAACTTATTGAAAAAATTGTAATGACAGCATCTAAATTTCCCTTTGCTTCCGTAATAATTTCTACACCTTCTCCTTTGATCATAGCCCTATATTTTTTGTTATTACTCCTTTTATTTGATATTCTGCAGATTGCCGGGATAAGCGAGAAAAATAATGTAAAATGGAAAAAGCCTATAGCACTGATTTTATTTGTTATAATTGCGATTTTTTCTGCTGGGCCTTTCAAGAGTTTCGAGGTGACTTTTGTAGATGTGGGACAGGGTGATTGCATTTTGATAAAAACAAGAGGAAATAAAACAATCTTAATTGATGGGGGAGGAGCTCCTCCGTATTATGAAGGGGACTTTGATACTGGAGAAGATATAGTGATTCCGTTTCTTTATTCAAAGGGAATTAAAGAAATTGACCTGGTGATATTTAGCCACTTTGATGACGACCATGCAAAAGGGTTGCTTTCTGTTTTGGATTCCATGAACGTTGGAGCTATTATGTATGGAGTACCTGAAGACGTTGACATATACAATGAGATGATAGAAATTGCACGAAAAAGAGGAATCAAAACGCTAAAAGTTCAAAGAGGGGATAGATTTAGTGTAGACGGTGCACATTTTAAAGTGTTAAATCCCGATCCGCTTGCACAAGGGAGCCAATCGAGTAACGACAACTCTGTTGTATTAAAAATGAAATACAATGATATAAGTTTTCTTTTTACCGGAGATCTTGAATACCAGGTAGAAAGAGAGCTTGTGGCATCGAGGCTTGACATAAAAGCAGATGTACTTAAAGTGGGCCATCACGGCAGCAGATCATCTACATCCAAGGAATTTCTTGAAAAAGTTCAGCCGACATGTGCGGTGATTTCGGTAGGAGAGGATAATAATTTTGGCCACCCGACGCCGGAAGTTTTAAATCGGTTGGACGAAAACAATGTAAGGATTTTTCGAACTGATATCAGCGGTGCTATAATCTTTAAAATTTCCGGTCAAAATGTTAAAATATATAAAACGATTAATGAAGGGCCGAAGTTCTTATGAAAAACCTTATTCTTTTTTTTGGCGAAGAAAAACTGCTAATCGATGAAGCAATAGTTAATTTAAAAAATAAAACTATCCCTCAGGGCTTACAAGCTATAAATTTCATCTCTTTCGACGGTAAAAACGCAAAGGAAGAAGACATACTCGATGCTTGTGACACTGTTCCTATGATGTCCGAAAAGAAAATTGTAGTTGTCTATGATGCATCATTTTTTAAAAATGAAGGCAAGATGAGCAGTGAAAGGCAAAAATGGTTTTTGGACAGGCTAAAAAGGGTGCCTGCACATACTTATCTGATATTTACCACATCTCAAGTCGATAAACGCAGTAAGATTTTTAAGTTTTTTCAAGCAAACGGCGTGGCTTATGAGTATAAACCTCTTTTGCAAAAAGATAAAGCATTTTGGATTCAAAAAAGAGCCAAGCTTTACAATAAAAGCATAGATTTAAGAACCGCTTACTTTATCGCCGAATATACCACAGATTTATATCAGGCAGATAATGAATTAAAGAAGATAGCGTCATTTATAGGAGAGAGAGTAAAGATTGAACATAACGATTTAGATGAAATTTTCTCTAAATCCCTTGAAGGTAATATATTTGAAATGATGGACTATATAGGTTCTAAAAGACCTGCAGAGGCTATTAAATCCCTGAATTACCTTATGGAGCGAGGAGAAAAGGGAGCGGTAATTTTATATATGATATCAAAACATATAATGAATTTGCTTACGGTAAAATCTATGAAAGGCATAGAGCGTGAAATGATTCAAAAAAAGACAGGAATGCATCCTTTTGTGCTTAAAAAAGCAATATCTCAAGCCGAAAATTTTTCAGCCGAGGAATTAGAAAAGGCATTAAAACTTTGTCAAGAAATAGATATTGCGATAAAAACCGGTAAAATCGATGAAAAAATTGGCATTGAACTTTTAGCGGCTAAAACAGCTATTTGAGATATATTGTAAGCTTTAATCTTTTATAAAGAAAAAATGCGTAAGCTTTGCTTACGCTAATTTAGCTGGCATTGTTTAATTGGGAAAGTTTCTTGTATAGACTTGATTTTTTGCGAGCAGCTGCATTTTTGTGAATAACGCCGTTGGATGCAGCTTTATCAATAGTCTTAATAGCTTCCCTCAGGCTTGCCTGTATTTGCTCGGAATCAGCTGTACTGATAGCTTCCGAAAATTTCTTTATGGAATATCTTACCTGTGATTTGATCTTGTTATTGTGAAGCGTCCGTTTAATTGTCTGACGTGCACGCTTCTTTGCCGATGCAATATTTGCCAAATGTGTTCACCCCCTTAAACGCTAGGGATATTTTATCACGTCATTTACCAAAATGCAAGGGAAGGCCAAATATTTAAACTGGACTTTTTCACTTTAATCACAGGGAAGAATCTTATCAACTTTTTCAAGGATCCTTTGCTGCGTTCAAGATAGCAAGCACTATTTTCCGGAAAAGAAATTATTTCAGCTTCCAAATAGCATTAACTGCTTTGATACATGGTATATTGCTAAAAAATGCTTAAAAATATATAATTAGATTTAAGTTGAGAAATTAAGAGGAGGAACATCATTGCCCATACCTCGTGAGAGAATAAGAAATTTTTGTATTATTGCCCATATAGATCATGGCAAATCAACACTTGCTGATAGGCTTTTAGAATATACAGGCACTATCTCTGAACGAAAAATGCAAGAGCAAGTAATGGATAAGATGGAACTTGAAAAAGAAAGAGGCATTACCATAAAGGCCAAAGCAGTGAGAATGATATACAAGGCTAAAGATGGTGAAGAATATCTTTTAAATCTGATAGATACACCGGGGCATGTAGACTTTAACTATGAAGTATCAAGAAGCCTTGCTGCCTGCGAAGGCGCCCTGCTTGTGGTAGATGCTACCCAAGGTATTGAAGCCCAGACTCTTGCAAATGTTTATCTTGCCTTAGAACACAATTTGGAGATTATTCCTGTAATAAATAAGATTGATCTTCCAAGCGCTGATCCTGATGAAACAAAGCGAGAGATTGAAGATATCATCGGCCTCGATGCCCAAGACGCTATATTGGCTTCGGCAAAAACCGGCGAAGGAATAGAAGAGATATTGGAGGCTGTAGTCAAACGCGTGCCTGCTCCGACAGGATCCGCTTCTTTACCTCTAAGAGCTTTAATATTTGATTCCCTTTATGATGCTTATAAAGGAGCGGTAGCTTTTGTCAGAGTTATAGATGGAACCATAAGGGCAAAACAAATGATAAAGATGATGTCTACCGGAAAAAATTTTGAAGTAGCAGAGGTAGGCATGTTCAATCCTGATATGCAGCCGGTAGATTTGCTTGAGGCAGGGGAAGTAGGATATGTGGCAGCCGGCATAAAAAATGTTATCGATACCCGAGTAGGAGATACAATAACCGATGCGGAAAAACCGGCAAAACAGCCTCTACCCGGCTACAAAAAAGCTGTACCGATGGTGTTTTGCGGCATATATCCGGCAGAAGGAGAAGAATATGAAGATTTAAAAGATGCTCTCGGCAAACTTCGACTCAGCGATGCTTCACTATTTTTTGAGCCCGAGATATCTGCTGCCCTAGGTTTTGGATTTAGATGCGGCTTTTTAGGCCTTTTGCATATGGATATTATTCAGGAAAGACTAGAGCGAGAATATGATCTTAATATTATAACAACAGCTCCAAGTGTTGTCTTTAAAGTTATTAAGACCGATGGAAGTATAGTAGAAATAGATAATCCTACAAATTTCCCTGATCCTTCTGAAATTGACTATATTGAAGAACCTTACGTACGAGCATCTATAATGCTGCCAACAGAATATGTAGGTGCTATTATGGAACTGTGCCAAGAAAGACGTGGGGAAATGAAGGATATGGAATACATCAATGAAAAGCGGGTTATTTTGAGATACGATATGCCACTTTCCGAGATTATATATGACTTTTTCGACCAGCTTAAGTCAAGAACTCGAGGCTATGCTTCACTAGATTATGAAATAACCGGATACAGAAAATCCGAGATGGTAAAACTTGATATTCTCATTAATGGTGAAATCGTCGATGCACTTTCTTTTATCGTACACAAAGATAAAGCATATATTCGCGGGCGCCAAATAGCAGAAAGATTAAAGGATGTTATTCCCAGACATTTATTCGAGATTCCTATACAAGCAGCTATAGGAGGCAAAATAATCGCCCGGGAGACAGTAAAGGCATTAAGGAAAAATGTGCTTGCAAAATGCTATGGCGGAGATATAACCCGTAAGAAAAAACTTTTAGAAAAGCAAAAAGAAGGCAAAAAGAGAATGCGGAAAATCGGCAACGTAGAACTTCCACAAGAAGCCTTTATGTCAGTATTGAAGATGGATTAAGATGAAACCAATAGGACTTTATATTCATATTCCTTTTTGTGTTAAAAAATGCAATTACTGTGATTTTAATTCATTTACAAAACCGGAACTCATATCTTCGTATATTTCTGCTTTAAAAAAAGAAATCGAAACTCTAAAAGACAAAGACTATATTGCACAGACTATATTTGTCGGCGGCGGGACGCCTACCATCCTCAGTCCCGAGGAACTGGAAGATGTTTTCCATACAGTTTACAAAAATATCCCGGTATCAGATAATGCTGAAATTACGATAGAAGCTAATCCTGGAACGCTGACAGAAGAAAAGCTTCTGGCTTTAAAATATGCTAAAGTAAATAGGCTAAGTATAGGCCTTCAGGCATCTCAAGACAGATTACTAAAAATAATTGGCAGAATTCATACCTTTAAAGATTTTAAAATAAATTTCGAAGCAGCTCGCCGCATCGGTTTTGATAATATTAACGTAGATTTGATTTTTGGCCTTCCTACACAATCTGTAAATGATTTTAAGGAAACCTTACAACAAGTTTTGGAATTAAATCCTGAGCATATATCGTGCTATTCCCTTTCTATTGAGGAAGGCACAATATTTTATCGCCTATTGCAAGAAGAAAAACTTAAATTGCCTTTGGAAGATGAAGAAAGACAAATGTATTATGAAGCGATTAAAATTCTTAATCAAAGCGGTTACGAACACTACGAGATTTCAAATTTTGCGGTGCCGAAAAGACAATCAGAGCATAATAAAATCTATTGGAGCTATAAGGAGTATCTTGGACTTGGAGCAGGAGCCCATTCTTTTATAGAAAATCAAAGATTTTACAATTATCCACTGATTGAAGACTATATTTATTCCATGAAAAACTTATCAAGTGCTGTGGCCGAAAGAGAAGATATAAGCATTAGAGAACAAGAAGCAGAATTTTGTTTTTTGGGGTTGCGTCTTTTGGAAGGTATAGATAAAAAAGTTTTTAAACAGAGATTTGGTACAGAATTTATGCAGGTTTACAAAAATGCTGTTGAAAATATGAAAAAAGAAGCACTTATTGAAGAAAAAGGCGATAAAGTCAGATTAACCAAAAAGGGATTGGATTTTGCCAATATAGTTTTTGCAGAATTTTTACCTTAAATTCTTGACAAAAAGTAATGTAAGTGGTATTTATATATTAGGTTTAGCACTCTAAAGATGAGAGTGCTAAAGGAGGTGGAACAGGGTGCTTGATGAGAGGAAACTAAAGATACTAGCGGCAGTGATTGAGGAATATATTGCAACTGCCGAACCTGTCAGCTCTAGAACGATAGCCAGGAAATATAATCTAGGTATAAGTCCTGCGACTATACGCAATGAAATGGCGGATTTAGAAGAATTAGGTTATTTATTCCAGCCACATACATCGGCAGGACGAGTTCCATCACATAAGGGATATAGATATTATGTGGATTTTTTGCTGCCTTCGCGAAAACTTAATGAGATGGAACAGCAGTTAATAAGACGTGTTTTTGAAAAAAGATTAAATGATCTAGAAGAAATTACTAAGCAGGCTGCCCGAGTGATTTCAAGACTTACAAGCTATACTGCAGTAATAATGGGGCCACAACTTGAAAGCAGCTCCTTAAAACACATACAAGTCAGCAGAGTTGATGAAGAAAAAGGATTACTGCTTATTGTTACAAATTACGGCAACATCAGCCACCATATTATAGATCTGCCTAAGAATTTTACAGATTCTGATCTTACCAGGATATCAAACATACTAAACGACAATCTTACAGGAAAAACTTTCTCAGAAATTACGGGAGAATTGATGAATGCTATAAGAAATGAAATGATCGAATATGATGAGGTGCTCAATATATTGTTGGAAATATTACTAAACAATCTTGAAGAAATGCAGCAAAATGCGCCGCTTATTTCCGCGAGCAGTTCAAAAATGCTGGAATATCCGGAATTTCAAGATGTAGAAAAGGTAAAAACTTTCCTCTCATTGTTAGAACATCATGAGTTGATTACAAGAGCCCTAAAGGAAGTATCAAGACCCAATACAATTACCGTAACTATCGGCAATGAAAACAGGCTTGTTGAACTGCAAGATTTCAGCATAATAACGGCCGATGTTTCTATAAACAAAAAGAACGTGGGAATATTTAGTATAATGGGTCCTACGCGCATGGAATATTCAAGAGCGATATCGATACTTGAACAAGTTACAGATTATATTATTAAAACAATAGCCGAAATGCTATGATATTTAAGGCTTATAAAGCAACAAGATCACAAGCAGCTTGAGTAAAAAGGAAAGGGGGAAGGAGATACCATGACTGCGGATAACTTCTGTAGTAACGATAATGATAAAGAAGGTAATATAGAGCCTAAAGGAAAGGCTTACGATAGCATGCAAAAAAATGGGCCGGATGGTGAGGCTCAAGGAGAAAATAAAGGAGAAATAACTGATAATATGGAACAAAATCTTGATATGAGCCAGATTATTGAGGCTAAAGAAAAGGAAATTGATAACTATAAAAATAAATGGTTAAGAACCCAGGCCGATTTAGAAAATTACAGAAAACGGGTTGAAAGAGATATCCAGGAAATTCACAAATATGCAGGTGAAAAATTAGTAAAAGACATCCTACCCATTCTTGACAACTTTGAAAGAGCTTTGTCTGCAATTGAAGATAAGGAAAGCGACCTTTATCGAGGCGTAGAAATGATATATGAAGAATTTAAAAGAATGCTGGAAAAACATGGTGTTAAAGAGATCGAAGCACTTGGAAAACCTTTTGATCCGTACTACCATGAGGCTATAATGACTGTAGAAAGTAATGAACATGAACCAGGTATAGTTGTTGAGGTTGTAAGAAAAGGATATATGTATAATTCTAAAGTAATAAGACCTAGCATGGTTAAAGTTTCTAAGAATAATTAAAAGGGGTGATTTGATATGACTAAAGCAATAGGAATAGATCTTGGAACAACTAACTCAGTAGTAGCATACATGGAAGGTGGCAAACCTGTAATAATACCGAATGCGGAAGGCTCTAGACTTACCCCATCGGTAGTTGCATTTACAAAAGATGGTCAACTTTTAGTCGGCCAATTGGCAAAAAGGCAAGCTATAACCAATCCCGAAAGAACTATTCAATCAATAAAAAGATATATGGGAACAGATTATAGGGTTCATATAGATGATAAAACTTATACTCCGCAAGAAATATCCGCGATGATTCTGCGAAAACTGAAACAAGATGCGGAGAGCTATCTTGGAGAAAAAATTACGAAAGCAGTTATAACGGTGCCTGCTTATTTTTCAGACAGTCAGCGGCAGGCTACAAAAGATGCAGGTACAATAGCCGGTCTTGAAGTGCTCAGAATAATAAATGAGCCTACAGCTGCAGCACTTGCTTACGGCCTTGATAAAACCGGAGATCATACGATTTTGGTCTTTGACTTAGGTGGTGGTACCTTCGACGTCTCTATCCTTGAAGTTGGCGATGGAGTATTTGAAGTAAAAGCTACTAGCGGAAACACTAGACTTGGCGGCGACGATTTTGATCAACGCATTATCGATTATATAGCAGAAGAGTTCAAAAAAGAGCACGGTATTGATTTAAGAAAAGATCGTATAGCTCTACAGAGATTGAAAGAAGCAGCTGAAAGAGCCAAGATAGAATTGTCAAGTGTTTTAAGCACTGAGATAAATCTGCCTTTTATTACAGCAGACGCGAATGGTCCCAAACACTTAGAGATGACCTTAACTAGAGCAAAATTCGAAGAACTTACAAGAGATCTGGTAGAGGCTACTTTAGGTCCTACAAAGAGGGCATTATCAGATGCTGGTTTAGAGCCTAAGGACATTGATAAAGTAATATTAGTGGGCGGTTCAACGAGAATTCCGGCAGTACAAGAAGCAATCAAAAAATTAATGGGTAGAGAACCCCAAAAAGATCTTAATCCGGATGAAGTTGTAGCCCTTGGAGCTGCAATTCAAGCCGGGGTTTTAATGGGAGAAATAGATGACGTGGTTCTCCTTGATGTAACACCACTGTCTCTTGGAATTGAAACTTTAGGCGGCGTATTTACGAAGATAATTGATAGGAATACAACTATTCCCACATCCAAGAGTCAAATATTTACAACTGCAGCAGATGGTCAAACAAGTGTTGAAATCCATGTGCTTCAAGGCGAACGTCCGATGGCTGCAGACAATATTACGCTTGGAAGGTTCCAGCTTACCGGAATTCCACCGGCTCCAAGAGGAGTGCCGCAAATTCAAGTTACTTTCGATATAGATGCTAATGGTATTGTAAGCGTAAGCGCTAAAGACCTCGGAACAGGTAAAGAGCAGAAGATTACAATTTCTGCGACTTCAACCCTTAGCCAAGATGAAATTGAACGAATGATAAAAGATGCAGAAAGATTTGCTGAGGAAGACAAGAAGAAGAGAGAAAAAATCGAGGCAAAAAATAAAGCTGACTCGTTAGTATACGAATCAGAAAAAATGCTGTCTGATTTAAAAGATAAGATTAGCAAAGAAGATGAAGAGAAAGTCAGAAATAAGATTGCAGATGTGAAAGCTGCTATCGAATCTGATGATATCAATAGAATCAAAAGTGCAACAGACGAACTTACAAAAGTATTCTATGATATTTCTTCCAAATTGTACCAGAGCGGAGCTCAAGCTGGTTCTACTCCTCATGATTTTTCAGGTTCTAGCCAAGAGGATGCAGGAGCCGGCGCTGCAAGCGATGAGAAAGTTGTAGATGCTGATTATAAAGTGGTGGATGATGATAATTAACGGCTCTTTTCGGGCTGACTTAGATGAGGTGATGCCGATTGGCACAAAAAAGAGATTATTATGAAGTGTTGGGCGTCAGCAGAGATGCAACCGAAGAAGAAATAAAAAAAGCATATAGAAAGCTAGCCCGTAAATATCATCCTGATGTAAACAAAGAGGATAAGGATGCTACTGAAAAATTCAAGGAAATAAATGAAGCTTACGAAGTTCTTAGCGATCCCGAAAAGAGAGCGCAGTATGATCGATTCGGCCATGCAGGAATGGGTGAAGGTGGTTTTAGCACAAGCGGTACCGGTGGATTTGGCAATTTTGGTGGATTTGGCAATTTCGGTGGTTTTACTGATTTTGGTGATTTTGGCGGCGGTAGTATCTTTGATGATATATTTGATATATTCGGCGGAGGTTTCGGAAGCACAGGTTCCAGAAGGAGCCAAAGCAGAAGAAAGGCCCCTATGCGGGGAGCCGATCTTCAATATGAATTAGAGATAACTCTTGAAGAAGCCGCCTTTGGTGCGGAAAAGGAAATTGAACTTTACCGTATGGAAAATTGCGAGGCTTGCGCCGGCACTGGAGCTAAAGCCGGCACCGGCGCAAAGACATGTCCCACATGCCAAGGCACTGGTCAGGTAAGGCAAGCTCAAACAGTAGGTAATATACACTTTACCAATGTAACTACATGTCCAAAATGTGGTGGCAGTGGTCGTATTATCGAGGAAGTATGTCCTGAGTGCAACGGCCTTGGGAAAAAAAGAGTTGCTCGTAAAATTAAAGTAAATATTCCCCCCGGAGTAGATAGCGGTTCTAAATTGCGTATTGTAGGTGAAGGTGAAGCGGGAGAAAACGGCGGACCTCCAGGAGATCTGTATATTGTGGTTAGGGTAAAGCCTCACAAGCTTTTTGTAAGAGAAGGAGACGATCTTGTTTATAAAGTCCCGATTTCCTTTGTCCAGGCAGCTCTGGGAACCGAAATAGAAGTTCCTACTTTAGACGGCAAAGTTAAGCTTAAAATACCGGAAGGAACACAGCCGGGAACTCGATTCCGCTTAAGATCAAAAGGCATGCCGCGCAGTAAAGGCCGTGGCAGAGGGGATATGTATGTGGAAGCAGAAGTGGTAATACCTAAGAATCTAACTGAGGAACAGCGAGAACTTTTGGAGCAGTTTGCTAAAATCAGCGGAGAAGATGTAAAATCCTCATCAAAAGGTTTTTTTGGTAAAATGAAAGGCGCCTTTGGCGTATAATATCAAGCAGGAGGGTTTAAATGAACTGGGTAGAAATAAGAGTAAAGACTACAACAGAGGCCATTGAAGCGGTTTCGAATATTTTTTACGAAGCCGGCGTAGCCGGAGTTGTTATCGAGGATCCAAAAATCTATCTTCGCCCTCATGATACAGAGGAATGGGATTATATAGAAATCCCGGAAGGATTAGATTTTGAAGTAGCTCAAGTGACAGGGTATTTAGTAGAAGACAGCAGCCTTGCCGAGAGGGCGGAAACGATCCGAAAACGAATAAATGAACTTCCGAATTATGGTCTTAACATCGGTAAGGGTGAAATAATTCTAACAACTATTTCTGAAACCGATTGGAGTACCGCATGGAAAAAATATTACAAACCTACCCATATAGGAAATAGAATTGTAATTAAACCTTCCTGGGAGACATATACTCCAAAACCCGAAGAAATTGTTATAGAACTGGATCCGGGTATGGCCTTCGGCACAGGCACACATGAAACTACAGTTTTATGCCTTGAAATTTTAGAGAAATACGTAAAACAAGGAATGACAGTAATTGATGTGGGGTGCGGTTCCGGCATATTGTCCATAGCAAGCGGGAAGCTGGGAGCAAGCCAAGTATTAGCAATTGATACAGATGAAAACGCTGTACGTATTACCCAAGAAAATGCCGAAAGGAACGTACTGGATACAGTTATTCAGGCTATAAAAAATGATAAATTAAAAGACATTGATTTTAAAGCCGATATAATAGTTGCCAATATAATAGCCGACGTTATAATCGATTTGAGTAAAGAAGCAGCATTATGCTTAAAAGATGGCGGCATATTTATAGCGTCCGGAATTATAAAAGACCGAAAACTTTCTGTAATTGAAGCTTTAGAAAGGAACGGTTTCGACTTGGTTGAACAATTTGAAAAGGGCGAATGGGTTGCTCTTGTGTCAACTCAGACCCCCATCGGCAAGTAGGATGGGGGTGTTTTGTTTTATGCCAAGATTCTTTATATTTAAAGATTTGAATATAGGTGAACACACTGGGATTTCGGGAGAAGAAGCCCACCACATTGCCCGAGTGCTTAGGTATAAAAAAGGCGATATTATAAGTATTTCTGATGGCAAAAATATAGAGTATACAGGCTTAATTTTAGATATCGACATTAAAGGTCCTATAATCGAAATTGAAATTATAGATAAGAAAAATGCATATCCAATTCGACCTTATATTACATTATATTGCGGCTTGCCTAAGGGTGAAAAGTTTGAATGGATACTCCAGAAAAACACAGAAATAGGTGTAAGCGAATTCGTACCCATGATAACTGAGCGAACAGTAGCTAATATCATGCCTTCTAAATCTGAATTTAAATTAGCGCGATGGAGCAAAATCGTTCAGGAGGCCGCAAAACAATGTATGAGGATTAATATACCAGAAGTAAGAGAGATATGCGACTTTGACACGGCTCTTAGCAAAACTGGCGACTGCCAGCTAACCATAATTCCCTGGGAAAATGAACGTGAGACTTCATTAAAAGATGTATTAAAATATAAAGGTAGAGGTGCTTCGAAAGTTGCGGTATTTATAGGTCCTGAGGGCGGTTTTTCCGAAAAAGAGATAGAAAAGGCAGTGGCTATAGGAGCAACGCCTGTAAGCTTGGGCCCTAGGATTTTGAGAACAGAAACTGCTTCATTTGCAGTATCCAGCATTATTATGTATGAAATAGGCGACATAGGAGGAAGATAATGCCTAAAGTAGCTTTTTACACATTAGGGTGTAAAGTTAACCAATACGAGTCGGCAGCGATGGCCGAACTTTTTGAAAATAGAGGCTATACCATAGTGGATTTTGATAGCGAAGCAGATGTTTATATTATAAATACTTGCAATGTTACAAACGAAAGCGCCAGGAAATCGCGCCAAATCATCCGAAAAGCTATTCGCAGCAATCCGACGGCAAAGATTGCGGTAGTCGGATGCTATGCTCAGACAAATGCCGACGAAATCCTTAAGATACCAGGCGTATCAGTTATTCTAGGGACTAAAGACAGACAAAAAATTGTAGATTTACTGCAGCAGTCAGATAAAACCGAGGCCCCTGTAGTCGATATTAAAAATGTAATGAAAGAGGAGACATTTGAGGAAATAGCAGTAAAGGGACATCGCCAAAAAACAAGGGCTTTTTTAAAGATAGAAGATGGCTGCAATATGTTCTGCTCTTATTGTATAATCCCATATACAAGAGGACCGGTTAGAAGCCGCATGCTTAATAACATTCTAAACGAAGCCGAGAATTTGGCTAAGGATGGTTTTAAAGAAATAGTGCTTACCGGCATTCATCTTGGCTTGTATGGGACCGACTTAAAAGATAAAACAAGTCTGCTGGATGTAATCTCTGAAATTGCAAAAATTCAAGGCATCGAAAGAATAAGGTTAAGCTCTATAGAAATCATAGAACTTACTGACGAATTTCTATTAGGACTTTCAAAAATAGATAAATTCTGCCATCATTTTCACGTGCCGCTGCAAAGCGGATGTGATAGCGTTCTACAAAGGATGAATCGCCGTTATACTACAGTTGAATTTGCAGAAAGGGTAAGCCGCATAAGAGAATTGCTGCCGGATGCATCCATTACTACAGATGTAATTGTAGGATTTCCGGGAGAAACTGATGAAGAATTCGAACAAACCAAAAACTTTATAAAAGCAATCGATTTTTCAAAACTACATGTGTTCCCCTTTTCTCCACGCAAAGGAACACCGGCAGCCGCTATGACAAATCAAGTTGAAAAAGATATTAAAAGTACAAGATGCCATGAACTCTTAAAACTGAGCGAAAAACTCGAGGGAAACTTTCGAAATAAATTTTTAAATTCTTCACAAAAAGTACTCTTTGAGGATAAAACAAGTAACGGCCTCTATGAAGGTTTTACTGAAAACTATATTAAAGTTGTAGCACCCTCGATTTCGAATGCCGATCTTCACAATAAAATAGCTTGCGTTAAGTTAATAAAGAACCTAAACGATTGTGTTTATGGCGAAATAGCAGAACCATAAAAAATATTTGCCGAAAAGAAGGAAATTGATAAGTCGATGTTGAATAAATTTAAATAAGCTTTTATTTAATTACGAAATAGTAAGGAGGTGGAATTTCGATGGACTGTGTATTTTGCAAGATAATAAACAAAGAAATCCCGGCTAAAATTGTTTACGAAGATGAAGATCTAATTGCTATTAACGACGCCAATCCCCAAGCACCCATCCATCTCCTTTTGATTCCAAAGCAGCATCTAAAGTCAATCATGGAAATAAACGACGAGAACGCACAAATACTTGAGCAAATTATCAAACTTGCACAAAAACTTGCAGGAGAATTTGGGATAGATGAAAAGGGTTTCAGGCTAGTAGTAAACACAGGTAATGATGGAGGCCAAACTGTCCCTCATTTGCATTTTCATTTACTGGGCGGCAGATTTATGAAATGGCCCCCGGGTTGATATTGACGATAACAAAATGAAGGCATATAATAAGCTATAATCCCAGCGTATTATATAATTAAAGCAATGTTTAAGGCAGAAAGTGCAGCGGAGGGAGGGAATAAAGAATGTCAGAAGAAGTAAGAGTGGGAGAAAATGAGTCGCTTGATAGCGCGCTTCGCAGATTTAAAAGAAAATGTCAAAGGTCAGGAGTGCTTTCCGAAGTGAGGAAACGCGAACATTATGAAAAACCCAGCGTTAAACGCAAGAAAAAATCCGAAGCAGCCCGTAAAAGAAAATCCCGTAAGTTTTAAGGAGCGTATGCGGCATGTCGCTAAAAGATATGTTGAATGAAGATATGAAAGTTGCTCTAAAATCAGGAGATAAAGACAGGCTTTCCGTTATTCGGATGGCAAAGTCCGCTATTGTCTATGCTGAAAAAGAAAAATGCCACGAGCTAAATGATGAAGAAGTGGTAGAGGTTCTTTTAAAGGAAATAAAAAAACGCAAAAACGATATTAGCGAATATGAGAGATTAGGTAAATCCGAAGTTGTAGAAAGTCTGGAAAAGGAAATAGAAGTTCTATCAAAATATCTCCCTCAGCAATTAACTGCAGAAGAACTTGAAGAAATAGTGCGTCAAAGTATTCGTGAGGTTGGCGCGACAAGTATAAAAGATATGGGCAAGGTTATGGGTGCCGTAATGCCCAAAATAAAAGGCAGAGCTGACGGCAGCTTAGTCAGTGAGACTGTAAAAAAGTTTTTACAGCAGTAAATATAATTTAAGAGCTTGGTGTCTTGTGATACCAGGCTCTTTTAACAATTAGGCAAGAAAGCACATACACAGATTGAGAATTTAAGGAGAAAAGCATGAGATATAAAAAAGCTTTAATCACATTTGTTTCGATTTGCTTGATATTTACTTTTCTTCAGATATGCAAAGCTGAAAACAATTCGGATGGCAAGACATATATATATGTTATTCCAGTAGAAGGGGTAATAGATAACGGCGTTGCTGTATTTACTGAAAGAGCTATAAATGAGGCTGAAAAAACTCAGGCAAAGGCCCTGATTTTTGAAATAGATACACCTGGTGGCGAAGTCAATTCAGCTATAAAAATTAGCAACAATATTCTTCGCACATCTATTCCTACAGTTGCATTCATAAATAAAGAAGCTACTTCGGCTGGCGTTATTATCGCGATATCTTGTGAGAAAATCATGGCAGTTCCGGCAGCGACCATAGGGGCCGCTGAAACTCGCCCGAATGAGGAGAAATATATTTCTTATTGGTCTTCGGCCCTAAGAGCAGTAGCGGAAGCAAGAGGTAGAGATCCACAGCTGGTTGCGGCGATGGCAGATTCAGATATAGTTATCGAAGGGGTAAAAGAAAAGGGCAAGATTTTATCCCTTACTACCAAAGAAGCCCTAAAACTGGGGCTAATAGATGAGCAAGTGGAAAATTTAGACGAAGTTATACAAAAAATCTTGCCAGAAAACAAAGGCAATGCCGAGATTATTAGAGCAAAGATGAACCTTCCGGAACAAATTGCACACGTAGCCTCAAATCCTTACATAGCACCGATTTTATTAATGATTGGGATAGTAGGCATTGTAACCGAGATACTCTCACCGGGTTTTGGAATTCCTGGAGTAATCGGACTTATAGCCTTTGGTTTGTTTTTTGGCGGAAGTTTTATGGCAGGGGCTGCGCCTGCTTGGGTTCTCGGCCTGTTTATATTAGGAATGGCACTTCTTTTAATAGAAATATTTATGCCTGGTTTCGGAGTTTTCGGAGTAACAGGGATTTTATCAATAATTGCAGCTATAATAATGGCTTTTCCAAATCTTGAGCAGGCACTGATATCTGTCATTTTTGCTATAGCAGCAAGTAGCATCATAATATACTTTTTGATGAAGAGAATTACCGTAAACCCGATCTTTAACCGTATAATATTAGGCACAAAACAAGAAAAAACCGAGGGTTATGTAGCAACAAGTAAAGATGCAAGTGAATTTCTCGGAGCTAAAGGTAAAACAATTACCCCATTAAGACCTACCGGTGCAGCAGTAATAAACGGAGAAAAGGTCGATGTTTTGGCAGAAGGAGAGTTTATACCAAAAAATTCAGAAATCGTAGTTATAAAAGTTGAGGGAAGCAAGATTATAGTAAGAAATGCTAACAATAAGGAGAGTGAATAATTTATGGGATTCACGATAGGAATGCTTTTAATTGTTGCTGTAGTTTTTATTTTCTTAGCAGTTGTTTTAAGCTTTGTCCCCTTGGGCCTTTGGATTTCGGCCTTAGCTGCAGGAGTAAAAATAGGGATATTCAATTTGATAGGCATGAGACTTCGCCGCGTCCCTCCACATAAGATCGTAAATCCATTGATAAAAGCAGTGAAGGCCGGATTAGATGTGGGAGTTGACAAACTTGAAGCTCATTATCTTGCAGGCGGTAATGTAGACAGAGTGGTAAATGCTTTAATAGCAGCTCAGAGAGCTGAAATTCCACTTACCTTCGAAAGAGCCGCAGCTATAGATTTGGCAGGTAGAAATGTTCTAGAAGCTGTCCAAATGAGCGTAAATCCTAAGGTAATCGAAACCCCTGTAGTAGCGGCAGTAGCCAAAGATGGCATTGAGGTGAAAGCGAAAGCCCGGGTTACCGTAAGAGCTAATATTGACAGACTGGTAGGAGGCGCAGGCGAAGAAACAATTATTGCAAGAGTTGGAGAAGGAATAGTTACAACAGTAGGCTCTGCGGAAAGCCATAAAGCTGTTTTAGAAAACCCTGATTCCATATCACGGACAGTTTTAAATAAAGGCCTTGATTCAGGAACAGCCTTCGAAATCCTTTCAATAGACATAGCAGATGTTGATGTAGGCAGAAACATAGGCGCACAACTTCAAACAGATCAAGCCGAAGCAGATAAGCGCATTGCCCAGGCGCGAGCCGAAGAACGCAGGGCAATGGCAGTAGCAAAAGAACAAGAAATGAAAGCTATGGTACAAGAAATGCGGGCAAAAGTTGTTGAAGCAGAAGCGGAAGTTCCAAAGGCTTTAGCTGAGGCCCTAAGACAGGGAAATCTTGGAGTTCTGGATTATTATAATATGAAAAATATCATTGCAGATACACAAATGAGGGATTCTATATCAAAACTTGCACCTAAAACCGATGATGATTCTCAACATAACAAAGAGTAGGTGATTTGGTGGAAGATCTAATTGTAATAATTCTTCTTGCAGTGCTTGGCATGATAGCCAAAGGGCGAGAACGATCTCAAAAATCAAAAAAGCCGGATATAAAGCCGATTCCAAAGAAAGAAGTCATTGCTCAAAAAAGCACCTCTCCCCTTCCTACAGCTGATGTTTATAATCCAGTAGGAGAAGCTGCCTTGGCTTTTGAAGAGTCTGTAGGAGTTGAAGAGAAACCTAATTTATTACATGCTCAAATTAAAACGAGACTTCCGGAAAAACAAACAGAGGTGAAAAATGAGCAAAAACCTAAGGAGGGCATAGATCTTTCCGATGCTTTTGATCGTGAAGGCATTCTTAAAGGGATAATAGTGCATGAAATACTTTCACCACCGAGAGCACTGGATAATAAAAGGCGCTGACTAATAAATGTTTGATTATTAAACCTTATAGCTTAACTGCTGTAAGGTTTTTTACTATAAAATATGGAATTCTACTCAATACTATGGTATATTAAAAGTACAAAGAGAACAAAACAGAATGTTCTCGAAGTAATTTATTAATCTATATCAGGGAGGAAAGAATTTGAGAGATAACACAGCAGAAGCCAGGGTTGCCGTAGATAATATAAATAAAATGACATCCTTGTTTGGCAACCGCGATATAAATGCAAAATATATCGAAGAGCAATTCGATGTGAGAATAGTAACTCGCAATGACGAGATTTCAATAATCGGAGAGGAAAAGGATGTTAAAACCGTAGAGCAGCTTTTAAATCAGATGGTTGAAATGCTGCAAAAAGATGATGCTCCTACGGCAAATGATGTAAAATATTTTGTAAGACTTGCAAAGAATGGAGAGGGAGAAAAGATAAACGAATTATATGATGACGTGGTATGTTATACTCACCGTGGAAAACCGATAAAGCCAAAGACAATTGGTCAAAAGCTTTACACACTTGCAATGAAGAAAAACGATATAGTTTTTGGAATAGGCCCCGCTGGAACCGGTAAAACCTATCTTGCTATGGCGATGGCAGTTACAGCATTTAAAGAGAAAGAAGTCAACAGAATTATCTTGACAAGACCTGCTGTTGAAGCTGGCGAGAAACTGGGATTTTTGCCGGGAGACCTTCAAGATAAAGTTGACCCGTATTTAAGGCCACTGTATGATGCTTTATATGATATTTTAGGAGTAGAAGCTTTCCGCCGTTACATGGAAAAGGGATTGATTGAAGTGGCTCCCCTTGCCTACATGCGCGGACGAACTTTAGATGATTCCTTTGTTATACTTGACGAAGCCCAGAACACTACATCGGAGCAAATGAAGATGTTTTTGACGCGCCTTGGCTTTGGGTCAAAAGCAGTGGTTACCGGTGACTTAACGCAAGTTGACTTGCCTAAAGGGGTTTATTCAGGCCTTGAAGAAGTGAGAGAGATATTAAAAGATATAAAAGGAATACAGTTTGTATACCTTGATGATAAAGATGTGGTAAGACACGAAGTTGTTCAGCGAATAATTAAGGCTTATGAAAGGTTTGACGAAAAGCGCCTTAAAAAGAACGTGGAGTGATATATAACCGTGGCAAAGCTTGCTTTTCCCAAGAGATTTATAGAATCAGTCCTTACTAGTTCAATGTTCCAGAAGGTGGCGCTGGGGCTTTTTTTCTTTATAGCACTGACAGCAATGATATTTTTTTCTGCAATTCCTCCAAAATACGATGTAAGAATTGGCGAGGTTCTCCAAGAAAATATTATAGCAAAGAAGGATACAATAAATTCAATTGAAACAACTAAACTTCGACAGGCCGCAGCCGATGCTGTCCCCAAAAAATATACCTTAAATCAAACCGTTACTGCTGAAGTAAAAAACCAAACTGATAATATATTTAATTACATTAAAGAAATTAGAAACAAAGATTTCCTGACTGATGAAGAAAAAATTAAGTCATTAAGAGAAGAAATCTCAACCGAGATATCCGATGAATCATACAACAAACTTGTTGCGATAAGCGACACATCTCTAAAAGAACTTGAGACAATAGTAAAGGCCGTAATTGAAGAAGTTATGGAGGAAGGCGTTAAAGAAGATTCATTAGAAAGGACAAAAAAATATGTAATAGATGAGTTTAAAGACCTAAAACTGCCTGCAGAATATAAAAATATAGGCGAAGAAATTGCCTTATTTACGATTAAGCCTAATATGATATATGACAGAGAAGCAACCGAGGAACAGCAGCGGGAGGCCATGGAAGCCGTAGCCCCAGTAAAAGTTGTTGCAAATCAGGTACTAATTGAAAAAGGAACAGTTATAACAAAAGAGCATAAAGAAATGCTAAAGGAATTAGGATTACTTGTGGGAGAGCCATGGGCAGATTTAAGCTTGATTGCCGGAGCTTCCATAATATCGGCTCTCCTTACAGGTATGTTAGGCTACTCCATATATACTTTTCATAAAAATGTATATGCCAACAATGTATATTTAGCTTTATTTGTAACGATAATACTCGCTACTCTGGTTATTTCAGTAGGGATAAAACCTATTTCAAAATATCTGGTGCCTTTGGCGGCGGGCAGCATGCTTATATCTATTCTCATCAATCCCAATATAGCAATACTTTCAAGTTTTGCCATGAGTGCGGTATGTGGGATAATGTTTGAAAATGATTTTTCATTTATATTAGTTGCGCTTGCAGGGGCGCTTGCAGGAGTTTTTTGCTCAACAAAAGTGTCGTTAAGATCTGATCTTACAAAGGCTGGAGTGATAATTAGCACAATAAATGTTCTTAGTATAACGGGCCTTCTGCTTTTGAATAATAGCAGCACGTTTTTGGAAGTAGCAAGGCAAAGTGCCTGGGGACTCGTCAATGGGATTTTATCTTCCATACTTGCAATTGGCATGCTTCCTTTTTTAGAAACTGCCTTTGGAATTACAAGCGCCATAAAACTGCTAGAACTTTCAAATCCGAACCAGCCACTGCTTAGAAAATTAATGCTGGATGCACCGGGCACCTACCATCATTCTGTAATAGTCGGCAACTTGGCAGAGGCAGGCGCCGAAGCTGTTGGTGCAGATGCCTTACTTGCCCGGGTGGGGGCAGATTATCACGATATTGGTAAATTAAAACGCCCATATTTTTTTATAGAAAACCAATTTATGTCGGATAATCCTCATGATAAATTAACCCCTGCTCTTAGTGCGTTAATTATTACATCGCATGTAAAAGATGGGATTGAATCGGCGGATAAATACCATCTTCCATCCTGTATTAAGGATTTCATTCAGCAGCATCATGGGACTACCTTACTATCATTTTTTTACAATAAGGCTTTAGAAGAAAACGGTGACAATAAAGATAAAAAAGTAGATAAGGAAATATATCGTTATGAAGGCCCTAGGCCTCAGAAAAAAGAAGTTGCAATAGTAATGCTGGCAGACTGCGTTGAAGCTGCAGTTAGGTCTATGCCAAATCCTACTCCTGGCAAGATCGAGGGATTGATTCGCCAGATAATCAAAGATAAACTTTCCGACGGACAATTAGATGAGTGCGATTTAACCTTAAAAGACCTTGATAAAATAGCAATCGCTTTTTCTAAAGTGCTTACGGGAATTTTTCATACGCGTATCGAATATCCCGAAAAACTGAGGGAATTACAAGGAAAGGACTTGGAATGATGGCAGATGTAATAATAAACAATATGCAAAACAAAATTGAGGTTTCAAAAGAACTGGAAGATCTTATAGCGAAGGTGATTAATGCTGCACTGCTAGCTGAAAACGTGTCAGGCGATGTGGAAGTCAGCATTGTGCTTGTAGATGATGAATATATTCAAAATCTTAATAAAAACTATAGATCAATCGATGCGCCGACAGATGTACTTTCTTTTGCTATGCGGGAAAGTGTAGATGAATCGGATATCAGCTTTGAATGTGAAGAAGAAGAGTTATTGGGAGATGTGGTCATTTCATTGGAAAGGGCTAGGAGCCAAGCTGAGGAATATGGTCATTCGATAGAACGGGAGATCGGATTTTTAGTAACTCACGGCATATTACATCTTTTGGGTTATGACCATGAGACTGAAAGCGAAAGAGCAGTTATGAGAAATAAAGAAGAGAAGATTTTAGAATCCATAGGTTTAACAAGATGACAAAAGAGGTTGGCTAAGATGAAAAAAACCCGAAGCCTGGGAGAAAGTTTTTTATGCGCTTTAGCAGGGGTGGTTTACGCATTTAAAACTCAACGCAATATAAAAATTCATTTTTCTGCTGCAATAATAGTTGTATTGCTAAGTTTTATACTCAAACTTAGCATATCTGAAATCTTAGCGATTTCCTTGACGGTTACAATGGTATTAGTTGCAGAAATGATTAATACAGCAATTGAGACAGTTGTTGATATGTATACCACAGAATATCATCCGCTAGCTAAAGCTGCTAAAAATGTAGCGGCCGGCGCTGTGCTCATATCTGCAGTAAATGCAGTAATAGTCGGATACATAGTTTTCTTTAAAAAAATAATTATGTTTTTAAATATGTAAAATACTGATTGTATTAATGAAGGAGTAAACTTTAAATGGCTCTTTATAGAACTGATGCCGTAGTCTTAGGCCACAGAAATTTAGGCGAAGCAGATAAAGTGCTTACGCTTTTTTCGCCTGACAAGGGCAAAATCCATGTTGTGGCAAGAGGAGTTAGACGGCCCCGCAGTCCCATTTTAGCTGGTACCCAGCTCTTTTGCTACAGCAATTTTTTGATTTTAGAGAACAAAAGTCTGGATTCTATAAGCCAATGCGAAATCAAGGAATCTTTTTTTAGAATACGCCAGAGCCTAGAGGCTGTAGCATATGGATTGTATTTTGCAGAGCTTCTGAGAGCATCGACGCCCTTAGAAGATAAAAATAAACAGCTTTTTGATTTCTTTTTAAAAACAATGTATCTATTGCAGGAATCAGAAAATCCGGAGGTACTAAGCAGGATTTATGAAATAAAGCTTTTAGCACTTAATGGTTTTACACCGGAACTTTTTAGGTGCGTGAACTGCGGCAAAAAAAATTTTGATATAATTTATTTTAGCCCTTCAATGGGAGGCATTCTCTGCAGAGATTGTATCGAAAAAGATAAAAAAGCGGTAAACATTACTACAGATACCTTGAATGTAATGAGAAAGATGCTGACAAAGACCTATGAAGAACTGGAAGACATTGAAATTAAAGAATATACTAAACAGCAGCTACAGGAGATATTAGAGCTTTTTATAGAATATCATATTGATAAAAAACTTAAAACAACCCAATTTATAAAAGACGTCCAAAGCTTTCACTCATAATGCCTAAAATAATTCTTTCTGTAAAAAAGAGGATTTTTGAAAGTTTTGTAGTATAATATTAGTTGGCATTTGCAGCCTGTGCGTTTTTGAAGGGAGTGAAAACTCATAAAATTATCACCAAGACAGGCTTTGATAGTGGATATAGTAAAAAAAAATGAGCCAATTACAAGCGAACAAATTGCGGAAAAACTTAATTTGACCCGATCGGCACTGCGACCGGATCTTGCAGTTTTGACTATGCTTGGTGTGCTGGAGGCAAGACCTAGAGTAGGCTATTTTTTCACAGGTAAGGCTGTAGACACCTTGATATCTGAGAAAATAACTGATATTAAAGTTGACAAAATCAAAGCCACTCCTGTGATTGTAAAAGAAAGTACCTCAGTATACGATGCAATAGTTACATTATTCTTGACAGATGTGGGCACCTTATTTGTTTCAGACGATGAGGGGAATCTGCAGGGGATAGTTTCCCGAAAGGACTTGCTTAAAACAGCCATAGGGAATACTAATACGCATCAAATACCTATAGGTGTTGTTATGACTAGGATGCCCAATATAGTAACTGTAACTCCCGAGGAAAGCGCATATGAAGCCGCAAGAAAAATTGTAGATCATCAAGTCGATGCACTACCGGTGGTTAAAGCTGTAATAGAAAACGGTCAAGAAAAGTATAAAATAGTTGGCAAAGTGACTAAAACAACTATTACTAAACTTTTTGTTGAGCTTGGAAAGAACTGAAGGGAGGGATAATTATAAAAGAAGATAAAAACCAGCCGGTGGTTTTTGTTGTTTCAGATTCTATTGGAGAAACAGCAGAAATTGTAACCCGTGCAACAATGGTTCAATTTAACTCCGGAAAAGTAGAAATCCGTAAAATCCCTTATGTAACGGATAGTGAATATGTGACAGACATAATTGAAGAGGCAAAACATACGGACAACTGTATAATTGTTTGCACTATCGTCCTGCCTGAGGTAAGGCAGCTTCTTATAAATCTTGCAAACGAAAACAACATTCCAATTGTGGATTTAATGGGACCCATGATGGAAGCCTTCTCAAAAATAATTGATGTGAAACCTCATCTGCAGCCTGGCTTAGTTCATCGAACAGATGAAGATTACTTTAAAAAGGTAGAGGCAATAGAATTTGCCGTGCAGTATGATGACGGCAAAGACCCGAGAGGCCTTTCCCGCGCCGATGTAGTGCTTATTGGTGTTTCCAGGACTTCCAAAACTCCCTTAGCAATGTTCCTTGCTCATAAAAGACTTAAAGTGGCTAATTTAAGGCTCGTACCTGAAGTGGCGCCTCCGGATGAATTGTTCACTCTAGCGCCCAATAAAATTGTAGGTCTTACTATAACTGCGGAAAAATTATATGAAATAAGACGTGAAAGACTAAAGGCTATGGGACTTGACGAAAAAGCAAGCTATGCGCAACTTGACAGAATAAAAGAAGAACTTGAGTATGCTGAAAACATTATGAAAAAAATCGGATGTCCACAAATTGATGTTTCAAATAAAGCAGTAGAAGAGATAGCAAGTAATATATTGGAAATAATACAGAAAGGGGAAATGTAAAGATGGCAAAAAAATATGTTTACAATTTTCGCGAAGGCAATGCTCAAATGCGCAAGCTACTTGGAGGAAAAGGCGCAAATCTGGCAGAAATGACAAAAATAGGTTTGCCTGTGCCTATGGGCTTTACAATTACCACAGAAGCTTGCTTGAACTATTATGAGGAAGGCGAAAAAATATCGGAGGATATTTTATCCCAGATTTTTCAAGCATTGGAAGAGCTAGAAAAAGAAATGGGCAAAAAGCTTGGAGATCCTAAAGATCCTCTTCTTGTGTCCGTAAGATCAGGCGCTGCTATATCTATGCCCGGTATGATGGACACGATACTTAACTTAGGCCTAAATGATGAGAGCGTAAAAGGGCTTGCAGAGAAAACCGGCAACGAGCGCTTTGCCTATGACAGCTACAGAAGATTTATTCAGATGTTTGGAAATGTAGTTATGGAAGTTCCTCATGAAAAGTTTGAAGAAATAATAAGTGAGGTCAAAAAGAAAAAGAATGCTACATATGATACAGAACTAGATGCTGAAGACTGGAAGGAAGTTATAGAGGGCTACAAAAAATTGATAAGAGAAGAGACTGGGCGAGATTTTCCCCAAGATCCAAAAGAACAGCTTCTAATGGCAGTAGAAGCGGTGTTTAAATCTTGGAACAATCAGAGGGCAAAAGTCTACCGCAGGATTAATAAGATACCTGATGATTTAGGAACTGCTGTGAATGTTCAGGCAATGGTATTCGGGAATAAGGGCAATGATTCAGGAACCGGTGTTGCATTTACAAGGAATCCCTCTACCGGCGAAAAAGAAGTTTATGGCGAATTTTTAATGAATGCTCAGGGCGAAGACGTAGTTGCAGGTATCAGAACACCTCAAGATATAAAACAGCTTAAAGAAGTAATGCCTGAGGTTTATGAGCAGTTTATAAATGTTTGCAACTTACTTGAAAAACATTATCGGGATATGCAGGATATAGAATTTACCATTGAAAACGGCAAACTATACATGCTGCAGACCCGCAGCGGCAAACGCACAGCACAAGCAGCCGTTAAAGTGGCAGTTGATATGGTAAAGGAAGGCCTCATAACTAAAGAGGAAGCAATTCTTAGGGTGCCGGCGGGCCAAGTAGAGACCCTACTACACCGCAGAATAGACCCAAATGCAAAAGTGCAGCCAATAGCCAAAGGATTGCCGGCTTCACCAGGTGCAGCCTGCGGCCGTGTGGTTTTTGATCCGGATGAGGCAGAAGCTCTTGGAAACAACGGCGAAAAAATAATCCTTGTCAGAACGGAAACTACTCCTGACGATATTCATGGTATTGTAGCGGCTCAAGGCGTACTTACAAGCCGTGGAGGCATGACAAGCCATGCTGCTGTTGTGGCAAGAGGAATGGGCAAACCATGTGTATCAGGTTGTGAAAGTATTCGAATCGACTATGAAAAACAAGAGTTTAAAGTCGGGCAGATTACAGTTAAAAAAGGTGATATAATTTCTATTGATGGTTCAACAGGAGAGGTTATGCTTGGCCAAGTTCCGTTAATTGATCCTGAGCTTTCTGAAGAATTTAATCAAATTCTTGCTTGGGCCGATGAAATACGCAAACTAAAAGTTAGAGCAAATGCTGATACACCATCTGATGCTCAAAAGGCATTGGAATTTGGCGCAGAGGGAATAGGTCTTTGCAGGACAGAGCATATGTTTATGGCTCAGGATCGGCTGCCGGTAGTTCAGCAGATGATTATGGCGGAGACCAAAGAAGAACGGGAAGAAGCACTGAGCAAGATTCTTCCAATGCAGCAAAAAGATTTTGAAGGCATATTCCAAGCAATGGAAGGTCTGCCTGTTACCGTAAGGTTATTAGATCCTCCGCTTCATGAATTTTTGCCTAATGAGGAAGAACTCATAGTTGAAATAATGGAACTTAAAGCGAAAGGCCCATCCAAAGAATTAGAAGAAAAACAAGAAATATTAAAGAAAGTTCGTGCGCTAAGCGAAATGAATCCAATGTTGGGACTTAGAGGATGCAGGCTTGGTCTCTTATATCCTGAAATATATACTATGCAAGTTAGAGCGATACTTACGGCAGCATGCAATCTTGCAAAGAAAGGCGTAAAAGTTCTTCCTGAGATCGAAATACCATTAGTAGGACATGAGGCTGAACTTAGAATTCTAAGAGAAGCCGTAGAAAAAACAGCAGAAGATGTGTTTGAAGAAGAAGGAATTAAAGTACACTACCTAATAGGTACAATGATTGAGCTGCCGAGAGCTTGCCTTACTGCTGATAAAATTGCAAATTATGCAGATTTCTTCTCTTTTGGAACAAATGATTTGACACAGACAACATTCGGCTTTAGCCGAGATGATGCTGAGGGCAAAATACTTCCACATTATATTGAAAACAAGATACTAAGCGATTCACCGTTTATTGTTTTAGATAGAGATGGAGTCGGCTTATTAATGAAGATGGCAGTAGAAAAAGGCCGCAGTGTAAAACCTGATCTTCTGATAGGTATTTGCGGTGAGCACGGCGGCGAACCCAGTTCGGTAGAGTTTTGTCATATGATAGGGCTTGATTTTGTAAGTTGTTCGCCCTTTAGAGTACCTATAGCACGACTTGCTGCGGCTCAAGCTCAGCTTACAAATCCCAGAGAGGATAATAATTAAGATAGGTTAAAAAGCTTATATTCGTAAATATAAAAACAAAAAAGCAAGAGTGCCAATTACGTTTTGTTGCACTCTTGCTTTATCTATTTTTTAATAAATTAGAGGAAAAAGGGATCTTGATATCGAATATCATATATACGAGAATGACCAAAAGCTGATTCGGAAATCTTTAAGGAGTGGTGTCCTGTGAATTTTCGCGAAAGACAGGAGGACTTTGAAAGAAATTATCTTTCCCCTTACGCCTCTCTGAGCTGTAATACGAAAGGTAGATGCAGAGAGGAGGAAAAATGTAGTATAAGAACAGATTTTCAAAGAGACCGAGACAGAATAATTCACTCAAAAGCTTTCCGACGATTAAAACACAAAACCCAGGTATTTATTTCGCCTGAAGGCGACCATTACAGAACTCGTATCACTCATACACTAGAAGTATCTCAGATAGCACGGACGATATCTCGAAGTTTAAGATTAAACGAAGACCTAACAGAAGCTATTGCATTAGGGCACGATCTAGGACACACACCTTTTGGGCATACGGGCGAACAAGTGCTAAATGAGCTTTTAGACGAGGGCTTCAGACATGAAGAGCAAAGCCTTAGAGTCGTAGATTTTTTGGAAAAAGGCACAGGGCTTAATCTTACATGGGAAGTGCGAGATGGGATTAGAAACCATACCACAAGGGGAAAACCTGCAACATTAGAAGGATATGTGGTAAGGCTATCTGATTGGATTGCATATATAAATCATGATATTGATGATGCTGAAAGAGCAGGAATACTTAAAGAAGAGGACCTGCCGCGAAAATCAGTTGCCATTTTAGGCAAAAAGCACGGAGAGCGTATTGATACAATGATTAAGGATGTTATCGAGACAAGCTATGAAAAAGCCGAAGTAAAAATGAGTGATAATGTTTTTGATGCAACTTGGGAACTGAGAACATTCCTCTTTGAAAAGGTTTATATAGGTTCATCTGCAAAGACCCAGGAAAACAAAGTCAGAGAAATGATCAAACTCTTATTCGAACATTATATTAATAACCCGGATCTTATGCCTTTAGAATTTGTAAAAATATCCCAGGAGTCAGGAATTCAAAGAGCGGTGGCTGATTATATAGCAGGAATGACGGATATTTTTGCAATAAGCAAATTCAAAGAGTTTTTTGTTCCGTCATCATGGCCCTTGGAAATATAAAAAATTTTGCTCGTAGATTTGTAAAAATAAAAGAAGGAATAATGGGTATTAACGTAGAATAATGTTTTATGTAAATTTGAAAAGAGGAGAGATAAATCAATAAACCAAAAAAGAACTACTTTATTAATGATTGAGGAAGTTTTTGAGGTTTGGTGAAGAAAATGGGGTTTTATCCTGAAGATATTATCAAAGAAGTGCAAAACGCAGCTGATATAGTGGCTGTTGTTTCAGAATATGTTTCTCTCAAAAAGCAGGGTGAGAATTACAAGGGTCTATGCCCTTTTCACGATGAAAAAACTCCTTCATTTAGTGTAAATGGAGAAAAGCAGCTGTTTTATTGCTTTGGGTGCGGCGCAGGTGGAAATGTTTTTAACTTTGTAATGAAAAAAGAAAATCTTAGCTTTCCTGAAGCCGTCAGGTATCTTGCAGATAAATTTAATGTAAGACTTCCGCATGATATGAATCAGGAGTTTTCCGAGGAATTTCGAACAAAACGTGAATATTTTTCAATAAATAGGTTAGCGGCAAAATACTATAACTACTGCTTACTTCATACAAGTGAAGGTAAAAACGCGATAAATTATTTGAAAAAACGCGGTATAAGAGACGAGACAATAGAAAAGTTTTGTATTGGTTATGCTCCAAAATCCTGGGATTCGCTTATCAAATTTTACAAAAGTAAAGGTATAAGTGCTGAAGCCTTGGAGAAAATAGGTCTTGCCATACCGCGAAAGGATAAAAAAGGTTTTTATGACAGGTTTAGGAACAGGATAATTTTTCCTATAGAGGATATTACAAGAAACATAATAGGATTTGGAGGGCGCGCCCTTGATGAATCCCTTCCGAAATATTTAAATTCTCCTGAAACGCCGCTGTTTTCAAAAGGCGATAATTTGTACGCTCTTTCAAAAATAAAAAAAGATCCGTCTTTAGACGTTATTATAGTCGAAGGTTATATGGACTGCATAATGCTGCACCAACACGGCTTTGAAAATACCGTAGCTTCTTTGGGTACTGCCCTTACAAAAAACCAGGCAAAGCTGCTTAAAAAATATACAAATAGTGTTATTCTCTCATATGATGGAGATGCAGCCGGAGAAGCTGCTACTGTAAAAGGAATGGAAGTATTGGCTCAAGAAGGACTTTATGTAAAGGTTCTAGCTTTGCCTGAAGGCAAAGACCCTGACGAAATAGTAAGCATATACGGTCCGGATTATTTCCGAGGTCTTCTAAATAATGCAGAAGATCTAATAAATTATAAATTGACTTTAGCAAAAAAAGGTATTAATATAAATAATTCGGAGGAGAAATTAAAATTTATTGAGCAAGCTATAGACATCCTCAGTGCTGTGGACAGCGAACCGGAACTAGAGATATATGCTAGGAAACTAGCTTCAGAAATTGGCATTTCTGCCGGTTCTATAATAAAGGAAGCAAAGGGAAAAAGAAAAAAATCAGCTCAAGCAATGCCGCGAGCCGGTTCTAGAGAAGGTTTAACCGGTTCGAATAATTTTGTCTTATCTAAAGCACCCGCAATCAGCGGAGTTCATAAGGCCGAGCGTAAGCTGCTAAAATTTATGCTTGAAAGTGATAACCGTATGCGGAAAAACTTGGGAGAAAAAATTGAACCTCGATTTTTTACAAATAAAAACACAAAAAAAATTGCTGAAATTATATTTGAAATGGTCAATAAAAATCAAGAGGTAAATGCCTCTGACATTTTTAATTATTTAGATGAAGAAGAAGGCGCAGAACTTTCAGCGATACTTCTTGAAAATCTAATTTTAGACGATGAAGAAATTATAAATTCTCTTGTTGTCAAGATAAAACAAGGATATCTTAAAAAAGCCATATCTCAAGTGAGACGAGAGATAAAGGAAGCTGAAATGCTAGGTCAAAGAGAGGAGATCAACAGTCTTTTGAATACCTATCAACAACTTAAGACTGAAATGAATGGATTAAAGACTTACACTAATCCGGGGAAGGAGGGGGCATAATGGCAGAAAAAGAGCAGATGGAAAAGAAAAACAGCAAAAAAGCAACGCAGGACAAAATGCAGGATAAAATGAAAATTGTAAAGGACCTAATAGAAAAAGGCAAGAAAAATGGGACACTTTCTTACGGAGAAATTATGAATGCCTTAGAAGATTTGGAGGATCTTGATGCTGATCAAATTGATAAAATATATGAATCCCTGGAAGAAATGGGGATTGAAATTATAGACGATAGCGAAGAAGCTTCTACAGAAGAAGATCTTGAACTTGAAGAGGTTCCTCCGGAAGAAATAGACCTTTCCGCTCCAGAGGGAGTGGCCATCGATGACCCGGTAAGGATGTATTTAAAAGAAATAGGAAAAGTTCCACTTCTTTCGGCTGAAGAAGAAATAATGCTTGCAAAGCGCATTGAAGCAGGAGATAAAGAGGCAAAACGCCGATTAGCAGAAGCCAACCTGAGATTAGTAGTCAGCATTGCAAAAAAATATGTAGGCAGAGGTATGCTCTTCCTTGACCTGATTCAAGAAGGCAACCTGGGTTTGATGAAAGCAGTAGAAAAATTCGATTATAAAAAGGGATATAAGTTCAGCACTTATGCTACATGGTGGATAAGACAGGCAATTACCAGGGCCATAGCCGATCAAGCAAGGACCATAAGAATACCTGTGCATATGGTCGAAACAATAAATAAGCTCATTCGGGTTCAGCGGCAGCTACTGCAAGAACTTGGCAGGGACCCTACCCCGGAAGAGATTGCGGAGGAAATGGAACTACCTGTTGAAAAAGTAAGAGAAATAATGAAAATAGCACAAGAACCTGTTTCCCTTGCAACTCCCATAGGTGAAGAAGAGGACAGCTTTTTAGGAGATTTTATCCCTGATGACGAAGCATTAGCTCCTGCAGATGCAGCAGCTTATCTTTTACTAAAAGAACAGCTGGAAGATGTATTGGAAACCTTGACACCTAGAGAAGAAAAGGTGCTGCGCTTGAGATTTGGTCTTGATGACGGGCGCCCTAGAACATTAGAAGAAGTCGGACAGGAATTTGGAGTAACCCGGGAAAGAATTAGACAAATTGAAGCTAAGGCCTTGAGAAAACTGCGTCATCCCAGCAGGAGCAAAAGGCTTAAAGATTTCTTGGAATAAGGCGAAAACAGTGGGGAATTTTCTCCGCTGTTTTGCTTACTTTGGCAGAGGTAGAAATGAGAATCAAAAAGAGATTACAACTTATAGCGTCAAAAATCCCTAAAGGTTCAAAAGTAGCCGATATAGGAACAGATCATGCTTATTTACCCATATATCTTGTGACTGAAGGCATCTGTCCTAAAGTTATAGCAACTGAAGTGCTGCCCGGCCCATATCTAAAAGCAAAGGAAAACATTGAAAGATTCGGATTTATGGATCGCATTGAACTGCGATATGGTTCTGGATTTAAACCTTTAACATCAAAAGAAAGCGATGTAGCTGTAATTTCCGGAATGGGAGCCATGACAATTATCGACATTTTCGAAGAATCAAAACAAATTGCATCTTCATTTCAAACTATTATATTGCAGCCAATGAAAAATGTTGCCGAACTTCGAAAATATCTTCTGACTCATTGCTACAAAATAATCGATGAGGATGTTTGCAAGGAAGACGGAAAATTTTATGAGGTGTTAACGATAAAAAGCGTAGGAACTCTAGCTTTTGTTGAGGCAGATGTGCTGTTTGGTCCTATACTGCGGCACAAAAAGGATCCAATTACTGTATCATACATGAAATATCAAGAAAAACATCTTAAGATGATTATTGATAGCCTAAAAGACTCTCAAAGGACAGACAGCAAACAGATGATTCTTGAATATAAAAAAAGGCTTGATGTGTTAAAGGAGGCCATAAAATGATTTCTTGCAAAATGTTAATTCAAATATTAGAAAAATGGGCAATGACGAACCTTACATTAGACTGGGACAATCCCGGTTTAGCAGTAGGCGATCCGTCCAAAGATATATCAAAAGTCTTGCTGACTCTCACGGTAACCCAGGAGACAGTTGATTTTGCCTCAAAAAATGATTTTGATATGATAATTTCGCATCATCCGCTTTTTTTTAAACCTTTCAAATCATTAAGAACAGATACCCCCATTGGAAGGCTAGTTTCTACTGCAGTTAAAAATGATATAATTATTTATTCGGCTCATACCAATATGGATATAGCTTATGGAGGCATCAACGATATTTTAGCCAATACCCTCGGGCTTGAACAAGTTGAAATTTTGAAACAAACCTATGAAGAAAAATTAAAGAAAATAGTTGTTTTTGTGCCCAAGGGATATGAAGATACGGTAAGAGATGCGATGTGTGATGCAGGGGCAGGCCATATTGGAAATTACAGTCACTGCACCTTTAATATAAACGGCACAGGCACCTTTAAACCATTAAGCGGTACCCATCCATTTATCGGGGAAGAAGGTAAGCTGGAAAAAGTTGATGAAGTGCGTATAGAAACTATTATTCCGGAAAGTTTGCAAACTAAAGTTATAGATGCAATGCTAAAAGTTCATCCGTATGAAGAAGTTGCTTTTGATATATATCCAGTTGAAAATCAAGGCAAAATTTATGGAATAGGAAGAATGGGCTATATAAATGAATCCATGCCCTTAAAAGAATTTTGTGAAGTTGTAAAGCAAAAACTTAAGACCCCTTATGTTAGAGCTGTCGGCGACCTAAACAAAGAAATTAGAAAGGTGGCCATATGTGGCGGAGCAGGAGCAGACTTATTGCAGACCGCTGCCTTAAACGGTGCTGACGTTATGGTTACCGGCGACTTGAAATATCATGAAGCTGTTGATGCAGGTGAGATTGGCATAGCGGTTATTGACGCCGGACATTTTCCAACGGAGAACATTCTACTTTTGGCTCTTAAAAACTATTTGGACAATGAAAGTAAACAGCAAAACAAAGAAATAGATTTTCATATATTTGAAAATAAGGATCCTTTTATTATTATATGAGAACAGGAGTTATCCCGTTCTCTTTTTATTTTGAAAGAGGTGCATAAAATGGCTAGTGTAAAAGAAGAACTAATTTTACTGTATGAATATCAAACGTTGGAAAAGCAATCTAAGATACTTGAGGCATCATTGAATAATCATATGGCCTTAAAAGAATTAGGAAAACTAAAAAGGGAAATGAGCGAGGAAAAGTCTTCTATCGATAGTAAAAGAGAGCGCTTTTTATTTTTAGACAAAGAGCTAAAAAAAGTAGAAAAGAAGATAAATGAATTTACCGATGAAATAGGACAGTTTGAAGAAAGGATTTATGGCGGAGAAGTGACTACAATAAAAGAATTAAACGCTTTAAAAGACAAGCAGGAATTGTTGCAAGACAGGACTAAAAAAAGTGAAGAAAGTGCCATTGAGATGATGGAAGAAATTGAAATACTTAGCAAGGAAATCGAAAAGTCTCAGGAAATTATTGATACTATCAAGAAAGAATATAGCGAAAAACGATTGAAAACTTGTCAAGAACTTGGTAAAATAAAAGAGGAGCTTGAATCAATTGAAGTACGAAAAACTAAATTAGAAAATACGATTTCTCCCGAGCTGCTTAATATATACAAAAGAATAAAGAAAAATAAACCCAATCCGGTTGCTCCGGTGATAGAAAACTCTACGTGTGGAGGATGTATGACCGAATTATCTATTATGATAGCCAATGAGGTAATGCGCTCAGAAAAAATAGTTTACTGCGAGCACTGTGGTCGTATATTGGTTAAACAGTGAAGAAAAATACTAAATAAATTCGTAAAAATATAAGCAATGGGAGGATTTATGAGTAAACTTACAGTTTATACAGATGGGGCTTCTCGAGGCAATCCGGGAAGCGCGGGTATAGGCATAGTTTTCGTAGACGAAAATAATAATGTCATAAAAGAAATCAATGATTACATAGGCGAGACCACAAATAACATTGCAGAGTATACGGCGCTTGTTACCGCTTTGAGAGAAGCTCTTGAGATGCAGTGTGATGAAATTGAGGTATTTTCAGACAGCGAACTTATGGTAAAGCAGATAAATAAAGAATATCAGGTAAAAAATGCCGGACTTAAGCCGTTGTATGAAGAAGTATGTTCTTTGATAAATGAATTCAAAAATTTTACTATAAGGCATATAAGAAGAGAATATAATAAGAGAGCAGATGAGCTGGCTAATCAAGGAATTGATGAAGCTATTGATGAAGAAGATATAGAATTTGATTAAAAGCTATAAAATGTAACTGATTTTACATAAAATAACACATACATAAATGAGTAAGTCAGATGGTCGCGGACACTTTGTGTTCGAGGAAAGTCCGAGCTCCATAGGGCAAGGTGCTGGGTAATACCCAGTGAGGGCGACCTCAAGGATAGTGCAACAGAAATATACCGCCCGGTATTTTCCTTGCGATGATACCGGGTAAGGGTGGAAAGGTAAGGTAAGAGCTTACCGGCGGGATGGTGACTTCCCGGCCCTGTAAACCCCACCTGGAGCAAGACCAAATAGAGGAGCTTATGCAGTGGCCCGCTGCGCTCCCGGGTATGGTCGCTTGAGGTGTCAGGCAACTGGCATCCTAGATAGATGACCATCTAAAACAGAACTCGGCTTATAGACTTGCTCATTTTGCCAATAAACTCGCGTGCAAAAACATGCGAGTTTTTGTGTTATTTACTTTCAGGTTCTTCACTGACAAACATAACTAGAAATCCTCCTAATACTGATATAGCTGCAGCCACATAATACGCAGCAACCAGTGAGCCTGTAACATCCTTAATAAATCCTGTAATTATCGGTGCAACTACTGCCGACATCATACCGGAAAAGTTAAATATGCCCATAGCTGTGCCGAGCGCTTTTTTGTCCATTGCAAAGGCATGACTCCCGGTCCAAGCAACTGCTATCGGATCCCAGGAAGATTTGCCTACTACGCCATAAGCTATGAGCGAAAGAATTATGGCAGCTTTGGAGCGGGCATAGGCCATGAGAAAAATAGTAAGGCTTCCGAGGGGAAAAAGAACAAGAGCCATTTTCTTCCTTCCGATTTTATCTGAGATACTACCCATTACCAGGCTCGGAATTATGGCGCTTATTCCTACGATTGCAACAAAAAGACCTGCAAACTCCATACTTATACCTCTTTCCTCATAGAAAAAAGTGGCACCCCATGTAACCGCAGTCCAATAACCATATAGTGCACAAAATTGAGAAAGATTTATAAATAATAGATTTTTATTTTTAAGCACCTCTAAAACCTTAAAGTTTTCCTGCTGGCCGGCTATGCTTTTTTCTATATTCGGTATTGCTTTATTTAAAATAAATGCGGACAGTAAAGTAAGAATTGCAAGCAGAAGAAATATTGCAGAATAATTACCAAAATGTATGTATAAAGGGCCGCTTGCAGCAAGACCTATAATAAGCCCTAATGACATTCCAAGATTTACAATAGCAGCACCCCTACCCCAAGAGTCAGAATCCACTATTTTTAGCATTATTCCATATGCACAAGGATAGAAAAATCCTGCGCCAAATCCGTGAAATACAGTAAATAAAAGCAAAGATAAATAACTTTTAGCAAACAAAGCAAAGCCAACAAGAGCAAATCCTACAATTATAAATGTGGATATCAAAAGCCTTTTCTGGCCGATTTTATCGGCAAAAATTCCGGACGGTATCTGCATTGCTACATAGATAAGAAAATAACTGCCGGTAATTGTCCCGACTTGAGTGTTTGTTAAGTTAAAATTATTTCCTATTATCGAAAGGAGAGGATACATTGCTGTTCTATCTGCGTAAATAAGTGTCCATCCGAGACATAAGGCGATCAAAGGCCCTAATATCTTGATGTCTATTTTAGATTTTGACAATTTGACACCTCCGGAATAGATTTTTTTAATACCTTTTTAATATTATAACAAAAATATCACATATATAGTTAAAACAAAAATTACTTAAAATAAGAATTTTTTATAAAAATCAAGAAATATACTGGAAATTTTGTGATTGGCAGTCTTTTCAGAGCGCGAGTAGCGCCGCTAGTAACAAGCCCTTATAGGGTTTAATCAAGCCACCAGCTTAGCTGGTGGCTTAGCTTACGCAACACCAAAATCAAACTTTAAACCAAAAAGGTTTTATGTTAAAATTAAGAGAAACTTAATCGGTTAAAGCAAAAACAGTAGGAGAGGATATATTTGGCAGGTCAGATTCATAAATTTAGAGTATTTGACAAAAATCTAGTTTTAGATGTAAACAGCGGCTCGATTTTTGAGGTAGATAATATAACGTATGATGCCCTGGATTATTATAATACTTTGACTAATAATGATATAATCGCAAAGCTTGAAACTAAGTATTCAAAACTTGAGATAGAAGAAGCCCTAAAAGAAATTAGAGCAATGGAAACCGAAGGGTATCTTTTTAGCGACTTGGATACAAATGCTGTTCTAGACAAACTAGATACAAGGCAGTACGTAAAAGCCCTTTGCCTTAACGTTGCCCATGACTGCAATTTGTGCTGCAAATATTGCTTTGCATCAAAAGGAGATTATCATGGCAAAAGAGAAATAATGAGCAGCGAAGTAGGCAAAAAATCGCTGGAATTTCTTGCAAAAAATTCAGGAGACATGGAAGATGTAGAAGTTGACTTTTTTGGCGGTGAACCACTGCTTGCCATGAATACTGTAAGAGAGGTTATTTCTTATGCACATATACTCGAAAAAACATGGGGTAAAAGATTTCATTTCACAATAACAACAAATGCATTACTGCTAGATGATGAAACTACCGAATATCTTCATGAGAATATGGACAACATAGTTTTAAGCCTTGACGGCAGAAAAGAAGTAAACGATTTTATTCGAGTGAGGGCAGACGGCAGCGGCAGTTATGATAAAATTGTACCTAAGATAAAAAGAGTTGTGGAACTTAGAGAAAAGGATAACAAAGAATATTATGTAAGGGGCACTTTTACAAAGCACAATCTTGATTTTGCAAAAGATGTTTTTCACATTGCAAACCTTGGGATTAAAGAAATATCCCTCGAACCGGTTGTTGGAAAAGAGGGGGATTATCTTTTAGAGGAAAAAGATTTAGATACTTTATGGAAGCAGTACCATGAAATTGCTAAAGAATACATGAACCGTAAAAAAACCGGTAAATTGCCTTTTAAATTCTATCATTTTAACATAGATATATATAATGGGCCATGTGTATATAAAAGAGTATGGGCATGCGGAGCAGGCAGAGATTATCTTGCAGTGACTCCTTCGGGAGACATATACCCATGCCACCAGTTTGTAGGGCAAGATGAGTTTTTAATGGGGAATGTGGCCGATGGAAAGCTGGACCGGAAAATTGTGGACATGTTAAAAGATACCCATATTTTTGCAAAAGAAGAATGTTCCAAGTGCTGGGCCAGGTATTTTTGCAGCGGAGGTTGCAATGCCAACAACTTTTTAATTTGCGGTGATATGAAAAAACCATATCATATTACTTGCGAGCTGCAAAAAAAACGAATTGAATATGCTATTTATTTAAATTTGTTTTCATCTGAATAGAAAGGATTTAAATAGAAACACCTCCATTGGACGAATAAAAACAGCCGTACAGGCTGTTTTATAATCAATGAAGGCTTATTTAATTATTATGGTCGGGGCGGCGGGATTTGAACCCACGGCCTTTCGGACCCGAACCGAACGCGCTACCAAACTGCGCTACGCCCCGATGCACCTATTATACTATAATTTATATTTTATTTCAAACCCTATTTTACGTTTATGAATCTCGACTTATTTTTACTTAGATTAAAGCAGGAATTTTGCGTTTTGAAGGCGAAGATTACTTAATGCTTATAAGACAAGACAAGGAGGCTTATTAATTGGGGAATTTATTTAAACAAAAAGCTTTAGAAAACAATATAAATGTCCATATTTACCCTACCTCAAAGTTCAAGACTATTAATTTTTATTTATTTGTTCATCAGGAATTGAAAAAAGAAATTGCGACAAAAACCGCTCTTTTGCCTTTTGTATTAAAAAGAGGCAGTCAGAATTTCCCTACTCAAAGGAGCATGAACCTATTTCTTGAAAATCTTTATGGGACAAGTACCGATGGTGATATATTAAAACGCGGTGAAGTGCATGTCTTGGAATTTTACATGGAAACACCTAATCCAAAATTTATCGGAGAAGAAAACCTGATTGAAGAAGGGCTAAAAGTCTTTCAGGACGTGGTGCAAAACCCGCTTACGGAAGATGGCGGATTTAAAAAAGAGTATGTAGATCAGGAAAAAGAAATCCTAAAAAGAAACATCGAATCTCTCTATAATGACAAGTTTAATTATGTAATTGAAAGATGCATTCAGGAAATGTGCAAAGATGAGCCGTTCAGCATTTACAAGTACGGCAGTATAGAAGATTTACAGACAATTGACAGTAATAATTTATACAGCTATTACAATGAATGCATTACTACTTGCCCCATGGATCTTTTTATACTTGGCGATATTGATGAGGATAAGATAGAAAAAATCCTAAAAGAGATGTTTTTTATCCAGAGAAAAGATATTAAGAAGATAAATACCGAATTTTCTGAGAAAATTGTGGAAAAACCTAAATATGTTGAAGAAAAGCAAGATGTAAATCAAGGGAAACTTGCCTTAGGATTTAGGACAAACACTAAATATGGCGACCCTGATTATTACCCCCTGGCAGTTTACTGCAACATATTAGGCGGAGGCCCGTATTCTAAGCTTTTCCAAAATGTAAGGGAAAAGGAAAGCCTGGCTTATTATGCATTTTCCAAGCTGGAAAAGAATAAAGGATTAATGATTATAAGTTCCGGAATAGAATTTAGCAAAAAAGACAAGGCACTGGATATAATAGATAAGCAAGTGGAAGATATGAAAAAAGGCAATATTTCAGCTTATGAGTTTGACAGTGCGGTAAAAAGCCTTGTAAATGCTTTTAAGGAAGCAGCAGACAGTCCCTCTGCAATTATCCAGTCTCGCCTTAACGGTATTATAAATGGCGTGGACGAAACAACGGATGAAATTGTAGAAAAGCTGCAAAAGGTGACAAAAGATGATGTCATAAATGTTGCACAAAAAATTAGCTTAGATACTATCTTCTTTTTAAATAAAATCAACTGAAGGGTGAAGAATAATGGACGCATACTTAGGAGAACGCCTAATCTCTAAAAAGTTAAAAGATGGTCTTAAAATATATGTAGTGCCAAAGATGGATTATAATAAAGTTTTCGCAATGTATTCTACGCACTATGGTTCCATAGATAATGAATTTGTTTTGCCGGATACAGGTGAACGCATAAAAGTTCCCGAAGGCATAGCGCATTTTTTAGAACATAAAATGTTTGATATGGAATATGGCAACGTTTTTGATAAGTTTTCAGAGCTGGGAGCCTCGACAAATGCTTTTACCAGCTATAATTACACCACATACCTGTTTTCTTCTACATCAAAATTCGAAGAAAATCTAAAATTGCTTCTGGAATTTGTAGAAACTCCTTACTTTACCAAGGAAAGTGTAGAGAAAGAAAGAGGCATTATAGCCCAAGAACTTGAGATGTATGAGGACGAGCCTGATTGGCAGCTTTTACTTAACCTTTTAAAATGCCTTTACCATAAACATCCGGTTAGGATAGATATAGGGGGAACACTGGAGTCTATACAGAAAATTGATGTAGATACATTATATAAATGTTATAACACCTTTTATCATCCAAGCAATATGGTATTATTCGTAAGCGGTTGCATACAGCCTGAGACGGTTTTTGAGATAGTGGAAAAAAGCAGACAGGCAAAAGCTTCTCCTCTTAAAGCAGAGATAAAGAGAATTTACCCCGATGAGCCTCCTACAATATATAAACCTTCTCATACCACATACCTTGACACTGCAGAGCCGCTTTTTCTGATGGGCTTTAAAGACATAGACGTGGGATACGACGGCAGACCGCTTTTGAAAAAGGAAATAGCTACTGATATACTGCTTGAAATTTTACTAGGACGCAGTTCAAAATCCTATGAAAAGCTTTATGAAGAGGGACTCATAGATGATAGATTCAGCTTCAATTATGAAGGGCAAAAAGATTATGGTTTTTGCACAATAGGCGGCGAAACCCCTGACCCTGAAAGACTTCATAAAGAACTTGAACAAATTATCTCAGATAGTCTCAGCAAAGGAATTTCATCTGATGATTTTGAAAGAGTAAAGAAAAAACACATCGGTGAATTTATTCAAGGATTTAATTCATTAGAGTTTATAAGCAGCGCATTTGTTGCATATCATCACAAAAATGTAAATATATTCGATTACTTAAATATCTTAGAAGAAATTAGCTTTGAGGATGTTACAAAGAGACTCAACACATTTTTCAATCTTTCACGACATGCTGTCTCGGTAGTTATGCCAAAAGAAATTATGAAATAGTATAATAGGAAATTAGTTTAACTTTTCACAAATATTGGTGCTGCAGGGCAATAGAAAATACTGCCCTGCAGCACCAATATTTTAGTGGGATATTTTTTTGTCAAAAGCAGGAATTCTCAAATAAACGTAGAATATGGTATGGTAAGTGGTATTTTATGGGTGATTGTGGGGAATTTATTATAATTACAAGTGACACGTTGGAGTGAAGGCTATGTTTATGGGTCAGTTTCAACATTCTCTCGATCATAAGGGCAGACTTATAATGCCTGCCAAGTTTCGTGAGATATTAGGGCCGGTTTTTGTTTTGACAAAAGGCCTTGACTCATGCCTGTTTGCTTACTCCAATGATGAATGGACATTACTGGAACAAAAATTAAAATCTTTGCCTTTTACCCACAAAGACTCCAGAGCCTTTATTCGCCTGTTTTTTTCCGGAGCTGTAGAAGCAGAACTTGACAAGCAGGGCAGAATATTAATTCCGTCTCATCTTAGAGAACATGCTCACATCGACAAAGATGTAATGGTTTTGGGAGTGTCGAACCGAGTGGAAATATGGAGCCTGGAGCAGTGGGAGTCTTACAGTAAAGAGGCTGCTCAATCTTACGAAGAAATAGCGGAAAAACTAGACTTAGATATTTAGGGGATGTAAATTTGTGAAATATCATCACGTGCCAATACTGCTTAAAGAAAGTATTGACATTTTGAATCCAAAGCCAGGTGGAGTTTATGTAGATGCTACCCTGGGCGGAGGAGGACATTTTGAGAATATATTAAAGCATGCAGAGTATAAAGGAACATTTATCGGAATCGACCAAGATGAAGATGCTATTCTTGCTGCAAAAACAAACTTTTCAAAACTGGATTGCGACATACGTTTAGTACATGATAACTTTTGTAACCTGAAGAAGATTCTTCGGGAAAATAAAATAGATGTAATTGATGGTATAATATTTGACTTAGGAGTGTCTTCTCACCAATTAGATGAAGATGCGCGAGGTTTTTCGTACAATAAAGATGCACCATTGGATATGCGGATGAACCAAGAACAGGAATTAAGCGCAGAAGATGTTGTAAATAACCTGCCTCAGGAAGAATTAAAGAGGATAATAGCAGAGTATGGAGAAGAACCTTGGGCAAGCCGGATAGCTGATTTTATTTGTGAAGCGAGACAGAGAGAAAGAATTAGAACAACGGGTGAACTGGTTGAAATAATTAAAAATGCTATTCCTGCAAGAGCAAGGAGAAAAGGCGGACATCCGGCTCGAAAAACCTTTCAGGCACTGCGGATATATGTAAATAAAGAGCTGGATATATTGGAATCTAGTATAAAAGATGCAGTTGAAGTTTTAAGGCCGGGTGGAAGGATTTGTGTTATAACATTTCATTCCTTAGAAGATAGAATTATCAAAGACACCTTTAAACTGCTTTCAACAGACTGCATATGTCCAAAAGATTTACCCGTATGTGTCTGCAATCACAAAAAACTGATTAAGGTGCTTACACGTAAACCTATATATCCGTCAGAAGAAGAAGTAAAGTCGAACCCAAGGGCCCGAAGTGCGAAGCTGAGAGCCGCCGAAAGACTGTAAGTTTAAAAATCCTCGAAGAGGTGATTAAATCAATGGGGGTTGCTGAAAGGGAATTACAGCGAAGAAACTATTTACAAAATCAATACGACATTCCTGAAAAAAGCATAGAAAAACAAGAGAAGAAAAGTAAGGCGAATTACAAATTAAGATACATAATGAAATTGTTTTGTATAGTTCTTTTAGCGCTTTTGCCATTGTATAGATTTGCTGTAATTACCGAGGCTCAAGATAGAATTAACAAACTGCAAACTGAAGCAAAAAAATTAGAAGCGCAAAATGAGCAGCTAAAAGTTGAAGTGGCAAATTTAAAGTCTATCAAGAGAATAGAAGAGATAGCAAGGGGTAAGCTGAGCATGAAAGAACCCGAAAGTGACCAAATATTATATCTCAATACCGATTAACTGTGTAGGTGAAAAATGTGGACAGTTTACAAGCTGTTGTTAAAACAAGGCTATTTATCGTACGCCTGATTTTGACAGTATTAGGTTTTGCTATTTTAGGACGTGTTTTTTGGATACAGATTGTTCGAGGGGATGACTTAAAAGAGCAGGCGCTAAATCAGTGGACAAATGATATGCTCATTGAACCTGCCCGAGGTAATATATACGACAGGAATAATAACCCCCTCGCCATAAGCGCTAAGTCTGATACTGTAGTTGCCAGTATTCCTGATATCAAAGACGAGGATATAGAAAAAACGGCTGCATCATTGTCGGCCGTTTTGCATATTAAAGAGGAAGATTTGGAAAAATCTTTAAGAGATGCTAAAAAAGCAAAGAAGGGCGCTATTTATATTAAACGAAAGATAAGCGACGAAGAATCAGAGGCTTTAAAAAAGCTAAATTTAAAAGGAATATATTTTATAAAAGAAACCAAGCGTTTTTATCCTGAGAAAAATCTATGTTCTCAAGTTTTAGGTTTTACGGGGATAGACGGAGAGGGGCTTAATGGAGTAGAATTAAGTTATGAAAATTACCTTAAAGGAACTCCCGGCAGAACGGTCTTTGAGAAAGACGTTTGGAGCAGAAAACTGCCATTCGGACAAGACCAATATACTCCGCCAAAAGACGGGCTGAATTTAGTGCTTACAATAGACAAAGTGATTCAAAATACTGCGGAAAGCGAATTGGAAAAAGCTCTTGTCGAACATAATGCCAAAAGAGGCACTATTATAGTAATGGACCCAAAAACCGGTGAAATACTGGCTATGGCAAGCAAACCTGATTATGATCCTAATTCATACAGCGAGTTTGATGAACAGCTGTGGAAAAACCCGGCTATATCTGATACGTATGAGCCCGGATCCACTTTTAAAATTATGACTGCACTAGCTTCTTTGGAAGAAGGTGTAGTAAGACCTGAAGATAAATTCTTCGATCCAGGGTATATTATGGTGTCTGGCGTAAAGATAAAATGCTGGTATCACAGTGGCCACGGCAGCCAAACCTTTGTGCAGGCCGTTGAAAATTCATGCAATCCGGTTTTTGTTGAGGTTGCAACAAAACTCGGTAAAGATCGCTTTATGGAGTATATAAATAAATTTGGTTTCGGAAAAGCAACAGGCATTGACCTACCGGGAGAGGCCAAGGGTTTATTACTGGATTCCTCTAAGATTGGTCCGGTAGAGCTGGCAACTATCTCTTTTGGCCAAGGAATATCGGTAACGCCTATACAAATGATTTCTGCGCTTACATGCGTGGCAAATGATGGGAAAATGGTAAAACCTCATATTGCAAAAGCTCTTACCGACAAAAACGGTAATGTGGTTAAGGAAGTTTTACCTGAATTTTCAGATCAGTTGGTCTCGCCTAAAACAGCCCAAGAGATGAAAGGGATTTTAGAAAGCGTAGTCAGTAACGGAACAGGCGGAAAAGGGAAAATAGAAGGATACAGCGTGGCAGGTAAAACAGGTACCGCGGAAAAATATTCTCCCGGTAAGTATATTGTTTCATATATGGGATTTGCACCCTGCGAAGATCCAAAACTTGCAGCACTTGTAATCATTGATGAGCCAAAGGAAGATCTTATCTATGGAGGAACTATAGCCGGACCGGTTTTTCAAAAAGTAATGGCTGACTCTTTATCTTATCTTGGTATAAAGCCGGAGACTGCAGCAGTTGTAAATTCTGGCACTATCAAGTTACCTGATTTAAGGAATTTATTTATAGAAGATGCCAAAAAAATATTGACTCAAAATGATCTGGTTCCACAGATTGAAGGCAGCGGTTATGTAGTCGAAGAACAGACGCCGGCTCCGGGAGCCAAAGTTCAGAGAGACTCAAAAGTTATTTTAAAAGTTTCATCATCCAGTACAAACCGCGAACCTGTGATAATACCTGATTTAGAGGGTCGAACAGTCAAAGAAGCGACTGATATTTTAAATGCTATAGGCTTAAATATTGAAATTATCGGCAGCGGGTATGCAATAAAACAAAATCCTGCACCGAATTCCGAAGTAAATCTCGGAACTACGGTTAAAGTTGAATTTTCACAGACGCCGATAGAGGACTAAAAGAGGGATGATTTGTGAAATTAAAAGAAATAATAGAAGTAATTCCTGACGTTTCAGCAGTAAATGGAAATATAAATGTAGAAATAAAATCTGTAGCATATGATTCTAGAAAAACAGAAAAAGGAGCAGTTTTTATTGCGATCTCCGGATTCGATTTTGACGGTCATAAATTTATAGACGATGCATTAGAGCGTGGGGCTTGTGCTGTTGTCGGAGAAAAACCCATAAAACTTGAGGGCGTACCGTATATTCAAGTAGAAAACAGCCGGAGAGCGCTAGCTGCGATATCAGCAAAGTTTTATAACTATCCTGCAGAAAAATTGAAACTAACAGGGGTTACCGGCACAAGCGGAAAAACAACAGTAACTCATTTAATCGGAAGAATGCTCAAGGGCTCAGGGGCCTCTGCAGGGATTATAGGCACCATTGAAAACACTATAAATAACAAGAAGATTGCTGCTACTCATACGACCCCGGAGTCTCTAGAACTGAATAAAATCTTTTCACAGATGGTGCAAGATAATGTAGAATATGTGGCGATGGAAGTATCTTCACATTCCCTAAAACTTGAACGGGTATATGGCTTGAAGTTTGAAGTAGGGGTTTTTACCAACCTTAGCCGCGATCATCTGGATTTTCATAAGAATTTTGAGGATTATTTTAGTTCAAAGAAAAAGCTTTTTGATAGCGTAAATCAAGCAGTAATTAATATAGATGATGAAAATGGAAGAAAACTGCTAAATATGCTAGCTGTGCCTACTATTACTTATGGTAGAGATAAATCGGCCGATTTAAGGGCTGAAAATGTTAAAATATCTGCCACAGGCGTCTTGTATGATTTAGTTTTTAAAGGTAAAATTTATCCTGTGTCTTATTCTACACCTGGTATGTTTAGTGTATATAATTCGCTGGCAGCTATAGGAGCGTGCCTTGCCTTAGGATTTCCGGTTGAACAGCTAATAAACGTTCTTAAAGATGCCGGAGGCGTTCGAGGCAGATTTGAGCTGGTAGAAAACCCGCTGGGCATAAATGTAATAGTGGATTATGCCCACAAACCTGATGGGCTGAAAAATGTATTGGAAACAATAAGAGGATTTTGCTCAGGGAGGATAATTACCGTTTTTGGCTGCGGCGGAGACAGAGACAGGGGTAAAAGACCGCAAATGGGCAAAATTGCCTCTGAGCTTTCTGACTATGTTATAATCACGTCCGACAATCCAAGAAGCGAGGATCCTGAAAGCATTATCAAGGAAATTGAAGCTGGGATTTATAAAAACAATTATGAAAAAATTGCCGACCGAAAAAAGGCTATTCAAAGAGCCATATCTCTTGCAAAAAAGGGAGATATAGTGCTTATCGCAGGTAAAGGTCACGAAACCTACCAAATATTTAGAGATAAGACAATTCACTTTGACGATAGAGAAGTTGCTAAAGAGTTTTTAACAAGGAGCTAAGTCGATGAAACCACTTATGATAAAAGAAATTGTTCATGCCACCGGTGGAGAATATACAGGAAAAAATCATGAAAAACAGATAAAGGGAGTTTCTACAGATTCCAGGACGATTATTGCCGAAAGCCTATTTGTTCCGATTATAGGACCAAATTTTGATGGTCATGATTTTATAGGTAATGCCATTAAAAAAGGTGCTGCAGCAGCACTTTGCAATAAATCTAAAAAGGAAAAACTTGAAGGGCTTTTATTCGATGATATTATATTTGTTGAAAACACAAGCACTGCTTTGCTCGAGCTTGCAAGCTACTACCGCAGCCTTTTTTACATACCTTTTGTGGCGGTAACAGGCAGTGTAGGCAAGACAACTACAAAGGAAATGATCGCAGAAATATTAATGACAAGGTACAATGTTTTAAAAAGCCGAGGAAATTTTAACAATGAAATAGGTCTACCACTTACAATTTTTTGCCTTGAACAAAAGCATGAGGCAGGAGTAGTTGAGCTTGGCATGAGTGCCCTAGGTGAAATTAGCCGGATGGCAAATGTAGTAAAACCTCACATTGCTGTAATTACAAATATAGGAGTTACACATATAGAGCATTTGGGAAGCAAGGAGAATATAGCTCGTGCTAAGCTGGAAATTTTAGAGCCTCTAAAAAAAGATGATATAGCAATACTAAATGGCGACTGTGCTGAACTTTGGAATGCACGAAAAAATATCGTGCCGAAAACCGTGTTTTTTGGCGAAAAACGCGGTGATGTTTTAATAGACGAAATAAAAAATTTAGGTCCGAATGAATTAGAGTTTACAATCAGCGGCAAGTACGGAGAGGCAAAATTCAAATTACCTCTTTCCGGCAAACATAATGCAATAAATGCAGTTGCTGCTGTAGCTGTAGGTTTTGAAATGGGCTTTACAAAAGAAGAAATTCAGCAAGGGTTATCAAATCTTAAACTGCCGGGTATGAGGCAGGAGTTTAAAAAATCTAAATTTGGATCAGATATTATTGACGATGCTTATAATGCCAATCCGGATTCAATGAAAGCCGCCCTTGATTTAATAAAAGAACTTGCGCCTTATAAAATGAAGGCTGTAATACTTGGGGATATGTTAGAGCTAGGACCGCTTGCCAAAAAAGCTCATTTTGAAGTTGGGACATATGCGGCCTTATGCTCTGACATATGTGTTTTTATAGGCAGCTATGCTGACGCTTTAAAGGAAGGGGCAATAGCTTCAGGATTCAGCCCGGCGCGGATTTATACATTTCCTACTGTGCAAGAAAGTGTGCAAGAGATAGAGAAACTTGTAAAAGATTGTGATATAATTTTAGTAAAAGCATCGCGAGGTATGAAATTCGAGCAAATTACGCAGAAGCTAGTCGGGGGATTGTGATAAATGCAAAATAATTTTTACGCAGCAGCTGCTTCATACGGCATGACTATCTTGTTGGGTTTATGGCTAATTCCTGTTTTACACAGGTTAAAATTTGGGCAAATAGTTAGGACTGACGGACCTCTACGGCACCTTGAAAAAACCGGAACCCCTACAATGGGGGGCATCATTTTTATTCTTCCAATAGCATTTTGCACATTACTTTTTTCAGGTTTTTCAAAAGATGTTTTAGTAGTTATAGCATCCATGATATGCTTTGGAGCAATAGGTTTTATTGATGATTTTATTAAAGTTGCCAAAAGAAGATCTTTAGGCCTTGGAGCAAAACAGAAACTTGCACTTCAATTAATATTTTCGCTAGGTCTTACAAGTTATGTGCTTACAAACTTTAAAGACCCATATAATATTTTAATGCCTTTTTCTCATGAGATGATAAACTTAGGATTTTGGTACATTCCGATAACAATGATTATCGTTATCATGGGAACAGTAAACAGCGTGAATTTAGCTGATGGTTTGGACGGCCTTGTTGCCGGTGTAACTGCTATTTTAACCCTTATGTATACAATATTTTTAGTTAAAAACGGTTATAACACTTTAACGGTACCTGCTTGTGCGATATGCGGCGCCTGCCTTGGGTTCTTGGTGTTCAATCGACACCCTGCAAAAGTATTTATGGGAGACACAGGCTCCCTAGGCTTAGGTGGTGCAATAGCCGCGATAGCGGTGCTTTCGCGAAGCCACTTTTATCTTGCGGTTTTTGGCATTATATTTGTAGTCGAAACTTTATCGGTTATACTGCAAGTTATTTCTTTTAAAACTACAGGTAAAAGGATATTTAAGATGAGTCCTATTCATCATCATTTTGAGCTATGCGGATGGAGCGAGGTTAAAGTAGTTCACACATTTTGGGCTGCAACTTTTATAGCGGGCATTATAGCGCTTTTAATATAGATTGATTGCTATATAAAACTTTGCAAGAGGAGAAATACTGTTGAAAGAAATGTATATGGATTTTAAAAACAAGTATGTACTGATATTGGGGCTGGCGCGCAGCGGAAGTGCTGCAGCGATTAAATTATCAAATCTTGGAGCACATGTTACGATAAGCGATATAAAGCCAAGAGAGACTTTTGAAAATGCGGATGCACTAGAGTCAAAGGGGATAAAGCTGGTATTTGAAGGCCATCCCTTGACACTTTTAGATAATTGCGATCTTCTTGTTTTAAGTCCAGGGATACCAAGCGATATTAAAATCGTGACAGAGGCAAAAAAACGCAATATACCTGTTATAAGCGAACTGGAGCTTGGATACTGGTTTGCTGCATCACCGATAATTGCTATTACTGGCACGAATGGAAAGACAACTACAACTACACTAATAGGCGAAATATTGAAAAATGACGGGAAAAGGGTCGCAGTTGCAGGCAACATAGGAACACCATTGGTAAGCGAAGTAGAGAAAACTTTGGAGAACGATTATCTTGTAGTTGAGGTTAGCAGCTTTCAATTGGAAAATATTTTATATTTTAAGCCAAAAATTAGTATTATATTAAATATTACCGAAGATCACTTAAATCGCCATAAAACTTTCGAAAACTATGTTAACATCAAGGCAAGGATTTTTGAAAATCAAACAGAAGAAGATTATACAATATTAAACTATGATGATGCAGTAGTAAGGGAACTGGCAAGATACGCAAAATCCGATGTTTGGTTTTTTAGTCGGAAAGACGTAGTTCGTCAGGGTGCCTGCATAGAAAACGACATGATTGTTATAAAAAACAAGGGAAAAACCTATCCTATAGCTAAAGTAGACGAAATAGGAATAAAAGGCAGCCACAACTTAGAAAATGCGCTGGCAGCTGCTTGTTCAACATATTTGGCAAATACTAAGGTTTCTAGTATTGCTAAAACTCTGAAAAGTTTTCGCGGGATTGAGCATCGCCTGGAATTTGTTGCAGAAATCAATGGTATAAAGTTTATAAACGATTCAAAGGCCACAAATCCAGATGCTGCTCAGAAGGCAATTGAAGCGGTAGATGGACCTATCATCCTTATTGCAGGCGGATATGATAAAAAAAGTGATTATACAGATTTTGTAAAATCATTTGATGGTAAAGTGAAAAAACTTATATTGATAGGTGAGACTGCCGATGCCATAGAGAACGCCGCGATAAAGCAAGGTTTTTTAAACGTTGAAAAGGTAAATTCCCTTAAAGAAGCTGTTATGTGTGGGTACAGAGCGGCATCTTGTGAAGATACAGTTCTTTTATCGCCGGCTTGTGCCAGTTGGGATATGTTTGCAAATTTTGAAGAAAGAGGCCGGCTGTTTAAAGAAGCGGTAAACTCTTTAAAGAAATAAAGGAGCGATTATTATGCGCCTAAAACCGCCGGACTTTTACATATTATTTATAGTTTTACTTCTTTTAAGTATTGGAATTATAATGGTGTTTAGTTCCAGCAATGTAAGAGCATATTATGACTACGGCGACAGCTTCTATTTTTTAAAGCGCCAGTTGCTGTGGTGCTTTATAGGCATTATCGCGATGATATTTTTTATGAATTATGATTATCATCGCTTAAAACAATATGAAGAAATTATTGTGATAGGCATGATACTGCTTTTGATTTTAGTCCTTGTGCCAGGTATCGGAAAAATAGTAAATGATGCCCGCAGATGGATAGGCGTAGGTTCTCTTACGTTTCAGCCCTCAGAGCTTGCAAAGCTAGGCATGATTATTTACCTTGCTGCAGGGCTTGAAAGGAAAGGGGATAAAATCAAATCCTTTTCCATGGGTGTATTGCCGTTTTTGATAGTATTGGCAGTTGTATGCGCTTTGATACTTAAGGAACCCCACATGAGCGCGACTGTTATCATAGGTGCCACAACTTTTATAATGCTATTTATTGCTGGTGCCAGTATGGCCCATATACTTGGGCTTGGAGCAGTAGGAGGAGCCGTTGCATTAGCTTTAATGATTAGCAAACCCTATAGGCTTCAAAGAATCACTTCCTTTTCTGATCCGTGGAAAAACTCCACTGAGGGAGGATACCACATTATTCAGTCTTTGTATGCACTAGGATCAGGTGGCTTTTGGGGTTTAGGGCTGGGAAAAAGCCGACAGAAGTTTTTTTATCTTCCTGAGCCGCAAACAGATTTTATCTTTTCGGTAATAGGCGAAGAATTGGGCTTTTTGGGAGCAAGCATAATTATAATACTTTTTATGGTATTTATCTGGCGAGGATATATAATTGCTGCAAATGCTCCTGACTTATTTGGAAAGTTAACGGCCGCAGGTATTACCACTATTATTGCTCTTCAATTTTTAATAAACGTGGCGGTTGTGACTGCATCAGTGCCGGTTACAGGCATGACCCTTCCATTTATAAGCTATGGTGGCTCGTCCTTAACTATTACATTGGTGGAAGTAGGCATTTTATTAAATATTTCAAGATTTGCGGAGGTCAAATAAATGCCACCAGAAAAACACAAAAAATTTATCTTCGCAGGCGGCGGAACAGGAGGGCATATATACCCGGCAATAGCCATCGCCAGCGGATTAAAACGAAAATATCCAGATTCAGATATACTTTTTATAGGGACAGGAAAGCAACTTGAAAAAGATATTGTAGAAGAAGCGGGATTTCCCTTAAAGATAATTCACGCAAAAGGATTTGAAAGAAAGCTGTCAATAGATACGTTAAGATCTCTGCACCAACTTATACTTGGCGCAGCAGATTCGATTAAGATTTTAAAAGAAGAAAAACCTGATTTGGTAATCGGTACAGGAGGTTATACGGCAGGGCCGGTTGTATTTTTTGCATCACTTATGGGAATTCCTTGTGCAATACATGAGCAAAATGTTATTCCAGGTGTTACAAACAAAATACTGTCACGATTTGCAAAAAAAATTTTTATAAGCTTTCCGGAGTCAGCAAATTATTTTCCAAAAAACAAAGTGATCCTTGCCGGAAATCCCGTAAGGCCTGAAATTACAAAAGGCACGCGGCGGGAGGCTTTAGAAAAATTTGGGTTATCTCCCAATATGCCGACAGTTTTGAGCTTTGGCGGAAGTCAGGGAGCTATGAGCTTAAATAATGCGATTTACTATGTAATTAAAACTTTAATAAAGAGCAAAGAATTTCAACTGATACATGTTACCGGCAAAAACAACTATAATAAAATTATGCAATCTCTCATGGATGACAAAATTGATCTGGGAAGTGCAAGTCATATTGTCATAAAACCATATATAAATGATATGGAAAATGCTTACGCTGCAGCTGATTTAATTATTTCAAGAGCCGGAGCTTTGACTATAGCGGAACTTAGCGCTTGCGGCAAACCGGCCATTCTAATTCCACTTCCTTCAGCTGCGAACAGACATCAAGACTTTAATGCTGCTTTAATGGAAAAAAACGGTGCAGCAATAGTTATTTATGAAAAAGATCTCACAGGGGAAAAACTGTATAAGTCGATTTGCAACATTATTTTTGATAAAGAGTGTTTGCTTAAAATGTCTGCTTCAAGTAAAAAACTTGCACGCAACAATGCTCTTGATACAATACTTCAAGAAATAGAAAAGTTATTGAAATAGTGAAGGATTTACTTAAAGTACAGATTATGTTAATATTAATTAGGCCATATCTTTACAAGGCCGATTAGACACCGGACAAGACACATCGCAAACCTTTTTTGCATTAAATATAATCAGCATGAATTACTGCACAAATAATCGTGTAGTTTTATAGGAGGAGCGAATAATTTGAAAGGGAAGAACACTCGAATCCATTTCATAGGAATCGGCGGAACCGGAATGAGTGGTATCGCAAAAATATTGATAAATATGGGATATAAAATATCAGGATCTGATCTGAAAGCATCAGATGCGCTATTTCGACTTAAAGATGCAGGGGCACAAGTTTTTGTAGGCCATAACGCTTCAAATGTAGAGGGAGCTGATATGGTCGTGATTTCATCTGCAATTCCAAAAACTAATCCTGAGTATGTCAGGGCTATTGAATTAGGAATACCGGTAATGCATCGCGCCGATATGCTAAGCTTGCTTATGCTCTCAAAAAAAGGCATTGCAATAACCGGTGCTCACGGAAAAACTACGACTACCTCAATGATTTCCTTAATAATGGAAAAAAGCGGTCTTGATCCTACTGTCGTTATAGGTGGAGAACTTAATGATATTGGAGGAAATGCAACGCTGGGGACCGGCGAATATCTTGTAGCTGAAGCAGATGAAAGTGATGGTTCCTTTATGAAACTGTCACCTTATGCAGCGGTTGTAACAAATATTGAAAATGATCACATGGATTATTATAAAGATATGGTTTCAATGAAAAATGCCTTCAAAAAATTTGTCAGTAATGTAAAGAATGAAGGCTTCATTGTTTTTTGCAATGATAACGAATATGTTAGGGAACTTGCCCAAGAAACTGACAAAAAGTACTATACCGTAGGTCTAAATCAACCGGCTGATTTCATGCCGAAAAATATCAAGATGAACGGCCTAACAAGTGACTTCGAGATATGTTTTAAAGAAAAAACATTAGGACAAATTCAACTACAGGTACCTGGCATCCATAACATAATTAATGCAACCTGTGCCATAGCTTTAGGTATCGGACTAGGGATAGATATAAGGGTTATGGCAGATGCCATAAAAACTTTTAAGGGAGTGCAGCGCAGATTTCAATTGATTGATGAAATTGATGGAGTTAAAATTATAGATGATTATGCTCATCATCCCACAGAAATAAAAGCAACATTAAGGGCTGCACGCAATTGCAATCCGAGAAAAATATACGCAATTTTTCAGCCTCACAGGTATACAAGAACTCAATTGCTTTTTGAAGAGTTTGGCGCAGCATTTGAAGATGCTGATGAAGTTATAATAACTGACATATACAGTGCAGGCGAAGATCCGATAGATGGCGTTTCTTCAAATTTAATAGTAGATGCGTTGAAGAGAAACGGCAAAACACCTATTTTTTTGCCTAATAAAAGCGATATTGCAGATTGTGTGTTAAGTCAGGCTATGCCGGGAGATTATGTAATGACAATAGGAGCCGGAGACATTAACGACGTAGCATATGAAATGGCGGAGAAAATGAGATCTTACCACAGTGAAATCTTTAGCGAATGTCGCAAGGTAAATTAATATATAATACTGATATACACTGGTTTAGCATCAAAAAACCGGCAGAAAGCAGGGATTAAAGATAAATATTTGTAATATATAATAATTTATAATAAAACTGATTTTTTATTTACTGTAAGATTGTTAAATATTAAAGGGCAAGTGGTTGCAAATGCGGAAAAAAAATAATAATAGGCATATAAGACGCAACAACTATAATAAAGAGAAAAAGCCCTATCTTGTAAAGTTATTGTTATTAGGCGGATTTTTATGTATAATAATATCAATGTTTAATATCTCAAATTATATTTTCGCCATTGAAAATTTTGAAATAACAGGAAACGAGAGCATATCTTCTGAAGAAATATCTAATTTGATCCAAGGTTACATAGGTTTAAATTTATTAGAAATCAAGCCTTCGAACATCGAAAAGACTGTTAAAGATACTTTTCCAATAAAAAAAGTCGAAGTAAGCTATAAACTTCCGAACACTCTTATTCTCCGTGTAAAAGAAAGAGAGGCTCTGGCAGCTCTAAATTACTCCAAGGGTTTTGTTCTTATAGATTCAGAGGGTTATGTGGTAAAAATCATATCCAAGCTAGAGAGCTATTCTCTTCCTATAGTGACAGGATTTGATATAAAAAAAGCAGAGATTGCAAAAAAACCCACATTTGAAAAAAACTCAGATTGCTTTCAGACCTTACTTGAAACGATAAAATCAATTGAAGTTGTAAATATGGAACTTTCTGAAATTAATCTGTCGCTTGATATAAATAACGAGCCTAATTTTTATTTATATACATTAGATGGATATCAAGTTTTCTTAGGAAAATTTGACAGCAAAAAAATTGCTATTTTACCCGCATTATTGGAAGATATAAGGGAAAAAGGCATAGGAAGGGGCCTATTGGATATAAGCCATGATACACCCGTTTTTAAACCTTTTAATTAAGTTTAGGGAAGAAAAACCAAATATGAAAGATGCTTCTAAAACCCAGGCACATATTGCCATATCAGTGATATGCTTTATACTTGGCATGCTGCTCGTGGCACAATTTCGCAGCGTTCAAGTAAGCGGTGCTGCTATTTCTATTCAAAGAGCTCAAGAGTTATCTACTCAATTAAAAACGGTCACCGAAGAACGCGATATGTATAAAAAAGAACTGTTAGAACTCAGGACAAGACTTGCAGAATACGAAGATGCCGCATCTAAAACCAGCAGTTTGACAGAAGCAATGAAAAAGGAATTGGAAAAAGTGCGAATGTTAGCCGGACTTACTCCAGGAACAGGTCCCGGCATAGTTGTAACTCTTGACGACAGTAACTTGCCGCGACAGCCCGGAGAAGATGCAAACTTGTTTTTGATTCACGATGAGGATCTTTTGAAGGTAATAAATGAACTTTTTGCCGCAGGAGCAGAGGCGATTTCCGTAAACGGACAACGCATAATAGCAAATAGCGAAGTAAGATGTGTAGGACCCACAATTATCATAAATTCCGTAAAACTTGCTCCGCCGTTTATCATCCAAGCTATCGGCGATCCTGATACACTGGAAAGCGCTTTGAAAATGCGCGGCGGAGTGATAGAATCATTGCAAGTTTTTGGCATACAGGTCAATATAAAGAAGCAGGAAAAAATTGATATGCCCGCTTATGCAGGAGCTATTCAATTTAAGTATTTTAAACCTGCTAAGGCAGGTGAAGTACAACAATGATATATCCTATCGCAGGTCTTATTTTAGGTCTTGTAGTAGGGTTTTATTTGCCTATAAGCGTGCCTGTTGTATATGCGCCATATGTTTCGATTTCAATACTTGCTGCATTGGACTCTGTCCTTGGCGGTATACGAGCTATGGAAGAAGGCAATTTTGATACTCTTATTTTTGTTTCAGGTTTTTTTATTAACACTTTAATGGCCGGCTTTTTAGCGTATTTTGGCGATAGGCTCGGCATTCAGTTATATCTTGCAGCTATATTTGCTTTTGGCGTTAGGATATTTCAAAACCTTGCAATTATACGCCGAAACATGATTCAAAAACTTGTTTCAAAAAGAAGCGAAAAAGAGGAAGAAAATTCTATTAGCTAAGAAGGCCCGCCTGTAATGGAGGGGGAGGTGCTAACTTGGGAAAGGGCAACATAATAGCAAGCTTAGATTTGGGTACATCTAAAACCTGCTGCATGGTTGGAGAAATAACACGCTCAGGTGATATTGACATCCTGGGCTATGGAATTTGCGAATCTTCAGGTATAAAAAAAGGTGTAGTAGTCAATATCGACCTTGCAGCTCAGAGTATAGCAAAAGCTGTAGAAATTGCAGAACAGATGTCTAATACAAACCTGAGTCATGTAGCAGTAGGAATATCAGGAGACAATATTTCCCTAGTAAACAACCGAGGCGTTGTTGCAATTCCCAAAAATGAAAGCGAAATTACCCCTCAAGACGTAGAAAGGGTTTTGCAAGCCGCAAAGATTATGGCTATACCCCTTGAAAGAGAAATTATAGATATAATACCAAGAGAATTTATTGTAGATGGTTATGATGGCATAAAAGATCCTGTGGGTATGGCAGGCTCGAGACTTGAGGTTTCAGCTTGTATTGTTTTAGGGCTTTTAACTTCTATACAAAATATAGTTAAGTGTGTTCAAAGAGCCGGATTATCAGTAGAATCTATGATACTAAGACCCTTGGCTGCTGCTGAAATGTTGGTTTCTGAAGATGAAATGGATATGGGAGTTGTTTTAATAGATGTTGGAGCTGGTACTACTGAAATTTCGGTTTTCCAGGATGGCTGTATAACTGCATATGACATGATTCCTATAGGCGGGGACCTTATAACTAACGATATAGCCATTGGCCTTAGACTACCGTATTCTTACGCTGAGGAGATTAAATGTAAATATGGATGCGCCTTAATGTCTATGGCATCAGAGAACAAGGATATTGAAGTCTACAGCTTAGGAGAATCCTCCTCGAAGAAAATTTCCCAGAAAGAGTTAACTGCAATTATCGAGCCGCGGGTACAAGAGATAATCTCTTATATTGCAAAAAGCATAAAAGAATTTGGCCTTAAGTCTATTCCTCCTGCAGGTATTGTATTTACAGGGGGAGGTTTAATACATATAGACGGTGCTCTTGAAATGGCAAAGCAATTGCTTGGCATTCCTGTAAGAGCTGGAGTTACAAGTTCTTATGGCAAAGATCAGACCTTTACAATAGCGTTAGGGTTATTAAATTATTTGATAAAACATAGAATCTTCGATGCAAACACCTTTGCAAAAGAAAAACAACCGGGCTATAGCATCCTAGAAAGAATTAGAAAGTTTTTCAGAGAATATTTTTAGCCTACAAATTTTATTTCTATAAAAAAGTTAAAATGGTGAAACCGCACACCATTTTCCCACTATTAACTATGCCACTGGCGGTAGCGGCGGAATGGAGGTTACCGTGCTGGATTTCGAAGTAGAAATGGAACAATATGCAAATATCAAAGTTATAGGAATTGGCGGAGCCGGCAATAATGCAATAAATCGTATGGTGGAGGCCGGCCTCAAGGGTGTAGAGTTTATCGCGGTAAACACCGATGCACAGGCTCTATATTTATCAAAAGCAGATAAAAAGATTCAAATTGGAGAAAAACTGACAAAAGGCCTTGGGGCAGGAGCGAATCCGGAAATTGGAAGAAAAGCTGCAGAGGAGAGCAAAGATGTAGTCGAAGAAGCACTAAAAGGCGCTGACATGATCTTTATAACCGCCGGAATGGGAGGCGGAACAGGTACCGGCGCCGCTCCTATAATTGCCGAGGTTTCAAAAAACTTAGGAATATTGACAGTAGGCGTTGTCACAAAACCGTTTTCGTTTGAAGGCAAGAAGCGTATGGCAAACGCTGAGATGGGGATAACAGATATAAAAAGCAATGTTGACACCTTAATTACAATTCCAAATGACAGGCTTTTGACTATTGCAGAGAAGAAAACCTCGATTATAGAAGCTTTTAAGCTGGCAGATGATGTTCTAAGACAAGGCGTCCAAGGCATATCCGATTTAATTGCCGTACCGGGTCTTATAAACTTAGATTTTGCCGATGTAAAAACAGTAATGCAAGATACAGGCCTTGCTCATATGGGAATAGGCAAAGGTTCCGGAGAAACAAGAGCAACAGATGCAGCAAAGCAAGCTATATCAAGCCCGCTTCTTGAGACATCAATTGACGGTGCAAAAGGCGTTCTGCTAAATATTACCGGCGGAGCTAATTTGGGATTGCTGGAAGTTAATGAAGCGGCTGAGTTAATTGCATCAGTTGCAGACAAAGAAGCTAATATCATATTCGGTGCGGTGATCGACGAGAAGCTGCAGGACGAAGTTAGGATTACTGTTATCGCAACAGGCTTTGACAATGTTAAAGAAAGGCAGCCTGAAATTGAAGAATTCGAAGTAGGACATTTTGTAGATGAAGACTTGGAAATTCCCGCGTTTTTGAGAAAAAATAGGAAAAGATAGAGCGCTTGAGCGCTCTTTTTTTATGAGGAAAGTTTAATATTCCTAGAAGATATTTAATATGGTATTATAGGTATAAAGAATGTAGGAGGTTGCAAAATGAAATGCCCATTTTGCGGTAATGCCGACAGTAAAGTGATGGATTCCAGACCTATAGAAGACGGCACAATAATACGGCGACGCCGTGAATGTCCGTCCTGCAAGAAAAGGTTTACAACTTATGAAAGAGTAGATGAAATGCCCCTTACCGTAATTAAAAGAAACGGCACTCGAGAGGTATTCGATCCACACAAGATAATAAATGGTCTGCTTAAAGCCTGTGAAAAAAGACCTATTTCAATAGATACTATTCAAAATATAGCAAGCGATATCGAAAAAGAGCTAAACAATGCCATGATTCAAGAAATTGAGAGTAGAGAAATTGGTGAAATGGTGATGGAAAGGCTCAAAGAGCTTGATGCTGTGGCATATGTAAGGTTTGCTTCAGTTTACAGACAATTTAAAGATATAGATTCTTATATTGACGAGATTGAGAAACTAAAAAACAAAAAATAATTTCTATTTACCGGAGGCGTTTAGATGGCAGAAAGTTATCAAAATATAGCTATAAGAAAAAATCTCATTTCAAAAGAAACTGTTCTTGTGCCGAAAAAGACTTTTGGCTCTGTTCCGATAAATGTTGCTTTAGTATATCCTAATACTTACACTATTGGCATGTCAAATTTGGGATTTCATTCTATTTTTTATCAAGTAAATTCTCGTGATGATGCCCTTTGCCATCGAGCATTTTTTTCTCTTAAAAACAGTATAGATGATTATATAAATACACTTGAAGCTGACAAGCCGATAAATGAATATGACATAATCGGTTTTTCTATATCCTTTGAGTTAGATTATATAAATATTCTAAAAATCCTTGATACCATGGGTATTCCTTTGTCTTCAAAAGAAAGACAAGGGCCGCTGATAATGGCTGGCGGACCTGCCCTTACTTGCAATCCAGAACCTCTTGCAGATTTTATAGATTTTTTTGTAATAGGTGAAGGAGAAGAGATTATCCATGAAATAATTGAAATATACAGAGAACATAAAAGCAGCAGCAAAGATGAAATCCTTGAAGCTTTAGCTCAAATTGAAGGAGTTTATGTACCACAATTTTGTAATGTTGACTATGATGAAACGGAAAATGTTGCAGATATAAAAACACATCCGAAAGCGCAAATGCCGGTTAAAAGACGTTGGATAAAAAATCTAGATGATTATAACACTGAATCAGTAATCCTAACTCCATACACCGAATTTAAAAACATGTTCTTACTTGAAGTGTCTAGAGGATGTGGCAGGAATTGCAGATTTTGTATGGCAGGCTATTGCTACCGAGTTCCGCGCCAACGTTCACTGGATAAAGTCCTGGAAAGAGCTGAGTACGGGGCAAGATTTATGCAGAAGATTGGCCTTGTAGGAGCAGCTGTTTCAGACTATCCTTTTATTGATAAGCTTGCTGAAGAACTTATAAAAAGTCGAATAAAATTTTCCGTATCCTCACTGAGAGCAGATAGCCTTCGGGAGCCTCTTATGGCAGCTCTTGCATATAGCGGCCATAAAACGCTGACAGTTGCTCCGGAGGCGGGCTCTGAAAGGTTGCGCAAAGTGATTAATAAGGGTATTTCAGAAGAACATGTTGTAAATGCAGCAAAATTAGCACGAAAGTTTGGCATTAAAAATTTAAAGCTATATTATATTATCGGCTTGCCTTATGAAAAAAACGAAGATATAGACGAAATGATAGAGTTTTTAGTGGCTTTGAAAAATACTTTTAAAAATTCCTATAGCAATTTAACAATAAGCATAAATCCGTTTATTCCAAAACCATTTACACCTTTTCAGTGGATTGGTATGGAAGATATAAAATCACTGAACGAAAAAATTAAATTGATTCAAAATAAACTGAAGCCTCACGGCATAAAAGTAATTTTCGAAAGTCCTCGCATGTCGGAAATTCAAGCTGGGCTTGCTAGGGGAAACAGGCATACAGCTAAGTTACTTTATGAAATATATAAAAATGGAGCGACTAATTCGGCTTTTTCAAAAACAAAAATAGACGGCAAGGGCTTAGAATTTTATGCACATAGAGAAATCGACAAAAAAGCTGTATTGCCTTGGGAGCACATCAATATAGGGTTATCTAAGGCTTATTTCCTTGGCGAATACAATCGGGCAACAAATGGACAACCAACCGAAAAGTGCACTGAAGAAAAATGCCAAAAATGCCGAATTTGTCAAATTAAATAGCTGCTTACTTATCCAAAAATCAAAATTTAACTTGACTTTGCTGCTTTTTTCAGAAATAATGTTAGCAGGTAATATAAGCTGATATAAATTTTTAAAACAGATAATATACGATGAAATGGAGAAAATAAAATGAGCTTTACTGTTGCGATTGTAGGCAGGCCTAATGTAGGCAAATCCACGCTATTTAATAGAATTATAGGCAAAAGAATTTCAATTGTCGATGATAAACCTGGTGTTACTCGGGATAGAATATATGGAGAAGCTGAATGGAACGGAAAAAGATTTACTTTAATTGATACAGGTGGAATTGAGCCGACGGTTAAAGAAAAGGACATTATTTTAAACAAAATTAAGCAACAAGTTGATTTTGCAATTGACAATTCAGATTTAATATTGTTTGTAACTGATGGAAAAGACGGTTTAACTTCTACAGATTTAGATATTGCCGACATTTTAAGAAAAAGCGGCAAAACCGTTATACTTGTGGTTAATAAAGTGGATAATTTCGACAGCACAAAAATAGACAACGAATTTTATAAGCTTGGCTTTGATGATGTAATTTTTGTTTCTGCAATTCACGGCCTTGCAACAGGAGACTTGTTAGATAAGATTACAAGCTATATAATCGATAGTAGTCCGGACAACGGAGAAGAAGAAATAGTTAAAGTGGCTGTTATAGGCAGACCTAATGTAGGAAAATCATCTCTTGTAAATGCTATACTCGGAGAAGAACGAGTGATAGTAAGTGATGTTCCGGGAACAACACGAGATGCTATTGATTCATACTTGGAAGTCGATGGTAAAAAAATGCTGCTTATCGATACTGCCGGGTTAAAAAGAAAAAGTAAAATGAGCGAAGATGTGGAATATTACAGCATGCTTCGTGCTCTTTCTGCAGTAGAGCGAGCGGATGTAGCACTACTTGTTTTGGATGCCACAGAAGATATTTCAGAACAAGACAAGAGAATAGCGGGAATTGCCCATGAAGCAGGAAAGGCAATAATAATAGTTGTAAATAAATGGGATTTAGTAGAAAAAGATTCTTATACAGCAGACGAATTTAGTAAAAAAATCAGAGATGAATTGAATTTTATAAAATATGCTCCGATAGTTTATATTTCGGCAAAAACCGGCCAGCGAGTGGGACAAATCCTAGAGCTCATAAATCGCGTTATGGAAAATTATACTCTCAGAATAAAAACAAGCGTGCTAAATGAAGTTATAAGAGAAGCTACCGCAGTGACAGAACCGCCGTCAATAAAAGGTAAGAAATTGAAATTGTATTATGCATCTCAAGTAGCTGTAAAACCTCCTACATTTTGCTTTTTCGTAAATGATATAAACCTCTTTCACTTTTCTTATGAACGATATTTGGAAAATGTTTTGCGTAAGGCCTTTGGCTTTGAGGGAACTCCTATAGTTATAAAGCCAAAACAACGGAAGGGAGAATCTTAGCGGTGCCAAAAGTAGCAGTAGTTGGTGCAGGAAGTTGGGGGACTGCCCTTGCAAATATATCGGCGCAAAATTTAAATGATACCTATTTGTGGGTCCGACGCAAAGAGTTAGCAGAAGAAATGAAAAAAACTTGCGAGAATCAAGCGTATCTGCCGGGAGTAAAGTTTTCTTCGCGAATCAATATATCCATAGATTTGGAAGAAGTAACAACAAACAGTGATATTGTTATTTTAGCAGTTCCTTCTCATGCCGTAAGAAGCATGGCCAAACAAACTCGCAACTATTTAAAAAATGATGCGATCGTGGTAAGCGCGGCTAAAGGAATAGAAATCGACAGTTTTAAAAGAATGTCAGAAGTTTTATTTGAAGAACTGCAAGAACTTGAGTGCAAAGATAACATAACTGCACTTTCCGGCCCGAGTCATGCTGAAGAAGTTATAAGAAATTTGCCAACCGCCATTGTATCCGCATCGCCGAACCAAAAGGCGGCAGAAATAGTTCAAGACACGTTAATGTGCAGCAACTTTAGGGTATATACCAACACCGATATAATCGGAGTGGAACTTGGGGGAGCTTTAAAAAATATTATAGCAATCTGTTCCGGAATTTCAGATGGACTAGAATTTGGCGACAATAGTAAGGCAGCTTTAATGACTCGTGGTATAGCAGAAATGGCTCGAATGGGAGTAGTCCTAGGGGCTCACCCTGCAACTTTTGCAGGTCTTTCCGGAATAGGAGATCTTATTGTAACCTGTACTAGCTCCCTTAGCCGCAACAGACGTGCAGGTATAAAAATAGGTGAAGGACAAACTGTAAAAGAAGTTACAGAATCAACTCGTATGGTCATAGAAGGATTTAACACAACCAAAGCCGCCTTTTTCCTAGCAAAAAAACTTGGAGTAGAGATGCCGATTACTGAACAGGCTTATCTTGTTTTATTCGAAGGAAAAGATCCACTTACTGCTGTCAGCAGTTTAATGAACAGAAGTGGAAAATATGAACACGAGGATGTAATTCTGCAGAATTTTTTGTGTCCCAAAAAAAACGCCGAAAATTAAATTCCAACTTGCATTTTGCACTTATTTTAAAATAAGAAGGGATCCTTATGAAAAAAACTGCACACATTCGCGTCTATGGCATTGTCCAGGGAGTGGGCATGCGCTATTCGGTTTATAGAAAAGCTTTAAGCCTCGATCTTACCGGCTATGTAATGAATATGCCTGATGGAAGTGTGGAAATAGAGGCAGAAGGTGAAGAAAAGTCTATTTTATCGCTTATTGACTATGTTAAAAACGGTGTTCGATGGGCACAAGTTGATAAAATAGAAGTAGAGTGGAGAAATTATGAGGGGAAATATAGGGAATTTGAAATTCGCGGGTGGTAATATAAATGAATGATCAAGCTTCGATATTCGATACGAACAAAGCGAATTCGAGCTCGGCTCCTTTAGCGGATAGAATGAGGCCAAGAACTCTTGACGAATTTGAAGGCCAGGAACATATTCTAGGGAAAGATAAAATATTAAGAAAATTAATTGAAAATGATAGCATAACTTCTATGATCCTATGGGGTCCTCCGGGCACTGGAAAAACTACAATAGCCAGAATTATCGCAGAAAAGACTAATGCTAAATTTGAAAATTTTAGTGCTGTGCTTTCTGGCATAAAGGAAATCAGAGAAGTAATGAAAGAAGCCGAAGAACGTAAGCATTACGGACAAAGGACCTTGGTTTTTATTGATGAAATCCATCGGTTTAATAAATCCCAGCAGGACGCTTTTTTGCCTTTTGTTGAAAAGGGAGACATTATTTTGATTGGAGCAACAACTGAAAATCCTTCTTTTGAACTTAATTCAGCATTACTTTCCAGGTCAAAAGTCTTTATCTTAAAACCTCTAACTGTTGAAAATATAATTGCTATACTGAAGCGCGCACTTCAAGACGAAAAACGTGGCCTTGGCCGTATGAATATCGAAATCAGTGATGAAATTCTTGAAAAATTGGCAATTTACTCAAACGGCGATGCACGCATAGCGCTAAATACCTTAGAGCTGGCTTCTCTAATTGCATTGCCTGATAAAGAAGGTAAAATAGTTATTACTGAAGATATTCTAGAGGAAGCATTTCAAAAGAAAACACTTCTGTATGACAAAAAAGGTGAGGAACACTACAACCTTATTTCTGCATTTCATAAATCTGTCAGAAACAGCGACAGCGATGCGGCGGTTTATTGGCTTGCCAGAATGCTGGAAGCCGGGGAAGATCCACTATATATTGCAAGACGCATGATTCGTATTGCATCCGAAGATATAGGTCTTGCCGATCCCACGGCAATTCAGCAGGCTGTTGCCGCATTTTCTGCAGCACACTTTCTTGGAATGCCCGAGTGCAACACCAGCCTTGCACAAGCGGCTGTATATCTTGCTCTTGCACCCAAGTCAAATGCTATTTATGTGGCATATCTAAAAGCAAAAGAAGATGCTGAAAAAACTCTTGCAGAACCTGTTCCTTTACACATTCGAAATGCTCCGACAAATTTAATGAAGGAAGCCGGTTATGGAAAAGGATATAAGTATGCCCATGATTTTGAAGATAAAGTGGCTTTTATGGAATGCTTGCCTGAAAACTTAAGGGGCAAAGAGTATTATCACCCTTCAGATGCGGGAGAAGAAAAAAGATTTAAGGAATTAAAGGGAAAACTTAAATCACTGCAAGGAAAGGAATAAAATAATCATCCACTATTGATAGCATTGGGAGGATAAGCATATGGATAAAATAAGAGTATTAGTTGTAGATGATTCTGCATTTATGAGAAGATATATATCAGATATAATTAATCAAGAACCGGATATGGAAGTGATTGATACAGCCGCAGAAGGGGACAGCGCAATTGAAAAAGTAAAGTTATTAAATCCGGATGTCGTAACACTAGATGTGGAAATGCCGGGTAAAAATGGGCTAGAAGTCCTAAGAGAAATAAAAAAGATAAGTCAAACTGAGGTAATAATGCTAAGCGGCCTTACCAAAGAGGGCTCTGCTGTTACAGTTGAAGCGCTTGGTATTGGCGCATTTGATTTTGTAGAAAAGCCCGGAAGAGCCACACTCTCCGAGATGCAAGATATGAAGCGAAATCTTGTGGACAAAATTCGATATGCATGGCGAGCTAAAGGCAAAAAATCAAGGATTAGTGTAGGCGTAACAGAAAAAGCTCCTCCTAAAAAAAGCCTGCCTCATATAACTTTGGCAGGTAGGATAGAAGCCATAGTTTTAGGAGCGTCTACCGGGGGACCAAAAGTTTTGTACGATGTTATTACCGCATTTCCAAAAGATCTAGATATACCGGTATTTGTTGTCCAGCATATGCCAGCCGGGTTTACAAAAGCTTTTGCCGATAGATTGGATAAAAATAGCTCTCTAAGAGTTGTAGAGGCTCAAAATGAAGATATAATTAAACCCGGAGTTGTATATATAGCACCTGGAGGATATCATATGACTGTAGTTTCCGGGAAAATCATTCTTGATACATCTCCCCCTATTCACGGTGTAAGACCTGCTGCCGATAAACTTTTTATTTCTGCTGCAGAAGTTTATAAGAACAGGCTTATTTGTTGCGTTTTTACGGGAATGGGAAGAGATGGTGCAGAAGGTTTGCGAATAATTAAATCTAATGGTGGCATAACGATCGCACAAGATGAATCGACTTCAGTTATTTATGGAATGCCAAAAGCAGCTTATGAAACAGGCTGTGTTGATTTTGTGCTGCCTGACTATGAAATAGCAGAGACAATTGTCAAACTGGTAAAAGAAAGTCGCAACTCCTAAATATAAAGAGGGGGATAACTATGTCCGGCTATTTAACAGACATAGAAGGAATAAAGATTGGGCATGCACAGGATTATGAAGCAGGTACCGGTTGCACGGTGATTTTATGTCCAAAAGGCGCAATAGGAGGAGTAGATGTAAGAGGCGGCGCTCCCGGAACCCGGGAAACTGACTTGATGGCTCCGGAGAATCTTGTGGAAAAAGTAAATGCAATTTATCTTAGCGGAGGAAGCGCTTTTGGACTTGATGGCGCATCCGGCGTAATGCAGTATCTGTCTGAAAACGGCATAGGCTTTGATACAGGAGCAGTAAAAGTTCCAATTGTTCCGGCAGCGGTGATTTTTGATTTAGATGTGGGAAATCCGATGAAAAGACCAGACTTTAATATGGGCTATGAGGCATGCATAAATGCAACAGAGAAAGATTTTGATTTGGGAAATGTTGGAGCCGGAACCGGCGCTACTGTCGGCAAATACTTTGGCAATGAATTTTCTATGAAGGGCGGTCTAGGCACTTACCTTATACAAATAGGAGAACTGAAGGTCGGGGCTTTAGCAGTAGTTAATGCTCTAGGTGATGTTATAGATCCTGAAACCGGAAATATCTTGGCTGGAGCCTTAAATAAAACAAAAACAGATTTTATAAACACAGTTAATGCCATAAGGAGCGGTTTGATTTTGGGTAATAATCCTTCTATAGCTAATACTACAATTGGTGCTGTTGCAACTAATGCACGACTTTCAAAAGCTGCAGCACATAAAGTAGCCTCTATGGCGCATGACGGTTTGGCAAGAGCTATAAGGCCGGTTCATACTATGTTTGATGGAGATACAGTTTTCTGTCTTTCAATAGGCGATATCAAAGCAGAACCTTCAATTGTAGGAATTCTTGCAGCAGAAGCGATGGCAGAAGCTATAATCTCTGGGATTAAAAATGCAGAGCCCATGTACGGCAGAATTTCCTTTAAATCTTTCAAATAAGCTTGCGGCGCTGAAAAAGTGCGATATACGAAGAATATAAGAGGATTTTAAACGAGAAATTCATTTGTGATTATTAATCATAATTGAAGTTAGAATCGCCTTATGGTATATTAAAAAACGTTGGCGCCAAAAAAGATGACGCCGGCAGAATAAAGCCGAAAAGATTACAAAAGAGACAACTTGACAAGTTCGGCAAAATGTAGTAAAATAAAAATCCAGTCAGTAATAAATAGTTTTGATGGTCTTTGAAAACTGAACAGTGTTATGCCTGAAACGATAAACCATAATTCAATTCTTTTGTATCCAAGCTTTTAAAGCAACGATATAAAACATTAACATGAGAGTTTGATCCTGGCTCAGGACGAACGCTGGCGGCGTGCCTAACACATGCAAGTCGAGCGGAGTTTGGCCGGTTTTAATTTCGGTTAAAACCGGCCAAACTTAGCGGCGGACG